>Ga0114915_1001414_pt1 | contig 10378 bp, 8 predicted proteins | sample MalvirAntarct_55_FD_87288 | JGI IMG/M metagenome (GOLD analysis project Ga0114915, IMG submission 87288) | Marine viral communities from the Global Malaspina Expedition - Malaspina viral metaG Antarct_55 | ecosystem: Environmental > Aquatic > Marine > Oceanic | place: South Georgia Island...
CCGGACGGAGCCGGACTCGCGGACATGGGTCTTGATCGTCTTGGATATCTCGTAGTTGACCGTTTCTTCCTGACGGGCGTTCTTCTCCGACCGGGACGAGCCCTTTTCGGAGTTCGCGGACTGCGCATCCGGCAAGTTGTTCGCGACGCTGACGCCGCTGTCCTTCTGCCCGTCGTTCGACTGACTCGTGTCGGAGATCGTCTGGGTAGAGCGCACGACCTGTTGTTCGGGATCGAAGGTCTCGGAGTTCGTCGTCACGCGGTCGAAATCCATTTCGACGGCGACCTCGGCGCGCACCTTGCCGAACCCGAGGGAGCGCTCCAGCAGTTCCTCGATCGTGCGAGCCAGACGGCGCTCGTGGGTGGTACGCATCTCCTGCGCTGTGACAGCGGCCAGCGCGCCGGCCCCGTCTTCCTCACCGCCGCGCGCCAGTAGGTTGCCGCGGTCGTCGACGATAGACACCCGCGCGGTGGTGAGCTTCGGCACGGCCGAGGCCACGAGGTTCTGGATCGCCAGGACTTCCTGGCGGGCCAACTGAGCGGAGCCGCGGAGCGACAGGATGATCGATGCACTCGGCGTATCGGCATCGCGGCTGAAGATTTCGCGGCGCGGCAGTACCAGGTGGACGCGGGCCGACTGGACGTTGTTGATGGTGCGGATCGAGCGGGCGATCTCGCCCTCGAGCGCGCGCAGGTGATTGATGCGCTGTGCGAAGCTCGTCGTGCCGAGTGCCGAGCCCTTATCGAATATCTCGTAGCCCAGGTTCCCGCCGGAGATCAGGTTCTCTTCCGCCATGGACATGCGCAGTCGCGCGGCGCGGCTCGCCGGGACCAGGATCCGCGTGCCGTCGCGGCTGAGCTCGTACGGCACGTTCATGCCTTCGAGCTTCGAGACGACCTTGCCGCTGTCGGAGGGGTCGAGGTCGCTGTAGAGGACGGCCATCTCCGCCTGGGAGAGGCGTCCCGTCATGAACACGAAAAAGGCGAGGAGGCCGACGGCCACCGCACCCAGTGCGGCGAGCCGCGTGGGTCCGAGCCTCGCCATCGTCTGAAGGAACGCTGCCACCGGCCGTACCGCCCCGCTGTCCGAGGAAACCATGCCGGACGCGCTTCGTCCGGCATGGGCAACTTAGGAGCGGCAGCGTGAAGGAGGCGTTAATGCCCGGCAAAATCTGCCGACCGGCGGTTCGGTGTCAGGCGCTGCAGGACTCCCGGCGGTATGTCTGCACGCGGGTGGTCCTCAACCCCTGAAGACCGTGCGATTCGATCAGGCGCTGCCACGCGAGGAATTCCTCGACGGACAGGCGGTAGCGCTCGCACGCTTCTTCCAGGCTGAGGAGACCGCCTCGAACGGCGGCGACCACTTCCGCCTTGCGCCGGATCACCCACCGCTTGGTGTCGACCGGCGGCAGATTGTTGATGGTTAGGGGATCACCGCTCGGGCCGATCACCCGGGCCGACTTCTCAGTTTCTCCGGACATGCCTGTCTCAGACCTCGTAAAGCGCTACTTGCTGCATGCGAGAGTAGGCGACACGGGTGAATGATTACCTAAGTCCCAGGGTTAATAGCGGTGATTTGCCTAAAATACGGGCATTGCTTCTCGGCCTGGGTGTCTGTCGTCGATGTCTCGCCCTCAGGATCAGCGCTTCAGCTGGGAGAGTTCCTGCAGCATCTCGTCCGCGGTGCGGATGATCGTGGCGTTGGCCGAATAGGCCCGTTGCGTGGTGATCATGCTGGTGAATTCGCCGGCGAGATCGACCGTCGACGCTTCCAGCGTGCCGCCGGATACGGTTCCGGCCCCGTTCTCGCCGGAGGCGCTGAGGAACATGCCGCCCGAGGCGTTCGTCATCTGGTAGGCGTTGCCGTCGCGTACGGCGAGGTTCTCCGGGCTCGCGAATCGGGCGAGAGGGATGCGGTAGACGGGGCGCGACTGGCCGTTGTCGAACAGTGCGACGACCATGCCGTCATCGCCGACGTTGACGCCGGAGAAGGCGCCGAAGGCGATGCCGTCCTGATTGACCGAGCCGACGCTGTACGATTCGCCGAAACTGCCCATGCCGCCGCTGCCGTTGGGTGCTGCGAAGTTCAAGGTGATGCTGCTGTCCTCGGCCATCGTGCTGGAGTCGGCCCAGTCGACGCCGAACGTGTGGCTGCTGGGACCGGCAAGCGTGCCGTCCTTATTGAAGGTCACATAGGTGCTGGCGCCGCTCGTGAGATTGTCCGCGCCGTTGTCCGTGGCGACCGAGAGCTTCCACGAGGCGCCCGCGGTGTTGAGGTCGGCCGCGACCGTCGAAGCGCCCGTCGCGACCTGGGTGAGACCGGACAGGTCGAGGCGAAGAACGCTGTCGGTCGTATCGCCGGTCCAGTCGACGGAAATCTCCGCATCGGTCGGGGACGTCGGGTTGCCCGTGCCGTCGAAGGTCAGGGCAATCGGGCCGCCCTGCACCGTGCCGTCGGCGGTGCTCGCCGTCATGCTCCAGTCGTTCGCAGCATTGCGCGTATAGGTCAGGTTCAGGTCGTGGACCGTCCCGTCGGCGTCGGTGACGCTGCGCACGACGCTGACCGGAGACTGCGTGGCACTCAGCTGACCCGTCGATGCGATCGTGTCGACCTTGAGCCAGCTCAGGGTCGACTGATGTGAGGTGCCGACGGCGTCGTACAGTTCGACCGGTGTCTCGTACGAGTCGCCGATCTTCGCGTTCGCCGGCAGGTTCGCCGCCAGGCTGACCTTCGTCGTTCCCTGGGCGGCGAACTCCAGTCCGCTGAGATTGATCGGCTCCAGGTTGGCATAGCTGGTCTGGTTCGGCGTGATCGTGCTGCCGTTGGCTCCGACATAGTTTCCTTCGGCGTTCGTACGCCACCCGGTCAGATAGTATCCGGACGTGTTCCTGAGGTTGCGGTTGGCGTCGAGGGTGAACGCGCCGGCGCGGGTGAACAGGTTCTCGCCGGTGGCTTCGCCGGCACTGTCGACCGCGGAATTCACGATGAAGAAGCCGTCGCCGGCGATGCCGAGGTCGGTGCCCGATCCTGTCGCCTGAAGCAGGCCCTGCTGACGGATGAGGCTGCCGGCGGTCGCCTTGACGCCACCTGCCGAGGCACCGATCCCGCCATTGTAGTGGCCCGTGACCAGCGAGGAGAACTCGGCCCGGCTGCCCTTGTAGCCGACCGTGTTCACGTTCGCGATGTTCTGCGAGATGATCCCGAGCGAGCTGCTCTGGGCCGAAAGACCGGAAACACCGGAATACATTGCGCTGTAGAGGCTCATGCCCTGCTCCATCCTACCTGGTCGCGGCGACGCGGCGGCGTGCTTCGACGGTGTTTCGTTAAGCGTCGGTACCGGCGGTCTTCCTGACCGCCACGATCTCGGTCATCGGTATCTGCAGCCCGTTCACGTTGAGCTGCATCTGGCTGTTCACGTTGGTGACCTCGCTGACCGCCCCGGTGTAGCCGGTCTGGGCGGGCAGGGTGACGCCATCTGAATCTTCCGCGATCACCTTGACCGTGTAGGTGCCGTCCTTCAGTGCGTTCCCGCTGGCGTCGAGCCCGTCCCATTCGACGCGCTGGATGCCGGCCTCGGCGTTGCCGGTCATGGTTCGGACCGTCTTGCCCTTGCTGTCGAGGATCTGCAGCGCCACGGCGGTCGGCTTGCCGGAGACGGCGTAGAACAGGTCGGCCTCGCCGTCCTTCAGGGGGACGTCCTCGCTGAGCACGTCGACAGTCTGGCCGACATATCCGAACGCCGACTGCATCTGATCGCTGATCTGCAGGTCGACCAGGTCGGACAGGTACTTGTTCATGTTCACCGACTGTTCGACCTGGCTGAACTGCACCAGCTGCGTCGTGAACTGCGTCGCATCCATCGGCGACAGCGGATCCTGGTTCTGCAGCTGCGTCGTCAGCAGAAGGAGGAACCGGTCGAAGTCGCCGGCGATCGAACTGTCCTTCTGGGTGGCGGCCTGGGTCGTGGCGGAAGCCACCGGCGTGCTGGTCAGGGAGTCGACGCTCGTCATCTTGCTGTCCTTTCTAGACGCGGAGGTCGACGCCGCTCGGGCGGACGGTCCGGTAGATCGTGTCGGGTGCTACGCCGCGGTCGTCCGACCCGCGGCCGCGCGGGCCGCCGGTATCCGTAAAGAGCGACGGCTGGCGCCCGCCTTCGTCGCGGCGCTGAAACGAGAAGCTGCCGCTGTCGGCCTGCAGGCCGGCGTCCTGAAGTGCACGCGCGAGTTGCCGCGCGTCACGCTGCAGCAGGTCGAGCGTTTCCGGACGGTCGGCACGGACGACCGCATCCACGCGGCCGTCGCGGCCGATCTCCAGGGAGATGTCGACCCCCCCGAGCGACGCCGGATGCAGCTCGATGCGGAAGCGGTCGATGCCGTCGGTCGCGGCCTTGGCGATCTGGACGGCGACGCCGTCGAGCGGCACTTGCACCGCCTGGGTGGTCGGATGGGGCTGCGCGGTCGCTACGGTCGCGAAAGCAGGCTTCACGTCGAACTGCAAAGGCTGCATGTCGACCGGATGGGACCCGTGCCTCGCCGGGCCGTCGCCCTGGGTGGATTGCTGTGGCCCTGCCGTGGGCGGCGCCGACGGTGCGTCGTCGCTCGGCCCGGCTTCCGGAGCATCCGTCTTGTGCGCATCCGCCGCCTGGGTTCCACCGTCGCCGGCGGCGCGCAGCTTGGCTACGAGCGCTTCTGCGGCGTCGGCGTCGGCGTCACTGTCGCCCGTGTCTTCGGGCTGCGCGGCATCCAGCGCCTCGGGAAATTCGCCGACGTCATCGGTTCCGGCTGCAGCGGAAGGCGAGGTCGGCACGCCGGCGTCCGCCGCTCCAGTCTCGTTCGTCGTCTCGGCTGCGGCAGCAACGAGGGCCTGTTCGGCTGCGTTCCGTGCGCCGGTCGGAATGGCCTCGTCGGCCAGCGGCTGCACGAACAGGACGGCGGCCGTCGGTGCGGGATCGGACTTTACCTCGCCGGCGGGCGCATCTTCGGATGCCTTGCCCTTCCCGGTCTTTGTCGTGGCCTGCGCCTGGACGTCGTCCAGGATGTCGGCGAATTTGCCGCGCGCGTCCCTGGCGTCGCTCGTCTGCGAGCGTTGTGCCTCTGTCGGTTGCGGGCTCTGGACTGCGATCGGCGCGAGCATGTTCGGCTACCTGCCCAACTGGGTCGAAGGATCACTGGTTCGGGGGCTGCGGGAGGGGCGGTCGGGCCGCTCCCTCCGCTGCATCAGCACCCCGTGCCTCGCCGGATGGCGGGACGGGGGAATTGGATCAGGCCGCCGCGGCGGCTCGATCCGCACCCCGGTCCACTGTCTTCCAAGCGTCGAGCAACGGAGCGAGTAGATCGATGGCTTCCCGGCCCGCCGTTCCATCGCGTCCCGCGTTGAACAGGACGAGGCGGCCGAGCACGGTGCGGTAGAGGCTGGCGAGGTTGGCGGCCAACGCCCCGCCGCGCTGCATGTCGAGACAGCCGTACAACAGGTCGATGATGTCGGCCGCGCGCCGGGCATGCCTGTTGCGCGCCGCCAGGTCGCCCCGCTCCACGGCGTCCACGGCCCGGTCCAGCGACACGAGGGTCTCCTCGTACAGCATGACCACCATCTGGGACGGTCGGGCCGCGGACATCACGCGGCCCGGGTCGAAGTCGAACTCGTTCATCTAATTTCCCTCCTCTGCGACGTCTGCCGCTCAGCCGGCATCAGCCCAGGAGCTTCAGCAGGTTCTGCGGCATCTGGTTCGCCTGGGCCAACATCGAGACGCCGGCCTGCATCAGGATCTGCTTGCTGGTGAAGTTCGTCATCTCCGAGGCGACATCCAGGTCGAGCAGGTTCGAGCGCGCCGACTCCTGGTTCTCGATGGTCGAGGCGAGGTTCGAGGAGGCGAACTCCAGCCGGTTCTGCGAGGCACCGATGCCGGCGCGCGAGGTGTTCAGCGCGTCGATCGCGCCGTTGATCGCGTCGAGCGCGATGTTGGCGGTGGCCGAGGTGCCGATGCTCGTGGTGTCGAGTGCCAGGGCGTTCGCCGTGGCGGCGCCGATGGTGATCGTCAGGGTGTCGATGTTGGCGACCGTGCCGGTGCCGATCTTGAAGTCGAAGCTGGTGTTGGCGTTCGCGTTGACGGCCGTGGTGACGACGTTGCCGGCGCCGGAGTTCGCCGTCTTGTCGAAGGCCGAGTTCAGCGTGAGCTTCACGCCGAGCTGGCTGAAATCGACGCTCTCGGTCTCGTTGAGCGCGATGGCGCCGGCGGTGGGCAGCGTAACGCCCTGGCTCTCGCCGGTGGTGGTGTTCGTGATCGTCATCACGTTGTCGGCCGTGGTGTAGTCCACGGTGAAGTTCGCCGTGCCGACACCCGGGTCGAACTGGAACTTCGCGAAACCGTCGGCCGCGGTCAGGTCCGCACCCAGCGTGGCCAGTTCGGTCGCGGCCGAGCCGGCGACCAGCGTCTTGCCGTTGAAGGTGGTCGCCTCGGCGATGCGGTCGATCTCGGACAGCAGGGCCGAGTATTCGGTCTGCAGCATCCCGCGTTCGACGTCGCCCAGCTGGTCGGAGCCGGCCTGAACGGACAGGGTCTTCATGCGGGTCAGGATGTCCGACGTGCGCGCCATGGCGCCGTCGGCGATCTGCATCATCGATGCCGCCTGACCGGCGTTGACGGTGGCCTGGCGGAGCGCCTGGATCTCGGCGTTCAGGCGCGAGCCGATCGCCATCGAGGCCGCGTCGTCCTTCGCCGACACGACGCGTGTGCCGGACGACAGCTTGGCGAGCGACGCCGTCGCCTGCATGTCGGTCGCCGCCAGGTTGCGATGCGCAACGTTGGCAGCGTAGTTGCTGACCATATTGAGTGCCATTGTGTCCTACTCCTGCAAACGCGTCCCGGCGGGATTGCCGGACCGGTTCCCCGATGCTGCCCGGCAGAGCCGTGCGGCGGACTTGGAACGGTCGCATCTGAGAGAGCAAGGGTTGGGCCAGAGCCCGTGCCAGACGATAACTCTATGATACGAAAGGAAAAATTTGTTCTCGTCGCTAAGCCGACCCCAGGGAGCCCGGAAAGAATGACGGGGTGATCCGGCAAAGACTGCCGGGCAGGGGGAAGGAATGTGGTGGTTAATGCCGGGTCGGCTCGCCTCGATCGCCGGGTGCCACGGCCTCGATCGCGCTCCGTGGAACCGTGTCGTGTCGGGTCCCGAGCCGGTCGACACGCGGAGGAGGCAGCTGTGCGGTCAGCGGTGACAGGTGTTCGAAGCCGGCGGGGCCGATCAGGCATCCCGACGGGGGCCAATTCAGGCCAATTCGAGCCAATTGGAGCCAAGTGGGGCCTGTCCGGGACCGCGGGAGCCAATTCCGCGCTTCAGAAAAGCCACCTAAAGCACTGGTATAAACAGGAAAAGAGCATCCGAGCGGTTTGCTGCGCCGCTATCTCCCTTCGGTCCGTACCCTACAGCGATCGACAGTCGCCGTCGGCCCTGCCGGACGGCGTGCCGATCATCGGTACCCATTCCCTTTCCTTCCCTTTCATGGAGTTGACCCGGCGCAGCCGACGTCGGGCCACGGCCGATTCGGAGGCGGGATCCGATCGAATTCTTCACGATGTGCAACAGCGGTCCCCGCACCGCGGGGATCTGTATGTAGGGACTATGTTCCTGATCGACAACGCGGCCCGCGGCGGTCTCTCGCGATGCGGCCGCCGGAGCGCGAATACGTAGATACAACCAAACAGACTGTTGCTCGTCGCCTGACGCGGTGGGCGATGCGTGCCGGACGATCCGGCCGGAGACAGCCGCCAGGGGCTGCGGTACCTGCCGCTCGGCAGAGGAATCGAAAACCCCCGGATCTTGCGACCCGGGGGTTCAGGGGGAGAAGCCGAAAGAGGGAGAGACGATCAGGCCGAAACGGCGAGGCCGCGAGGCTGTGCCGAGGGCTTGATGGGCGACAGCGTGGAACTGGCCTCGGGCGCACCGCGTGCCAGTTCGCGCCAGGATTCGGCCAGAGGCTCTAGCAGGCCGATCACATCGCGCGCGGCCTGTGCGTCGTTACGCAGGTTCACCTCGGAGAGACGGCGCAGCATGAAGACGTAGAGGCGGGACAGGTTGGCCGCGACCTCGCCGCCACGCTCGGTGTCGAGCGTCCCGGAGAGGTGCACGATGATCTCGGACGCCTTCTCGATGTTCTGGAAGCGCAGTTCGACGTTGCCCGCATCGATGGCACGCAAGGAGTCGCGGAGGGCGCGAATGGCGCGCTCGTAGAGCATCGCGACCAGTTTCACCGGTGGCGCCGTCATGATCTGCTGCGTCTGGTAGGCGATGGAGGCCTGATGCACGTCTTGTCTCCCCGGCGATGTGCTATCGGAGGATGGACCGGTCTGGTTAATTATCGCTGAACATGGACTCGGTCATCTGCTTCAGATTCTCGATGGTCTGGTTCATCGACGTCAGCGCCGTCTCCATGGCGATGTACTTCGTCAGGAGCGTCTCGCGCTGAAGGTCCAGGCGAACGGTCATTTCCTCGATGCGGGTCTGCTTCTGCTCGTTGCCGGTGGTGAGGGCCGATATCTCTGTCTCCACCAGACCCGTCTGTGCGTTCAGCAGGTTGTCGAGTTCGAAGAACATGCTCGCGCCTATCCCGACGCTGAAGTCGAGGTCGATGTCGGCCATGTCCGCACCGCCGTTGAAATACAGGGACAGCCCCTTGGCGCCGCCGCTCTCCATGGAGATGCGGCGTCCATCGATCGTCGCCGCCTCTCCGTCGATCGTCGCGGAGGCGATCGTGCCGGTGACCTCGTCCCAGTCGACGGTGAGCTTGTAGCCGTCCGCCTTATAGGTCGTGTTGCCGTTGAACCCCAGCATGGAGACCTGCGGCGTGGACGATGCGAAGTCGAAGGAGAACATCTTCTTGACGTTGTCGATGTCGCCGATCAGCGATTCGTCCAGCTTCTCGTTGTCGATGGTCAGCGTGTTGGCCGCGAGAGGATCGGCCAGGGCGTTGTTGTTGACGAACCCCACGCCGATCTGCGCCAGAACGCTGAAAGCGGAACTGGTGCCCTGGGCGCCGGTGCCGACGATGCGTGACAGCCGTGTCTCGATGTCGGCCAGGGTGGTGGAGCCGAACAGCGTAGCGTCTTCGCGCGGCTTGCCGGTGCTCGCATCCGTGTCCAGGTGCAGGTTCAGTAGACTGCGCACCGAGTTGTAGGCGTCGACGAAGCCGGTGATCGCGCCCTTCGCCTGGGTGAGGTTGCGATCGACGTCGATGGAGATCGTCGTTCCCGGCTCCGCCTGATAGAGACTGAGCGTCACGCCCGAGAAGAGGTCGCTGATGGTGTTGCTGTCACGCTCGATGAGGAGGGGCTGCTTGGTCACCGAATCGACGATCCCGTCGGCGTAGAACTGTGCCTTGCGCGCCGCCTGGAACTCGTTGTCGATGGCGCCGCCGTTGAGAACGCCGAGCTGCTCGAGCACCCCGTCCGGATCGCCGAGGGAGATGTCCGTGCCGAGGCTCTTGCCGGCCTTGTCGACCGTCAGCGCCATGTAGCTTTCGGTGTCGGACACCTTCACGACACTGGCGGATACGCCGGTCGCACCCGTGCCCTTGTTGGCGTTGTTGACGCGGTCGACGAGGCTCTGCAGCGTATCGGTCGCGAGAACGTCGATCGCCACGCCGCCGATCTCGATGCTGCCCGAGATCGAGTTGGCCGCCTGACCGCGTGCCGTGCCGAGATCCTGCGTCGCGCTGCTGAAGGCGCCGCTTCCGATCCGGTGCGAGGCTGCGGTCTGTACGACTTCGATCGTGTGCTTGCCGACGGCGGCCTTGTTGTTGACCGTCACGCCGACGAGGTTCGAGGGGTTGGAGGCGGACTGGCCGTCGGTGCGGCTGGCGCTCGCGAAGGCCTGTTTCGCCTCGAAGATGTTGCGCGAAGAGTCGACCGTGACCGCGCCGTACAGGTTCTTGAGGGAATCCTGAAGGACGGTGAGCTGGCTGCGCAGCTCCTGGTAGGCGGTGATCTTGTTCTGGTTGGTCTCGATCTGGGTTTCGAGCCGGTCGATCGGAATGCGCTTCGCGGAGATGAGGCCATCGACCGTGGCTTGGAAGTCGATTCCCGAACCCAGCCCGGAGAACGAGACCCGGCCCGAATTGTTGACGACCATGCTGTTGAGCGTCGTACTTACCATCGTCGCTGCTCCCAGCGGCTCGGTTGGGTCGGCGTGCCCGCGCAGACAGTGCGGGCCGATGCCTTCGATACCCCGTCCGAGGTAAACATTTCCTTACACGCGCCGCCCGAAGCCGAGCGGGCGACCGGTGAGGTCGCCGATAAGCGGGAAGGTGAAGGAGGAGAGCGGAAAGCCCTCCTCCTTCGAGTCCGGATCAGCCGAACAGACGCATCATGTTCTGGGGCATC
>Ga0114915_1001416_pt1 | contig 10373 bp, 7 predicted proteins | sample MalvirAntarct_55_FD_87288 | JGI IMG/M metagenome (GOLD analysis project Ga0114915, IMG submission 87288) | Marine viral communities from the Global Malaspina Expedition - Malaspina viral metaG Antarct_55 | ecosystem: Environmental > Aquatic > Marine > Oceanic | place: South Georgia Island...
ATCTAGAGCTTCTGGACGGCGATCGCCCACAAAGAACATCTTCACTTCGCGACCGTCGCGCACACCATCGGCAACGCCGGGGGCGACTTCAGCTACAGCTTCAAGGCCGTAAGCACGGCCGATCTCGGAGCGCAGGCGTTCGAAGTTGTCTTCGTCGATATCCGCAGGAACGATGAAGATCGAGTTGCCTTCCGCCGGGCGGCGCGACAGCACGTTCATCGCATAGTCCGTCATGCCGGCCTCAGAGACTTCAGAGAAATCCTGAACCTGAAGACTGGCGTCCGATGCACTGAGGCGCGGCAAAGCGACACCCAGATCACGATCACCGCGGAAATCAACACTGTCATGGCCGCGCGCTTGGCGGCGGATCAAGGACAGAAGGGAAATGCCGGGGCGAAGATCTTCGCCCTTCTCGGTCGAGCGGGAGATGACGAAGCTGGTGTTGGCCGAGATCCGCAGAGCCTGAATGAAGGCGGAGCGCTCGTTGTCACCCTCGATCGCCAAGGCTGTGATCTGACGCAGGATCTGTTCGCGCAGCAGGTCGAAAGCTTCTTCTTGATCAATGACGATCTTCCCTGCCGGGCCTTCCTCAAGAGCGGCATTCAGAACGCGATCGAAATCACGGCGGTGCAAGGTGCCCTTGCGCGCCATGCGCACGATGCCGGCGGCAACACCATTGAGGTCTTCCGCTTTCCGGGCGCGCAGGAAGAGCGCAGGACGCCCCCCCTCGATTTCATGCATGAAGCTGGTCGCGCCTTCCGCATCGGTGACGCGGATAAAGCGACCTTGGCTGTCACGGACGACTTCCTCGCCACGCATGTTGAGGCCGATGACCTCCACAGTGTCGGGATCTGGCACGATGGCCTTAGGCGCATCATCTGCCTTCGGCTCTTCAGTCTCACTGGTTGCTTCCGCGGTACGGGGCGCCCGCTTGAAAAGGTTGATGATCATGTCGCTCGACATCAGGCGCTCGCGCGGCATGCGGGAGAGTTCGCCGCCTACCATCTCGGCAATGTGGGATGTCTTGAAGGGGATCGGCTTGCCGCGCTCAAAGATCATGGTCAGCATGTTGCCGCTGCTGCGCATCTTGAAGCCTGATTCTTGGGCCTTTTTCGCAACCTCAGCGCCGTCTTCGTTCTCTGCCACGCGCAGGATCAGGCCAGGGTTACCCTTGTCGTCGATGAGGCGCTTCAGCAGGGCCTGCTTTTTGGGGAAAGTGACCCAGGAGACCATTTGAACCGGTGTATCTTTTGTTTCGGAATTGTCAGCCATGACTTTGTAGTCCCCGTGTAGCCCGTATTTTCAACGAATGTTTCTCTTACCTACAATCTCTGCCAACCTTGCGAAAAATCCAAGTACATCCGGGAAGATATCTGCGAACCAAACCTTTCCTAAAGCTGCCCTAAAATGCCAAATCTGTGCTATGCAGAGGCTGTGTTTCCACATCGGCATGGGGATGATCGATGAGCGACAGCAAGAACCGCGATGACAACAAACTGTACAAGCAGGCCTATGATGAAGCCCGGAATGGTGGGCGAGACCCCCTGAAATATGTTGCAGAACGCCTCTTCTTTTCACCGCACCCCGCGGAAGAAGCGGGCCGCGCCGCGGGCGAAAGGGACCGCAGAAAATATGGTCCGCAAACCAAGACGCAGCCTGATCCAGTGCAACGACACCCGAAAACAACGAACTCCCCTACCCGCACTGCTCTACGGAGCGGCACGTCGGGTGGCAGTTCCCCGGGAGTTCCAACTGGCTCATCAGATGTCGCGATGCTGGTTGTCTTCGCCATCGCCGGTTTGACTTACCTTGGCTGGGTCATCAGCGTCATGAACTCTGGTGGCCCCTCTTCTGCGGGAGAATTCGTTCTTGTGGCACCTGGCGTGCTGGGTGTCATTGGCGTGGGGTTGTACTTTGGCGCCATGTTGATTGGGGCAGCCATCGGAATCGGCCTTTTTATTGGCTTTCTGGCATTCTTCTACCACGTTTTTATCGGAGGCTAGATTTTGCCCCCACGCATCACAGGAGCCTTAGGGTTCAACGGAAACGGACTAGATCAGCTATGACCAAACTCGCGCGCATCACCTGCATCCTGGGCATCACCCTGGCTTCGGGGGCAGCTGCTTTTGCAGGCCCTTTCGACCGATCTCACGCGCTATGCGAGGCTGATAAGAATGCGGATGATATATTACAATGCGGTGTGCTTCAGCCTCATGTCACCAAGACCTACCGTATGCGCGACTTTCTCGAAGTCTATCCTCTAAGCACTTTCTCAGAAATACTGGAGCTCAACGGATGGGAAGAAGATGAGGTCGGCTTGGATACGATCGTTCCCAAGGGGAAAAAATTTGTCATAGACAGGTTCAACTGACGGATATCTGAGCAGCCAAACGGCTCAATATGAGTGTTCGGTGAGGCAGCAACTGCGGGGGGTGCAAAAAGAAAAGGGCCGGATGAATCCGGCCCTTTTTATATTTTTCGCAATGTATCGAGATTAGCCCTCGAGGTTCATCTCGTCGTCTTCGACCGAACCGAGCAGATCGTCGAGTGCGTCACCCTCGTCAGCTTCCAGCGTGTCTTTCGGAGCTTCTGCCTCGGCCTTCGCTTCGACTTTCTTGCCAGCACCGGCTTCAGCGCGCAGACCAGCAACAGCGGCCTCACATGCTTCAGTCATCTCGGTGTAGTAGGCGCTGCGTGCTTCAGCACAGGCCTCAACAGCCGGGTACGGCGATGTCGGCAGCTGTTGGAAGCCCTTGATCACGAAGCCGCGCTCCATGCCTTCCATGCGATCCTCGAGGAGGGTCATGGTCGACCAACCTGTGGCGGGGTGCTCGCGCAGCTCGACACCGGCAGTGTTGAAGAACTTCTTCAGGGTATCGTCCGACAGACCGCGCCAGCCTTTGGATTCAAAGGTCGCAGCTTCGGATTTGTCAGCGTAGGCTTTGAAGCCTTCCGCCAATTTCGCACCAGTGTCCGACGGCAGAGCATCGTCGCCAGTCAGGTTCAAGGCGCGCTGAAGGCGCATGCCGATGGTCGGGCAAGCCCAGTTCTGGGGGTCGATGGTGCTGATGCGAGCGCGGACGCCCTTCTCTTCAGCTTCCTTCATGGAAGTTTCCAGCATTTCGGCAGTCACAGGACCCACGGAGTAGCCGCGTGTCGGAACGACCGAGAAGCCGCCCTTCTGCAGGACTTCTTCGACCTGTGCGATACCGTCACCGAAGGATGCGATGGTTTCTGCGGCGCGCTCGGCTGCGTCGTTTGCAGTCCATTTGCCATCAACCATAGCGCCGGAGCGGAAGAACGGAGCCTGGATCACGTTGCCTTCGTCGTCCTGACCGAAGAGGGTCACGGCGCCTTCAGCAGCAAAGCCAGCTTCGATCGCGGCCTGGAGATCTTCGACGGTGGTCACGTGCTTTTCAGCATCCATCACCAGCTGGTTCACTTTCAGCTTCGGACGACCTTCGTTGTCGCGGCGGCCATTGTCGACGTAGTTGCAGACAACATCAGGGATGATGTGGTGCTGGTCGACCTTCGGATTGCCGTTGAAGGTGATCATCCAGCGGCTGTCGTAGACGCCGTCTTTGCCTTCCTGGACGTTCTCGATCCGCAGTGTGCCACCGTTTTCGATGTTCACTTCGGATTTGCCGCGCTTCTTGGTGTAGTCTTTCTGGCCCAGAGTGCCGGAATACTTCACTTCGATCTCGGTGCCTGCGGCGGGACCGGATACCACTTCGCCGACAACGGTGTCAGCTTTGAATTCTTTTGCCTTCAGTACCAGGTTGCCACGGACGGTGGACGAAGCACCGCTCATTTTGCGGCGCGATGATGCGAAGAGTTTCTGGAGGTCACTCATGGTCGTTCCTTTGTTTTGCGTTCACGATATCCAACCCGGACCCATCTTGGGTGTTCACCCGGGCGACAAGTTATAAATGGGCGCACTGAGAGAAAGTACCAAGTGCTATTTTTCGCAAATCGTGATTTATTTTTCGCACTCGCTGATCAGGCATAGAAAAGCTGTGATGTGGAGACCTCGGAGTTACGAAACTATGTCTTGCTGCATTGCAGCAAACGCAAGGCGGACATCCTTATCTGTATGTGGTCCTGCCTTTTGAACGCTCCTATATTTGCATCAAGCGAAAACCCAGACGGGATGATCCCGCTGCAAAGCAATACAAAGGCATCTACCATGGCATCGACCACGACCAATATCCCCAGCGCTTCTCTGGCCAGCAGGTTTCAGCTCTCCGACGGCATGAAGCGCTTCATCCACCGCTTCTTTCTTACTCGTGAGCTCAGTGCGCTGCGTCAGGCCCAGCACCACGTCTCCAAACCCGAAATCTTCGACGCGCGTTTGGCAGAAATCTCAGCTGAGCTGAGGAGCCTGCGTAACACATAAGTTTCTAACCAATCGTAAAGATGACAAAAGCCCCGACGATTATCTCGTCGGGGCTTTGTTTGTTCTTAAGAGCTTGCCGGTGAGGTTTACTTGCCACCGCCGGGAGGATTGTTTCCGCGGCCGCCGCCGGAAGGGTTTCCTGTCTGGCTAGGCCCATTGGCTGGTGTATTCTTACCCATAATATCTCTCCTGCTGACCATTGAAACACTTAGATGGTGTCCGGATACACGTATGGCAAGATCTAAGATGCCCGCCATACGTGATATTGGACAAACACCTACATGGCAGGACCGGCGCTTTCCGACTTCTTACCTTTGCCCATGTGATCGTCGATGAAGGCCGAACACTTCTTCATGTCATTTTTGATCGCGTCTGTGAGTTCCTTGTTGTTCTCTTCGGCAAGCTTCTGGGCGAAGGCCAGCTGTTTTTCCGACGGCGGCCGCGGTGGTGCCGCTTTCATGGCCTTGTCGATCCAAGCGGACAGCTCCTTGGAGGATTTCATGGCCTCTTCGGGAATGTCTTTGCCGGAGCGGTCGGCCAGGTTCTGCGCCAGCGTCATCTGCTTTTCGGATGGCGGATAGGCTGCCTTCGAGCCATCAGCGTTCTTCTTGGCCTGACCCAAATGCTCTTCGAGGAAAGCGCGGCATTTCGTGCTGTCGCCGATCGTGCCCGGGGGCAGTTTGATCTTCTTGCGCTCGGCAATGCTCTTTGCGGCTTTCACCATTTTCGGCGTGGGCTTACCAGCACTGCCGATCTCGATCTGAACCGATGAAGACCGAATATTGGCGATCTCTTTCTCGGTCATCGCGTTGATCTTCTCGAGCGCTTCCATGGCCGTCATCTTGCCGCTCTCGACCATGTCAAAGATTGTCTCCCAAATCGCGGTACGACCGGGATCGACGACATTTGGGCTGGCCTGCACGAGAGCTTCATAGAGCTTGAGCCCGCCTGTGGTTGGCTTGATGGATTTGCCTGCCATCATCAGCTGCTTTTGAGCCAGCAAGCCTTTGATCACCTCGCCGCGGGTCGCAGCCGTACCGATGCCCGTGGCTTCCTTCAGACGCGCTTTCTGTTTGGGATCATCAACCAGGCGCCAAGCCTCCTTCATGACTTTCATCAACGAGCCTTCGGTGTACCGGGCCGGCGGCCGCGTTGTCACCGTGCGGATCTTCGCGTCGGTGATCTTAGCGGCCTCACCGTTCTTCATCTGCGGGAAATCATTCTCTTCACCGGGCTTCGCTGGCGCGCTCCCGAGGATTTCCTTCCAGCCTGGCACCAGAGGTACGCGGCCGGAGTTTTTGAACGTCCAGTTGTGGCCACGCCATGGCACGGTCATGTCGACGGTTGTCTGACGGTATTCAAAGTCAGGCGCCAATGCGGCCAGATACTGCTTGGACACCAGATCAAACATCTTCTTTTGATCCGACGACAAGTTGGGCCAGACCTCATGGAACGCTTTCGGCGCGTTGATGTTGGGAATGATCGCGTAGTGCGAGAAGCCTTTGAGGCCCGCATCCGAGAAGTGACCTGATTTGCCTTTACGGACCTGCGGTTTTGCCAGCAGTTCACCATGTTTGCCATAGGATGGCATCCGCAGCAGACGCTTGACCATCTCGGGGACGTTGGGGATCTCGTTTTCCGGCAGGTACTGCGCTTCACCCCGCGGGTAAGTCAAAATGTGGTGCGGCGCCGCATAGAGCGATTGGGCCACAGACAATGTATGATCGCCACTCCAGCCAAAGCGCGATGAACAGGCGGCGGAAAGGGCGTTGAGGTCGAAAAGCTTCGGGGGTCCTTGGCGTTTCTTCTCGAATTTGGCGTTCAGCGGTCCTTCATGGCCCTTCGCTGCGGCGACCAGACCATCAGCGATGCGCTTGTCCATGATTTTGCCGCGCAGCGAGTCCTGCTCCTGCAGGGCTTCTTCGCCTTCCGCCAGATCGTCTTCTTCAGCTTCCGCCTCTTCTTTCTCAAGCTCCTTGAGCACTGAGGCCGGCATCTTGGTACAGCTCAGCTTGAAGGTGCCATTTTGAACTTCGGTATCGGCATCAACCTCGAACATGTCCTGCGGTTTGAAGTTCAAGATCTCCAGCTCGCGCTTGCACACGATCCCGAGCACCGGCGACTTCACGCGGCCGATGCCGATCGCGCCTTTGGTGCCGGGCTTTTTCATTACGGCAGAGGCTGTGCGTGTTAGTGACAGATTGGTGGTCTGGTCTGCCTGTTCGCGCGCCTGTCCTGCCATATAGCGGCCATGGTAGACTGCATTGTCTTCGAGATTGTCGAATGCCTTGCGCAGGGAGACTGGATCCTGGGCGGTGAACATCGCCCGCTTCACCTTGCCGGAATACCGCAGATACTCGAGGATTTCATCACCGATCAGCTGACCTTCACGGTCACAGTCGGTTGCAATGATTACTTCATCGGCGTCAGAGATGGCGCTGCGGATCGCGCTCAGCAGGGTGCGGGCATCCGCCACCGGCTTTTTGGGGTAGAACTCCCCGGTCCAGAGCAACCCAGGTGACCAGGGATGTTTTTTGCTGTCCCACTCATCGCGAACCTCATCGGGCTCTTTCAGCGTGAGGATGTGACCGCGCGCAGGCAGGATCTGACCATACTTGCTGCCAAGGGCGACCTTAAGGTCTTTTGCCTGACTGGATTTTTCGCAAATAACGACGGACTTGGGCATATTTCTGGACCTCTGGTTATCTTCTGTTGTTCTTATCAAAGGGCTGATCTGCCGATAATGCCCGTGTCATACTTATCTGTATCATTGCTTTTCGCAAATACCTACATGGGAGATGGCAAATGATCTTCTTCGCGGCTCATCTCATATTCATCGAGCTCCGTGAACCAGTCGCGCTTGAAGGCCGGGTCGAACTCAAAGGGTGAGACGTCCCGGCCGAGATGGCGCGACAGCTGGGCATGACGCAGCTCGATCAGCGTGTCATGCAGTCCTGTGGCAAGCGAGACACCTGATCCGAAGTGCAGCAGAAGCGCGCGGTCGAGCATGTATGGAACATCGAGGCGTGCAGCCGAAGAGATGGCGCCGCGCAGATCAGAGAGCGGTCCCTGCCCCGCATCAGATGGGCCGTTGTTGATGAAGAAGCGTTCTATATCGAGGGCACCGCAGACGACATCTACAAGCTGCGTGTCACATTTGAAGCTATATCCCACACGGCTGAGGAAGTCCGCCGATTTGGGCTCACGCTCCTCAAAGTAGCGCGCTACGGCTTTTGCCAACATCTCGTGGCCTCTGTCATAGCTATGGGTGATCTGCGCCAGATCGCGCGCGGCGTAATGAATGAACTCCGCATGCTTGCGGCCGGTCTCCGGGTCCGCGGGGTTGCGCGCGCCGTAGGTCTGCACAGCTGATTCCGGCAAAGCGTAGAACTCGGACTGCATCTCGATCAGGTCATCGAGGTTGTCACTGTCTTTGAGATCCAGCTTGAGCGACATCGCCAATGGGTTCCAGATGTCGCCCTCCAGCCAGGCCCCATAGCTTTCCGGGGAGCCATTTTTCGGCGGGGGCGGCAGGATGCCGGGCAGCTTCATCAACTCCCCGCTGGCAATCCGTGCCTGTCTGGTCTTGGCACTGCCTTCCCATTGCTTCTCATACATCTGGTCACCCAATTCCATCAGAGGGTCGAAACGAAACGTAGCTGTTTCCGCTTGCGCAACAGTACCACCGGTTTCTGCAAGAAAAGACGAGCTTTCCGAGCCATTTCCGGCATCAGAAGCAGTTTTGGGAGCGGACTCAACCTGCTTTTTCGCAGAGGGTGTTGCTTTAATGTCGCGATCTGCTGTTGGGCTTTGGGGGTCATCAGCAGCGGGAAAATTGAAATCATCCCCCGCCAGCAGCGAATCCAAAGCATCCATTGTATCAACTGGGTCACCTTCCGCGGGGGCATCAGAAGTCTTTGCCTCACGGCTATCCGCGCTTTGATGCGCTGCGTCATTTTTCGCAACAGGCACGGCGAGAAAGCCGTGTTTGTCGAGGAATTCCGTAAGCGCTTTGTCGTAGGGGTCGGGGATCTCCCCTGTCGTGATCTCGCCCATCACTGCGGCCAGAAGCTCCGCATAATTTGCAGCATTCTTGAGGCTCTGCGCGTCAGAGCCCGCATGTGTTTGAACCAATTGGGACAGGACATCATATCCCCTCCCCTCGGTTGCTTCACGCAATGCTTTCTTAGCCGCGAGCCCACCCGTCATCCCATGTTGGGTGACGAGGTCAACAAACTCGCGCGCAGAGGTAAAGCGAGTGGTCATGGATCAGGCTGCCTTCGTCCTGCGGAAGCAGCACAGGCTAACGACATTGCCGCCAGATTTTGCGGATTGAGCAGCCAGTTCCAACTCACTGACCTCTGTGATCAACAGGATCTCTGTTGTGGAACCACAGGGTTCGACCAAGACGCGCTCGATGTCGCGGTAGATCACATCATCGCAGCGTAGGAACCTGGAGGTTGTCTTGATAAGGCCGCCTGTGCCGTTGGGGTATGTCCCCTCCACCGAGATCACATCACCCTCATCAAGTAGGGCCAGAAGAAAGTCATCCGAATCGCTGGTCGGCGCTTCATTGCTGTCCTCTGCCATGAAGTAACCATGAACCTCTTCATCGATCGCCGTGATGAACAGGTCACCATTGGTGTCACGTTCAGTAAGGACCTCAGCACCTTCAGGAAAGGCATAAACCCCATGCGTATCCATCTTTTGCATCAAACCGTCAGTGCAGACACCCCTGATCGGACCCATGCGCACATACCCTTCGTTGTCATAGTCGAGGTCAAGGTCGGGCATAATGTTGAGTTGCGCCATGTTGGGTCTCCAGTTCAATCAAATAGTGGAAGCGGTTGCTGCGCGTCTTCCTGGTTATCATTGATGTCCGGAACCCCAAGCTTATCCGATGGAGCATCCGAACATGACCCTTCCTCTAGCCCGGACCTAACCTTTTGGCTAGGGGCTTTATGGCGAAATGTAATAGTGTTGACGCTACGCTCGTCTGTTTCCATTTTGTCAGCAATCGCCATGCCAATCCGCGCATCCAGAGTGCCTGCAACGGACATATAGCCGATGTCGACGTTTTTCTCCTGACCGATACGCCAGATCCGATCTTCGATCTGGATCATGTTCGAGGGAGACCAGTCGGGCTCGACCACACGCATCCGGGCTGCCTGGGTCAAAGTGATTCCCGAATTGCCCGCGAGCGAAATGATCAGACCGCGAATCTTATCGTCCGTCTGGAAGCGGTCAACGATATCTTGTTTCTTTTTCGCAGAGCCAACCGATCCGTCATAGACCAGGAAGGCCCCCTTCATCCGCTTTTCAGCCTCGGCATGGATGATCTTGATGACATCCTTATGGTGCGCGAAAACAACAGTCTTCGTCTGGTTCTCAGGCGCAAAGTCCTTTTCTGCTTCCAGCTCATCAATGATGAACTTTGCGCAATGCGGTGCTTTGAGCATGCCAAGGTTGCGACGCACCCGGGCCATCTCGTGAAACTGAGGCGTATCGGGGTCCATACGGGTGATCTGATTGATGACCGCGCCAGCCTGGAGGGTTGCGCCCTCTTTGACCTCGACGGAGCCAGTGCGCTCCATCAGCGCTGCAAGGTCGAACTCGACAGAGCGCAGCTCTTCTTTCTCGGCCTTGGACAGCTTGACCGGGATTTCGAGGGGGGTGCGGAATTTCGGCGGCAGATCGGGGTTGTCCCGTTTCATCCGGCGAATGAAGGAGCCCGAGCCACGCAGACGGAGCTGCAGTTCCATCTCCCGGATCGGCTTGCCGTTCATCGGGACAATCACTTCCCGAGGTTTGCCACCTTTGAAGCGCGACTTCATCTCACGCTTGATCAGGATCGGCGGGCAGTAACGGTTCTTGAAGATCTGGAAGTCTTCCGGACCCGAGCCCCAGATATCGGGACGGGTAGAGGAGATCAGCGGCCACAGCTCATCGATGCGGTTCGGCTTCGGTGTCCCTGTGA
>Ga0114915_1001418_pt1 | contig 10370 bp, 14 predicted proteins | sample MalvirAntarct_55_FD_87288 | JGI IMG/M metagenome (GOLD analysis project Ga0114915, IMG submission 87288) | Marine viral communities from the Global Malaspina Expedition - Malaspina viral metaG Antarct_55 | ecosystem: Environmental > Aquatic > Marine > Oceanic | place: South Georgia Island...
GGGTTCAAAACTCGTTACGGAATGGCTTCTAACCCATTCGTATCTCCAGCTGGCGAGCAGAACATTGCCGCTACTGCCGGAATCAACACGTACTACCGTATCTTCCGCGTCGACAACATCATGTCGTAAGCGAAAGTTTACAAAAAATAGAACTAGTTCACTAGTCGTTTTAAGGGAGTCTTCGGACTCCCTTTTTTTATGTGTATAAATACAGACAAGGAAGATGTTCTGCGTATCAAGTGGTACGCACCGCAACCATGTTAAAGGGACACATAATCGGAAGTACAAGATAGGAGATCATTATGCGTATTATTTCAATTGCGTTCGCATTGGTTCTGTCTGCTTGTGGAACTATCGATGCGACTGTCGATGGTACTGGTGGTGTTATTAAAGGTGTCGGTTCTGATGTCTTTGGTGTAACTGCTGGAGTCTTGGACGTAACATCTAACTTAATTAAAGATGTTGCAGTTAAGACCGGAACAGACGCTACAACACCCGAAGAAACAAAGTAAGGAGCACGTTCGCCAAGGATGGCGCTTATTATTATATAAATATATGGTATACTAGAGGGTATCTCATGGCACTTACAGAAAATAAAAACTTCTTACAACCTACCGGATTTCGTGTTATTGTTGAACGCGAGAACTATGGTAACCTAGAGTTTTTTGCACAGTCGGTACAACATCCAGGCACTAACGTTTCTGCTGTTGAGGTCGCAATCCCTAGGATTACTGGACTTCCCGTTCCAGGCGATACCATAGCATATGGTGAGTTAACCCTTAATCTAATCTTAGACGAAGATCTTACTTCATACAAAGAAGTCCAGAAGTGGATGGAAGGGTCTGTATATGGAGAAGGAAGCCCTTACCATGATATTAAAGTCATAGTCCTTACCAGTCACAATAACTTTTGTGCACAAATTCAATATAAGAACTGCATTCCTACATCGTTAGGTTCTATAGAGTTCGTCTCCACTACAGGTGATGTTCAATATGTGAATTTTGATGTTAGCTTTAGATTTAGTGAATTCGTTCTATCATGAGTTTGAAAAAGTTTCAGATTAAGAATGTAGCAGTTCTGAGCATTCTTGAAGAGTTCAGATATACTTATCGTGAGTTATATCAACCTGAGAACACTAACAACTGTTTGTTTCCCGAAATGAAAGGTATGGCAGATCGCTATACTGGTGAAGATGAAATGTGGCGCATCATTGACATGGGAGAAGAACATGACGGTGCTGCATCAAACTCTGTATGTTATGCAATCAAACCGGATCACTATAACGGTACCCATCCAGAAGAGTACTCGAAGACGTGGATTAACCTCAACGCCAGTCTGACCGAAGAGTTGGGTGTTCAACACAGTGCTCTCTCTACTCTATATCCACCCCAAGGGTTTATTGGTTGGCACAATAATGCAAATGCCTCTGCGTACAATATAATATTTACTTGGTCAGAACATGGTGAAGGATGGTTCAAGTATGTTGACCCCAAGACTCAAGAGGTTATAACAATCCAAGATGAGAAGGGCTGGAACTTGAAGGCAGGACATTTCGGTACATACGGTTCTGGTGATGTTGTTTACCATTCCGCAAAGACTGATTGCTATAGGATAACCTTGAGTTACGTGCTAGGACATGACGAAGATTACTGGAAAGATTGTATTGACTTTATAACCAGTTAGTGTTATACTAAATAACATTACATGAAAAGGTTTTTATATGATTGATTTAGAATCCATTCTTACTGAATGGCAGAAAGACTGTGAGATATCACAACACCAATTGGACGAAGTCTCCCGACAGACTCCATCACTACATGCAAAATATTTGCAGTATCTGGCGTTCGCCAAGTTACAATTCAAACGTTCTGAAAATAAACAGAAGACGTTACTCAAACAAAAGTTCTTATACTATAACGGAAAGATGTCTGAAGAAGAGGTCTTAGCGACTGGGTGGGATTTAGATCCATTCAATGGTCTGCGGATGTTAAAAGGTGAGATGGAGTACTACTACGACGCTGACTCTGAGATTCAGAAGTCTGAAGAAAGGCTTATGTATTACAAAACTCTTATAGAAACCCTAACTAACATCGTCGATACTCTCAAGTGGAGACACCAGACCATTAGAAATATGATATCATGGCGCCAGTTCGAAGCAGGTGGTTAAGTATCGTATAAGTATATTCACAAAGTATGAAAGGATAGTCTTGAAATGTATGATACCGAAGACCTACAGAAGGCAGAACAACTGCACCACCTAGGACATAAACTAGAAATTGATATTATTGATTTAGCAAAAATTATTTATGAGCATAGACAACAAGATTCGAATCAGGATGTTGAACCACAGTTTCTTCGCGGTTGAAGCACACCCTGCACAAGAGAATGAGCTAAGAGAGTATTTTTCGTTTTTTGTTCCTGGCTATAAATTTATGCCTGCGTTCAAGTCTCGTCATTGGGACGGCAAAGTAAAACTCTACAACATGGTTACTAAACAAATGAACGTAGGGTTGTATCAGCAACTACGTCGTTTTTGTGCAGATCGATTTTATCAGTTGGAAATACTTGAGCATGAATATTATGGTGTGCCATCGTTTAAAGATGATATTGACCATCCTGCTCTTATTGACTTTATAACTACTTTAGATGCTCCATTCAAACCTAGAGACTACCAGTACAAAGCAATTGCGCATGGAGTAGAGAATCAGAGATGTATTCTTCTTAGTCCTACAGGTAGTGGTAAGTCCTTTATCATATACAATCTTCTCCGGTATTGTTATGAAGTGACCGAAGGAAAGATTCTGGTCATAGTACCAACCACCTCTCTAGTTGAACAAATGTATAAAGACTTCGCTGATTATGGCTATGACGTGGATGAGTTCTGCCACAAGATCTATTCTGGTAAGGAGAAGGTTACCGATAAAAGAGTTATCATCTCTACATGGCAGTCGATCTATAAATTTGGTAAGGAATGGTTCGAACAGTTTAACACTATCTTTGGTGATGAAGTACATCTTTTCAAAGCAAAGTCTTTATCTACTATGATGGACAAGTGTGGCGAAGCAAGATATCGTTTTGGTCTTACAGGGACACTTGACGGTACTGAGACTAATAAGTTAGTACTAGAAGGTTTATTCGGGCCTGTGTTTACGGTGACTAGAACCGTAGAATTGCAAAAGAATAAACAACTAGCAGAGTTAGACATATCAATTCTGCTGTTAAGGTATCATAGTGATATCTGTAATATGATGAAAGACAAGAACTATCAAGAAGAACTTGATTATATCGTCACATATGAACCACGTAATAAGTTTATAAGTAAGATTGCATTAGATCAAACAGGTAATACTTTAGTTATGTTTCAGTTTGTTGAGAAGCACGGTAAGGTGTTATATGAGATGATCAAGTCTATGGCAGCAGATGGACGTAAAGTGTTTTATGTTTCTGGTGAAGTAGATGTTACTGATCGCGAACAAATACGAGGTATTGTAGAAAAAGAAAATGACTCAATTATTGTTGCCTCTCTTGGCACTTTCAGCACTGGCATCAACATCCGCAACTTGCATAATATTGTATTTGCGACTCCATCCAAGTCTCAGGTTAAAGTTCTCCAATCAGTTGGGCGTGGCCTGCGCCAGTCTGACGATGGTAGGACTACTAAGCTTATTGATATCGCTGATGATCTCCATGTTAACTCTCATAAGAATTTTACTCTGAGACATAGCGCCGAAAGGATTAAGATATATACTAAGGAAGGATTTGCTTATAAAGTGTATCCTATTGACTTAAAACCTACAAGGATAGAGAATGATGACGAAGAGTTCTTCAGCTAGACATTTGAAGTTAGTTACAGGTGAAGAAATCATCTGTGAAGTTTTAGACGAATCTCCAGATTCTATAGTTGTTAATAATGCTATGGCTTTAACTCAAAACACAATGAAAACTGGTGAGAAGTTTTTTACCTTTAAAACTTATATGATTTATCAGGATACTCCTATGAATTGTATTCTTGTTTTTACTGATAAGATTATGTCTTTAGCCACTCCTACTCAAGAGATGGTTACTCAGTATCATAGAGCTTTGACCGAGATGGCTCATTACATAGAAGAATCATTGGATGATGATATGGAAGATGATTTATCTTTAAATGAATTTTTAGATGAAATGAAGAAAGAGTCTAAGAGCAAAGAGATGTTAGATTCTGATACTGATGGAATGTTAATGAACTAATTTTTATATTCTCCCCTCTGGGACTAGAAAGATATTATACACGAAAAAAACGGAACTGTCAAGGGCAAATGAAAATAAAATACTATCCTTATATTATACTACCAATCGGAACCTTTATTCCTAGAAGGTTTGCCGCAGTGGTGTTTCTTTTCATTATATTTGTACGTAAAGGATCTAGAAACAATCAAGCACTCATAGAACATGAGAAGGTTCATGTCCGACAATTCTGGAAGACGTTCTGCACACACCCCATATGGTATCAGTTTAGTAAATCATACAGACTTCGTGCAGAAGTTGAAGGTTATGCAGTACAGATAAAGGTCAGAGAATTGCTTGGTAAGAAACCTGAATTCGAACGTCATGCTAAATTTATCGCTACTCTCTACAAACTAGATGTCACTATTGACGAAGCAAAAACATTGTTAATAGAAGAGCATAGTAAATTATGAAAGTAGTGGGATTCACCTGTTCAGCATTCGATCTGTTACATGCAGGCCATGTCACAATGTTACGTGATGCAAAGGCACATTGTGACTATCTCATATGTGGTCTACAGGTAGATCCTTCGTTAGATCGTAAACATAAGAATTCTCCGGTACAAAGTATTGTCGAACGATACTCTCAACTAAACGCCGTAGGATATGTTGATGAGATCATTCCGTATGTCACTGAGCAAGACCTTGAAGACATTCTCTCCATGTATCAAATAGATCTCCGCATAATGGGAGAGGAGTACCGTGATAAGGATTTTACAGGCAAGGATATCTGTAGGAAACGAGGTATACAGTTATACTTCAATGAAAGGTCACATCGATTCTCTTCCAGTGGATTGAGAGAAAGAGTTAAGGAAAAGGATTGACAAGACCCCTGTTTTTTGGTATAATGGACACTTAATTAAACAAGCGATATAAATTATGAAACCTAAAGAAAAACCGCACTACGTAAATAATAGAGATTTCTCTAATGCAGTAGTTGAGTATTGTACCACTGTAAAAGAATCCGAAGAGTCGGGTGGTACTCGGCCTATCGTAACTAATTATATCGCCACGTGTTTTCTAAAGATAGCAGAAGGTCTTTCCCATAAAGGAAACTTTGTTCGTTACACCTATCGTGAAGAGATGGTAATGGACGCAGTAGAGAACTGTCTCAAAGCAATTGAAAACTATGATATTGAAGCGGCTACCCGTTCTGGGAAACCCAATGCATTCGCATACTTTACACAGATATCATGGTACGCATTCCTCCGAAGGATCCAAAAAGAAAAGAAACAACAAGATATTAAGATGAAGTATATCGCCGAAGCGGATATTAGCAATTTCTTAGGTGAAGACGAGGGTGGTTACCAACAACAAACCTCTCCCTTTATAGACACTCTTAGACAACGTATTGATGTTGTTAAGGGCGCCGACCAAGAATTTAAACAGTACGCAAGTGAAGAGAAGAAGCGCAAACGACGCGCAGTATATGTTGACTCGGATTTATCAGATTACCTTGAATAAAACTTTAGCTGTAACCCCTTGACAGGCAGACGCTATTATAGTATAATAGCCGTTATAAGTTACGTTAACAGTTGAGTGTTTTATGAAACTAGCAATATTAAATGATACCCATTGTGGGTGTCGGAATTCTTCTGACATTTTTATGGACTATCACGAACGCTTCTATAGTGAAGAGTTCTTCCCATATCTAAAAGAACATGGCATCACCCAGATATTACATTTGGGTGACTACTATGATAATCGAAAAACTATTAATCTTAAAGCATTAAACCATAACCGTCGAATCTTTCTGGATAAGTTACGTGAGTATAATATACACATGGACATTATCCCAGGCAACCATGACGTGTATTTCAAAAACACTATCGAACTTAACTCTCTGAAAGAGTTGATGGGTCATTACATGAATGAAGTTGATGTCATCATGGATCCTATTGTCCGTGATTATGGCGGTGTCAAGTTCGGACTGATTCCGTGGATTTGCCCTGAGAACCAGAAGTCAACTATAAACTTTTTAGACAATTGTGGTGTAGATGTTATTGGCGGTCACTTCGAGCTCGCTGGTTTCGAGATGGATAAAGGTCTCGTGTGTCACACAGGTATGGATCCAAAACCACTAGAACGTTTTGAAACTGTGTTGACCGGACACTTCCATACTAAGTCTAGTAAGGGTAACATCCATTACCTTGGTGCTCAGATGGAGTTCTTCTGGAATGATGCTCATGATCCGAAGTACTTTCATATATATGATACTGAGACTCGCGAGTTGACTCCAGTACAGAATACTGTCACCTTGTTCCACAAAATATATTATGATGAAAATGTTATAGACCACTTCGAAGATATGTCATTCCTCGAAGGTAAGTTTGTAAAGTTGATCGTTGTTAACCGCAGCGACATACAGAAGTTCGAACGCTACGTTGATAAGATACAGCAGTATAAGATACACGAGTTGAAGATCGCGGAAGACTTTAAAGAATTTCGTGGAGAAAATGTAAGTAATACTGATATTACTGTTGACGACACCGAAACTTTAGTGTATAATTATATACAAGAAGTCGATACTGATTTAGATAAGGAACGTATCAAGGCTGTAGTATCGGAATTAATGATTGAAGCACAGGCGGTAGAGATTGCATGATAAAGTTTGAAACGCTTAAATGGCGGAATTTTCTTTCGACAGGTGATTATTACAACAACATAAACTTCCTAGACAGTTCTACCAATTTGATCGTCGGTGAGAACGGAGCAGGTAAGTCCACAATGCTTGACGCCCTGTCGTTCGCACTGTTCGGTAAGGCGCACCGTAAGATTACCAAGAAGCAGTTGGTCAATACTATTAACAATAAGGACTGTGTTGCTGAGGTAACCTTCAAAGTTAATAGTGTAGATTACCGTGTGGTGCGTGGGATAAAACCTGCCATCTTTGAAATATGGAAGAATGGTCTTATGATTGACCAAAGTTCCCATGCTAAAGAGTATCAGGACATTCTTGAGAAGAACGTTTTACAAATGTCTCACAAGAGTTTCCACCAAATCGTTGTCCTCGGCTCGTCGTCTTTTATTCCGTTCATGCAATTGAACTCAACTTCACGACGTGACGTGATAGAAGACCTTCTTGATATTAACATTTTCTCTAAGATGAATGTTATTCTCAAGGAAAAAACCTCTCTCCTAAAAGGCGAGCTGGAGGGCAACACCCATTCGCTTGAAGTTGTTAAGACTAAGATTAATGCTCAGAAGAAGTATATCCGCGACTTGACTGCCATCAACACTCAGCATCGTAAAGATAAAGAGAGTGATATCTCAGAACTGCATAGTGAGATTGAAGAACTAAATGTGACGAACAGTACTATGTCTGCGACGGTCAATGAGTTGCTCCCTATCGTTACCGATAGTTTGTCTACTCTTCGTGCAAAAAAACAGACACTAGATCAGTACTATGCTCAATTTAAGAATCAAGTAAAGACTGTAGTCAAAGAAGCAAAGTTCTTTGATGAGAATGAAGTGTGTCCTACGTGTGACCAAGACATCGCAGAGGAGTTACGTCAAGAGAAAAAGAACTCTGCGACTTCTAAGGCGAAAGAACTCAAGACCACAATGGATAAGGCTGAAGTTCAACGCCAAGAATATGAAGACGAGATAGTTCTATTAGAGTCTCGTATGAAAGAATGTCTTGCTGATCAGAATACATTGAACAATAACAATCAAACCATTAGTCGTTTGCAGCGGTCTATCTCTAAGATTAAATCTGAGTTAGACGACATGACTACAAACTCTGGTGATATGGGTGAAGCGAATACTGATCTGAGAGAGTTAGATACTGCGATGCACGACCTAACCGACTCTAAGTTTGTTCTTAACGAGCGTTTTGCATATAACCGAATTGCTAGTGAACTGCTTCGTGATACTGGTATTAAGACTAAGATTATCCGTCAATACATTCCAGTTATCAATGAACTTACTAATCAGTATTTGCAGATACTAGACTTCTTCGTCCACTTTGAATTGGATGACAGCTTTAATGAAACTATCCGGTCACGTTATCGAGATACATTCTCTTATGATTCATTCTCTGAGGGTGAGAAGCAACGTATTGACTTGTCTCTATTATTTACTTGGCGTAACATTGCTAAGATGAAAAATTCAGTATCTACTAATTTGTTGATACTAGATGAAACGTTCGACTCTTCGTTGGACGGTGAGGGTGTAGATAACCTTATGAAGATTATTGACACATTAAAAGAAGACACTAACGTCTTCGTTATCTCTCACAAAACCGAGCTCGAAGATGCACACTTCGAACGCAAAATAACCTTCGTCAAAGAGAAAAACTTTAGCAGAATGCGCGAAAGTACTTGACAGAAGGCCACTAATCCTATATAATGGCTATATATTAATTGAGGAACAAACCAATGGAACTATCTAACCGCACCGTCGAGATCCTTCGCAACTACTCGACAATCAACCCTAACATCGTAGTCAATGGCGGCAACGTCCTAAAGACTATGTCGATAGCAAAGAACATAGTATCTCGTGCCGAGATCGAAGAGACTTTCCCTAACACCTTTGGTATTTATGATCTATCTGAGTTCCTATCGGTATTATCGTTGGTGGATCGTCCATCAATTACTTTCGGTGATCATTTCTGCACGGTCAGTGATGGTAGTGGTTTATCTTCTATAAAGTACTTCTACTCCGATCCTGAGATGTTATCTTCACCTAAGAAAGACATCGTCATGCCTGAGTGTGAAGTTAAGTTCTTGCTTACTAACGAAACCCTAAGTAAGATCAAACGTGCTTCATCTGCACTTGGTTACGAGACCATTTCAATTCGTCCATCGGGCAATGCAATTGAGATTAACGTAGTCGACTCAAATGACAAAACGTCTAACTCATTCTCAGTAACAGTTGAAGGGTCTTTCCCAGAAGGAACTGACTTTAACTTTATTATGGGAGTCCCTAACATGAAGCTGTTGGGAGAAGATTATGAAGTTGCTATCTCAACTAAGTTGATTTCACACTTCCGTTCTACTACATCACAAACGCAATACTTCATTGCACTAGAAAAGTCATCTACTTATGGAGCATAATATGACTGAAGATCAAAAGAACTTGAATGACCTATCAAACCGTGTAGCACGATCATGTGTTGCAGTTGTAGACACTGTAGTAACACGTGGTGGGTTTAAAGGTGAAGAACTAACTACCATTGGTCAACTACGCGATCAAGCAATACAAGTAGTAGCACTCTACGAGAATGTTGCGAAGGCATATGCTGAAGACGCAGCCAAGACTGATTCCAAGTCTAAAAAGAAGTAGTCCCTCTTATCGGTCTCTTGGTTCGCGATGTCTTTGCCCGAGATATGAATTGATTATATATATTATGACTAAATTGAATCAAGAGACCGACCTAATTGTTAAAGTTAAATCCCAGTATCGCAAAAGAAACCGCAGTACATGTGTTATCTGGCGCGATGGTCAATTATCCACTCAATATATTTTTTCTATGGTTAATTGTTGGTGAGTGGGGAATAACTGATCCATTCTGGATAACTAACATAATCACGTGTTGGTTCTCTATTACCGCTTTCACTCGCATATATATAATAAGGTCATATGCAGAAAAACGTAGGTTAAATACACGCTCGGATAGCTCAGTTGGTAGAGCAGCTGACTTGTAATCAGCAGGTCGCAGGTTCGACTCCTGTTCCGAGCTCCATTTCTTTATTGAAAATAAACACCCTTTACTCTTTACATGAGAGGTTTATTGTAGTATAATAGCCTCATTGAATTATATTTTATTATGGAGTTTACATGAGCAATGAGTTTTTGTGGGTGGAGAAATATCGCCCAAAGAAAGTATCTGAAACAATCCTTCCCCCCGAACTAAAGAGCACCTTTCAAACTATCGTCGATGGTGGCGAACTCTTGAACATGATGTTCACTGGTACCGCTGGTACTGGTAAGACCACTGTCGCTCGAGCGATGTGTGAGGAACTAGACCTAGATTACATTGTGATCAACGGTTCGGAAGAAGGTAATATCGAAACACTGCGCGGCAAGATCCGTCAGTTCGCATCATCGGTCTCTCTGTCCGGTGGTTATAAAGTAGTTATCCTAGATGAGGCTGACTATCTA
>Ga0114915_1001422_pt1 | contig 10354 bp, 26 predicted proteins | sample MalvirAntarct_55_FD_87288 | JGI IMG/M metagenome (GOLD analysis project Ga0114915, IMG submission 87288) | Marine viral communities from the Global Malaspina Expedition - Malaspina viral metaG Antarct_55 | ecosystem: Environmental > Aquatic > Marine > Oceanic | place: South Georgia Island...
ATTAGCAGCCCAACCATTATATAAAGTATCTAACCCAGTATAAGTTATAGCAGATGAACCACCAGTAGCTCCCATAAAATCACTAGCTGAAGTTAAGGCATTTACTTCCCATAAATTTAAGGGTTGTTGGAATGAACTAGCATTAGCAAACATGAACCCCATCTTCTCCACTTTTTGGACTTGCCAGTCATTAATAGGTTTATTAAAGGCGGTTGCTCCTGAAAACATAAACTGCATATTCTCTACACTAGACACATTCCATAAACCTATATCTCCATTAAATGAAGTTGAGCCCGTAAACATAGATTCCATATTGGTTACATTACTAACAGTCCATGATTGTAAGCTTTGATTAAATGCTAATGCCCCAGAAAACATCTGCTGCATACTAGTAACACTAGTAACTTTCCATGAATCTATATTTTGATTAAAAGCATCTGCCAAAGCAAACATACTATTCATTTGGGTTACATTCTCAACATCCCATGAACTTATATCTTGGTTAAATATATCAGTACCTCTAAACATACTATTCATATTAGTTACATTACTAACATCCCAATTTGAAATATCACTATTAAATGTAGTTTTATTATTAAATAATGCCGACATATCTGTAATAGCTGTAACAATCCAGGTATTAATATCACCATATGCTGCTAGAGCGGCTGTTCTATCTGAAATCCATAAATCAACAGCTGTTTGTAATTCTGTTTTTGTAGTAAATACAAAACCAGATGTAGAGTTAAGTTGTAATCCAATACCACCTGTACTCCTTAACCTCGAAGAACCAGCAGCTATATTTACCGTGGGAGAAAATTTATAAGAAACAGCAGTTGGTGTAGATTTAGTACACACAATTGAAGAAATGTATGATGATGTTATAAACCCTATTAGAGGGGTATTAACAAAATCCGTGTAGATACCAATAGCATTAGTAGGGCTAGTTGAGTTATAAAACCCATCAGCATCCTTAACTGTCTCCACAGTAAAATAACCAGAACCATTTAAAGTAGTTGGTATAACCATTACAAATTGATATTGCGTACTTGCAATTAACTCAGGTATTGCAATTCCTGCTCCCGATAATTGTTCCCCAGTATAATTAGCCATATTATTTTATTTTACTATAAATATTATGAAAGGTGGGGAAACAACAATCCCTCTCATACATACCCACATTCACGAATACGTATATACTAACATACTTACATTTATTTTCAAAAAGAAAATGAATTTTCTAGATAAGCATTTATGCTTACTTTCTAAAATTCCGTGTGTTCTTGGATTAATATTTGTATATTACATTTATATAAAATATACAACTATGGAATTAATTTACTTTATACTAGGATTTTTATTTACCGTAACAGGTTATGGAATAGTATTGCTTTACAAAACTCAATCTTCGCATAAGTCATTATTGGATGAATTATACAAATCCCAAGATTTTTTCTCAAAACAATTTGAGGTTTATAATGATAGAAATAGTTTACTAACAAGTGAAATAAAACAGGTATCTGAAGAATATAATAGTATCCAGAAACAATTAAAGACTGACGCATACGAGGGTAATACTAAATTAAACGACCGTATAACAGTTTTATCTAGGTTATTTAATGAGCAGGGAAACAGAAATAAACAGTTATTTGACTTGGCTGATAAACAACTTCGGCAAAATCAAAATGAAATACAACAGTGTAATAACACGTTGAAAAAAATTGTAGATGACCCAACAGTACTAGCACGTTATTAGACAAATACGAAGATTATGAATATGATAATGTTTGTAGTGGGTACATTAATATTTACTATTTTTTTAGTAGGTGTAATATGGGAAGCTAAAACCGAAGAGAAGGTAACAGATGAAAATTATGGGTATTATGCGAGACACCAACCCGAAAAAGATGAATTAAAATAAATTTTTATATATGGAAATATTAGGTTTGATTATTGGTATGGTTGTAGTAGCATTTATATCATTAAGGGTTGGAAAAATCCTTCCTCAAGAAATGGCTTTGGTTCCATTACTGATTATGTTGATACTGGATGGGATGTTAGTGTATGGGTTTAAAGAGTTTGTACAAATGGAAAACAAACAAATAGCATTCGCTATAATGGGAGCAACGATGGTTAAAGTTTTGTTTTTAGTGTTAACATTACCTAAGGGTAAGTAAAAAGGTATAAGATATGGAAACAAATAAAATAGATAGACTAAAAGCAGAAATTGCAGAACTAACTAACAACTAAAATACAAATGAAAAAAGTAACACAAAAACTACAAAAATTTATTGATTCAATTTCTACAATAGGAGACAGTAATATACCTGATGATGATGGTAAAATTTACTACTCTAAAGTAGATGGTTCTTACTTGACAAGAGTAGGAATGGAAAACGATTTAAACTTCTTATTAAAAAGAGGTGTAAGTGAACAAATACAAGATGGATATGGAGAACCTAAAACTTGTTGTATTGGACTAAACCCAACAGAGCAAAAATGGTACGGATGGTCTCATAGAGCAATTTTTGGATTTGGAGTTGGTAGCGAATGCAAAAAAGGAGATTGTGGATATAAAGCCGATAATAAAGAAAATTTTGCTCAAAGTTGTTTAGATTTTTGGGGAGATAAAGAATATAGTACTGGAGATAATCATTTTCAATTTAGCAAAGGTCTTGATTACTCTGGAGAAAAAGAAGTTGATGGCGTTTGGGTTGCCTATACTTATAATAATAAAGTGCCTAACAAAAGTTTAAGAGGAACTGAATACACAAATTTTTCACAATTTCCTGACAAATGGGGGAAAGGAGAATGGACTGCAAAAACACTTGATGAAGCAAGAGAAATGGCAGTAGATTTTGCAAGAGGTGTATCATAAATATTAATGGCTATTTGCCGACCGAGTAAGTCGCCCTTTTTATTTGTAGTTAACACTGGAAAATCAACATCGACAAATTTTTGATGGAAAATCGTTCATCTTCATCCACTTAAATTTATCGATGCCAAAAATTTTTTAGAGAAAAAGAGTTGAGTTCTTTGACATATTGATAAATTGGGGTTAAATATATTTGTATATACAATATCGATGGTGTAGAGTTGTAAGAGTCTCGTGTGTTTGTCTACACCAGTCTCTTGCGCACGCCACGCTATATGGATACTAACGCGTATGGGCATATGCACATATATATGCGGCGGTATGACGGCATACCCAATGTATAACCATAGGTATATTAATGTATTAAGTATGTGATATGTAAGTACCCCCATTGTATTAAGTACCACGTACAGAAGTACCACCGCGGGAATTATACCTACGATGGTAAGTGATGGGGTGTAACGAATTATATCGAAATGCACCCCTTTATAATCGCTATGTTCACCGTGGAGATGAACTGGATATCACATTTAAGCTGTAATGTTTATATATACCTTGCTTATTTAATATTGATATTATTAAGATACATTCCAGTTGTTGTTACACATATAACTAGTCTAGAATTTGTTATATGCCTGTCACTCAGTTACACCTATGGCTAAGGCAGCTTATTTTGATATTGAGCTTCAACTGGAAATACAACCCGACTGTATTGAATACTTTATGTCATGGAGTGATTGACTAGGTAATTGCAGCATAGGTAATTACTCCTACACCTCACTCTCCCACCGTATGAACCCCCCCAATTGAGGGCTGGTTGTGTATCTTAATAATTTCAATGAACTTTTTTTACTTTCTACCCCATGAAGATACGAAATCTACTCCGGGTATCCTAATTATTCTTTAATTATTTTTACAATATCATGATCAGTTTCAGGTTTTCTATTTTTAGCAAATACAAAACCATCATGTGTTCTTGTTCCATCTCCTAACCCCTCACTCATATATCCAACTACATGGTCTAAATACTCACCATCAGTTGTTGGTCTTAAATACATTAACTTAGCACCGTGTGAACTAATTAAAATATCACCTTTTTTACAATTTCTTAAATCTACGCTCATAACCTTTATATTTATTATTTATACGTGAAGATACGAAATATCACCCGGGTAGCCTAATTAAACCGCATAAGTCGTTTAATTATTGTTATTTTGGATTGATTCTCTAATGGTGTGGTGCCCTATTAATAACTCGTTACGTGATTCTATTGCCGTTCGGTAGGCATTTGCTGATATTTCTGTGTAAAACCAACCCATAAATTCACCTGTTACACCATTTTCTACTACATACATTATATTTTTCATAACCTTTATATTAAATTCATACTTATTGTTTAATTAATATGTTGTAGCCATTAGTCCCTCTTGGTCCATTTCATACTTTACGCCAGAATTTACTATTTCAGCTCTCGTCCAATACTTCTTTTCTTCATCCTTATCATCTACGCTCCAAATGTACTCTTCTGCATCAGATTTATTATTAAATAAATCGGTTCTTACAAAATCTATACTCTCATTCTTTCCGTATGTCGTTATTACTATTATCATAATATTTATTGTTTAATTGTTTTATTTTAATTCATTAACTAAACCTACAAGTTCATTTACTTTTAACATTAACATATGCATATTTCTAGCTGTAGGTTCTAGCATCTCTAAATTGATCCCAGCAACAAATTTACTAGTTACTGTTTCATTACTATCCCAAGTTGATAATTCTTCTACCCAAGTACCCTTACCTACACTATCGGGTATAGCAAATAATTTTACTATCCTTTTTGTTGCATCATTAATATTTTGCTGAGTATCAGGTACACTAACACTATGCTTACTATCTAATTCAAATAGTAAATCTTTCAATTCTTTAATTTGAATGTAATTATCTTCTAATTCTTTAATTTTATCATTCATAATTTTTATTTTAATCGTGGCGCTTAAATGCTCCAACATGGTGAAGATACGAAAGATATCCCGTGTATCCAAATCTCTCACGCATTACCTTAACTTACTTTATAAGCACTATTTACTTTACGTGTTAAACGCTTATCATCTTCCCAATTACCCTTTATAACACCATCAATTAAGGCGAATGCATGTCCGTTTACTGTAATAATATAATTACCCTCACTATGTGCTTTAACAAATTCATCTACTTTATAAGGCACTTGAACTATTTCGCGTTTAGTTACCCATTTACATTTAGCCTGACTATATTTTTCAACCTTAGATTTTTGTGGGCGGGTAATGTGACGAAAATCACTATATTTACTTGCTTTACCTAATTGCTTCATTTTCTTACCGAACGCTTGTTTAATTTTAGGCATATAACGTTGAGTATAAGTACCCTTACCAGATTCACGGTGTAATTTCATTTCACAGAAGTGGTGAGCTTCAATATAATCAACATTAAACGCTGCTGCTACCGCTCTTACAACGCAATCATTGGTTTCTTTACTGGATAACATTGATGACGCCTCTGGAATACCATACTTTTTAATTAATCTTTGTGCTTCTGTTTTGTTGTAACTCATATACCTTTATTTCTTATACGTGAAGATACGAAATATCACCGCGGTAGCCAAATTTAATCGCATGTTTCGTTGTGAGTGTTTATGAACATATTGTTGTTCACAAATATGTGTGGTATTGTTTGGTATTGTCATATCCTCAGTTTACCAGCGTTTCATTGTGAATAAGAAAGATGTACACGTGTGGCAAATGTGAATAATGCAATTCTCGTATATACTTTAGTAGTAGGTCGAAAATAGGTTGGGAGCGATGGCAAGGGGTTAATCCCACCCCTTCTTTAACCCACACAATACTACCAATGTTTGTCATCCACTATCACTAGATATATTAATGTGATGATATCCCAATCCCCATATTCCATACTTATATATGGTTGGTCACACATAAACATGAATGTTAGTCTCACTTGTACTAATTTTATGCTATCAAATGCCACATTGCACCTACAACTCCACTTAACACGACCAAACTCAACATAACGATAATGAGTTGATATAACTTAACCAATAGATTATTTAAGTGTTTATTACCTTGATATATCATTACTTAAAGTTCTTAATCCTAATATTATAGTCCAACACTAATTTCTTTGGATTCTGTTGTGGTACATTATTTGTCGTTTTGGATGTCTTCCGCGTTGGATTATCCATTGTTTTTAACCATTCGGTTAATTGTATGTACCTTTGTTTTACACTGCTTTTACTCATAATTTTTATTGTTTAATTGTTTTACATCTAATTTTACTAATTTCCTACTCTCACCAAACCTACCAATGCTACGTACTACATCCTTTGTTTCAATAACCAGCTCACTAATTATCTCGGTTTTGTTTTTCAATTCAGTGTATTTAAACCTAAATATTCCTGAATAAACCTGCGGGTTTGTCTTATTATTCTTACTCATACCTATTTATTTCTTGTTTTACTTCTATTAATTCTTTATATGCTTTTGATAGCTTCATTAGCCTAATGGTGGTCTTAGTATTTCCGCCAAAAGAATCTTCAATACTTTTAAACTTTTCATCTACACAAATCAAAGCACATTGTTTTGCTTCAAATAAATTTAATTCATCTTGGTATCTTTGTTCTCTATCAATTAATTCAAATTTCTGTATTAATTGCTTTGCTTTTTCTTTTGGTGTTTCTTTCATAATTTATTTATTTCTCGTTTAACTTCTTTCCAATATTTACTTGTGTATATGTATGGATTTTGACGACTGGGTGGTCTATCATTTACTGAAGGTAAGCAATCTATTAATTTATCTACACAAATCAATGCACATTCTATTGCTTTCTCCTCACTCATCCTAATATCAAATCCTGCATCTCCCATTTTAGCTCTAAAATCTTCTACTAATTCTTTTGCTTCTAATTGATAATATATTGGTGTTTCTATCATTATTTATTTCTTGTTTTACTTCACTCCAATAATTAAATGTATTATTTTTTAATGTCCTTATCCACATCACTAAGATTATAGGCTGCGTCATCAATAGCGTCTCTAACCTCATTTGTCATTGGTTCACCACTCATAATAACACTTCTTAGAAATGCTAGTGTAGCATGTACTTGTTTAAGTCTTTTATCTCTAATTATCCTAACTAAATCATCATTCATAATTTCTGTTTTATCTACTCGTTCGCTAAGTTTGTTAATTAAATATTCACCGTAAATTTCCGCATTTTCTTTTTTCTTAAAAGACATTGTTTTAAATGTAGAATTATCAATTGTAATTTCTTTATAGTATCTACCATTTACCCATTGTTTTATCTCCGTTTTTATCATTATTTAGTTTAGTTTTTATTGTTTAAAAATTAACCATCCTACAAATACTCCTACCGAAAAGGATATTAAAGCTATTTTAAACACCAAAACACCTATTTTCATATAATCTTTATCTGTCATAATTTCTATTTATTTTTTTCTTCGTATTATATCGTTTTGTCTTTCTAGTAAAGTGTTTTGCTCTTGTAGTAAAATGTTTCTATACCTTAGTTCTATTTTAATATTATCTAACCCAAACCAAACAGCAGCTAATATTAAGAATCCTACTATTATTTCCATATATTCACTCATCTTGGTTTTGATTTAATTACTCCAATTCTATTATATAATGATCATCGTCGTCTGAATCATCGTTGTTTATCTCCTTTATACTCTCGTGGTAATATTTTTTATATAACATATCATCTTGTAGCAAGCAGGAGGTACATATTACTCTATATGCTATAGAACTTAATAATGAATCATATACTAAAAGTTCCGCCTCAAAGTCACTATCCATATCAACATCAAACCAATCACCTTCTTCACTCCATATCTCGTTTCTTCCTACTTCATCAATTTTCTCTTCAATGAACTCTAATATAGGTGTCTCGGATTGTTCTGTTTTACCTAATAGTGTTTCTTTAGAACACCATTCGCAGTAATTAACCTTTTGGTTAGTTACCTCATCGTGGTTGATTTTTACTTTATTATCTTTAGCCATCCCCATTTTATACCATTTATCATTCTATTGTTAATTGTATTCCAATCACCTATTTTCTCACAATGTTTAAAGTCGCGTAGTACTATTTGTTGTCTTTGTTCACTGAATTCTCCTTCATCATCACATAATATTTCATATGATTTGCTTTTATACTTGTAGATATATTCCATATTATTTAGTGTATATACGTATAAATTGTGTGTGGGTTGTATTAAGAGCTGTTTTAGTTTTTGTTACTATACTTACCTCTCTTTGTTTTATACTCAATAATATTTGAGTTTCCTGTTTTATAAATCATTTCTCTAACTATTTGTCTATAGATTGGTGATTCTAATTCGCATCCTTTATATATCCTTTGTTTTCCCATACTATAATATACGAAAGATATTTGGCTAATCCAACTATAATACGCTTGCTTCTTCTATTTGTTTGCAAATTAATAACATACCTTCACGTTGCAAGACTCTATCAGCGTCGTTCTCATGAACATACATTCCTAATACCTGTTGGTTTAGATTTCCATCCTTATTAATAAATTGATGAGCGCCTATAGTACTAACAACCTCATACATTATATCTCCCTTAGTTATTAGTTCTTTATTCATCATTCAATATACTATCAATTTGTTGTTGAAGTTTTTGTATTGTTCTTTTAATATTAATTGGTTTATTTCTTTTTAAGTCAACTATCATACTATTTAATTCTTTAATTTTTGCTGATTTTTCTTCTGTGTTCATTTTTTAATTTGTTAAAAGGTGAGTTATCCAAGCTATTAAGCCATTTATATTCATTATGTTTTCATTACCATTATGTAAGCTCTTTCATATACTTCTTCTAAGGACATATGTTTATGTTCTTCTCTTAGTTCAATTACTTTATTTAATAACTCTGTACGTTGTCCATACTCATATGCACTTAATACTAATTCTTCTATCTTACTCATCGTTCCAACTATGTTTTCCCCAATTAAACATTAATGTAAAAGGACCTAGATATAAATTAAACCCATAATACTTCATTTCATCTTTTTCATCTGGTTCTATTAGATCATATCCTAATGTAAATCCTTGATGAGGCCACTTACTACCTAATAAAAACTCCCACCACTTATCACTATTTTCGTTTCCTGAACCATAGGGAGAGGTGTTATTCTCCTGATTATATCCTATTCCCATATTACAACATTAAATTATTGTTCTCCAAGAACATCCAAAATCTTTCAAGCCACAACTCGACTCTAATGTCTTCAATTGTATCTTTAGCTCTAAATCCTGCTATCCTTTTTTCTGCGATGAAACCAATTCCATAATCACATTGGTCTCTAGCATTATCTCTTTCTCCTAGTGTAATAAATTCTTTCGCTTTAGCGAAACAATTGTGTAAAATTTGTCTTTCTGCTTTCATATTATTTTTAATTTTGCCAAGAAATTATATCATCTAATTCTGTAATCGCCTCTTCTAACCAATCTGCTGCCATATTATCAATACAAAAGTTCTTATGTTTAACTTCTACAACAGCATCTACAAATGCTGTACTCAAATCACCGTCATAATAATAAACGTCATCATTTATGTTTATATTATTAGGATCCTCGGCAGCAACATAAACTGAATAACCATCTGCTGTTGACTCTTCATAAATGTAAAAGTCATTGTCCTTAGAGGAGGTGTCAGTAATTTTAATTCCGAAATGATTTAATACGTTTTGATATTTCATGTTATTGATTTTTAATTATTAATTACTATTTTGTGTCTATAATTTCTACTTCTGTCCATGCTGCTAAATGTACTACTTCACCATTATCTCTAGTACAGTAACTATACATCCCATCAATGCTTCTAAAATTTAATTCTTCACCTTCTGTAATTGGAGGTGCACCTGGAGGTACTTTATCCTCAACTATTACTTTTATTCTACTATTTCTAGGTACACTATATAATTCCATATTATTGTGCTTTTTGATTATTGAAATGGTTTAATAAATCTATTCCTTTTAATGTATCAACTACATTATCAAATTTTTTATATAAATATTCTTTATCATACTCGTATCCTAATTTGTAAATAACATAACTATTTGATGGGAAATTAATAATTACTGTTTTAAATCTAGCATAATTCAAATCTCGACTATAATCACTACCTACCCTTACTTTAGCATCTGGAAATAGCTTTGTGTATTTTTCAACGGTGTAATCTAATAAATTTGATTTTCTATCAATAGATTCTAATTTATTTAATATTGATTCATTATTTTCTTTAAGTTTAGTTAATAATGAACTTGGCTTATAAAATCTGTATTGTGAGGTAATACTAATACACTGTAATTTATCACCTTCTCTGTATACAGAACTTTTACTTATTGTACTTTTATCTTCTCTAATTACATCATATATAAT
>Ga0114915_1001424_pt1 | contig 10334 bp, 11 predicted proteins | sample MalvirAntarct_55_FD_87288 | JGI IMG/M metagenome (GOLD analysis project Ga0114915, IMG submission 87288) | Marine viral communities from the Global Malaspina Expedition - Malaspina viral metaG Antarct_55 | ecosystem: Environmental > Aquatic > Marine > Oceanic | place: South Georgia Island...
GGCTCGGACGCTCTTCGTCCCGCCCACGCGGTCCCGGCCAGGATCATGACCACGACCGCCGCGACGATGGCCACGAACGCGATCGTCGAGCCCGGCGAAGGTTGCACCCAGTCGCTCATCGTCGTCCTCCCGCGTCGGGTCCTGTGTCAGATGCCCCCGGCGGGAAGGCCCCGGTCGCGATGGATCGCGTGCGCTAGCGCACGGGCACAACCCCGCGACATCGCGCGAAGAACGCGCTCTCGGCGCGTCGGGTTGACACGCCTCGGGGGGCGTCCGTAGAACACGCTCGGCCGGTCGTCCGAGCGGGGCTGGGCGCACACCCCCGAGCGTCCTAGATCCCATTGGCGCTGCTCACCGTCGAGCACGGACGAAGGAAACGAATGTCGCAGCCCGCCCCCAAGAGAGAGCGAAAGCCCGAGTGGCTCAAGGTCCGCCTCCCCGGAGGAGAGCGTTATCAGCGCTTGAAGGAGACCTTTCGCAAGCTCGATCTGCACACCGTCTGCGAGGAGGCGCGCTGCCCGAACGTGGGCGAGTGCTGGGGCGAGGGCACCGCGACGCTGATGATCCTCGGTGAGACCTGCACCCGGGGCTGCCGCTTCTGCGCCGTCAACACGGGCGACCCGGGCGGCATGGTCGACCCGCGCGAGCCGGAGAACGTGGGCCGCGCGCTCTCGCAGCTCGACCTGGCTTACGTGGTCCTGACCATGGTCGACCGCGACGATCTCCTCGACGGAGGCGCGCAGCACGTCGCCCAGACCGTGCGCCGCATCAAGCACTACAGCCCCGAGATGCTCGTGGAGGTGCTGGTCGGCGACTTCGCCGGTGTGCGACGCGACGTCGAGACCGTGGTGCGCGACGGCGTGCCGGACGTCTTCGCCCACAACGTCGAGGTGGTGCCGAGCCTCCAGCGCAAGATGCGCGACGCGCGCTGCAGCTGGGAGCGCTCGATGGACGTGCTCCGCTGGGCCAAGGAGGCGGGCGCGAACATCACGAAGAGCTCGCTGATGGTCGGCTGCGGCGAAGATGAGGGCGACGTCTACGAGGCGATGGAGTCGCTCCGGAAGAACGACGTAGACGTGCTGACCATCGGCCAGTACCTGCGGCCGACGAAGAAGCACGCGGAGCTGGTTCGATACGTCGAGCCGGCCGAGTTCGATCGGTATCGCGCGCGAGGCCTCGAGATGGGCTTCCGCTACGTCGCCTCCGGCCCGCTCGTCCGCTCGAGCTACCGCGCCGCGGAGGCGTTCCTGAAGGGCATCCTGAAGGGCGCCGGCGACTACGAAGACCGCTACGGAAAGAAGACCCGCCTGTCGGTGGTGAGCTGAGGAGAGCATGGAAGCCGAAGCGATTTCGAGCGCACCGAGCGCCCCCGAGCTGGCCCGGGAGGAGCTGCGCGCGCTCTTCGAGCAGATGGTGCGCGTCCGCACCGTCGACGCGCGCCTCGCGGCCCTGGGCGACGCCGGCCGCGTCGGTTTCCTGCCCCGCGCGCTCGGCCGGGAGGCCGCCCTCGCCGGCGCGCTCCACGCGCTCGAGGCGGGCGACTGGCTCTTCCCCACCCACGGCGACTGGCCCGTCGCGCTCCTGCGCGGCATGGACGCGGCGAGCTTCGCGCACCGGGTCTTCGGCACCGCGAGTGATCCGCTCAAGGGCCGCGACATCCCGAGCGGCCTGAGCGCGAAGGGGCTGAAGATCGCGTCGGTGAGCGCCCCCGCGGCCACCCACCTCCCGCACGCGGTCGGGCTGGCGTGGAGCGCGCGGCAGCGCGGCGAGGCGCTGGTGAGCGCGGCGCTCTTCGACGGCCCCGAGGTCGACGCAGCCGACTTCCACACCGGCGTGAACTTCGCGGGCGTGATGAAGGCGCCGACCCTCTTCCTCTGCCGGGTCAAGGACGGCGAGCCCGGCGCGGCGGAGCACGCGGTGGCCTACGGCGTGGCCGCGACCCGCTGCGACGCGACGGATCTCCGTGAGGTGATCGCGGCCGTGCGCGAGGCGCGCGAGCGGGCGCTGTCCGGCGACGGCGCGACCCTGATCGACCTCGTGGTCGGCGGCGACGACGCGGCCATGGACAAGGCGCGCGCCGAGCTGGGCTCGGGCGACCTCGACGAGGCGGCCATCGCGCGCAGGGTCGAAGAAGAGCTGGCGAGCGCCATCGACGCCGCCTCCCGCGCGAGCGAGCCGGCCCTCGGCACGCTCTTCAGCGACGTCTACGAGGCCATCCCGCCTCACCTCGACCGCCAGCGCGACGAGATCGTCCGCTAGCGGCTCCTCAGAACAGACCGATCGGAGAAGACCGTGGCTGAGATGAACATGGTGCAGGCGATCAACGGCGCGCTCGCGAGCGAGATGCGCAAGGACGATCGCGTGGTGGTGCTCGGTGAGGACGTCGGCAAGGTGGGCGGCGTCTTCCGCGTGACCGCGGGCCTCTACGACGAGTTCGGCGAAGATCGCTGCATCGACACGCCGCTCGCCGAGGGCGGCATCATCGGCACCGCGATCGGCATGGCGCTCTACGGCCTGCGCCCGGTGCCCGAGATCCAGTTCGCGGACTTCATCTTCCCCGCGTTCGACCAGATCGTGAGCGAGGCGGCGAAGATGCGCTGGCGCTCCGGCGGCGAGTACAGCTGCCCGATGGTGATCCGCACGCCCGTCGGCGGCGGCATCCGCGGCGGCCTCTACCACTCGCAGTCGCCCGAGAGCCTCTTCATCCACACGGCCGGCCTGAAGGTCGTCTGCCCCTCGAACCCGTACGACGCGAAGGGGCTCTTGCTCGCCTCGATCCGCGACGACGACCCGGTGCTCTTCATGGAGCCCAAGCGGGTCTACCGCGCGGTGAAGATGGACGTGCCGGAGGACGACTACACCGTGCCGCTCGGCAAGGCGAAGGTCGTGCGCGAGGGCGAGGGCGTCACCGTCGTCAGCTGGGGAGCGATGGTCTACGAGGCGCTCAGCGCCGCCGAGCAGGTCGCCAAGGACGGCGTCGACTGCGAAGTGATCGATCTGCGCACCCTCTGGCCGCTCGACCTCGACACCGTCGTCGAGAGCGTGAAGAAGACCGGCCGGCTCGTCGTGGTGCACGAGGCGCCCAAGGCGTGCGGCTTCGGCGCCGAGGTGCTGCAGCTCGTCAGCGAGAAGGCGTTCCTCCACTTCGAGGCGCCGCCCGTCCGGGTGACCGGCTTCGACACGCCGTTCCCGTACACGCTCGAGAACGAATACCTGCCGCTCGCGCACCGCATCGCGCCCGCGGTCATGACCACCGCCCGCTACTGATTTTCGCCCGCCATCTGAGCTGAGGAGCCACCTTGTCCACGTTCGAGTTCAAGCTGCCCGACATCGGTGAAGGCGTCATGGAAGGCGAGATCGTCAGCTGGCTGGTCGAGCCAGGCCAGGACGTCCTCGAAGACGATCCCATGGTCGAGGTCATGACCGACAAGGCGACCGTCACCATCGGCGCGCCCAAGACCGGCACGATCCAGGAGCTCTTCGCCGGCGTCGGGGACGTCGTCGAGGTGGGCTCGGTGATCGTGACGCTCGCGACCAACGGCGCTGGCGCGGCCGCGCCGTCGAAAACCGAGCCCTCCAAGCCCGAGCCAGAGGCCGGCACCAAGAAGCACGCCGCCCCGCCGCCTCCCGAGCCCGTCGCGCAGAAGGAGGCGAACAAGAAGGATGACGGCCCGGCCGCCACCGCGGTGGGCGACATCAAGGAGAGCCTGCCCGGCTCGTCCTACTTCGCCAAGACCGACGGCGCGGCCCCCGCCCCGGCGCGCGTGGCCGCGTCCGGCGAGCTCGTCTCGGACAAGCCGCTGGCCACCCCCGCGACCCGCAAGCTCGCGCGCGATCTCGACGTCGACCTCCGCTACGTCACGCCGACCGGCGACGGCGGCCGGGTCACCAAGGACGACGTGAAGTCCTTCGCCTCGGGCGACAACGCGCCCACCACGCCCGGCACGACCAGGGCGCCCACCGCCGAGACCCGCGTCGTCGGCACGCCCGGGGTCAGCGGCCGCGCGCCGACCACGATCCAGGCGCCGAGCTCCGCGCAGACCAGCCTGGAGGATCGCAAGCCGTTCGTCGGGATGCGCCGCAAGATCGCCGAGCGCATGCAGACGTCGACGAACACCGCGGCGCACTTCACGTTCGTCGAGGAGTGCGACGTCGCTCAGCTCAAGGAGCTGCGCGGCCGGCTCAAGGGCGCGGCGGAGGAGGCGGGCGTCAAGCTCACGTTCCTCCCCTTCATCGTCAAGGCCGTCGTCGCGGCGCTCAAGAAGCACCCCGTGCTGAACAGCGCGCTCGACGAGAGCACGAACGAGCTCGTCTACCGCCGCTACTACAACATCGGCATCGCGGCCTCGACCGACCAGGGTCTGATGGTCCCCGTGGTCAAGGACGCCGACCGGAAGTCCATCGTCGAGATCGCGGCCGAGATCGCGCGCCTCGGCGCGGCGGCCAAGGAAGGCAAGATCGCGGGCGAGGACCTCAGCGGCTCCACCTTCACCATCACCAGCCTCGGTCGGCAGGGCGGCCTCTTCGCGACGCCCGTCCTGAACTTCCCCGAGGTCGGCATCCTGGGCGTGCACCAGATCAAGCAGAAGCCGGTCGTGCGCGACGGCTCGATCGAGATCGGCGAGATCATGCTGCTCAGCCTGTCGTTCGACCACCGCATCGTCGACGGCCACGTCGGCGCCGCCTTCGCCTACGACATCATCGCCTACCTCGAGAACCCCGACCGCCTCTTCCTCGAGATGGCGTGACGACCCGGCTGGGACAGCTTCCCTACCGTATGAGACACTCCGCGGCGTGGCGGCCTTTCGATTTGCGTTCTGGAATGCGGGCGTCACGCCGACGAGAGGTCACGCCCACCGGTCGGTAGAGGTCGCCACGACCGCCGTCGACGAAATGTTCGGCCGCGGCATTCAACTCGTCGCGCTCGCAGAGGTCGACCGAGAGAGCATTGCCGCCATCACGACGGCGCTCGAGTCGCCTTCGATCGCGAGCCTCGAGATGACGGGAGCCATCGGCGGAAGCCGATGGGATCTGGCCGTGCTGTACAGCTCGCGTGAGCTCACGTGCCGGCCGGCCGGAGAGGTCACGGGTCGGCGCCGGGGCACGACTCACCGTGCAGCCTGGAAGGTCTCCGTGGCTGCTGATGACTGGGAGGCGCTCACCTACCTGCTCCATTGGCGCAGCCGCCGCCTGTCGAATGGCTACGACTACCGGCGTGAGTGCGCAGTAGCCCTTCACACGGACGTCCGAGACAGTCTAGGCCGTGACCGCAGCGTGATCGTGATGGGAGATTTCAATGACGAGCCCTTCGACTCCTCGATCGAGCGCGAGCTGAACAGTCTTCGAGACCCTCGCCTCGTCATCAAGCGGAGCGAAGACTCCCTGTTCAATCCATGCTGGCCCCTTTGCGCACCTCAGCCTGAAGACCCCTGGTCGGGTTTTGGGACGTATCAGAGCGATCGACCCCGCACCACGAGCCAATCCCAGTTCGATCAGGTGATGACTTCGGCGCACTTCCTCGATGAAGCCGCGGGGGCTGCTCCAACCGCGCACCGGCTGGTGCTAGAGTCCCTAGTGATCGACGGTCGTCATACTGGTCACATCCCCATCGAGCTGAGATTGCCATCACCATGAGTGCAGCTGAGGACTTCGACGACGCCATCGCCCAAGCTCTCGAACGGGGCCAACGCCACGACGAGGCGATGAATCTGGTGAAAGGTCTGACCAACCAGCTCGCCCAATCCGTGGCCAAGCAGACTGGCGGCGCGGTCGAGATCGTTCTGGTCAACGAGGAAGACGCGCAGACCGCGATCCACAAGTTCAACGACGCCATGACAGAGCTGGCAGCGCACAGCGGAGCGCGTCGTCGACGGCTGGGCGGCGACAGCGAGGACCGACAGAGCCGGCAGTTCGTGCTGGCCCGGTCGAAGCAAGATCCGACCGCGTCACGAATTCTGTGGGAAGTCGAGATCGACCACGATGGGTTTCCTGTCACCGTTCGCGGGCCGGAAGAAGGCCACGCCGTGTCTTGCTGGACCGACGACGACCTGAGAGAACGTTTCGTGGCCGCGGCAGGCAGCGGCCTCGTGGGGCGGAAGATCGCCGCCTTGAAGACGCCGTAGCGCTCCGCCGACGCCGGGCCGATGGCAGGCCTTCCCAGGCGTGCCATGGTGGGCGCGGTGAGCGATCCGGACGAGCAGATCGAAGGAGCGCCGGAGGGCGCGAGCTGCGCGGAGCACCCGGAGCGTGGCGCGCTGGTGACGTGTCCGCGCTGCGGCAGCTACTGCTGCATCGCGTGCTGGCAGCCCACCTCGCAGCGCTGCCATCGCTGCCTCGTGCTCGATCCGCCGGGCGTCACGCCGTGGGCCGACCGGAGCCGCGGGCTCTTCGCGCGCTTCGCCTCGACGGTGATCGACGCCGCGCGCCCCACCGGCTCCGCGGCGGGCTTCGCGAGCGGGGGCTGGCGGAGCGCCATCTCGTTCGCGCTGCTGACCTTCGTCCCGCTCGGGCTGCTCTCGGGCGTGGTGCCGCTCACGCATCGCTTGATGTTCGCGCCGCCGTTCCGGGTGGTGCCGCTGAACGACCCGAGCGCGACGGAGCTCGCCCTGGACGTGGCCGGCGCGGCGGGGCTCGGGCTGCTCGTGAACTTCGCCCTGCTCGCCTTGCTCGCGCTGCCCTACGTCAGCCTGAGCCGGGCCTATGGCAAGCCCGTCGAGAGCGAGCCCGCGCGGCAGGTGATGCTCTACCGCGCCTGGCTGGTCCCCATGTCGGGCCACGTCGGCGTGCTGCTGAGCGCGTTGATCTGGGCCATCCCCATCGGCGAGGACTCGACCCTCATCGCGCTGGCCGAGGTGGTGTCGATCGTGCCGCTCCTGATGCTGCTGTGGGCGATGAGCGCGACCGCGCGCGTCTCGGGGGTGGGCCCGGTCGCGTCGATGGTGGTGGTCCTGGTGGCCTTCCTCCTCATGAGCGTCGGCGAGCCGCTGCTCGGCCAGCAGCTGGCGCCGCTCCTGCCCGACGCCGAGGCCACGCGCGAGGCGTTCGAAGCCGGCATGCAGTAACGTGGGGGCGTGAAGCGCCTCGCGGCATGCTGCCTCCTGCTCGCCAGCGCCGTCGGGTGCGAAGGAACGCAGCCCTGGCAGTTCCGGAACGGGACGGGCCTGGACGGCACGGCGCCCGCGCAGCTGATAGCCGAGGTCTACACCGGGGCCGAGTGCGGCTTCGCGTGCGCGCCACCCGGAAAGCGCACGTACTGCGAGCAGCTCGAGCGCGGCCAGCGCGGCACGCCGCCCACCGGGCTCGTGGCGGGCGAGCGCTACTGCTTCCTCGGCACCGCGCTCGACGAGGAGGGCCGCGCGTACGCCATCGGGTGCACGGTCGCGGAGGTCGGCGGCGGCCCGATCGAGGTGACGTTGAGCCCGATCGACGAGGGTCGCGTGATCGTGCGGCAGTGCGCGCCGACCCCGCGCGTGGAGCTCGACGCGGGGCGGATGGACTCGGGGACTCCGTTCGACGCGGGCCCGCCTCCGGACGCGGGTGCGGATCGCGACGGGGGGCCACCTCCGGACGCCGGGCCTCTCCCCGACTCCGGGCCGCCGCGCGGCGACGCGGGGCTCCCCTTCGGCACCCCGGTGGTCGTGCACTTCGAGGTCTTCGGGCCCGGAGCTGCGTGGATCACGGAGGCGGACACGGGCCGCGGCATCGGGCCCCAGCCGCTCCGCCCCCGCACGCGCCTGCGCCTCGAGGCCTACGTGGGGTTCGTGCTCACCATCGACGCGGAGGCGGATCCGGACGGCACGCTCACCGGGATCGACGGGGCCTGCGGCACCAACGACCCGTGCACGATACGGCTCGACCGCAGCGAGGACATCGGCATCCGGTTCGCGCGCTGAAGGCGTCAGGGCAGCTCGAAGGGCTCGCCCTCGATCGCGTGGGCGCGGCTGCAGCTCCGGACGACGAAGCGGTAGGTGCCTGCCGGCGCGTCGGGGCAGGGGCCCTCGCACTCGCACTGGGTCGTGCCCGTCTTGCCCGTCCAGGCCGGGGGCAGCAGCACGGCGCCGGGCGCGAGGGTGAGGCACTCGGGGACGGCCTCGTCACACCCGAAGCGCAGATGCAGCTCTCCGCCGTCCACGTCCTCCCACGCCTCTCCGGACCGGCGCTGGAGCGCCACGCGCGAGGAGAGCTCCGCCGGCTCGTTCCCGCGGCTCTCCACCCGTGGCGTCACCGCGCGCTCGTGATCGTCGACCAGCGCGAGCACGCGGATCTGCGGCACGGGGCCCGGATCGACGGGCGGCGGCTCCTCGACCGCGGGGCGCTCGTCGCCGCTCCCCTCCGTGCGCTGAGCCTGACTGCTGGACGAAGCGCGCTCCTCCGACGAGCCGGAGCAGCCGCCGCCGCAGCCGGCGATGACGAGGCAAGAGGCGATCAGGGCGAGGGTCGCGCGAGAGCTCACGGCCGAAGCATAGAACGTCGCAGCGCCGGGTCACCTTTCGCGCTCGGCGGGAAGCGATCAGGGCATCGGCGGCGCGCCGTACGCGCCCGCGCCCTGCTGGATCGCGTCATCCTCGGCGCTCTCGGGCAGCGGCTCGGGCGGAAGCGGCTCGGGCTCGGGCGGCGCGCCGTACGGAGCCGCGACGGCGCCGCGGTCCTGCTCCTCCGATTCGGGCTCCTGCGACTCGGGCTCCTCCGGGTCGGGATCCGGCTCGGGATCGGGCGGGGCGCCGTAGGGCTGCGCGATCGGCTCCTCCCACGGGGCCTCGCCGCCGCACGCCGACGCGACGGACGCGCCGAGGTAGAAGATCGCCGCGCGCGTCAGGTTCCCGCGCCTCGAGACCCGCCTCGAGGACTCCGGAGGCGCGGTCGGGACGGGGGCGGCGCAGAAGGGGCAGCGCGCGTCCGCCGCGCGGACGTGGCGGCGGCAGCCGTCGCAGGGCACGAGGGTCATCGCGCCCCAGCGTAGCCCACGCGAACAGCCGCCTGGAAGGATGCGTGGTCACACGCGTAGGCTCTGGGCGCGGTGATCCTCCTCCCCTACGGTCACGATCAGTCGGTCTACGGCAAGCAGTGGGCGACCTACGGGCTGATCGCGCTCAACCTGCTCGTGTTCCTCTACACATGGGCGAGCGGCTTCGGCATGGACGACGAGCTGTCGCATCGCATGAGCGACGTCGAGGCCGTCCTGATCGCGTATCCGGACGCGCACATCGACGCCGCGCTGCTGGAGGACACCCCGGCCGGCATCCGAGCCGTGCTCGGCGACCTCGTCGAGCCCGACCCCGACTCGCCGCTGACCGAAGGTGATCTCGCGCTCGAGAACGCGACCGCGGACCTGCTCGACACGTTCCACGCGCTGCCCGAGCAGCGCCTCGGCTACCGCCCGGGGGATCCCTCGGCGCTGACCGTCCTGAGCAGCCTCTTCGTGCACGGCGGGTTCTGGCACCTCTTCGGCAACATGCTCTTCCTCTGGCTCGCGGGCGCGGTCATCGAGTGCTTCTGGGACCGCGGCCTGTTCCTGGGCGTCTACTTCCTGGCCGGCCTCGGCGCGACCGCGGCGCAGCACCTCGCAGAGCCGGACAGCCTCGTCCCGATCATCGGCGCGTCCGGCGCGATCAGCGGCCTGCTGGGGGCCTTCGTCGTCGGCTACCCGAAGACCCGCGTGCGCATGTTCTGGGCCGCGATCCCGTTCGGCTTCGGGCACTTCTACGTGCGCGCGTGGCTGCTGATCCCGCTCTGGGCCGGCATCCAGCTCTTCTATGCGCTCCTCGCGTTCGAAGACGGCGTGGCCCACTGGGCCCACCTCGGCGGCTTCGCGGTCGGCGTCGTCTCGGCCATCGTGGTCAAGCGCATGGACTGGGACATCGCCGACGCAGGCGACGGTTCGTCAGGTTGACACTCGCGAACCGTTGATTGCGCATGTAGCGTCCCTTCGTGACGTCAGAGGCCCTGATCGCGGAGCGAGACGCGGGATTCGGGTAGCATTCACCGCGTGAGTGCAGACGACCCGCGCTATCAGCCCGTGCCCTATCGACCCGCGCCGGTGCCGCCCGAGGAGTCGGCGCGGCGCATCGCCGACGACTACCGCGTGATGGAGGAGCGGCGGAGCGTGCGGCACTTCTCGACCGATCCCGTGCCGCGCTCGGTGATCGAGGACGCGATCCGGATCGCCGGCACCGCGCCGAGCGGCGCGCATCGGCAGCCCTGGTACTTCGTGGCGATCTCGGACCCGGAGCTGAAGCGCCAGATCCGAGAAGCGGCCGAGAAGGAGGAGCGCGAGTTCTACGAGCGGCGCGCCCCGAAGGAGTGGCTCGACGCGCTCGCCCCGCTCGGCACCGACA
>Ga0114915_1001425_pt1 | contig 10330 bp, 9 predicted proteins | sample MalvirAntarct_55_FD_87288 | JGI IMG/M metagenome (GOLD analysis project Ga0114915, IMG submission 87288) | Marine viral communities from the Global Malaspina Expedition - Malaspina viral metaG Antarct_55 | ecosystem: Environmental > Aquatic > Marine > Oceanic | place: South Georgia Island...
CGTCGCTCTCGCCGCGGATCAGCTCGAAATCGGCGTCGGGGATGCGCCAGGAACGATTGAGCTGGGCGTCACGGACCAGCACATCGGCATCGTCCACGGACACGCGCCGCAGATAGCCGGTGATCCGTTCAGGATCCGGCGGCTGGAGCAGGTCGGCGAGAATCCAGGCGACGGCACTGTCGTCGTCGCCCGTACCGTCGCCGCCCTTCGCCGTTTCGCCCGCCGCCTCCGCCGAACCCTGGTCGAGGCCGAACTGCACGGAGCCGGTCTCGGACCGGGACAGCCGCACGCGCACGTCCGACAGTTCGATCGCCTGCGGCGCGATCATGCCGCGCGCGAGCGCCCTGGAACTGAGGGTCAGGCGGAGCCGCGGCGTACCCACCACGGCGACGCCCGCACCGTCGACGACGCGGACGCCCTCCGCCTGGAGCTGCAGGAAGCCGACGGGATCCACCAGGACGCGATCGACCCGTACGAAGAGGCCGCGGTCGGGCTGGCTCAGGGCGCGCTCGATCGGCTGGACCAGGAGATCCAGCGCGATCGGACCCTGCGACACCCGCCAGGCGAGGAACCCGACGAGTACGAGTAGGCCCGTGACGCCGACGGCGAGACCCCATGCCAGCGAACGGAATATCCGCGATCTCAAGATGAGGTATATCCCAGGGCGAGCTTGACCACGCTCGCCGCTTTCGCTCAGTGTGCCTCCAGGTTTCGACAAGATGACCATGTTTCTGGACAGCATCAAGGAAATGCCGCTGCCTGCGAACGCGCAGGCGGCGACGACCGGCCTGTCCGCCTGGGCCGAGGCGGCGGGGCGCGGCGACGCGTCGCTGGCCGCACGCGCCGAGGCGATCGCGTCGCATCCCGCGGGCCGGGCGCTGCTGGAGGGCGTCTTCGGCTGCAGTCCGCATCTCACCGCCGACCTGACCCGCGACGTGGGCTTCGCCTGCGACCTGCTGGAGAACGGACCCGATGCCGCCTTCGACGCGGCGATGGCGCAGCTCGCGATCCTGCCGACGGCGCAGCTGGCGAACGACGCGGTGATGACGGCGCTCCGCGTCGGCAAGCGGCGCGGCAGTCTCGCGGTGGCCCTGGCCGACATCACCGGCGCGTGGCCGCTGGAACGCGTCACCGACGCCCTCACCCGGCTGGCCGAGGCGACGCTCGACGGCGCCGTCGCCCGCCTGCTGCGCGAGGCGGCCGAACTGCGCGGCATCGAGATCGCGGACGACGGGGATCCGCTGTCCGGCTGCGGCCTCATCGTGCTCGGCATGGGCAAGCTCGGTGCAGGCGAACTCAACTACTCCAGCGACGTCGACCTCATCCTGCTCTACGACGACGAGCGGGTCCGCACGTCGCGCCCGGACCGGCTGAACCAGACCTTCGTGCGCCTCGCGCGCAATCTCGTGCGGCTGATGAGCGAGCGCACGGCCGACGGCTACGTGTTCCGCACCGACCTGCGCCTGCGGCCGGACCCCGCGTCGACGCCGCTCGCCATGTCGACCCATGCGGCCGAGGTCTACTACGAGAGCATGGGCCAGAACTGGGAGCGTGCCGCCATGCTGAAGGCGCGCCCGGTCGCCGGCGACCGGGAGGCGGGCGAGGCCTTCCTGCAGCATCTGCGGCCGTTCGTCTGGCGCCGCAGCCTGGATTTCGAGACGATCCGCGACATCCACTCGATCAAGCGGCAGATCAACGCCCACCGCGGCGGCGCCAGCATCGCGGTCGCCGGCCACAACGTGAAGCTCGGCCGCGGCGGCATCCGCGAGATCTAGTTCTACGCCCAGACCCAGCAGCTCATCTGGGGCGGCCGCGACCCGCACCTGCGCGAGCGGGCGACCGTGCCGGCCCTCGCCGCCCTGGCGGAGGCCGGCCATATCGACGCCGCGGCGCGCGACGAGATGGCCGAGGCCTATCGCTATCTGCGCCGCGTCGAGCACCGGCTGCAGATGGTGGCCGACCAGCAGACCCACAGCCTGCCGCCGGCCGAAGGCCTGCCGGCGATCGCCAACTTCCTGGGCTATCCCGACGGCCCGACGTTCGAACGGGAGATCCGGCGGCGACTGGAGACGGTCGAAGGCCATTACGCGGCGCTGTTCGAGGAGGAAGAACCGCTCGGCGGCCCCGGCAACCTCGTCTTCACCGGCGCCGACGACGACCCCGAGACGATCGAGACGCTGCAGGGCATGGGCTTCCGCGAGCCGGCGACGGTCGCCGGCATGGTGCGCGGCTGGCATCACGGCCGGGTCCGGCCGACCCGCAGCGTCCGCGCTCGCGAGCTCCTGACCGAGCTGATGCCGGCCTTGCTGAGCGAATTGGCCAAGACGCCCGATCCCGACGCCGCAATCCGCAAGTTCGACGCCTTCCTGGCCGGCCTGCCCGCCGGGGTGCAGCTCTTCTCGCTCTTCCACGCCAATCCCAGCCTGCTCTCCCTGGTCGCCGAGATCATGGGCGCGTCGCGCCACCTCGCCGACCGGCTGAGCCGGCATCCCGTCGTCCTCGATTCGGTCCTGACCGACGGCTTCTTCGATCCGCCGCCACCCAAGGCGGAGATCGAGGCCGAGTTGGACGAGGCGTTCGGGCTGGTGGGCGACCTCCAGGACGCCCTCGATGCGTCGCGGCGCTGGGCGAACGACCGCAAGTTCCAGATCGGCGTGCAGATGCTGCGCGGCAGCCTCGATCCGCTCGACGCCTGCCGCGCGCTTTCCGATGTGGCCGACATCGCCCTGGCGCGGCTCCAGGCGTCGGTCACCGCCGACTTCGTCGCCCAGCACGGCAGCTTCCCGGACGACGGCATCGGCATCGTCGCCTTCGGCAAGCTCGGCAGCCGCGAGCTGACGGTCACCTCCGACCTCGACCTCGTGAGCGTCTACGACGCCCCCATCGACGCACGCTCCGACGGCCCGCGCCCGCTCGCCGCCGCGCCCTATCACATCCGCCTGACCCAGCGCCTGATCACCGCGATCACCAGCCAGACCGGCGAGGGCAAGCTGTACGAGGCGGACATGCGTCTGCGGCCGGCCGGCAACGACGGACCGCTCGCCACGCATCTCGACTATTTCAGCGCCTACGAGCGGGATACGGCCTGGACGTGGGAGCACATGGCGCTGACCCGAGCCCGGCCGATCAGCGGCCCGGCCCATCTGCAGGAACGCATCGTGGCACTCCGCGACGAGATCCTGCGCGCGGAGCGGGACCCTCTGCAGCTTCTCGCCGACGTGGCGGCGATGCGCGAGCGTATCGAGAAGGCGAACCGGGCACCCCAGGCCTGGGACGTCAAGCACATGCGCGGCGGCCTCGTCGACGTGGAGTTCCTGGCCCAGTACCTGATCCTGCGCCACGCCCGGTCGCAGCCCGAGGTGATCGCCGCCGAGACGCCCGAGGCCTTCCGGCGCCTCGCGGCGGCCGGCGTGCTCGCGACCGCGGCGGCCGACGATCTCGTCGCCGCCCACGCGCTGTGGCTGCGCACCCAGCAGATCCTGCGGCTGACGGCCGACGAGCGGTTCGAGGCCGACAAGGCGCCGGACGCGCTGCGCGGACTCATCGCGCGCGGTGCGGGCTGCACGGATTTCGCGGACCTGAGCGAGCGGTTCGCCCATTATGGGCGCCGCGCCCGCGCGCTCTACGAGGAGATCGTCGCCGGACCGGCGGCGGAGGTCGCGGATCGGACCAACGACAGGACGGAGTGAGGCATGAGCGTCGAACCGGGCGAGCCGGCACCGGCATTCGCGATGAAGACCGACGGCGGCGGCGAGGTGTCGCTGGAGGCGCTGCGCGGCAGGAAGGTCGTCCTCTACTTCTACCCCAAGGACGACACGCCCGGCTGCACCAAGGAAGCGTGCGGCTTCCGCGACGCCATCGCCGACTTCGAGGCCGCCAACACCGTCCTGATCGGGGTCTCGCCGGATGGCGTCGCCTCGCACGACCGATTCAAGGCGAAATACGACCTGCCCTTCACCCTCGGCTCGGATGCCGAGCACGCCGTGGCCGAGGCCTACGGCGCCTGGGTGGAGAAGAGCATGTACGGCCGGAAATACATGGGCGTGGACCGGTCGACCTTCCTGATCGACGAGAACGGCAACCTCCAGGCCGCGTGGCGCAAGGTGAAGGTGCCGGGCCATGTCGAGGCGGTCCTCGCCGCCGCCCGCGGGAAATAGTAAGGCCGACGGCGGGGGCTCTCAGCCCTCGCCTTCCGCACCGCTCTCCGTCGTCGCCTGACAGCGCCTGCGCAGGACCTCGTCCAGGGATCGGATGCGCCGCTCCAGATAGGGGCTTACCTCCCGCCGCGAACCCGATCGCGCGCCGCGGTGGATCGTGGCCGGATGTCTGTCCAGGCGTGTGGGGCAGTCGCTCATCCCCGGTCCCCGGGCCCCGTCGGGCCGATGGTCGGTCGGATCGTCCGAGACGTATGCGGCGATCGCGCGCCCATGCGTCATGCCGAGAGAAGGATCAGAGGCCATCGGTGCCGCCGTCGACGCCGTCTGCGGCAGAGACCACCCGGTCGCTCGCAGAGGGCGTCGCAATCTGCGACGCGATCCGCGCCGCCGGAAGTAGATTGGGACAAGAACCGCGCGGAAATCCGTGAGTTCCCGGCCTGCGGCATCTGGTCCGCCGATTGCGTAGAGCGTTACGACAGCGCAGACGGAGTACCTACGATGGACCAAGCAACCGCTCTCACGATCGTCCATGCCGGTTTCGGCGACCTTCTGATCCAGGCCGGCATCGTCGCGGTCGCCGGCCTGTGGGCCTGCGTGCCCTTCTCGGTCTTCGGCGTCCGCCGCCGCCTCGATTCGATCGTCGACGCCCAGCGCGACCATTCGGAGGCTCTGACGGAAGAGATCCGGCGATTCGGCACACTCGCCGTCAGCGCGACGCGCCCGCGGGTGAGCGGTGGCGAGGACGGCGAGGTTCCTGCGCCCCGCCTGCGCCCGCGCGTCGTCTCAGCCGCTTAGTCCGGAGCCGACAGCGGCGGTCGAAATCGGCCAGCGGCGGGGGATTCGCAAAGCCTACCGTTCGGCACAGCCGATACAGCGCGTCGCAAAGGGCAGTGCGGCGAGGCGGGCCGGGGCGATCGGTTCGCCGCAGGCGGTGCACGTGCCGTAGCTCCCGTCGGCGATGCGGGCCAGGGCAGCCTGGGTCATGTCGATCTCGGCTCTGGCCGCTTCTTCGACCGCGACATCCGCCTCGGCGCTTTCGAGTTCCGTCGCCTGCTCCGGAAAGCGGGGATCGAGCGGGGCACGCAACGCATCGTCCAGACGGGTGACGCGCGCGCGGAGGGCCGCCAGTCTCTCCGTCAGTCGTGATTCGATCTCGCCGTGCCGGTCCATGGGCGCCGTCCTTCAGCTTCGTGTCCGCGCATAAGGCGCCGGTGCGTGATGGCGCGCATTGACCGGGATCAATCGCCGCCCCGCGCGAACGTGATAGTTCCTGTTCGGTCAGCCTCGAACAGGAGCACGCCCATGTCCCACGTCCCGCACGAACTCGCCGACGAGTTTCCCGAGCACTCGGAGCGCATCCACGCGCTGAAGCAGTCGGACGCCCACTTCGCCAGGCTCGCAGCCGAATATCACGAGGCGAACCGCGCCGTTCACAGGATGGAGACGCGCGTCGAGGCGGCCTCGGAGACGCGCGAGGAAGAAATGCGGAAGCAACGCCTGCGCCTCAAGGACGAGATCGCGGCGATCCTGGCCGCAGGCGGCTGATCGCCACCCACGCCCAGACGCCCTCGTTCAGTCGCGGAAGTTCAGGTACTGCAGCGGCTGTTCGATATCGAGGCCGCGCACCGTGGCGATCGCCGCCTGCAGGTCGTCGCGGTTCTTGCCGCTCACCCGCAGTTCGTCGCCCTGGATGGAGGCCTGGACCTTCAGCTTGCTGTCCTTCAGGCCCTTGACGATGCGCTTCGACAGGTCGCGGTCGATGCCCTGCTTGATCGTGACCGTCTGGCGGATCATGTCGCCGCCGGCGCGCTCCGGCGTGCCGAAGTCAAGGGCGGCGGCATCGAGCTTGCGGCGCGTGACGTGGCCGCGCAGCAGTTCCTGCATCTGGCCGAGCTTCGGATTGTCGTCGGCGAGGATCGTCAGCACGCTCTCCTGCCGCTCGATCGAGCATTTCGACCCTTTGAAGTCGAAGCGCTGCCCGATCTCGCGCCGCAGGTTCTCGATCGCGTTGTCGACCTCGTGGAGGTCGGTCTTCGAGACGATATCGAAGGTCGGCATCGGTCGTTCCTCGGATGCAGAGGCTCAGCTTCGGCCGAGACGGCGGCGCACCTCCGTGGCGGAGATCGCCTCGACCTCGGCGCCGAGTTCGAGCTTCTCCACCACATAGCCGACGTCGCGACCATAGAATACGTGGGTGACGTTGGGCAGCGGCACCACCGTGAACATGCCCTCATACTCGCGCAGCGCATGCTCGATGCGGGCGCGCACATGCTCGAAGCCGAACGGATTCTTCGAATCCGTGCCGCCCGTGTCGCGCACCGCGACGCAGACCTGGCCGACGCGGCCCAGGCTCTCCTCGATCAGGCGGCGGTGACCGTCGTGGAAGGGCTGGAAGCGGCCGACGACGAGGGCGGTCGGGCGCTTGGAATCGAAGACCGGGCGCACCTGCTGGGCCACCTGGTCCGCCCAGTATTCCGGCGTGCCCTCTTCCGAGACCCGCACGTCGAACCGTTCCGGCGCGGCGAACAGGCGGTTGGTATCCTCGAAGCGGCTCTCCCGGATCCGGTCGCACCAGACCGTGAAGGCCGCGCCGAAGGCCGCACGCGCCTCCGGTGTGGGGCAGACGAAGTCGGCGACGGCGAAGCCGCCGGCCTCGACGACGCGGTCGCAGAGCCAGCCCATGCGGGCGGCCTGCTCGATCCGGTCGGCCTCGGAGAATCCCAGATCCTTGTTGATGTGCTGGCGCACCTCGTCGGCGTTGAAGTGGACGGCGTTGAGCCGCGGCACCAGCGCGCGCGCCAGCGTCGTCTTGCCGGCCCCGGGCAGTCCCATGATCAGAATCTTCCGCCGCACCTTCGCCATACCCCTGTCTTTGATACCGGGGCTCCGTATAGCGCCCCCTGCGGACCGCCGCCAGCGGCGCGGCGGGGCTGGAGCGGGGTGGCCGCCTTGAAGGCGCAGGCGACCGCGCGCACACTGGCAGCGGATCGCGAAGGTACGAGGACCGACAATGAACCATTACACCGCCTCCCACTGGGGCATCTACGAGGTCGAGCGCGACGCGAGCGGCGCGCCCTCGCTGAAGCCCTATTCCGGCGATCCCGACTATTCGCGCATCGGCCTGCACCAGCTCGACGACGACCTGATGCGGCTGCGGGTGCGCCGACCGGCGGTGCGGCAGAGCTGGCTGCGCGACGGACCGGGTGCAGCACCGGAGCTGCGCGGCCGTGAGCCCTTCGTCGAGGTCGAGTGGGAGCGCGCGCTGGATCTGGTCGCGGCCGAGGTCGACCGGGTGCGCAAGACGCACGGCAACGAGGCGATCTTCGGCGGCTCCTACGGCTGGGCGAGCGCCGGGCGCTTCCATCACGCGCAGAGCCAGATCCACCGCTTCCTCAACATGGCGGGCGGCTATGTCCGCCACCAGGATTCCTACAGCCTGGGTGCGGCGCGGACGCTGATGCCGCACATCGTCGCCTCGATGGATGAGCTGAACGCCTCGCACACCTCGTGGGACGTGATGGCGGCGCACACCAAGCTGTTCGTCACCTTCGGCGGCGTGCCGGCGAAGAATTCCGAGATCACCAACGGCGGCGTCGGCGAGCACCGCATCCCGCGCGGCCTGCGCGCGATGGCCGAGGCGGGCTGCCGCTTCGTCAACATCGGCCCGGTGCGCGACAATCTGGAGACCGGCGCCGAGGTCGAGTGGATCCCGACGCGGCCGAACACCGACACGGCGATGCTGCTGGCCATCGCCTGGGTGCTGCGCGACAAGGGCCTGCACGACAAGGCGTTCCTTGCGCGCTACTGCGTCGGCTACGAGATTTTCGAGCGCTACATCACCGGCGGCGAGGACGGCATCGCCAAGACGCCGGAGTGGGCGGAGGCGATCTGCGGCGCGCCGGCCGAGCGCATCGTCTCGCTGGCGCGCGAGATGGCGGCGAACCGGACCATGCTGAACATCGCCTGGTCGCTGCAGCGCGCCTCGCACGGCGAGCAGCCCTTCTGGGCGCTGGTCACCGTCGCGGCGATGCTGGGACAGGTCGGCATCCCCGGCGGCGGCTTCGGCGTCGGCTACGGTGCGACCAACATCATGGGCAGCCCGCACCCGCGCGTGCCGGGGCCCACCCTGTCGCAGGGTACCAACGCCGTGTCCGCCTTCATCCCGGTGGCGCGCATCGCCGACATGCTGCTGAACCCCGGCGCCAGCTTCACCTATAACGGCGGCACCTACGCCTATCCCGACATCCACATGGTCTACTGGGCGGGCGGCAACCCCTATCACCACCACCAGGACCTGAACAAACTGCTGCGCGCCTGGCAGAAGCCGGCATCGATCGTCGTGCACGAGCAGTTTTGGACGCCGACGGCGAAGCTCGCCGACGTGGTGCTGCCGGCGACGACCAGCATGGAGCGCGACGACATCGGCTTCGCGACGCGCGAAGGCCACTACGTCGCCATGCGCCAGATCATCCCGCCGGTCGGCGAGGCGCGCGACGACTATGCGATCTTCACCGCACTCGCCGAGCGGCTCGGCGTCGCCGAGGCCTTCACCGAGGACCGCGACACGCGCGCCTGGCTGGAGCACATCTATGAGGACAGCCGGTCCAAGGCCGTCGGCATCGGCATCCACCTGCCGCCTTTCGCGGACTTCTGGGAGCAGGGCCTGATCCGGCTGGCCGAGCACGACAGGCCGGTGGTCATGCTAGACGCCTTCCGCGCCGATCCCGAGGCGAACCCGCTGCGCACGCCGTCGGGGAAGATCGAGATCGCGTCGGAGACGATCATGGGCTTCGGCCTGACCGACTGTCCCGGCTATCCGGTGTGGCGCGAGCCGGCCGAGTGGCTGGGTTCGCCCAAGGCGGCGGAGCACCCGCTGCACCTGCTGTCCGACCAGCCGGTGCGCCGCCTGCACAGCCAGCTCGACGGCAGCGCGCACAGCCGCGCCGGCAAGATCGCCGGGCGCGAGCCGGTCTATCTGAACCGCCAGGACGCCATCGACCGCGGCATCGGGCCGGGCGACGTGGTCGAACTGTTCAACGCGCGCGGACGCTGCCTCGCGGCGGCGATCCTGACCGACGACCTGGCGCCGGGCGTGGCGCGCCTCGCCACCGGGGCGTGGTTTGACCCCGATCCCGAGACCGGCCTGGAGAAGCACGGCAACCCGAACGCACTGACCCTCGACCAGGGCGCCTCCGGCCTGTCCCAGGGCTGCTCGGCGCAGACCTGCCTGGTGCAGGTGCGCGGGCCGGTCAACGAGGCGCCGCCGGTCACCGCCTTCGTCTTGCCGACTTTCGCTGGCGAGATCTGAGAAACGCGCACCCGCCCCGGCGGGCGCGGATCTCACGGTTTCCTCGGAGAAGTCAGTGCACTCGATCCTGTCGCGCCGCCGCTTCGGACTCTTCCTGGCGGCGACGGCCGCCGCGGCATCGCTGCGGCCGGCGAGCGGTTTCGCCGCGCCGGCCAAAGGCCTGCCCGAGGCTTTCGCCGCTATCGAGGCGAACATCCGCTGCCGGCTCGGCGTGTCGATCGTCGATACGGAGTCGGGGCGGCGCTGGGCGCACCGCGCCGACGAGCGCTTCCCGATGTGCAGCACGTTCAAGATGCTGGCGGCCGCCGCCGTGCTGGCGCGGGTCGACGCCGGCCGCGAGGATCTGGAACGGCGGATCCCGGTGACCGCCGACGACATCGTCGCCCACGCGCCGGTCACCGAGAAGCGGGTCGGCGGCGAGCCGATGAGCCTCGCCGAACTGTGCGAAGCCACGGTGACGCTGAGCGACAATCCCGCGGCCAACCTGATCCTGCGCACCCTGGGCGGTCCCGGCGGGATCACCGCCTACGCCCGCACGCTGGGCGACGACGTCACCCGGCTCGACCGCTGGGAGACGGCGCTGAACGAGGCGACGCCGGGCGATCCGCGCGACACCACGACGCCGGCCGCGATGACCGAGAACCTGCGCATCCTGGCGACGGGCGAGGCACTCTCTCCGGCCTCGCGCGACATCCTCCTCGGCTGGCTGATCGGCTGCAGGACCGGCGACGCCAAGCTGCGGGCGGGCCTGCCGGAGGGATGGCGCGTCGGCGACAAGACCGGCGGCGGCGGCCACGGCACGAACAACGACGTCGGGATCGTCTGGCCGCCGGGACGACGCCCGGTGATCGCCGCGGTCTACGTC
>Ga0114915_1001427_pt1 | contig 10328 bp, 7 predicted proteins | sample MalvirAntarct_55_FD_87288 | JGI IMG/M metagenome (GOLD analysis project Ga0114915, IMG submission 87288) | Marine viral communities from the Global Malaspina Expedition - Malaspina viral metaG Antarct_55 | ecosystem: Environmental > Aquatic > Marine > Oceanic | place: South Georgia Island...
AAGTTACGATTGACGACCAGTTCGAGATTGAGGCGGAGACCGTTATTATTTCTACGGGCGCTTCGGCCAAATGGCTGGGGTTACCCGGCGAAGAACGGCTGAATGGCCGGGGTGTTTCGGCTTGTGCGGTATGTGACGGCTTTTTCTTCCGGGGGCAGGATGTAGTAGTGGTAGGTGCGGGTGATACCGCCGCCGAAGAAGCCAGCTACCTTGCCAAGCTTTGTCGCAAAGTCACTGTTCTGGTACGGCGCGAGGAAATGCGCGCTTCCAAAATTATGCAGAAGCGCCTGATGTCATTGACTAATGTAGAAATCCTCTGGAATACCGAAACGGTTGACTTGCTGGGTGAGGAAGGCCTGGAGGCGGTAAAAGTGGTAAACAACCAAACTGGAAAAGAAACCCTGCTGCAAGCTACTGGCTTCTTTGTAGCCATAGGACATAAGCCCAACACGGAGATTTTTAAGGAGTACCTCAACCTAGATGAAGCCGGTTATATTCAGACAATCAAGGGTACGAGTCGTACCAATATCGAAGGCGTGTTTGCCTGTGGTGATGCCCAGGATTTTGTGTACCGTCAGGCCATTACGGCGGCAGGTACAGGTTGTATGGCTGCTCTGGATGCGGAGCGCTATCTGGCGGCCCGCACCCTGATGGCGGAAGAACAGGAAATGTAGAACAATCTTGATTATCCAGGAAGGGCCTGCCCTTCCTTTTCTATTTATTGAACTATGAGAGTAAAAATAGGAATAAGCCTGCTGTGGTTCCTATGTGCGATTGCGGTGCAGGGGTATGCCCAGGAAAGGGGGAAGTTTCGTAAGAATCCAAAAATAAAACAGAACACAACCGAAACCTACAATCCCAATTTTCCGGTCATTGAACCTCAGCGCGAACCAGAGGCAGAGTTCAAGGTAGAAACCTCTAACTTGCAATTTCAGAGCCAATTTGAACCGGCTAAGCCGCTCAATCCTGTGGTGAATGAAGATACGACTACGATTGATGAAGGTGAAAGCGAAGTACTGGAGGTAGTGGACTCCATGCAGATTGGCGATGAATGGGTGAAGATTGCTGATTACTACGTGATCTGGGATTCAAAAGCGATCAATCCCTATGGGATGGATCCCCTGGAATTCAACGAAACTATCGATCTTAAACTTTATGACCCGGCAGAAAACCGCTTCTGGAATACGCCGGTAGAGGGCCCGCGCATTACGTCCAATTTTGGATTTAGATGGGGACGCTGGCATGCCGGTACCGATATTGATCTTGAAACGGGCGATCCTGTGTATAGTACCTATGATGGGATGGTACGTGTGGTGGGCTGGGATGGGAACGGCTACGGCCGCTTCGTTATGGTCAGGCATTACAACGGATTGGAAACCCTCTACGGGCATATGTCCAAACCACTCGTGGAATCAGGCCAGCTTGTCAAGGCCGGTGATATCCTGGGTCTTGGAGGAAGTACCGGACGTAGCTCTGGGTCCCATTTGCACTACGAAAACCGATACGAGGGAAATCCTTTTGATTCGAAGTATATATTCGATTGGGAAAAACAGCAGGTTCGATCGGATCATTTCACGCTTACTTCCCAGGTATGGGACTATAAGCGGGGCGGCCGACCTGCAAAAAACGAATTTGAAGAAAATGAGAAACCTGTGTATGTACGTACTATGTTGCATCGTGTCCGCTCGGGCGAAACCTTATCGTCTATTGCCAGCCGTTACGGTCTGAATGTTTCATCTCTGGCCAAACTCAATCGCATCTCGACGCGATCAACCTTACACATTGGCCAAAAACTTCGCGTGAAGTAAGCCTTTTTCTTCAAATACACACAAGCATTGTACTTCATTTATGAAACTGGATATATTAGCTATTGCCGCTCATCCCGATGATGTGGAGCTGGGCTGCGCGGGAACGTTATTGGCACAGATGGCGCTGGGAAAAAAAGTAGGGATTCTGGATTTGACGCGAGGGGAATTGGGTACTCGAGGTACCCCTGAAGGCCGCATAGCTGAGGCCGCTGAGGCCGCCGGTATCTTGGGCATTACAGTACGGGATAATGCTGGCTTTGCCGATGGGTTCTTTCAGAATGATGAGAATCACCAGCGGGCGATCATTTCCTATATCCGCAAGTACCAGCCAGAGATTGTGCTTGCCAATGCTTTTAGTGATCGCCATCCTGACCACGGCCGGGCTTCTGAACTCATTCATGAAAGCTGCTTCTATTCAGGCCTCCGTATGATCGAAACCCGAGACGAATCGGGTAATTTGCAGGCGGCCTGGCGTCCCAAAAACGTGTTTCATTTTATTCAGGATCGTTATATACAACCCGACTTTGTGGTAGATATTACCTCCCATTGGGAAAAGAAGGTAGAAGCAATGCTAGCCTTCAAAAGCCAATTCTATATACCTGATGTTACCGGTAATAGTTCAGAGCCTCAAAGCTATATTTCGAGCCCTGAGTTTTTAGATTTTATTTGGGCACGAGCCGTAGAAATGGGGCATGCTATTGGAGTGAAATATGGCGAGGGCTTTACGAGCAAACGTCAGCTAGGTGTACGCGATCTGTCGGTGTTTTGCTAGGGGGACAAGCGGCCCATAGTCCAGTTGCCAGAGGATATATCTAGCGTATATTCAATTCGGTCATGAAGCCGGCTGGGACGCCCCTGCCAAAACTCCATCCGGTCAGGTATCAGTCGGTAGCCTCCCCAGTGAGGTGGGCGGGGGACGCTCTGACCAGCGAATTTGTTTTCATATTCAGCCTGTTTTTTTTCTAAAATTTCCCGTGAGGGTAGGTGCTCGCTTTGGTGCGATACCCAGGCTCCTATCTGGCTGCCCCGAGGGCGAATAGCAAAGTATTCGTCCGATTCCTGCGCACTGACCTTTTCGACCCTACCTTCAATTCTTACTTGTCGCTCTAAATCTACCCAGAAGAAAGTCAGGCTTGCAAAGGGGTGTACAGTCAGATCACGTCCTTTTTGACTGTGATAATTGGTGTAAAATACAAAGCCGCTTTGGTCTAGCTCTTTTAACAGCACAATTCGGCTATGGGGGCGATTGTCTTGATCTACTGTACTGACATGCATAGCATTAGGCTCAGGAAGACCCGACTCTATGGCGGCCTCGAACCAGTGCCTGAATTGAATCAATGGATTAGGAGCGACATTCTCTTCATGAAGTCCATGTAGGGTATACTCCTTGCGGAGATCGGCAATTTTCTGATTCATTCCAGATGGGGTAAATTCAAGGTTACTCGGACAAATTTAACCATTTCAAAGAAAGATTGTTAATTTTGTGATTCCACGACTTACGAAACACCGATTACGATGGCTCAGCAAGAACACGATGCACGGAACGCAGACGAACAAAAACCGTTGAATCCAATTCCGGTGGATGGCCCGACCGCGTCTCCTGAAAATAAAGCGGTACCTGAGGATAATGCCAGAGAACACGCTAATTCACAACCTGACCTGGGAGAGGATGCGCCCGTGGAAGAGGAAGTTACGCATCTGGATCTGGCGAATGACGATGGTACCGACGAAAGCGAAAGGGATGTATTAGTGCCCGAAATTGGCCCTACGGGCGGGGATATGGAAGTGACACCTACGCTGAATGACATGGAGGACGAAACACCACTGGCTATTACAGGTACGGCCGAAGTAGATCCTGCATTGTTGGGGTAAAGCATACGAAATGGCCGAAGCAGCAGCTGATCATGGACAGGAACAAGTTTCAAATAACGAGACAGAAAATACAACAGCTGGGCTTGCCACAGAAACTGAGGCGAGTGCTCCTGATAAAGCCGGAGAACCTATTCTAGCTGTTAGCTCGGAAGGTACCCCTGAATCTACGCCCGTAGTAGATGAAGAGAATGAAGAACAGCCAGAAGATGACGATTCAATAGAAGCGTCGGCTGATGATGAAGATGAGGCCGAAGAGTCGGATGATGTTGATTATGGCCAGTTGAGCAAGGCAGAGCTAATCGCTGTGCTCGAAAAAGAAATTGAAGACTTATCGGCGCCGGCTGTGGCGACAGCCCGTTTCAGAAAGGCCGATGCCATAGTCAAAGAAATTCGCCCGGTGCTGGATCAATTGAAGCGTAGCGAATGGAATAGTGCCAAAGAAAAGTACGTGACCGATACGGGATCAGAAGATGGCTTTGAGTATAAGCATGACGAAACGACCCGGCGTATCGAGGAGCTTACGAAAGAAATTCGATCGAAGCGGAAAGAGTTCTTCCAAAAACTCGAAAAGAGCAAAGACCAGAACTTTAACCAAAAAACAGAACTACTTCAGCGCCTACGCGAGCTTGTAGATACCGATGAGAGTCACGAAACAGGCGCGGCCGATATCAAAAGCAGTTGGGAAGAGTTTAAGAAAATTCAAGAAGAGTGGAAGCAGGCTGGGAATGTATCATCACCACATAATGGTACGTTGTGGGCTACTTATAACGCTCTGATTGATCGCTATTTCTCTAATCGTAATATTTACTTTGAATTAAAGGAGCTGGATCGCAAACGTAATTCGGAGCTAAAAATAGAATTGTGCGAAAAGATTGAGAATCTGGTAAAAACCCTGGAGAATCGTCCGATGACGCGCGAAATCCTAAACGAGGGGAACCAGATTTTTGAGGAGTATAAGCACGTAGGTCCCGCTCCCCGTGATGAGCAGGAAGTACTGTGGCAGCGTTTTAAAAAATCGTTGGATGCACTTTATGACGCGCGTCGCGCCCAGTACGACGATCAGAAAAAGACGATGGTGGAGGTTTACGAGCAAAAATCGAAAATCTATGAAGCCATTGTACCCTACACGACGTTTTCTTCGGGGAGTATTAATGAGTGGAATACGAAGTCGAAGGAAATTATTGCTCATCAGGAAGCATGGGTAGCTACCAAGGGGCCTATGCCTCGGGAAGAAGGCAAACAGTTGAGTAAGAAATTCTGGGCTGCATTAAAAACGTTTTTTAGTAATAAGGGAGAGTTTTTTAAACAGCTGGAGTCGAAGCGAGAGCATAACCTGAAAGCAAAAATCGATCTCTGCGAAGAAGTTGAGAAAATTGTGGCGTCGGGAGAAGATACTCCGTCCAATACCCAGCGGGTTATTGAGTTGCAGAAGCAGTGGAAGGGTATAGGACAGGTACCTGAGAAGTTCAAAAATTCCATCTATACGCGCTTCAAGCAAAGCTGCGACGCCTATTTTGACCAAAAGCGTTCTAAAAATAAGGAACAGGATAAAGATTTTGACGAAAACCTGGCTCTCAAGAAAGCTCTCTGTGAGCGCATTGAAAAAGCGGCGGCCGATCCTAAGGATTCTACGCTGTCGCATTTGAATGACTTCAAGGAAGAATGGGCCAAGATTGGATTTGTACCTCGCAAGGAAATGCAATCTATTCAGAAAAGGTACATCGCGGCTATCAATGATTATGTAAGTGCGATCGGCGAACTTTCTAACAAGGAGAAAGAACAAGTTGTGCTGGAAAGCGAAGTAGAAATGGTGAAAGAGGGTGATTCCAGCCGTAATCTTTACCGTAAGGAAAGCGACATCCGCCGTAAAGTAAGTCAACTGGAAAACGATATTGCATTATGGCAAAATAATATTGAATTCTTTGCCAAGTCCAAGACAGCTGATAAAGTGAAGGCTCAGTTTGAAGAAAAAATTAATAAAGCTTCCGAACAGCTCGAAGATTTGAAACACCAATTGACTATTATTCAGGAGGCTATCTAATTAGAGAAATTTTTAGTTTTAAATAAGCTAAAAAAATACTGGGCGAAGAGTTGGAACATATTTATGGACTACTTACTTTTGCACCACGATTTCAGGAAAAGGAAATTGTTTTCCTGATAAAGGCCTCCATAGCTCAGCTGGTAGAGCAACTGACTTGTAATCAGTAGGTCGTTGGTTCGATCCCGACTGGGGGCTCTTAAAAATGCGGTTCGCCGCCCCAAAAGCACTTAGCGTTTATTCGCTAAGTGCTTTTTTGTTGATGAAAGAATATTTAAAGTGCAGTTATCAAACCGTTATTGTATTTAATTATATTATTATAACGGTTTAATTACGTTATATGTAATTATTCAAGCATAGCTAACTGTGAATGAATAACTTAATACAAGAACTAAGAAAAAACTAGCCTTTCACTAATAAATTGGAGAATACCACGGATTGACGATGAAATATTCTGATATTTCAGAAAACAATCGTTTGCCCTTATGACAATGCTTAAGCTACTCCTCTGGAATATGGAATGGATGAACGATCTGTTCGATCAGAATGGTGATTTTCATCCGGATACTCACAAACCACAACATGCTCAAAGTACGACGGTACGAACCCGGCGCAATCACCTAAGCGGAGTTATCAATGAGCTTTCGCCCGATATTGTGGTGGTAGTAGAAGGGCCAAATCGAGAAAAAGAGTTAAAACTTTTTTTCGATTTGGATGTCACAGGTACCTGGGATGTTAAAGTACAGCCTACTTCAGGTTCATCGCAGTGTATTGGTTGTGCCGTTCGCACGGATATGAATCGTTTTCACACCCAGCATCCAGTTCGTTTTTTCGATACCCAGACTATGCCCATTTTTCAGCCATTTGAGCTGACGAATGAGAATGATGGTATTATTGAGAAATACAGATTTGAGCGCTCACCGTTGTACGTAGAAATTACAACTGCGGGAGGGGATGCTTTTCGGCTCATGGGCCTTCATCTCAAAAGCAAGGGTATTTTCAATGCCTACGAGTGGAGCAAATGGTGGGCGGTTTCGGATGCGAATCGCAAGAAGCTGCTAGCTCAAGCTACCCAGATCCGTGTACAGTTTCTGGATAAGTACCTGGGTGATCCTGCTACGCAACGGATTCCATTAATTGTGTGTGGTGATATCAATGACGGTCCGGGCATGGATGCCAGCGAGAAACGTTTACTTGGAAGTGCTATTGAGCGCTTGATGGGTAATGTATGGCGACCTTTTCTGAGTTTGGGTAACGCACTTTTTGATACACTTTCAGAGAAGGATCAGTCAAATCTGAATTTTGAAAAAATTTACACGACTTCTTTCAAAGATCCGATCTTCAACAACGTCTGGCAGAAAGAATGGATTGATCATATCTTGTATAGCTATAATCGGGCAGAATGGGTGAAAAATGCCCGTGTAATAAGTGAGATGCCAGACGGAAAGAAAATTGGTAGTAAGTACCCCCATGCTTCGGATCACTTTCCCGTAATGGTGGAGATTGAGTTGGGGTAGGACTACTACACGAACAATACGCTCGCTGGCATGAAAAGTAGGGGTACCTTGACGGTACCAAATGAGCTAAGCCTGAATCGGCAATATTTTTATCCGTATATTTAAGCAGTTTTTTGCCAATATAGTTTTGCGTAGGACCCATGTCATTGAGTACGGGCGATATTTTTGAAGGAGTCTATCAACTAGAGGAGAGGGTGTCATCAGGAGAATATGGACAACCGAGTCGCTGGCTGGCTGACGATATTACTTCGTATCGGCGAAGCGAAGTGCTGATTGATACAATACCGGCCGATTATGTGGCAGAATTGCACTGGAAATCAGATATACCGGGTATTAAGGCCGCTGGCCAATCGGAAGATAGTCATTGCCGCTATATTGTCTGGCAGAAAGAGCAGGCACCACCCTCGATGGTGAAATGCGAGTTGACCGATCTGAACAGCACCGCTCGAAAACACCTGGCTGATCTTATTGATGCGATCCCGGTAGCAGCTAATGAGGCCCTTCTTGCTAGTACATTTCCGGAGTGTTGGCAATCTGATGCTCACGGAGTCATGATTTTTTATCAGAAGACCGTTGCTGCAGAATTAGCTCAACTATTGACTCATCAGGTTAAAGAAGATTGGAAGCAGACACTTTTTGCTACTCCACGAATAGAATCTCAGAATGCCGTTCACGCGGATCCTGCTAGGCCATCAGCTTTGTTTTGGCCTGTGATCCTGTCTATTATTGGGTTGGTGCTTGCCGCTGGGGTATATTCTTTGCGTTCTCAGCCCGGTGCCAATACCGTAGATTCACAATCGACCAATCGTCTTAAAGTTTTTACAGACGCTTTTGAGCGCGGAATAGTCTATGTAGATAAAGCGGCTTACCAGGAAGCCGTCCAGAGTTTTGAAACTGCGGTGCGTGAAGCACCTGCTTCCGAAGTCATCGATGCTCGACTGGACAGCTTAGCGAGAATCTATACAGCTTACGCCCAGGCCGAATGTGCCCGGTATCAGTCTACCGGAAGTACACAACTCTACTTTATTCCTAATCAGTATTACCACTACGCTGCGATACTCTCACGCCGCCCCACCATTGACACATGCGATTAAGATTTTTACTCATCTTTCTGCTGGTACTACTTTCTTTGACCGAAGGATGGAGTCAGTTATTTCAAAACCGAAACTTGTACGATATTTGGATCACGGCAGATCAGTATATTGATGCTGGGAAGTTTGAGGAAGCGATAAAACTATATGAAGCTGCTCCCCAGGTACCAGAGTTTGCACGGCAATTGAGCGTAACCAGGCGATTGCAAACGGTCTTTCAGACAGGAGAGCGACTGTATCGATCAAAGAAGTACTCCGAAGCCCTGGAAGCGTATAGTAAATACCGGGAAATTTCCCCGAATCTGCACGCAGCTATTCTCGATGAGCGCATGCAGGCTTGTCTGCACCAGTTGGATAAGGTATCCGTAAGAAAACTCGCTGAAAGTACTCGCATAGTAGCCGGGTTTGAGTATGCCTACAAAGGCGATAAAAAACTAATGGAGCTCGATACGTTGGCAGCTCTTAATCATTATACCAAAGCCCGGCAGTTGGGAGCCGGGCTAAACCAAACTCTGCGGGAACAGTACCAGGAAGGATTACAGTCGGTAAAGGCGCTCCGTTCGTGGGGTGACCAATATCGCCGGGCCATGGCTGCTCATGACAGAGCGCTTGCGCTTCAGATACTCAGAACCTATCGCTCGGCCTCAAAATTCATTATCAATACACTTGAATACGCAATAAAAAGTGCCGAGGCTGGTGAAAAACCTCAGCTCATTACCAGTTTTGGCGAAAACCCCCAGGAACGATTGCTTCAATATGTTGAAAATTGCCAGATCGAAGATTTGGGTTATTTTATCAAAAGCAATCAAGCAAGCATTCCCCAAGCGAGGGAAATTTCCCAGGTGCTTGCTGAATACCAAAGTATAGTAGGTGATATTGCCACACTCTCGAAAGGATCTGGAAATAACGATTTTCTGGAAAGCGCTTATCGGAACTTGGTTGCTAAAGCAGGACAGGTTTCGAGTCTGGGTGATCATATTCAGATTTGTGCCAAAAAACTATATTTTGAATACTTGGTTAACCAAGCGAGGGAAAGTGAAAAAAAGGGGCTTGAAAATGAAGATGAAAGCGAGTATCGTGCCGCACTTCGCTACATTATGGAAGCCTATCAATTGCAACTTACCCAATTGAATCCATCATTGGATGAATTACAAAGTCGGCTCGCTGATCGGTTGGATTGTGGAGACAGGCGACGAGATTTTGAACAATTACAGGCCGGAATCCAAGCTGAGCTAGCTGCTTGCCGGGTACGTCAGGCAAAGGTACTATGGGATGAAGCCGCTGCCCGATTAGCGGGCTGTGGCCTGGATAATATCCAATTTAGTAATCGTTATATCTCGCTCCGTGATTCGGTCTATCAGTTTTATGAAGCTGATAGTTTATTAGCCATACTGGCAGTGCAGGGAAACCAGGTACTTGATTCTCGTCAGTGTGAAGATGCAAGGCGGGTAGCCGATCAAATGGAAAGACTGGTACTGTGTAATAGTGCGTACCGGGATAGCCTACTAGCACACTATCGTGAGCAGATTATCAAATGTGAAGAACTTACGTGTTATACTACAGCCCGCAGCAAGGCTTTTCAAAGTGCAGAAAACCGGGAGTGGAAAAAATCGTACGACTATTATCAACAAGCCTATGCCTGCGCATCTGACGTCCAGAAAATACGAATCAAAGAGATTATGGCTGACATGGAGTGTGATGCCTACCCCGAGCGTTGCCGGGGTAGTAATGTCTCGGTTGTGCTTGAGCCTTCCTTCCGTGCGGGTGTCAACAAACCTAAGTATACTGAAGAGGGGCAGGCAGAAGAAACTACCTATGGGTACCTTGCATCCGCAGGGCTTCAGCTTTCGTTTCTATCCTACTTACATCCGATTGATGTAGTTATCGGTTTAGACTACTTTCAAACAGAATACCAATTGTTACAAAAAGGTCATTCGGCGGGCGATTTCAAAATCTCCGGAGCCGATGCGTCCGTCGCCTTTAAGCTTCATCAATCCAAGAC
>Ga0114915_1001429_pt1 | contig 10321 bp, 6 predicted proteins | sample MalvirAntarct_55_FD_87288 | JGI IMG/M metagenome (GOLD analysis project Ga0114915, IMG submission 87288) | Marine viral communities from the Global Malaspina Expedition - Malaspina viral metaG Antarct_55 | ecosystem: Environmental > Aquatic > Marine > Oceanic | place: South Georgia Island...
AGGGCAATAAGGGCAATTTTCCATGATTTCATATTTATTTTTTAGTGTGATTATATCCTTTTTTCTTTAAAGCTAAATGCTGTGCTTTAGTCTTAGCGGTTTTAACTTCTCCATCTTTACCGTACATCTTGTGTATTTTAAATGCCATAGTTATGATTTTTTAATTGATTTAATTTCTTGTCTTTTATTTCTTCTAACTCTTCTGTTTATTTTTCTATAAGCTTTATCATTTGTTTCTGTAATCTTATTTTCATCAAACAATTGGTTAGTAGCTTCTTCTCTTCTTTTCTGTTCATCAGTAGAGTCAGGTGTTCCACCAAATGTAGATTTTTTCTTACCATTGTTAAATGGTGAACTCATGTGAAATGCCATATTATTTATTTGTTAGTTCAATTATTTTATTAACTCTATCTTCTTCGTATTTTAAAGCTTTTATTTCTTTTTTAGTTAAGCCTAAATTTTTTAAAGACTTAATTTGATCAGACTTGTTGGTGTTTACTATAGAATCTTTTTCTTTAATCAGCTTTACTTCTTCTTCACTTTTACCTTTATACTTTTCAATTTCTTTTAATCTTTTTCTTTCAGCTCTATCATCTATAACTTTTTGTTTTCTAGCTCGTTCTTTAGCTTCTTTTGATTCTAACTTGACAAGATCTCTTTCTTCATTTTTAGTTCCTACATCCCATGTTCTATAGCCTAATGCTAAAGCAATTCTTTGAAAAGTTGTATTTCTAGCATCAAATGTTTCTACTATAGCATCTATTTCAACAAGAGCTCTTTCAAGAGGTAAGTTTGTAATAGCCTCAGCTAACGATGCTATAACATTATACGAAGGGCTTAAATTTACTTTTCCATCAAGAGTAACATCCCACCCTTGCTTATTCATTACCTCTCTATTGTAATCTTTAGTCTTTATAGCATTATTAATTTTTCTAAGCTTAGAACCAATAGGTGGGCTTAAATTCAATATTTCTAATAATGTATTTCTATGATCTTTACTAAAAGCATTCTTTTTTTCTTCTCTAAAATAAGTCATAGCACTATTTTTTAATGTAGCAACTATTGCTCCGTAAACTCCAGAACCTCTAAGCATAGTATCTACCATGCTATTTAGTATTCTTTCTTCTTTTTTATCAAGATCTTTTGCTTTTTTCTCTTCATCCTCTTCATCACTAAAGCCTGGTATTGTAGCAAATAAAGCATTTTGTAGTGATGCAAATATTATACCTTGAACAGCTCCATAGTATACCATTTTAGATATATTTGTTTTATCATCACCTCTTCTATTAACAAAATCTCTAGCAGATTTATTAAATATTCTAGTTACCTGAGCAGGCGTATTTTGAAATGCTAACAATAATCTACCTAGAACACTAGCTTGTTGCTGTGAGATAAGCATAGGATCTGCTGATTGTTGTGCTACATCAGATGCTTCAGAAAAATCTTCAAAAGCTTTTGCTTCTGCAGCTTTTTTATCCATGCCTTGTTTCATGTAAGTGTTAGCTCTATTTCTGTAAAAAGTAGATCCACCTGATGCAATAGCAAAACTATCTGCAAGTTGTGTGGGTGTAAAACCTATTTTTAGCAAATAACTTAATATAGCTTGTGCTTTATTTTTAGAACCTTTAGCTGCGTTGGCAATTTCAGCTTCATTAACATCTTTTCTAAGACCTGATCTTCTTTGTTTTAATTTAGGTGAATTCCATAGCGTAGCAAAATCAGACCAAAACTGAGGTTGATTACCAAATCCAACCGCGGCTTTAAAAGGATTATTATCTGACCAGTTTAAAAAGTTAACAGCTGATATAGTTTGTAACAATGCAGATTTTCTGTTAAAAAACATTATAGCACCTATAGAATTATTAACCCAGTTGTTAAAATTATTAGTTAATCTATTTGTACCAGAAGGTCTATTAGTACCGTTAGTCATTCTAAATAAAGAATCTTCCATAGCTTCTCTCCAGTTTGTACCTAAAGCAACTTCCATTTTATTTAAATTTTCTTTAGAAAAAATGACATCAGAATTTTTTATAAATTCAGCTAAAAATTGTTTTCTACCTACTTTGTTAGTTAAATTATTTAAATCAGATATTAAACTTTCAACGTCCCAATGAGCACTTGGTTCCACCCATTTTTCTTGTTTACTTATAAGAAGAGCAGCTTCATTAAAAGCTTTTAATTCTTTGTCTTTATTAACCACATCATTTAACTTCTTAGCATCTCTTTGAGATATACCGGGTATTTCAAAAGCTCCTTGTGTCCATAAATTAACTCTTAAAGCTTGATCATATGTAAAATCTGTGCCAGGAACTATTTTACCTAGTTTTTTTCTAACTTCAGGAAACTTTTTAAGCAATGAACTATAATCAGTTTTTAAAGTTTGTCTATATGTGTCTATATCTGCGATACCTTTTGAGTATGGAGAAGTTAAATTTTTCTTTACCCAAGCTTGTTGTTGTTCTCCAACTTTTCCTTTTCCATATAGATCATACATTAATCCATTGAAATCTTGAGCACCTGAAGCTATAAGTTTAAAATTTCTTACATTTGCACCACGTCTTTTTGCCACAATATCAGAAAATCTTTTTTGTTCTGATATACCTTTAGTATCTTTTATTATTTTATTAATGTCTCTATCTAATATTGCAGGATCAGTTGTTGTAGGTATGGCATCAGGATTGTTTTTAACAAATTGTTCTCCTTTGTTTAAAACTGTAGAAGCTTTTTTAGCAGCTTCACCTAACTCTTGAACTTGCTTTCTATATTCATTTTGTGCAGCATCTGTTAAAAAATCTGTTTTAGTTGCGGGAACATATATAGATTCTACAATGTTTTTAGCTAAACCTCTCGTCAACCGCTCAGCGCCTAATCTTGAAGTTTTAGAAAAAGTTGTATCAATAGGGTCAAAAAGCTTAGTTTTGTCTCCAAATATTTGAGTATGACCAGATAATATACCTTTTAATTGTAAAGAAGTTGAATTAGGCGAAACAACCCAACCTAATATTTCCGACATAGTTTGAGAATTAGACTGTAAATGCTCTCCTTTAAAAGTAGATAAGTCAATTTTTCCAGCTATAATTTCTAAACCACCTATATCAGTAAATGCTCTAAAACCAGCTGTAACATTAGTTTGAGCTTGTAAAGCATTAACAATATAATCTAGGCTTAAACTACCGTTTAAATAACCGTCTTTTAAAATACTAGCGTTTAATTCAGCAAATTTTAAATTATTTAAACCAACCGATGGATCATATATTTTATCAATAGCGGCTTTTTTTTCAGCAACAGTTTGCGCATCAGTTTTACCTGCTAATATATTTTTTATTTTTGTGAGTAAAGGTGATAGATTAGTAGCTTTAGAATTTAAAGGCTGAACCTTAGACATGTCTATAGTATTCCATATAGATGCTGTTTCAGCACTCCAAATTCCATCTGCTATCAATTGATCAGCAGATTTTAATTTTAAATTATTAAATTTATTTTTATATCTACCAGGTTTACCTTTGTCTGGACCTTTTAATTTTTTTCCAGCTATATCAAAATTTCTTTTATGTGTACCAACAATGTCTGTATAAGGTTTACCTTTTATTCCTAAAGCAGTATGAGCTTCTGCTGGTATTGCTTCTGCAAATTTAACTGCATCTACAACTAACTTATCAGCAACTTTTGTGTCAATACGGCTAGGACTGTTTTTTGTTTTTGCAAAATAAATTTTAGAATTTATTAAAGCTTTATTAACTAAATTATTGTTTAATTTTTTAACTTCTGCTTTAAAATTTGCTTGATCTTGTTTTTTATCATAGTTTTCTAAACTTTCAGTTAAAGCATCTTTAATTTTATTTATTGTAGCATCATCAAGTTTAGTAATTTCACCTACTGAGTCTTTTACTTCATCAATAATTATATCTGCTTCTATAGGAGAAACTTTACCTGCTAAAAACTTTTTTAAACTTTTATAAGCTGCTTCAACAGCTTTTTTAATATTAGAAGTTGTTTTTAAAACTCTTTTAAACGTTTTTGCAAATATAATTAACCCATCAATAACTACTTTAGGGTTATTTAAACCTAAAACGTTTTTATATTTGTCACTTTGTTTTTGTAATTCAGATATTCTTACATCAATATCTTTGATTAATCTTTCTATTGCATCCGGCTTAAGCTTGTTACCTTGTATTTCTTGTTTATCTTTAAATTTTTGTTTACCTTCTTTAGTAGACACTGCTTCTACGGTTGATGCTCTTCCTAATAAACCTCCTAGCAAATTTGCTAATGATCTTTGTCTATTTATTAAAGTTGTAGGTGCTAAATTTGAATCAGTTGCCCATTCTATTAAGTCTTCTACTTTAGGATTAGCGTTTTCATATTCCATTACAGCATTGCCTTCAGGAGTGTTTTCTCTGTCAACTTTATTAGGCTTGTATAAATCAGATAATATACTATTTTTAATATTATTCTGATCAGACATTACATCAAGAATATCTTGACCTTGAAGTTCTAAAGCAGTAATGTAATTACCAAGCTTGTTATCTTTAGCTCCTAGTACTCCACCAAAAGACTCTATCACCTGGTCCGCAAACACTATTTTTCCAGCTTTTGCAACATCACTACGAGCAGGGTTTTTATTACCTTTAACGGGCTCTGTTCTTATTTTTCCTTGAATTATTTTATCTGCTTCTAAGTTTGTTTCAGCTGTTGTAATTCCAGTTATATTTTTTAATTTATCTATAGCTTTAACGGTTTCTACTTTTTCAACTGCCTTAGCATCAATAGCATCTTCAATAGCGGTAGCATCATTATCTATAATTGCTTTTTGTTCAGTAACATCTACTTCAAATTTACCTTTTGTAGCGGCTTCTCCTTTTTTAAATACATTTCCTACCTTGTTGTTAACTTGAGACATAATCCATCCGTTTAAGCTATTGTTAGCTTCTGGATTAAAGTTTCTTATATGAGGTATTAATTCCATAACAACACCACTAACAAAATCTGGTTTAGAAAATCCAGGTGGTTTTTCCACTGGTATTTTGCTTTCTATTAAACCTGTTAATATATTGTTAGAATATATTTCAGTTATAACCGCATCAGCTTTGCCACCATCCCATTCAGCTTTGCTTACATCATAATTACCTTCATCGTTTATCTCGCCTACTAAGTTATTTATTTCTTGTGTTTTAGCTTTTACTTTAGGACTTAGATTTTTTTCTTTTTTAGTTTCTTTTTCTGCGGCAGCAGCTATATTAGCTTCAGCTTGCTTACTTATTTCATCTAATTGCTTATCAATTTTTTCTTGCTCTGGAGTTAATTTTCTTGGAGTATTTTTCTTTTTAATCTTTAACTCTGCTTCACTTTTAATATCATAAACAGCTTGCTGAGCAACTTTAGCTTTTTGTTTTAATGCAGTTACTAAAACACTTCTTTCATTTATAGTAAACGTTTTATTGTCATTAGTTTTTTTAATATCAGTTAGTGTTTCAGCTACAATTTCAGAATTTTTGTTCAATGTCTCCACTTGTGCATCATCTAATTCATTTACTAAATCAACTGATTTATTTTTAACTGTATTTAATTCAGCTTTTTTAGCTTTGTTAAAATCTTCAAATGTTTTTCTGTCTTCTGGACTGAGTTTAGGATTAGACAAAGCTTCTTCAGCAGTGTTTATATCACTAACTAAACTTGTTATAGCGGCATTGTCTTGAGTAGATCTTATGTTGGCTTGACCATTTAATCTATTGATTCTTTTTATACCTCTTCCACCACCAGCACTAACTCCACCACCTACTGCTCCTTGTAACAAAGCTTCTATACCTTCTTTAGAACCCATTTTTTTCCACACTAAACCTATTAATTCAGGGTTTGGAACTTGAGTTTTAATTAAATTACCACCTTTATCTTTTACCTCAGCTTCTACAGTTGCTGACATACCTTTTGCTATCAAACTATTCATTTCATCTAAACCAGTTTGTAACCATTCAGTACCTCCTTCTTTTGAAGAAGCGTTTAAAACTTTTATTAAAGCTCTTTTAGGTCCTATAGCCATAGCATTTATAGCGCTTGTAACACCTTTAATACCTGCTTTTTCCAAAGCAAATCCAACACCACCAATCAAAGCTGGTGTCATGATTTCTGATTTACCACTATCAATTAGTTCTTCAACAGTTATACCTAATTCTTCTGCTTTTTGATTATTAAAATCTCTAACAGAACCTGAGATCATATCACTAGCCAAACCAACACCCATAGTTCCAATCGATGTAACTGCTGATGCTCCAAAAGAGCTAATAGCGTTTATAGTAGCTGCAGCACCACCTAATATGTTTTCACCCACTGTTGCATCTCCACCAAGATCTGTAAAACCTATAGTAGATTTACTTTGAGATTCTAATTGTTGTAATTCACCCTCAGATTCAGCCATCATTTTAGTAAACTTTTCTGAAGCACCTTCACCTCCGTAACCCATTTGAGCATCTAATCTGCCAGCGTAAGCCCAAAGCCATTTTGCCCTATCATCTACACCTTTTAATTGTAATAAAAAATTAGTTGCTGAGTTTTTTACACTTTCTTCAAAAGTTAATTTCTTAGTACCATCTGCTATAGCTTTTCTTTCTGCATCTGCTTTTGCTCTTTTTTCTAATTCTTTTTTTGAAACGTCTGTTGCGTCTTTACTAATAGTTGTTTCACTTAATTGATTAACATCTTTATTAGGATCGTAAGCTGTGTCTGTATTATCTTGAGCTTCTAAACCAGCAGCGCTTCTATTTTTGTCTATAATTTGTTGCATAGCTAAAGAATCTGCTTGTGACTTTTCTTTGTCAAATTCTTCTGCAGTAGGAGAAGTCTTAGTCTCTTCTTGATATATACCTAGTTCTTCATTCGTATTGTCTCTAGCTTCCTTTAAAGTAAACTCAGGAAGACCCAAACTACTGAAAGCACTAAATTCATTGTCGCCTGCAGTTTGTTTCATACAATCTTTATACTCCTGCGATCCTTTTTCAAATTTATCTATACACGCCATAAATTATGTTTAAACTACTTGTTCTTCTACTATTTCTTCTTCTACAACTTCTTCTTTAGGTTGTTTTTTTAGTCTAGGTTGTCCAGACGGAAACTCTTTACCTATTTCTTTTTCTAAATACCATGTTTTATAATCTTTTTGAAACTTATCTTTTTGATTATCTTTTAGTGCAATACCTGGTTTTAAATAAAAATCTGTTACCTCAGCTAATACATTATTATTAAAAGCAATTACTTGATCAGAACTTTGATAAGCACCCAATAAACCTGCAGATATTTTATCCATAGACAATGTAAACGCTAAACTTTTACCAATTACATCTTTGTCTATTTCATAAAAATCTTGAACCATGCTAGAAGATATGTCTTTAGCTGTAAGTTTAACCTTACCATCTTTATCTTTTACTCTATATGTTTCTGTAACACCACCTGTTAATGGGCCAGGTTCTTGATTATTGCCGCCCTGTTGTTGTTCAAATATCTCTGGATTAGTACTTTTAAACTCTTGATTTTGTTTTGAAGTATCAGGTATAGTAACAAACATGTTTTGTGTTTCAGACAATATATTTATTTTATTAACTAAAAGTCTTTCAATAAAAATACCAGTTTCATCGTATATAACCCAAGCTAGATTATTTATATCATTATCTATAGCTTCTATGTCTATTATACCTTTAAGATCGTCGTTTAAAATGCTTAAAGCTTTAAACCTGCTTACTGGTGTACTCATCATGTCTAAACCTCCCATCATACTTTCCATTTGAACCATGCTATTCCATACCTCTGTATTTGAAGCAATATTTTCCATACACTCTTGTATAGTTTTTACGCTTTTAGAGATATTTTCTGTTGTTTTTCTCGCTTGTACAGGGTTTTCACTAGATCCATTCTCTAACTGTAACTTTAATTTTGCATATAGCTCTATGTATGGGGCAAAGAAATCACTCCAATTAACGTCCTGAGATGGTATATCATCCTCTCCTAGCCTGTAAGAGAGTGAAGATTGGTACTCTGAGATATAAAACTTAACCTCTTCGTTATCTTGTTTATTTTTTATTAGTTGTTCTTTTAGTCCCATATTTATTAGTTAAAATGAATTTATATCTAAATCCTCAGTTTTTGTCATACCTCCAAATTTTCCAAAAGTATTAGAGCCGCTTCCGGCATTTAATTTCCCGTGCCTGGTAATTTTAATGCTTTGCCTAAGTCTGCACCTGCCGTAGGCATTAAACTATCTCCTAAACTTCCAAAGCTACTAGCTATTTGACCAACAGCATTTGCTTTAGCCATTCTAGCACTTTTAGTACCAGCATTAGCGCGAGTATAATTTTGTCGTAAAAAAGTCATTTTACTAGTATCTCTAGCTTCTTGTTTATTAAACTGAAAAGATCTACCCATAGCATCAGCTTGTTGCATTCTTCTACCTTCTTGTATATTTACGCCTTGAACTCTTACTTGTTCTTGTGTTTGAGCAGCTTGTAATCTTTCATCACCAGAAGCTCTTAGTCTTTCGTTTTGTGCTTCTTGCATTTCTATACTTGCAGCAACACCTTTTTTGCTTTGTAATGCAGCTTGAGCCAATGCAGTTGCACCTCCAGCACTAGCGCCACTAGCTCTTAAAGCATCTAATGTGTTTGCTAAAGCTATATCAGCTTCTTCTATTTGTATTTCAGCTCCAGCAGTTGAAACGCTAAGATTGTTAAAAGGATTACTAAGATTACCACTAAGATCTTTAGCTAATGAGCTTAAGTTAGAGAAGTTATCATAAGGATTAATTACCTTTTGTCTATTTTTTTCAAGACTAGACATTTCTGCCTTAGCCTTTTTTTTCTCGGCAGCATATTCCCTTTGGTTTCTTCTAGCGGCTGCTCTTTTAGCAAACCCACCGACTATACCGCCTATTGCACTAAATAATCCCATAATTTATTCTATTAATACGATGATTCAACCGTGTCGCTGGACACCGCGAATAATTCTCTTTTTTGATTTATAACGTTAACTAAATTAAATTTAAATGTACTAAAAAATCCTTTAATACCTGTCATATTATTTCCAAATACTATTTCACCTGCCGCAGGCGATGAGTTGTTTATAATGTTTGCAAAGTATTTATTTTCTTTTCTTTTAAATTTATTAGAAAACATTTCACTTTCTAAAAGTGATAAGCTGTTAGGTACATTACCATATTTATCTATTGGTATTAAAGCTATATCGCCTGAACTAGCTACAGCACTACTTACTGTCCAGTCATTACCTCCTTCATAGTTAATTGTTTTAAAAACTTTTACCGTTGATGGTTGAGCGTTTAATACGACTGTAACATTAGAATCATAAATAGTTCCATAAAAGTTTGCATAACCACTATTTCCATAGTGAGTATATATTTTTCCTTCTTTTGATGAAAAGAAAGTGGATGTTAAGCTAAACATAAAATCAGGTTTAAAACTAAACAAACTAGTCCAACCTTTTACACTTTCATCAAAACTTGCTGTTTTAAAATTTTCTACAGTTTCACCAGCAACAATAGTATCAGGCTGTTGTATTGATAATATGTAGTTTTTAGTATGATTGTCCCATCCACCGATGACACCATTAACAACTGTAGCTGAGTTAGTTAATTGATCTCTAAAAAAATCATGCATACCATAACCAGATATTTCTACAATTTGCCCATTTGTAGACAGCTGTAATACACAACCTCTTTTTCTATCAGTAAAGTATTTTCTATAACCATAAGCAGCAAAGCTTAATGGATCTTTAGCAATACCATATTTACCTTGATAAGCTATTATTTGACCAATAACTAATCTACCTGATGTTGTTAGTGCAGATCCTTCTGCTGTAAATATAGCATCTTTATCTATTAAAGCTCTATTTACTTTATCTTCTTGAAATATAATTAAGTTAGTATCCTCTGCATATAATTTTTGTATTGAGCCATGAGCTGGATCCACACTTCTTGTTATATCTTCACCTACAGAAAATTCATTAGTTTGATTTATACCTGTTCTGGAATTGAATACTCCAGAGTATATCATAGAATTAAATCTATTTTGATTGCTAGGATTATCTTCTACAATATGAGCTTTTACTCCTATGTCTGTTGATGTGTTATTATATCCTCCTCTTATTCTTGATTCTTCAATAAACCAATCAGTTGCATTAACAGGTGTATATGCTTGCGGCACGTTTGCATAAGGTGCTACAGGCGCTGATGGTGTATCACCAACAACGTTTGTTAATTTCTTCAACCAATATGAGGTAAAATATTTAAGTTCTAAAGTAGCGCCCATGTTATATTATTATTACT
>Ga0114915_1001431_pt1 | contig 10316 bp, 7 predicted proteins | sample MalvirAntarct_55_FD_87288 | JGI IMG/M metagenome (GOLD analysis project Ga0114915, IMG submission 87288) | Marine viral communities from the Global Malaspina Expedition - Malaspina viral metaG Antarct_55 | ecosystem: Environmental > Aquatic > Marine > Oceanic | place: South Georgia Island...
ATGATCTCGCGCTGCCGGTCGCTGATCGGCCCCTCGCGGCGGCGCTCGGCCAGCACCTTCAGGCCGCGCTGCACCGCCGGCCGCGCCTCGATCTCTTCCATCCAGCGCTTCAGGTTCGGGTGGTCGTCGATTCGCTGACCCTGCTTCTCCCAGGGGCGGATCCACGGGAAGGTCGCCATGTCGGCGATCGTGTACTCGTCCCCGCCGAGATAGGGCGCCTCCGCCAGCCGCCGGTCGAGCACGTGGTAGAGGCGCTTCGCCTCGTTCACGTAGCGGTCGATGGCGTAGGGGATCTTCTCCACGGCGTAGTTCCGGAAGTGGTGCACCTGGCCCAGCATCGGCCCGACATGCCCCATCTGCGTCATGAGCCACTGGATGCAGGTGTAGCGGGCGCGCGTCTCGGTCGGAAAGAACCGCCCGGTCTTGTCGCCGAGATACATCAGGATGGCGCCGGATTCGGCGAGCGCGTAGGGCTTGCCGCCCGGCCCGTCGCGGTCGACGATGGCCGGCATCTTGTTGTTCGGGCTGATCTTCAGGAAGTCGGCCTTGAACTGCTCGCCCTCGCCGATATTGATCGGCACCACGCCGTAGGGCAGGCCGGTCTCCTCCAGGAAGATGTGGACCTTGTGCCCGTTCGGCGTCGGCCACGTATAGAGGTCGATCATGTGCTGTCCCCCATGAGACCCGACCGCTCGCCGGCTCCCGGATGCGGCAGGGCCGGAGTATGACCGCGATGCACCCGCCGGGCCAGAGCGGGCGCCGCCTCGCCGCCGCCTATGCCGCGACGTCCTACGACGTGCTGGTCGGCGACCTGCTGACAGGCGGCCAGCGCGTCGGCGTGCGGCTCGGCCGGCGGTCCGCCGCCATCGACGCACTGCTCGACCGGCACGGCGCCACGTCCGGCATCTTCGTCACCGCCTGGAACCCGCGCTCGCGCCCGACGTCGCATGCCGTGAACCTGCGGGCTCACCGCCGCATGGCGCGGCACCTCGACGACGCCGGCCTGCGACGGCTGCCGCACGAGGGCCGGTCGCTCGACGGCCGCTGGCGCGAGCAGGGCTTTTTCGTCCTCGACATGGCCGAGAGCGCCGCCCTCGCCGTGGCCGAGGCATTCGGCCAGAACGCCGTCCTGCGCATCGGCCACGGCGGCCGTGGCGTCCTGCTGCCGACGCGCCTGATGGCGCCTCAGCGCCCCTGCCGGCGGCGGCGCAGGAAGCGCGCGATGTTCGCCATGTGCACGTGCCCCTGCCGCACCTCGTAGACGCCGAACATCACCGCGGCCAGCAGCAGCGGCAGCACGAAATAGACGGCGCGATAGGTGATGATCGCCGCGATCACGCCCTCGCGCGGCACCCCCTCGGGCAGCAGCAGGATCACCACGGACTCGAACACGCCGAGGCCGCCCGGCACATGGCTGATCATCCCCGACAGGTAGGCGACGACGAAGATGCCGATGAAGTGCCAGTAGTCGATGCCGATGCCCGTGGGCAGCAGCCAGTAGAGGGCGGCACTGGCGAAGCTCCACTCCATGCAGGCGACGGCGAGCTGCGCGAACGGGATCCACAGCGGCGGTGGCGGCATGTTCATCCCCGCCATCCGGATCGACGGCCGTCCCGCCGCGCTCCATACGACGTAGAGGCAGCCGGCCACGATGCACAGCACGCCGAACACCGTCAGCGCCCATGCCGGCAGGCCGGTGACGTGGCCGAACTCGCCCTCGTTCACCAGGACGAGGACGCCGGCCACTGCGAAGGCGCCGAGGAAATAGGCCGCTCCGCCGAACACCACCACCTTGGCGATGTCGATCGGCTTCACGCCCCAGGACGTGTAGAAGCGATAGCGCACCGCGCCGCCCGTCACGCCGCCGAAGCCCAGGCTGTGGCTGAAGGCGTAGCTGAGGAACGACACGAAGGCGACGCGGATATAGCTCAGATGCCGGCCGATATAGGCGAAGGCGGTCGTGTCGTAGACCGTCAGGATCAGATAGGCCGCCACCGTGAAGACCAGCGACAGCGCCACATGGCTGCGCGGGATCTCGCCCAGCTGCCACATCAGCGCGTCCCACTTCAGGTCGCGCAGCGTGTGCTGCAGCACCCAGACAGCGGCGGCGAAGACCCCGAGCGCCACCAGGATCCCGAGATAGTGGAGGAGACGTTTGAGCATGCGGTTCCGCTGGACGGGGCGGGCGCGACCCTACCCGACCGGGCGGAACTTCGGAATGGTCAAACCGTCGGAGACCGCGTCGAAGATGACCTCGACCTTCTGCCCGATATGCACGCCGTCGGGGTCGTCGGTGACGATGTTGGTGAGGATGCGCGCCCCCTCCTCCAACGTGATGCTGGCGACGACGTAGGGCGTGTCGCCCTTGAACGCCGCCCCCGCCGGCCGCCGCGCCACCGTCCAGGAATAGACCTCGCCGCGACCGCTCGCCTCGATCCAGTCGGCCTCCCCCGCGCCGGGCACGAGCCGGCGCGAATAGAGGAAGGTCCGCCCCGTCGCGCGGCACTTCTGGATCATCAGCTTGCCCTGCTTCGCCCCCTCCCAATAGGGCGCGGAGTCGACGTCGACGACCGGAACCGGCTTGTCGTAGCTCATGGGGCCAGTGCTCATCACCTCAGTCCTTCTCGGTCGACAGGATGACGGTGGCGCCGCTCGACAGCACGCCGCCGGTGCCGTGGCAGATCGCGGTCCTGATGCCGCCGCCCTTCGGCCCCGGCGCCTGCCGCTCGCCGCAGATGCCCCAGAGCTGCCGGCTCGCCTCGATCATCGTGAAGATGCCGTACATGCCGGGATGGCAGTAGCTGAGGCCGCCGCCGTTCGTGTTCAGCGGAAATTCGCCGCCCGGTGCCGTGCGCTGGTTCTTGACGAAGTCCTTACCCTCGCCACGCCCGCAAAGCCCCACAGCCTCCAGCGTCAGCAAGACCGTGATGGTGAAGCTGTCGTACAGCATGGCGAGGTCGACGTCGGCCGGCCTGCGCCCCGACATTTTGTATGCCGCCGCACTCGACCGCTCCGCCACCTCCAGGCGCGACATGTCGGGCATGTAGTTGATGTTCGAATGGGTGGCGCTCTCGCCGTGGCCGAGCACGAAGACCGGCTTGGTCTTCAGGTCGCGCGCCCGCTCCGCCGTCGTCATCACCACGGCCCCGGCGCCGTCGGTGACGAGGCAGCAGTCGAGCGGATGCAGCGGGTCGGTGATCATCGGCGATTCGAACACGCCCTCCACCGTCAGCGGATCGCGATATGTGGCCGCCGGGTTGAGCGCCGCCCAGGACCGCGTCGAGACCGCGATCTCGGCGAGCGTCTCCGGCGAACTGCCATAGTCGTGGAAGTGCCGGTGTGCGGCCATCGCATAGGCGCCGACCGGCGACGGCAGGCCCGCCACCATGTCGAACTGGTTGGAGAACAGCGCCGGCCGCCCACCCAGCGCACGGCTGGATTCGCTGCGCTGCAGGCTGCCATAGAGGATCAGCACCGTGTCGCAGACGCCCGCGCGGATCATTTCCGCCGCATGCCCGGCGTGCAGCACGAAGGCCGACCCGCCGACATTGGTGCCGTCCAGGTATTTCGGAAATTCGATGCCCAGATATTCGGTCAGCAGGATCGGCTGCATCGCGCCCGGCCCCGGCATGCCCCACATGCCGGCGACCGCCAGCCCGTCGACATCGCCCATCGTCAGTCCGGCCTGCTCCAGCGCCTCCACGGCGACGTGGCGCTGCATGGCGAGCAGCCCCGTTCCGGGAGCGGCCTTGCCGCCGGCGATGGGAAAGTCTGCGACACCGACGATGACGGGGTCTCTGCTCATGCGATTGCTCCGTTTTTGCCGGCGAACCGTCCGGGCGCCACGGCCGCTTCCAGCAGCCCCAGGTGGGCGAGGTCCGACGGCACGGGCTTGCCCATCGCCAGGGCAGCTGTCAGGCGCCCCATTCCCGGCGCCGTCTGTATGCCGTAGCCGCCCTGCCCGGCCAGCCAGAAGAAGCCTTCCGTCCGCCGGTCGAAACCGACGGCCGGCGTCTTGTCCGGGAAGAAGGAGCGCAGCCCGGCCCAGCTCCGCTCGATGCGCCGGATCTCGAAATCGCACGCCGTCTGGATACGGTCGGCCGCGATGGCGATGTCGAGTTCCTCGGGCTGCACGTCGCAGGGCTCCATCGGCGTCTCGTCCGCCGGCGAACCCAGCAGCTTCCCGGCCTCCGGCTTGAAATAGAAGGTCTCGTCGATGTCGCAGACCATCGGCCAGGCCGCCGCGTCGACACCGTCCGGAACCGGAAAGATGAAGCCGGTCCGGCGCTTCGGCACTAGGCCCAGCGGCTCCAGCCCGGCGAGCCGGCCGACCACGTCGCACCAGGCGCCGGCGGCGTTGATCACGACCGGCGCCGAGAAGGTCCCCGCCGACGTCTCGACCGTCCAGCCCCCGGAGATCCGCGTCAGGCCCTTCACCTCGGCGTCGCCGACGACGCGGCCGCCGCGGGCGCGCAGGCCGCGCAGGAAACCCTGGTGGATCGCGTGGACGTCCATGTCCATCGCGTCCGGTTCCATGCTCGCCGCGGCGACATAGTCCGCCCGCAGCACGGGCACCAGGGCGCACGCTTCCGCCGCGGAAACCTCGCGCACGGTCGGCACCAGACGTCGGACCTCGGCGACCTCGCGGGCGACCTTGTCGGCCTGTTCCGCACGCGCGACGAAGAGGGCGCCGCGCGGCATCAGCAGCGGATGGTCGGCGAAGCCCGCGGGCGGCGCGTCGAAGAAGGGCTTCCCGGCCACCGTCAGCGCCCGGATGGCGGCATTGCCGTAGGCCTGCGAATAGAGTGCGGCCGACCGTCCCGTCGAGTGGTAGCCCGGCTGCGCCTCGCGCTCCAGCAGGAGGACCTTGGCGCTCTCCGACAGGAAGTAGCCGGCGGAAGCCCCGGCCATGCCGCCGCCGACGATCAGGAAGTCGGCATCCATCAGATGTCCCCGTCCTCCTTCAGCATCCGGATGGCGCCGCGGAAGGCCGCGACGGTGCGCTCCAGTTCCGCCTTGCCGTGGGCCGCGGAAATCACCCCGCCCGGCCGGCCCTGGATGTCGACCCCGCCGACCATCAGCGCCAGGCGCAGCTTGCGCACCATGTCCGCGTCGAAGTTCTTCAGCTCGTCGAAGGAGAACTCGGCGGGATCGAAGGCGCTGGGGTTGATCTCGCGGCGCTTCGGGTTGGTGAAGACGTGGAAGCCGGAGAAGGTGCCGTAGGCGGCCCACGCCACGCCTTCGGCCGCGAAGACGCCGTTCAGGCCCTCGCGCAGTTCGGCGCCATAGGCGTTGGCCCGCGCGCAGGCGTCCGTCGTCTCGATCAGCTTCAGGGTGGCGATGCCCGCGGCAGCCGAGGCCGGGTTGGCGTTAAAGGTGCCCTGATGCTGCACCTTCTCGCGTCCCGTCGCCTTCGACACCGCGAAGTCGAGATGGTCGAGGATATCGCGCCGCCCGACCAGCGCGCCGCCGGGAAGCCCGCCCGCCAGGATCTTGGCGAGTGTCGTGAGATCGGGTGTCACGCCGTATTCCTGCTGGGCGCCGCCGGGCGAGACGCGGAAGCCGGTGACGACCTCGTCGAAGATCAGGACGACGCCGTGCCGGGTCGCCATCTCGCGCACCGCATGCAGATAGTCCGGCGCCAGCGGCACCATGCCGAAGGAGGCGCCCGTCGGCTCGAAGATCATCGCGGCGGCATCGCCGGCGGCCATCGCCGCCTCGACCTGCGCCGTGTCGCCTGGATCCACCAGGATCACGCCTTCCGCGACGCCGGGCAGCACGCCGACGGTCGCGGAGCCGTCGAAGTGATTGCTCATCCCCGACGTCATGTGGTCGTGCCAGCCGTGGAAGTGGGTGCGCAGGCGGATCACCTTGCGCCGGCCGGTGAAGGCGCGCGCGAGGCGTAGCGCCATATGCGTCGCCTCGGTCCCGGAGGAGGTGAAACGCACCCTCTCGGCCGACGGCACCATGCGGCGCACGGCCTCGCCCCAGAGGACCTCCCCCTCGTGGTTCGCGCCGAAATGCGTGCCCTTGTCGATGGTCGCGTGGACCGCCGCCATCACCTCGGGATGATTGTGGCCGAGCAGCAGCGCCCCGTGGCCGCCGAAATAGTCGACATACTCGTTGCCGTCGACATCCCACTTCCGCGCGCCCGCGGCATGGTCGACATAGATTCCGTAGGGCAGCTGGTAGCGGCCGTCATGCGTGATGCCGCTGGGGAAAAGCTCCTGGGCGCGCCCCGCGAGTTCGGCGGAACGCGGCGTCCGCTCGCGATAGGCCGCGACGATCTTCGAATTGGTCAGGCCGCTGTCCGGCATGTCTGTGTATCCCTGCTGGCGGTGGCGCATTGGAACGCGCGGCGTAGCAAGGATCAAGCCGTAAGCCTAGATACCTCGCTCCAGATCGGCGCGGGTCGACGCGTAGATCGACTGGCAGCGGCCGATGAGCACGTCCCGCATCGTCACACCGGCGGCACCGCAGGCCTGGTCGAACGCGTGGGATCGCCGCGTCGACATCCGTTCGCACGGCGAGCACACCCGTCACGACACGTCTCCCATTTCGATCGGTCCGCTATCGTCGTGTCCCGTTAACGATCCCATGTTATCCCGAACAAGAGCGGGCGAGGACGATCGACGTCCCGCCATGAGGAACGCGCCATGGACACAGCGGTCCGCGAGTTGGGTCTCGCGCCCATCAGCCTTCTATCGGCGATTGCCGGCAGTGCCACCGGCGGCGATCCGGCGACGCCCCAGACCCGGGCGCGCGTGCTCGAAGAGGTGAAGCAGGCCCTGGCCGACGGCCGCCGCCGGATCCGCGCCGCGTTCGAAGCCGGCGCGCCCGTGCACGACACGATGGCGGCCAACGCCGACCTGATCGACCAGCTGCTGCGCGACCTGCTCGACTTCGCGACGACCTACGTCTTCCCTGCCCCCAACCCGACGACGGGAGACCGCCTCTGCGTCGCCGCCGTCGGCGGCTATGGCCGTGGCGAGCTCGCGCCGTGGTCGGACATCGATCTGCTGTTCCTGCTGCCCTACAAGAAGACGCCGCGCAGCGAGCAGGTCGTCGAGTACGTCCTCTACATGCTCTGGGACACCGGGCTGAAGGTCGGCCACGCCACCCGGACGGTGGACGAATGCCTGCGCCTCGCGCGCGACGACACGACGATCACGACGAGCCTGCTCGAATCGCGCTGGATCTGGGGCGAGACCGTCCTTTACGCGGACCTGCGCCGGCGGTTCTTCGCCGAACTGGTCGAGGGCACCGGCCCGGCTTTCCTCGAGGCGAAGCTCGCCGAGCGCGATCAGCGCCACCGCCGCCTGGGCGATTCCCGCTACGTGCTCGAGCCCAACGTCAAGGACGGCAAGGGCGGACTGCGTGACCTGCACACGCTCTACTGGATCGCGAAGTATCTCTATCAGGTCGAGGACGTCGCCGACCTCGCCGGCCGCTGCGTCCTCACCCGTGCGGAACTGCGCCGCTTCGAGAAGGCGGAGGAGTTCCTGTCGACCGTGCGGTGCCACCTGCACTATCTGACGGACCGGCCCGAGGACCGGCTGACCTTCGACATGCAGATGGAGATCGGCGCGCGCATGGGCTACACGGACCGCGCCGGAACGCGCGGCGTCGAGCGGTTCATGAAGCACTATTACCTGACCGCCAAGGACGTGGGGGATCTCACCCGCATCTTCTGCGCGGCGCTGGAGGCCGAGCACAAGCGCAAGCCCCGGTTCGACCTCTCGCGGATCCTGCCGCGCGGCCGGAACATCGGCGCGTTCCAGGCCGAGGCCGGCCGGCTCAACATCCGCGATCCCGAGGCGTTCAAGGCCGACCCGGTCAACCTGCTCCGTCTCTTCCACGTCGCCCAGGCGCGGAACTACGACGTTCATCCGCACGCCCTGCGGCTGGTGACGCGCAACCTGCGGCTGGTCGACGCAAGGCTGCGCGAGAACGAGGAGGCCAACCGCCTCTTCCTGGAGATGCTGACCTCGCCGGACGATCCGGAGACCGCGCTGCGCCGGCTCAGCGAGGCGGGCGTGCTGGCGCGCTTCATCCCGGCGTTCGGCCGCGTGGTGGCGCAGATGCAGTACGACATGTACCACACCTACACCGTCGACGAGCACACCATCCGGGCGATCGGCATCCTGAACCGGATCGAGAAGGGCGAGTTCCGCGACAGCACGCCGGCGGCCAGCGACGTGATCGGGAAGATCGTCTCGCGCCGGGCGCTGTATGTCGCGATCTTCCTGCACGACATCGCCAAGGGCCGCGGTGGCGACCATTCCATCCTTGGGGCGAAGGTCGCCGAGGAGCTGTGCCCGCGCCTCGGCCTGACGCCGGAGGAGACCGAGACGGTGGCATGGCTGGTGCGCCACCACCTCCTGATGAGCAATACCGCCTTCAAACGCGATCTGAACGACCCGCAGACGATCCGCGACTTCATCTCCGCCGTCCGTTCGCCGGAGCGGCTGCGGCTTCTGCTCGTCCTGACGGTCGCGGACATCCGCGCTGTCGGCCCGGACATCTGGAACAACTGGAAGGCCACGCTGCTGCGCAGCCTCTACTTCCGTGCGGAGGAACAGCTGTCGGGCGGCGTCGACGCGGAACCGCGCCAGGCCCGCGTCGCGCCGATCATCGCCGCGCTGCGCAAGCAGCTTCCCGAATGGGACGACGCCACCTTCGAGCGGTACGTCGCCGAGGCGCCGCCCTACTACTGGGTCAGCAGCGACCCGGAAACGCTGGCGCGGCAGGCGCGGCTCGTGGAGAGCGCGCGCCGGGCGACGCCGCCGCTCGTGGTCGAGGCACGCGTCGCATCCGACCGCGACGCCACCGAGATCAGCATCTGCACGCCGGATCATCCCGGCCTCTTCTCGCGCATCGCCGGAGCCATCGCCCTCACCGGCGGCAACATCGTCGACGCCCGTATCTTCACGTTGGGCAGCGGCCTCGCCGTGGACACCTTCTGGATCCAGTCCGACGAGGGTCAGGCCTACGACCGCCCGGAACGACTGGATCGGCTGGAGCATCGGATCCGCGATGCGCTCGCCGGGCGCATCGACCTGCGCAAGGAACTGCGCAAGCAGCCGTCCTGGCCGAGCCGGACGAGCGTATTCACGGTCCAGCCACGCGTCCTGATCGACAACCGCGCCAGCGCCACGCATACGCTGATCGAACTCAACGGGCGGGACCGCTCCGGCTTCCTCTACGACGTCACGCGCGCGTTGAGCGGCGCCGGCGCGCAGATCGCCACCGCCCGTGTCGCCACGTTCGGCGAGAACGCCATCGACGTCTTCTACGTGAAGGACGTCTTCGGGTTGAAGATCGAGCACGAAGGCAAGCTGAAGCAACTGCGCGAGGCGCTGCTCCAGGCGATGGCCGATCCGGCCGCCTCGAAGGAAAGGCAGGGACCGATCAAGCCCACCCGGCATCGCTCCTCGGTCAAGCGGCGCGTTCGCAGTGCCGCTCCGCCCGCGGCGCCCAAACGAAAGGGCCGCGCGTGAACTGGCGCCCGACGACGGCGGGACGGCCCCCGCGCCTTTCAGCCGCCGCCTGATCCCGCGTGTCGCTCGTACGCTCGGTTTTCACGGTTGGCGGATACACCCTCGCCAGCCGCGTCCTCGGTCTCGTCCGTGACCTGATGACCGCCGCCCTGCTGGGCGCGGGTCCGATGGCGGACGCGTTCTTCATCGCGTTCCGGCTGCCGAATCTGTTCCGCCGGCTGTTCGCCGAGGGCGCCTTCTCGGCGGCTTTCGTGCCGCTCTTCGCCCGGACGCTGGAGGTCGAGGGCCAGGACGCCGCACGGCGCTTCGCCGAACAGGCTCTGGCGGTCCTGGTCGCCATCCTTCTGGTGCTGACGGTCGTCGCCGAACTGACCATGCCCTGGCTCGTGCTCGCCCTCGCGCCGGGGTTCGGCGACGATCCAGGCAAACTCGACCTCGCGGTCGAGTTCTCGCGGATCACGTTTCCCTATCTGCTGTTCACGGCCGCCATGGCCCTGATGGCCGGCGTGCTGAACGGCCTCTATCGCTTCGGCGCCGCCGCAGCCGCGCCGATCGTCCTCAACATCTGCATGATCGGCGCGCTGCTCTTCCTCACCGACATCACCGGGAGCCCCGGCCACGCCATGTCGTGGGGCGTCGCCGCCGCCGGCGTCGGCCAGTGCCTCCTTCTCGCCGTCGCGATGCGCAATGTCGGCATGTCGCTGCGCCCGACCCTTCCGCGCATCACGCCGCAGATCAAGCGCCTGCTGGCGCTCATCGCCCCCGGTGCCCTCGGTGCCGGGGTGATGCAGGTGAACCTCCTGGTCGGCACCATGA
>Ga0114915_1001433_pt1 | contig 10307 bp, 11 predicted proteins | sample MalvirAntarct_55_FD_87288 | JGI IMG/M metagenome (GOLD analysis project Ga0114915, IMG submission 87288) | Marine viral communities from the Global Malaspina Expedition - Malaspina viral metaG Antarct_55 | ecosystem: Environmental > Aquatic > Marine > Oceanic | place: South Georgia Island...
ACTGTTGGGCGATGTCTCTTTGCTCCTTCCTGGCATAAATATCTCTTTCAAGCGTCTTAATTTGGTTAATCGCCCAGGCTCGCATCATCTCCCACTCTTCTTCCTTGAGGTTTCTTCTTGCGCGTTCCTTTAACTCTTGAGGTGGTCTGGTAGGATTTGGAACCCAATTAACGTATCCCTTCTCTCGCGCGTATCTCCAAATCATTCTTATCTGAGTTATCATCTTCGCCCTTCTAGATGGACTCAGTGTGAAGTTGTCATTCATCCAATCATCAAATCCCTCTAATTGGTTGAATGTAATCGAGGCAATGTCTGAAGTCGGGAGTGTTGCAAAGAATCCGCTAGTAGCTATCTTTCTATTTCGTTCCTTAGTTCCAACCAGGTAAACCAGTAAATCCGCGATTTGCTCGCATCTTTTTACAGAATAGTATCCTTTACCACCCTTTACCGCCCATTTAGGCCGTTTTGGGGGTGTTTCAGCGAGTAGTTGGTCATTCTCAACTGCTCTCTGCCAAATGGTCTTAAAGTACTCATCTGCTATTGCGAAAACGTCTGTTGTAGTTGTAGGCGATAGACCTATGCTGACCTTTGCTAAAAAATCCTGGTATTTAGCAATTCCTGCTTTCATTGCTTCCTTCTGAGATGCGGAGCCTTTCTCAAATGGAACCTTCAAAGATTTGTAATGAGGTGTCTTCCCCTCCTTCCAATACATCCTTATGTACCAGACCGTTTTATTCTTAGATTTGACTCCTCCAATGGCGGCAAAGTCATTAATATAAAGCGGAGTTTCTACGAATTTCGGCATCCCTATCTCTCCTGAAAAATTCCAAAAGGCTTCCAAATGAGATGCTAGGATAAATTTAAGTCGCTGATACTTCAAGCTTTTATTTTTTGCGATTCCAAAGAAATTCCAAAAGTTTTGAAAAGCTAAGAGAACGAATCGTCTTTGCGGGTCAGTAATGCCGGGGGCTGTAGAAAATTGGGTGTTTTTATATGCTTCTGAGGTTGGCTGTGAAAGGGCGGTGTCCTAGGCCTCTAGACGAACGGGACGAGGCTTACAGTCATGCTATAGCTCACTATTCTGGTTAGGAGTTACTAACCTTTCAGGCTAGATTCCAAATAAATTCCAAAAAGTGAAACTAATCTTGCTGTCTTTCACATCAGCAAGCCCGCAATTACAAGGAAGTTGTTCTCTACAACTGCGAGGCCGCCATTATAGGGAAGTTGTTCTCTATTTCAATCTCTTTTTAAATCTAATTGAAAGTTATTAAAAAAGGAGCAAAAAGCTCCTTTTCGATAAAACAGGCTAATGATGTTTTTAGTGGCTTATCTTTGTCCTAATTGACTTGTAAGCCGCCTGTAGCCCCTTTGTGTTGCCCTTTCCGTGCTTTCTAATCATACCCTGAAGAGTGCTTATCAGCCCTTTAAAATCCTTCAGAACCTTCTTTGCTCCAATAACGCGGGTCTTGCCAATCTTCCCGGCTGAAGAACCCGGACGAGACTTGTTTGGTCTGCCCTTCCTTACCAAGTTTCCATCCCGCTTCCAATTTAACGGAATCCCTCCTCTATATCCGGTTGCCCATTTAGCAAGATGCTCCTCTCTTGTAGAGTTCATCTTTCTAGGAGCAAACTTAACCTTCAAAAGAGATTGAGCGGCTCCTCTAGTTGAGCCAATTCGATAGAGTCCTCCTTCAAGATTCTGAAGGTCTTTTAAATCCCCAGACTTAGCATATTCATTCGTCAATGCTACCGAACCCGCTTTCATCATTGATTTAGCTTCTCTCAATGTTCGCCCAGAGTGTATCAATTTCAGCATTTGATATTTAGCCTCTCTCCTGTCTACATTCATTTGAATAAACTCGTCTCTTGCGCTCTTAGGCATCTAATAATTTCTTGAAACCTGAAATGAGCGTCCTGGGCTGTAAGCTTCCGCCCTTTAAGTCTTGCGTCACATAGCTCCTTAATTACGTGGTCGTAGTGTCCTTTGGCTGAACGCCATGCAACAACATCCGTTCCAAAGTTAGTCATTCCCATTCGGTGTAATATGCCCTGAGATATAGCATCATGGTTAGACACCTCATTCTCAAATGAAAGTCCTGAAAATCTTGTTTCACCGAATATCTTTACCTGACCCCGTAACGCTTCCGCAAAATCAGGCTGTTCTGCTATTAGTGCTTTCAATTTGTCTGAGTAGATACGTTCCCCTAGCTCCTGCCTCTTAATTGCCAGTTCATGGTCTCTCTGTCGCTTCTCAAGACTTAATCTATTGACGGCTTCCAAGTTTTGGTTCAGTTTACTTTTTTCAGCTTCCCAGGATTCTTCCAGTTCTTTGATATGCGCTTGTATCGTTTGTCTTGACACCTTTAGCTCTACACCTTGCTTCGCAAATGCATCCATCCAATCCTCATGCCCTTTTATCTCGCCCTGTAGTGCCTTGTAAGGTTCAGCCTCTATAGGATTCATCAACGGCCTCCTTTCTTTTATGTTCTATGTATGAAGCCAGACAACGATATTTAGGGTGATATGTCTTAGTTTCTAAGCAGTCCTTTTTAACTCCTTGCGTTTGATATCTCTTAATCGCAACCTGGAAACCATTGAATCCAAGGTCTTTATATTCAAATTTCGTTTCTCTCATAAAGTCTTTATATGCCTCTATAAAATCTTCATTGTCCCAGTTTTTTCTAATCGGATAAGATTCCTTTAAAATCTTCTGAGCTTTGTCCGATAAGTCCAACAATTTAATCATTTAACATCTCCAATGATAGCGTCTGCTATCCTTTCCGCTATGCGGCTTATGTACCAGTCTCTAAGCTCTAAATAGAGCATATAGAACTCTCTTGAAGGGAATAGCTCTCTAATACATAAACAAGCATCTTCCCCATATCTTTCGCGATGAACACAGTGTTCGTCACAATTCTTAAACCCATCCCTTATAAGAAGAAATAAATCCTCTATCGGCATAGTCCTGTCTGACTTGCCCGCCTTCCACTCTTTAACAATCTCATCCTCTTTAAAAACATCCCTAATCACTAGCATTCTCCTTAAAAAATTCTAGCCCTGGCTTGGATGCTATAAAGAATTTTGAAAATCTGAGATTTGTTTCTAAGTGGGGGTATCGTTTTTTCTTGATTACCAGGCTTTTCTTATCTGCCCTCATCCAATCCTTTTCAAGGTCTTCTAGCTCTCCCCTGTCCTGAATCTTTTCAGCGATTTGTTCATCTATAAAGACTATCTGCTCTCCTTTCTTTAACAGGCCTTTGAGCAAGCCCTTATCTTTGTAATAGCTGATAATCTCCTTTTTAACCTGGCTTCTAGCTCTGGTCTGAATCAACTCAGCATCAAAATCTAATCGCTGAAAAAAATACTCTAGCCATACATAAGGCTGAGTCCTATGCTTTTTCTGGAAGAAATAACTGTTTGATTCAGTCTCAAGGATTGCTTGTAAGTAGCGTCTGATAGGCTCAATCGTTTTCTTATCCAGGATTAACTCTATTTCAGATACATCTCTATCCTGCTGAAATGAAATAAGAGATTCCGCTGAAACAATACCTGTCGTTCTTATTAGAGTATCTATTTCATCGCATAAGGCTCCTTTTAAGACGGCTACCCAGTTATCCTTTCGATTGTGGTTACTTCTGCGCCCCTCATCCAAGCTCCAGAGATATAGTATTTCTTGAATTTCATCCTCTCTTATATCTCTGTCTCGTATAAATAACTCTTTAAACTCTTCAAGAGTAATGGTCTCTGCTAGATTTTCCTTTCCAAAGTATTTCTCTAAAAACAGATTTCTCTTATATTTATCCTTATATCTATCAACAATCTCATTTTCTTCTTCGGTAAGAGCAAGCTCAGATATAAGCTTTCTTATCTTATTTCCTATGACTATCTTTACCTCTTCATAGTTAGCACCTCTCTCCTCACAGATTATCTGGAAGTGATAGGCCATATTCTCTTTAATTATTAAGGCTCTTTCTTTCGCTCTATCGTAGACATCTTCTGAGAAGTGTTTCTCTATCTTTGAATATCCCTCAATCGCTACCTCTTGAGCATCCTTTACCGCTCGCGTGGGGGTGTATTTAGATTGTCTATCAATATAAACATAGTGCTCATCAGTAAACCTAGGTCTTCTCAAAGCCTGGGCTATGTCTTCCCCTGATTTATAATTCCCCTCATATATTCCCACGGTCAAATCAAACTTGAATTTTGGGTTAGTTACATCCCAACCTCTTTCAGCCCAACCCGTAACAATGAGTAATCTCAGGGGCTTGTCCTCTCTTAAAATTCGAGGCTCTAGGAATTTATTAGCATCAGTCTTTAATAGTTTTAAATCGGCATCATTCTCATCAGCACAGTAAGCCTCAACCGTTATTTCAGGGAATTGTTCTTGGAAATATTCTTTTACCGCCTTGAGCTTTTTCTTTTTATTCGCCTGGTCATAATGCAAGTAGACGAGCTTTCCTTCCTCCAGGCTTTCTTGAACCTTCTGAAAGGCTTGCTCTGGGCTTGGAAGAGTATAAACCTCCATTCCCTTCATATAATCGGCATCATTCTGGTAGAAAATCGAATCAATATGGCTAGATTGAGCTAATTTGTAGAGAGCCATTCCAGAAACCATATCTGTAAAATCCGCATCTAAGAAATGCGCTGACTCCGCTTTCTTCACCAGGCGTTCAATGTTTGAGCCTATTGTTGGGTCTGCTAGTTGGTTTTCATTAAACATACTCTCGCATTCATCAAATACAACCAAAGAGTAATGCTTGAAATAACCACGCTTAAAAAGTTTCCAGAGACTATTAACACAAATAGCGAGATACGGATGCTCTCCATAATCGCTCTCTATGTGCTGATAATTCTTAAAGTGAACGCCCTGCGCCTCTGCTATTTCGCAAAAGCTGTCTATTATCGAACGCCTCATAGATACGTAGAGCACCCGTGGCGGCTTGGTTCTTTTTATATGATTTAAAATCCAACCTTTTGTTTTGCCTGTCCCTGGGGCTGACTTTAAAGCGACTATCCCTTTTTCTGGAACACTATCAATTTCATCATAATTCGCTAAATCTAAGCAGTTAAGCTTTATTATTTTCCAATCTATGCGTCCCTTTCCTAAAAATTTATCTGTTATTTCTTCTTTTGTCTTCTGGTCATACGCTATTACAGTCTCATCCTCTAGATTATATCTTTCAGAAATATCTGCTAAATATTGGTAATTATTCCCTCTGGTTCTGTAGTTGCTATTAAATACCTCTCTCTTCCAGGCATTCTTTTTATAGTTTTCTTGGTTAGCTAGGGATATCCCTTCTAACCAGGATACCTTCCTATCTCCTAGAATTACTGGATGAGATAGAATCGCCTCTAATTTGTGAGGATAGGCTCCTTTATTTTTGGCGATGTCTCTAGCAAGCAGGTCGCCAAACTTCCTATATCTATCTGCACCTGCACCAATCACGGGGCTTATGTCAGCAAACTCTCTTAATAGTTGTCTCTCTAAATCGGCATAAGCAGTAGCATATCCCTTGCATTGGCTAGGGTTGCCAGTAGCTTGGGGAGAATCTTGTCGATATTCTGTTAAATCTAACATTCTCCCTCCTCCCTTAAATAGATGTCCTGGCCTGGGTAGGTATGCTTAGGGGTGTTCTCAAATATTGGGTTTGCGATAATGTGGGGCTGAGATATAACGCCCAACGATATATCCAAGTCACCTTTGTGACTTTTAAGAAAGTTCTTGATTGTGTCTGCGCTCTCAGGCTTATCCAAGAGTATGAATATATGGAGATTAAGTCTGCAATGTTTTGAAAGACCTGTTTCTTTAACGTCTATGCTGTCATCTAGGAAATACCCACTAGAAGAAGGCCAGGCTACCAACCCCTGTCTCCGAAGGATTGGCAACCTGTCTTCAAGCACTTTCACTCGCTCGCGTGTGCTCATTTGGGGATGAACCTCTGGGTAACATTTATCACAGTCTAATAAGACCCAGTTTCTATCCTCATTCTTTAAGGAGTCCTTAGTTCTCCTAAATTCGTTTCTATCAGTAAGTAGCTCTTCTATTGGTGAGTTAGAGCCTAGACATACGTTTAAGTCTTTCTCAATAATTTTAGTTTTCAGAGTCTTAATAAGAGATAGCGTTATATCTTCATTCTTCCAGGCTTTCACCTCGCGCCAGTAATAGCTCCATTCAATCTCAACCTTCTGTCCATCTTTATAGAGTTTTCTGACAGGTTTGTCCCTAGCGACAGGTGTCCATAGGCTTAGAGTCATGTCCACTTCTCTTCAAAGAGGCGTGCTGTTTCGTCTATCTTGTCGCATATATCCTCTCCAAGAAGCTGTATTGCTTTCTTAACCTTAAATTTTTTCTGCTTTTGGGAAGTATTTATCGACACTTTTGTCGCGTTTAATGTGTCTTCAAAAAATTTCTTCTTTCTTTGTAATGGCGGGGGTAGGTTATATTTATCCAACACGCGATACACCCGTCGCGGGTTCACCTGAAGATGAGCGAATCTCTCACAAATGTCTGGAACAGCCATATAAAGCGTAAGATTAAGGATATCTTTATCAGATAGGTTATATTTCATCGGGGTTCTCGTAGACTATCAGGTCTATTATCTGTTCCAGGTCAATGCTATCTTTGAGGCTGACACAGTATTGATTATCTAGAAATTCTTTAATTTCAGGATAATAGTGTCCGATATAGATAGGCTCTTCGTTATCTATTAAGTCAGCTAGAGATTTGAGTGATTGACGCATATTTAATTCGGGGGGCGGCTCGCGAAAACTATTATTCGCTTAATGTTATTTCTAACTTCCCTCCTTAACTTATTGTTATTATAGCATAAATTTGACATGTCTGTCACGATTTGAATTTGTCTACCTTCCTCTCAGACCCTTCCACCTACCGTCTAAAAAGCATTATTTTCCTCCAGGTTCTCTATTAACCTGACTAAAGTAGAATGAAATGAAACCAACTAGATTTAACTTGAATTAACTATTGAGCGGAATTTGAATGTGTTTTTTCTCTCGCCTATTTATAAAGTTAAGGAAGACAAATAAAAAATTGAAAAACCCTCCTCTTATCATCTAACTCTGTATTCCCTGGGCTTTTCTATAGCTATAAAAAAAGCCCCTAACTTGCGAAAGAGGCTTCTAAATTACTCAGTCAGGCTCTAAGGGTTTAATTCATCCTCTAATTCTGCAAATCTGTTAGCCTGTCTCTTTGTGAAATTAACACTTCCTAGCTCATCTAGCTTCTTATGCTCCTGCTGCTTCTTGTCCTTTACGGTGTAGTCTGTATCAAGCCACTGGTCAGCATTGGCGCAATAATACTGTCCATCTTCATTATGCCCACCTACCTTGTTCGTGTTACGGGTAGTCTTCCCCGCCTGTTTCTGTCTTGGTGGCTCTGTATTAACTATCGCGTGCTCATGGAAGTCTTTACCCATTACGCTATTAGCATCTAAATCAGTCAAAGAAGCTTTGAAGCCTTTAAGTTGCTTCACAACATGTTCACTATCAACTAATACTCTAGTAACAGTCTTACCCGCCTTATTTTTGAGCCAAGGCATGAACTTATTACCACAAGGTATCCCAATGTAAACAAGCTCTCCCTTACCAGGAGAATCAGCATTTGCTTTATGAACCTTCCAACACTGAGAAGCTCTAGCTGTAACGTATACACCGTCTTTAATTGCGGGAGTTACCTTTCCAGATTTCTCATCAACGCTCTCTGGTGCGTTCTCACCCAGACCTTTCGAATGAAACCTGAAGTTAGCCTCTTCAATACTCTTATCAATTGCGGCCATAGTTCTCGCATGGATGCGCTTAAAGATAGGCGTACCCATATCTGTAATTTTAGCTGGCTTTCTTCCTGGCTTCTCTCTCTCTTCTACACCTGGTAATAGCTCTAACATAAGCGTCTCTCCTTTTAGTTTCTTTATGATGAAACGCATATACTATTATACTTTTTCAATTAAATCTAATAATTCTGATTCATCGTGATGAATGTATCTCATTGTCGTAGTAATTGATGAATGAGACATAACCTTACTGAGAGCTACTATATCCATCCCCGCCTTGAGACAGTTGGATGCAAATGCGCGTCTTCCTTGGTGCGAACTGCTTCCTTCGTACCCCGCATTGTTATAATGATTATACATTAGCCTAGAGAGTGAGTTTGGCGTGAAAGCCCCACCCTTCTGACTATAGAAGAAAGTAGCTCTACAATTATTTCGTCTTTCTACTAAGTATTCCTCTAGTGCCTCTCTTAGCTCTGGGTGTGATAGATACGCACTTACTGTCTTACCGCCCTTAGTTATAGACTTACGTAGAATTACTACTTTCTTCACTTTACTACTTGTATCTATAATGTCATTTAAAGAAAGTTGGGCAACGGTGCCAATTCTCATACCCGCTCTATATGTTAGCAAGTAGATAGCCTTGTCGCGCTTGGGGTGTCTAGTTGTATCCAGGTACGCTAGGAATGCCTGGTGCTCGCTTTCATTTAATGTAACTGCCTGTCCTTCCTTTGCCATATCGCTATACCTTTCAGTTATTTATCTTATAATGTTTATCTTTATCTCTTTATAAACATTATACAATACCCTTGAAAGCGTGTCTATTCTTATGAATATGCCTCTATATTACCCTGGTATCTCTCTATTTAACCCAATAACGCATAGAGGGGGTAAGAGGACTATACCCAGGCTCAGACGGTGGGACACCCGCGCACGTAAAACATTATTTAGGAAGCCTCTCTCATGTCCTTCACGAGTTCTTCAGCATTCTCATATGCTAGTTCATAGCTTCGCTCTGGTCTTGTAACGTGCCATTCGTAATTCTCACCTGATATACCTAATTCTTTAATTACCCTTAACCAGTAATCCTCATATTCTTCCTGTATGAAAACCTTGTCTATTTTCACGGTTACAACCGCGTCTTCATCGTAGTCAATGATTGTTAAAATATTTCTCTCTTCATAGTTCATAGCTTCGCTCTCCTGTAACGTCATCTGTGTCTGTGTATCTTAGTGTTCCTGGTAAATGGTATAGCGCATATTCAAGTATTTCCGCAAGTCCGAAACGCATTATGAGACCTCTATGAAATTTTAGGTCTTCCCCCGCCCCTCCAGTGTTACTAGATGCATCTACGTATTGCTCAATCGTTGCTACGACCCCTAAATAGTCAATCTGACTCGCTACAATCCAGAATAATCTCTCGCTTTGCGCGTCTTCGATTTCGGATAACCAAGTTTCGTATTGTTTTAAATCTATTTCTTTTCTCTTATTGTTATTAAAGCTTAATGGCATAGCTTCGCTCTCCTGGGTTGGTAGGTGTCTGTTTAAGTTTGGTTTGTCTATCTTGGAGGGGAATTGGCTCTTATTAGGCCAAGCGGTGCTTTCTCAAAATATAAAACTATTATATCAAGATTTAAGCAAGGCTTAGAGAACTAAACGCTGATTGGTGAAGCAAGAGGTGCAAACAGTTTCGACCATGGATGGTGGTGAGAGACCCGTCTATCTCGCCACGGGGTCTCTCTGTCTTAAAAAAATTATTATGTTGTTATAGCATGGCCTCATCTAGCGAGTTAGGTATCAAGAACCCATCTTCGCTAAATTCCACGCCTGGAGCGTCTTCCTCAACCCCAAAGCCCTGATTTAGCTCGTCATATTCCTTTTCTGAAGAGAAATCATAATAAGCCTGAAGAATCATTGCTCTAGATGAACCAACTGCAATCGCTAATTTATCTATGTTTACCTTTCCGTATCTCAGTCTCATTGTTATGTAGTAACCCCGTAGCGAGTACGGAACCAGACATTGATTCTGTGGAGTACCTTTTGGCATATCCAGACCTAATTCAAGAAGCATCTTCCTCCACTGTTTATAGAAGTTAGATATTGGGTCTCCTACCTCATAAGTATTCTCTCGCGGATGAGTATGAGCAAAAAGATATCCCTCATCGCTGTATGTCCCTCTATTCTTGTGAAATGCTTCTAAAGCATCAAAGTAACGCCATCCTCTTGGATGAATCGTGGCTGTATATTCATGCCCTTTCTCATCTCTTTCAAATAACCTCTTTTCAGATTCGCCCTTTATCTTTATCTGCCTATAGCTCTTCCATCTTAGAAAATTCTTGTTTGTGCTTCCATTGGGAGGTCTTACACCTGTCCAGGATATTACCTGAAACCATAGATAAAACTGTTGGGCGATGTCTCTTTGCTCCTTCCTGGCATAAATATCTCTTTCAAGCGTCTTAATTTGGTTAATCGCCCAGGCTCGCATCATCTCCCACTCTTCTTCCTTGAGGTTTCTTCTTGCGC
>Ga0114915_1001435_pt1 | contig 10306 bp, 15 predicted proteins | sample MalvirAntarct_55_FD_87288 | JGI IMG/M metagenome (GOLD analysis project Ga0114915, IMG submission 87288) | Marine viral communities from the Global Malaspina Expedition - Malaspina viral metaG Antarct_55 | ecosystem: Environmental > Aquatic > Marine > Oceanic | place: South Georgia Island...
ATTGCAAATAGTGCAAGTAGAGTACAAATGAATTTATTTAGAGGTGATCAAGAATTAGATAGTCACCCATTATTAGATTTACTTTATAATCCAAGTCCAATGTGTTCTAGTGTAGAATTTTTCCAGGCACTATATGCTTACTTACAAATTTCAGGTAACAGTTATATTCTTTCAGTTGGTGGTGATAGAACACCTCCTACAGAATTATATAATTTAAGACCAGACAGAATAAGAATACAAACAGGTTCAAGAGCTATGCCTACTGCTTATGATTATATCATAGGTGGTCAAACTGTAGATAGTTATGAGGTAGATCAATCAACAGGTAACTCAAAAATTAAACATATAAAATTATTTAATCCATTAGATGATTTCTATGGAATGTCACCAATCACATCAGCAAGTATTGATATAGACCAACATAACCTTGCCAACAAACATAATGTAAACTTATTACAGAATGGTGCAAGACCAAGTGGTGCTGTTGTATTTAAACCTAAAGATGAAACAGGTGCACAAATGCAATTAACCGATGTACAAAGAAGTCAATTAGTTAATGATATAAATCAAAGATTTTCAGGCACAGGTAATGCAGGGAAACCAATGTTATTAGAGGGAGATTTTGATTGGAAAGAAATGGGACTATCTCCAAAAGATATGGACTTTGCCAGTTTAAAACATATGTCAGCAAAAGACATTGCATTAGTTTATGGTGTACCAAGTCAAATTATAGGAATACCAGACTCACAAACTTATTCTAATTTTGCAGAAGCTAAACTTGCACTATACAATGAAACAATAATTCCTTTATTAGACAGAGTACAATCAGATTTAAATGAATGGTTATCACCTCAATTTGGTGAAGATTTAGAATTAAGATATAATATAGATTCTATACCAGCTATGGCAGAACAAAGAAAAAGAATATTTGAATCTGTTACACAAGGAGTACAAAATGGTATTCTTACAAGAAACGAAGCTAGAGAACAGATGGGTTATGAACCATTAGATGGTGCTGATAGTTTACTTGTACCAGCAAATTTAATGCCTTTAAATATAGCAGGTGATGAAGAAGAACCAAAAGATGAACCTGATACTGATCCAATGGCAGAAGAAGAACAAGAAGAAAGAACACAACAAGAAGAACAAGAAGAAGTACAATTAGACAATGATATGCAAAGTGCTGATGAAGAATTAGATGAAGTCATTAAAGCAGAAAGCGATATTGATACAGTACCAACTGATGGTATGGTTACAGAAGCTAAAAGAGGTATAGAGTGGAGAAAAGAATTTAACAGAGGTGGTACAAGAATAGGTGCTACAAGAGCAAGTCAAATAGTTGCTAAAGAAAAACTATCACCAAGAACAGTAAGAAGAATGAATAGCTTCTTTGCTAGACATGAAGTAGATAAAAGAGCTGATGGGTTTAGACCTGGTGAAAAAGGTTATCCATCCAATGGTAGAATAGCATGGTCATTATGGGGTGGTGATGCTGGTCAAAGTTGGGCTAAAAAGAAATCAGCACAACTAGATAGAGAAAGAGGAAAGTTTTTAGAAGAAGGAATTATAGAAGAAAAACAAGTTACAGCCGCAGTTAAAAAAGGATTACAAAATAAAGTAGAAAAACATAATGAAAAGCATGGAGATAAAGCTGGTAAAAAAGTTACATTAAGAATGCTTACTGCTGTATTTAAAAGAGGCATAGGTGCTTACAGAACAAATCCAGGAAGTGTAAGACCAAGCGTAACATCAGAAGAACAATGGGCATATGCTAGAGTTAATGCTTTTTTATATGCTGTCAGATCAGGTAGATTTAGAGGTGGTAAATTTGACTTAGACTTACTGCCAAGTGGACATCCACTTGCAACATAGGAGTGTCAAAATTGAAACAATTAACATCAAGACTTTTTATAGAAAAAGATGATGATGATAATCACGAAGTAGTTATAAGAGTTGGTCCAGTAGTAAATGAAACAGAAGCGGTTAATATAGCTTCATATATATATGTTACACAAAATTTAGATGTAACTGAAATTATTAAACCTATAAATACCACAATACATTAATGATATATAATTCCAGACAATTAAAAATATTTAAGAATGTTAAAAGAAGAGAGTGGGTTAGGCAAAATAGATTAAGAGAACCATACATAAAACAATTTACACAAAGATTAAAAAATTACTTTACTATTTTAGGAAATGGATTGGGTGATGATTTTCGTTTTGGTTCATCAATTATGTTACAAATAAGACAAAACAATTCTTTTAATGAATTAATAAATATATTTAAAATACAATATAGAGTTGTTGCAAATGCTTTTAAAAATAACATGTTAAATAGAGAGCAGAATGTAAAAGACTTTGATAGCGATTTTGAATTAGAATTGGATAGATATATACAAGATAATGTTGCAACTTTAGTTGTAGGTATAAATGATAGTACAAAATTAAAAATTCAGAGTGTTATTAACAATAGTCTAGGTAATGGTGAAAGTATAAATTCTACTGGTAATGAGTTACGAAATGCTATAATAGGAATGGGTATACTTCGTGCAAATCTAATTGCTAGGACAGAAGTACATAGAACTGCTAGTTTTGCCAATGAAATGGTCGCTGAAAACATGGGTATAGCTGGTACTAGAAAAGAATGGGTTGCAGTAGCTGATGGTAGAACAAGAACCACTCATATACAAGCAACAGGGCAACAAGTAGGTTTAGAAGAACCTTTTATTGTAGGTGGTGAAAGATTAAAATATCCAGGTGATCCAGCAGGTTCTCCAGGAGAAACGATAAATTGTCGTTGCGTATCTATTTACACAACGCCAGATTTCTTGTAGAGGTAGTATTATGGAAATAATTATAATTTTTTTATGCGGTTTAGTATCTGGTATAGCAATACAAAAATATATCGGCATCAACAAACTGTTAGACCAATTGTGGCAAAAAATAGATCAACATATTATTAGTAGGTTTAAAAAATAATGCCATTAGTAAAACCAAATGATAAAGAAACAAGAGAGGATTTTATGAGTAGATGTATGTCAGATGATAAGACTACTTCTGAATATCCAAAAGCTACTCAAAGATTAGCAGTATGTAGCACACAATATGAAAAAGATAAAAAGGAGAAATACACAATGGATGACATGAAAACAATGGGTGATGCTATTAAGACACTTACTGATGTTATTATATCAAAAGAAAAAAAACCAAAAGATGAAATGGAAAAAGAAGCAAGAGCTGAAGATATTTTTAATAACGAAGAAGATGCTTTAGATAAAGCAAAAGAAATAGGTTGTGTAGGTACACACTCTATGGATAAAAATGGAAAAACAATATTTATGCCATGTAAAACACATGATGCTTATGAAGAAGCAATTAGTAAAGGATATGGCGATGAAGAAGATGAAGATAAATATTCATCATCTTATAAAAAACCTAAAAAGAAAAAACCAATGAAAAGTATATGTGTGTGTGAAGTAGATGGTTCATGTCAATGTGATACAGAAATTAAAAAATTAACCTTTCATTCAGAAGTAAAAGCTAAAGATGATCAAGGTACATTTACAGGTTATGGTTCTATATTCGGTAATGAAGATCAAGGTTCTGACATTATGCAAAAAGGTGCATTTACAAAATCTTTAGAACAAAGACCAGCTTCAAAAGTTAAATTACTATATCAACATAAAACAGATGAACCTATTGGAATATTTGAAAGTATGTATGAAGATGAAAAAGGTTTATTCGTAAAGGGTAGATTAGCGATGGGAACTCAAAAAGGTAGAGAAGCATATGAATTATTAAAGATGGGTGCTTTAGATGGAATGTCTATAGGATTTAGAGCAGACCCTGATAAACAAGGATACAACGAAAATAAGAGAGGAACAAGAACTCTTAAAGAAGTTGATCTAATGGAAATAAGTTTAGTTACATTTCCAATGAATGAACGAGCTTTAATTGAGAATGTTAAAGCAAGTCAAAAAAGTATTCGAGAGTGGGAGAAAATCTTACGAGAGGTAGGAAGTCTTTCTCGGACAGAGGCGAAGATTGGTGCAAAAGCATTATCTGAATCTTTATCACAGCGAGATGCTGTTGGTGACAATAAACAGTTAGCGACTTTAATAAATAAAGTGGCTGATATACTTAAACAATAAAACAAAGAGGAAAAACAATTATGGATAATAATGAAGTAAAGTCTGCAGTTGACTCTCTTGGTAAAACTTTTGAAACTTTCAAATCTACAAATGATGAAAGATTAAAACAGATTGAAGCCAAAGGTAGTTCTGATCCTATCACAGAAGAAAAATTATCAAAAATCGAGAAAGATTTAGATAAAGTTGCTGATATGGAAAAGTCTATGAAAGCACAATCTGATTTTCAAAAAGAAAGTCAAGAAGCAATGGCAAGACTAGAAACTATTATATCAAGACCAGAATTTGGTAAAGGTTCACACGTTGAATCAAAACAAAGACAGGTTTTTGATAAATGGATGAGAAAAGGTAAAGAAAACCTATCACCTGATGAAGTTAAAGTTTTAACTGTGTCTAATGATAACACTGCTGGTTATTTAGCTCCACCCGAGTATGTGAGAGAAATAATCAAAGGTATTATTGAATTTAGCCCAGTAAGATCAGTAGCTAGAGTTAGATCAACTGCGCAAAGAAGTATTCAAGTTCCAAAAAGAACTGGTACTTTTTCTGCACAATGGGTAGCTGAACAAGGTACAAGATCAGAAACTACAGGATATTCTGTTGGTTTGGAAGAAATTCCAGCACACGAAGTATATGCTTTAGTAGATATTTCTGAACAAGAACTTGAAGATTCAGTTTTCAATTTAGAAGCAGAAATGAATGCAGAGTTTGTAGAGCAATTTGCAAAAGCTGAAGGAAACGCATTTATTTCAGGTGACTCTGTTGGAAAACCACAAGGTCTAATAAATAATGCAGGTAATAATATAACTACAGCGGCTAATGATGCACTTGCGGCAGATGACTTAATCGGTGCGGCACACAATGTTAAATCAGAGTACATGAGAAATGCTACTTGGATGTTTAACAGATCAACACTTTCAGCAATTAGAAAACTGAAAGATGGTGCTAACCAATACATCTTCCAACCAGGTCTTTATCAAATGGGCGTAGGTTCAAGTTTACTTGGACACCCAATTGTTGAAGCATCAGACTTAGCTAATATCGGAAATGGAACTAAACCAGTATTGTTTGGTGATTTCAGAAGAGGTTATATGATTGTTGATAGAGTAGCTTTATCAATTATGAGAGATCCTTTTACACAAGCACAAGCAGGTAACGTAAGATACGTTGCTAGAAGACGTGTTGGTGGACAAGTTATCTTACCTGAAGCAATAACAACAATTACTATTCAATAGTAATTAAATATAGGAGATATAAAATGTTTGACATTAAAAACAATTTGAAAGTCTTTAAAGGATTTTCTCCACAAACCAGAACAGCGGATATAACTACACAAGCCTGTGACCTTCAAGGGTTTTCAGGTGCTATGGTAATAATGCCTGTTGGAGCTTCTGGTGACACATTATCAGGAACTGTGTTATTCACAGTTACACTTACACATAGTGATGATGATGCAACTTATACTACTGTTACTTCTAATACAGATGTAACAGGCGGTACTTTAGCGGCAGGGGGCGGATGGTTATTAATAGACGCACCTGGAGATGCTAGTAAAGTATATGGTATTGGTTATGTTGGTGGAAAAAGGTTCTTAAAATGTGCGGTTACTAAAACTGGCACACACTCTAATGGAACGATTATGGGTGTTGACTTTATTAAAGGAAGACCATTATCTGCGCCAGTTTCGACTGACACTAATAGTGGTGTATAATTTAATATAATACATTTGAGGGGGCGAGAAATCGCCCTCCCACAAAATTTATAAGGAGTAAAACATGAAAATAAAAATGAAAGAAAACTATGTAGCACAAGCTGACCCAAATGGTGGAAGCACTATGTTATATGAGAAAAATAAAGAATATAATTTTGAAGCTGGATGGCAAGTTAAATTAGGTGCTACAATGATTGAAAGAGGCAAAGCAGAAAAGTCATTAGTAATTACAGAAAAGAAAGTAGTACAACCAACAGAAACAAAAATTAAAAAAGTATTAAAAAAGATATTAAAAAAGAAAAAATAGAGGATAAAAAACAATGATTAGAAATATAGGGCAGAATCAATTTCCAACAGGATTGGAGTTTGCCGCATGTCAAGTAGCGACATCAACAAATACATCAGCACAAACAACACCAACAGCTAATGTTAATCAATTATATAGATTACATAACAGAACAGCTAATAGACTTTCTTTTGCTATAGGTTCAAATCCAACTGCCGCACAAGCAACATCTTGCGCTTTAGTAGGAAGTGAAGTTTTATATGTCAATATACCAACAGGACATAAAATAGCTATTATATCTACTGCTAATGGTACACATGGAGTTATAGAAATAACTGGTTTATTAAATAGCTTTTAACAATTGAGGTAAAAAAATGTCAGGTATTAAAATTGATACAGCTTGGACTACATCAGCAGTTGCTACTTCTGACCAAAAGTCTTTTATGCGTGTTGATTTTAACGATGATGATACATTAATTGGTGAATTAATAAAGTCAGCACAAAATTTAGTAGAAGCTTATATGAATAGAGCAATAACAACTCAAACATTAAGTCTTTTTTTAGATAGATTACCTTTCTATAGTGATCTTAAATTACAAGAAGGAATATTTACAGCTCCTGATTTAGAGTACAATTCTAATTTTATTGTATTACCTAAACCACCAGCAGTTTCTGTATCACATGTTAAATATTATGATAATGATGACAATGCCTCAACCTTTGCATCATCAAATTACTATGTAGATACAATCAGCGATCAAGCTAGAGTTGTTCTTAAAACAGGTTCTAGTTGGCCTACAGTATCAGAAACAAGAAATGCAAACGCATATGAAATAAAATATGTTGCTGGTTATGGTGGAGCAAGTGATGTTCCTGAACCAATAGTACAAGCAATTAAATTATTAACTACACATCTTTATGAAAACAGAGAAGCTGTTACAAGTTTATCTGTAAATGCAATACCATATACAATAGGTGCCTTACTACAGCCATACAAAGTACAAAGATTAAACAGTATATTAGGAGGATAGCATGAGTAGTGTTTCGCCAGTAGGTAAATTAAGAAACAAAATTACTATCCAAAACAATGTATTGTCTGCAGATAACTTTGGTGGATTTACTAGAGCTAATACAACTTTTATTACAGCTTTTGCACAAATCAAACCTAAATCAGCAAAACAAGTATTTAATGAACAAAGTGGGGAAAAGATAACTAATCCACAAGATTTTGAATTTACAATTAGATATAGAGCAAACATATCAACAGCTATGAGAATATTATTTGGTTCAAGAACATTTGATATTAAAAGCATAGAGAATGATAATGATTATGATAGATATATAAAATTAGTAGCAACAGAAAATGTAGGTAATTAATGAATATCAAGTTTCAATTTACAGGTATAGAAAAAGCAGTAGAAGCTCTTGCAAAAGTAAAAGAAGATTTGGAAAAGAATATGCAAGAAGTATTATTAGGTGGTGGACAATTAGTTAGAGGTGAAGCTATAAGAAGTATTCAACAAGGTGCTAAATCAGGAAAAACTTATAAAAAATATAACCCAACAAGAACACATAAAGCATCAGCACCTGGAGAAGCACCAGCAAGTGATACAGGTTTTTTAGTAAGCAATATAAGAGTTAAGAACCAAAAAGATTTTGTAGAGGTTAGAAGCGAGGCATCATACAGTAAATTTTTAGAATATGGAACAAGTAAGATGTCAGCAAGACCATTTATGTTTCCAGCTTCAGAGAAAAGCAAACCTAAAATAGCAGAAATATTATTTCAAAAAATTAAACAAAGTTTAGATAAGTTTGGTAAATAATGAGTGATCACAGTTTAGAACTACAGAAATCAATTTTTAATGTTTTAGATGGTGATTCTACTCTACAGAATTTAGTTACAGATGTGTATGATTTCGTTCCTGAAAATACAGTTTTTCCCTATGTAAAGGTAGGGGAGGAAACATCTTTAGATAATGGCACAAAAACACTACAAGGTAACGAACATACTCTTGTCATTCATTCTTTTTCAAGGTATAGAGGAAGTAAGGAAGTTAAAGAAATTATGAGCAGAATTTATGCTTTGTTACATGAGAGTAGTTTAAGTGTTACAGGAGCAAGTCTTGTTAATTTAAGATTTGAATTTTCTGATGTAATTAAAGAAAATGATGGTTTTACATCGCATGGTTTACAGCGATTTAGAGCTGTGGTTTATGATAGTTAAAATAAATAAATAAATAAGGAGAAAATAAAATGGCAGTACAAAAAGGAAGTAGCTTTTTATTAAAAGACAACAGCACAGGAACTCCAGCAACTATAGGTGGACTAAGAAGTACATCTATGAGTATTAATGGAGAGATGGTTGATGTTACAACTAAAGATTCAAACGCATTTGTTACAAGTGGTGCAGATAAAGCAAGAGATTTATTAGAGGGTGGTGGAATTAGAAGTATGTCAATATCAGCAAGTGGAGTATTCACAGATTCATCAACAGAAAACATTTTAAGAGGTTTTGCATTTGATGGTCAAATTAAAAATTATGATTTAATTTTTGGTGATGGTTCAAAAGTAGCTGGTGCTTTTTTGATAACAAGTTACGAAAGAGCTGGTGAGTATAATGGTGAAGAAACATATTCTGTATCATTAGAATCACACAATACAATAACTTACACTAACGCGTAATTATGATTGAATGGACAGATGGTTGGAAAGTGATAAACTTTGAATTAAATGGCGATCAACATCATGGATTTATTAAAGTAACTAAATTAAAATATATAGTTATTGAATGTAATAAAGATGTTGATTGTCGTCCATTAGATAAAATTACCCTTAATGGAAATGATAATCTTATAGTGCAAAAATTAGTTACTACTGAAAGTAGATCAGAAATTCATTGTATAGAAGATAACAATGATGAGTTGAAGAAATCAATAACAACAAAGAAAAAACTAAAAAAAGCGTTAGGAGATGATAATGAACAAATACAAGGGTGAAATCAGTCGTAAGTTTGGTGATAAAGAAAGAACATTTAGACTTACTTTTGAAAATATAGTTAATATAGAACACAGAACAGGAAAGTCTGTAATGGATGTAGCTAGATCAATTGCAGAACAAAAATTCTCTTTAAGCGATATATCAGTTATTTTGCATGAGGGTCTATTAGGAGCAAAAGGTAAGTATAGTCATGTTGCAGTTGGTGATATGATAATACAAACTGGTTTAACAACTTCTGCGGTAACAGCAGGAGAAGTTTTAGGTACAATCTTTGCTGGGGAAGATGAAGACTCCCCAAAAGCAGAGGTGGAGAATCAAGAAGCTATTACCCCATCCAAGACTATTTAGAGATTGGATTAGGATTTCTCCATATGACACCTGAAACCTTTTGGGGTTGTAGTGTTAAAGAATTTATGTCTGCTATGGAGGGCTACAGTATGAAAGTAAATAAAGGTGCAAAATCTCAACCAGTATTAAAGGATGAGTTAAATGATTTAATGAGGAGATTCCCTGACTAATGGCAAATCAAGCAACAATAACAGTAGAATTAAGAACTAAATCAGAAGAATTTGAAAGAAAGTTTAAGAAAGCTACAGATACAGTTAAAAAAGGTACAGAAGAAGTACAGAAAGCAACTAAAAAAGCTGGAACTGCGGCGGCAGGATTTCAAGATAAATTTAGAAGAGCTTCTCAATCAATAGCGGCAATACAAGGACCACTAGGACCAGTAGCAGGTAGGCTTACTTCACTAGGAACTATTATAGGTAATGTTGGTATTAAAACAGCAGTAGCAACATTATCGGTTGCGGCTTTGGCATTTGGTTTAGGAAAAGCTGTAGGTGCCGCTTCTAAAGCAGAAAGACAATTTAAAAAATTAGAAGGTATATTAAAAGCAACTGGTCATTCAGCAGGTCTAACTTTATTAGAAATAGAAGAACTGGCACAAGACATAGGAATTAATACTTTAGCTAGCACACAAGAAATTAGAGATGCGGCAGGTATATTATTAACTTTTAAATCAATAACTGGTGATACATTTAGAGAAGCTTTAGAACTATCACAAGATTTAGCTGAAATAGGATTTGGTAGTGCTAAAAGTGCGGCAATGCAATTAGGTAAAGCATTAGAAGAACCTGAAATAGGTTTATCAGCATTAAGA
>Ga0114915_1001436_pt1 | contig 10303 bp, 12 predicted proteins | sample MalvirAntarct_55_FD_87288 | JGI IMG/M metagenome (GOLD analysis project Ga0114915, IMG submission 87288) | Marine viral communities from the Global Malaspina Expedition - Malaspina viral metaG Antarct_55 | ecosystem: Environmental > Aquatic > Marine > Oceanic | place: South Georgia Island...
CCCATAATAATTAAAAAACTGAACTGTGTCTTGATATATGTGTAGGCTAGACTCGTGACTGCTTGAAGAACTTGCACCAAAAATACGTTGCTGATCAGATAATTTTGAGCGTTTTAGCCAAACGCTATAAGTAAAAGTTTTACGATTACCAGCACTTGATGGAGTGCGTGACAGGTAACCATCAGCATTAAACCTTAGACTCTGCTCAATCTCATAGTCACCGCCAGCACCGCTAGCCCCCATTAGCTGATTCTCGTTTAAGACACTCATTATTTAACGTCCAGGCTTGCGACTGCGTGAATGATTGATGAACTGGCCACGACGTAATCAATGCGATCAACTGAGGATGCCGCTGTAGATAAAACGGGGGCTGTGCCAGCTACGAACTTGAAATAAGAGCCATAGGCTAATGTTCGGGAACCCGTTCCGTCCTGTGTAATGAAGATTGAGCCACTTTGCCCTGCCACGATATTAGTCGGGTTGGCTAATGTGCGGTTGCCACCAAGCGTAATTGCGAAATTGTTTGATAATGCTAGGTTAGTGGCAATGCTTGAAGCATCTGTTAAAGCCGTTATTTCGCCTCTCTGTGCGCCTGTAAAGGTCTGGGCATCTGCTAGTATAGCATGGCCTAAGTTGGCAGTAGCAAGAGTACCAATCGTTATCCAGGCATCATTTGCTGCGTTCCTTTGCTTAAGTAAGCCAGAAGTAGTATCAACCCACCACATATAGGCAAACTTGGCCGAGGGCTCAGAAGAAGAACTATTATTGCTAGTTACTGCGCCTAGAATAGTGTTGAGTTCAGCGCGGAAAGCCGCGCCCGATTGGTTCCCTAATACATAGTCAGCGTTTGACATTTTATGCTATCTCCTGCGCTGTTACTGACAGCTCTGATATTTCGATATTGTAAGCTGAGTCATTGACGCTCAACACTGCTTTAAATTGGAATGCTCTTTTGTTATATTCGTTGACGTTCAACAATTCCCAGTCAGACCATGTTGGGGTTGATGCCGGGTTGTCTTCGGTATGGCGGACATAAACTTTACAATCCCCGTTAGCCGTGTTGGTTCCGTCCCAATCATCCCAATCGTCTATATTGACTGACCTACTATCAACAAAATCCAAAGGCTGGGTGATTATAGATTTAATGTGGCGTTTAATTTGTTGACGTTTAACGCTCCCGGCATCAATGCCAGATGAAAATGTGTAAGTACCGCCAAGGTCTATGCCAGCATCGCCAATATCAAATAGCACAACACTATCTATATCAGACCAAGCGTCTATGTTGTTTTGCCCTTCCAATTTAATGATGCTGCCTAGCTTGATCACGTCATCAAACGACCCGGGAAAACTGGGATGGGCCTGGACTATTCCAACAGAACTAAAGGCCTGGACCGTGTCGCCAAGGGTAGTTATGGATGTGGTGTCTGATTGGATTCCGCTGGAGTCAGTGGCTCTGATTATATATGTGCCCGGTTGGAATGGTAAAACGGCTACCGTAGCTGTTCCATTTAAAATTGAATTGCCCACGGAAACAGAATCAGACCACCCGGCACTTGATGTCAAGCTTGAATGGCGCACTTCAATATGCCCACCAATACGGACATCTATGTCCACAGACTGGTCCCATGTTAGTATAGTCAAACTGGATACGTTCTGGGCTGCAAAATTTGTCAAAGTGCTGGGCTTTTCGGCCAATCCAAAAACTTCTATCAAACCTGTTTCGGACCAAGAGCTGTTGGCTCCAATGGCATTTCCAGCTCTGACCCTAAAGTAATAACTGCCGGGAGCAATGTCCAGGATTTCTATGTTGGTATCACTTACGGTTCCGGCATGGGAGTAATTGGAATCCGTCTGGCCTTTATATTGCACTTCGTATTTATTAACAAAAGCGTCGTCTGCTGACTGCCAATTTAGGTCTACCCTAGCTTTAACACCTGCACCGTTTTTAGTTACGTAGAGAGACTCTTGCACCAAGGGGATTCCGGCGGGGGCCACATTAAAAGGATTGGGTAAATTAGTGTCCGGTATGTCATCCGCTTCAGTTTTCTCTGACCAAGGGTAAATGCTGTCTTGGTGCTCTACTAGTGAGACAATAACCGTACCATCAGCTCCCAAGGTCAATTTCTGTACTCGGAAGGTCTTTGCTTCCCAACCGGGGGTGCTGTGGGTCAAACCTACAATATCGCCCACGGCTACATTAAGTGCTTCGCTGGTGGCAGTAAATGACACCATGAGTGAATTCCTGGACCTTTTTAGGGCGATGGATGCTATGTCTTGCGCAGTATAGATGTTTGAGGTAGCTGGAAGATTGATATTACTAACAAGTTCTACTCCTCCGTCTTGCAGAAGGTAGCCAGCTTCTTCAGCACTGCCAGCTACCGGATATTCGATTTGGTCCATTTGCCAGTTGGCATCCGGATTGGCGAAGGTGGCTATTACCCGATTGAATTTAGTCTTTTTGCTTTCACTTCTGATGCTTATTCCACCAATTATATGGGATTCCGTGAAAGAAAATGTGGCAGAACCTTCATCTTCAACTAAAATCCCATACTGCCCTTGGTGATAGGGCATGAGTCCTCGCATTGAGGATAGCAAGACCTTAACGTTATCAATCAAAGTCTTATTAGTATCTACAACCGCGTTGCACTCGAAAATCTTCTGGTTTGAACTCCCGGCATAAGAAGTTACAAGAGAGTCGCATTTGTTAGCCGCTGTTATAAATTGGGAATCGTTTAAGAAAGAACTATCTAAGCCTTTTCCATATCGAGAGTTGGTTAAGAATTCTCTGAGGCATAAAGCCGGATTAGAACTATTGGCAACACTTGCAGTGGTGTTAGCTCTTGGGTCAAATACTTTTCTGCCTTGAACAACTGCGTGGATGGAGGGAATTCCCCCAAAAACGTCTTGGTCCCATTTGATCTTGGCGGCTATGTATGCCACGCCCCTAAGCCTGTGAGAAGAAGTCCAACCTACATTTGCCCCCACCAGTGTTGAATCGGCATCTTGGCCGTCTGACCCAGTGTATTTATTGATGGTCAAAAGTCCACTGAACTTTGAATCAGTGCTTATTGTGTCATTTATGTAAACATCACCTATGCTATGGATTTCACCTTCACATAAAGCCAGCACTAAATATAAATAAGTATTGTCTGTTCCAGACGTAGCGACAAAGACCCTCACTCCACCAACCTTTCTTTGCCCATATACCACGGGTATGCTGGCGATATTTGACATTTTGTTGACCAAAACACCAGCATATTGAGCTTCTAAGTCGTCCATGTCTGGAACGTCTATAAACCAACTCACCACCTCACTAATGGCATCCACTGTTACATCTATAATAGCCTGGCCGATTTGACCTATAGTGCCTATAGTCGTCCCAATGGGGTCGCTGAAGAAATCGCTAAACCAACCCATTAAGCTCTACCCCACTTCAAATCTCTAACAGTGTTGGCCGCAAATTCAAATCCTTTATCCCCGGGGAAAAACATCTGCTGACTGTTATGGTTTGTTCTGCGACCAGCTTTTTTCTGAAAATCTGCCCAATGAGAAGATGCCGTGACTACCACAGAACTGGTACTGGTAGTATCTGTGATAGAGAAATTTTGGATGCGCCCATCATAAATCATTATGGGGTCGCCAATTATGCCGTAGCTAGAATTTAAAAGGACCCTTTGGATAGTAAGTTGTCGGTCTATGTAACTTTGGCTCAAAAGTATGGATATGTATGATTGGTTTACCCCGGACAAAGTGACACTAACAGACCCCACCTGAACTTCAGAGGTCTCAGTAACACTAGAAATTCCTTTTAAAGCACTGCTTGAATTATATGTAATTGATGAATGAGTTAAATTTACCGGGCACTCCGTGACATAAACCGGGACGTCAAAGTCCAACTTCAGCAAATGAGCCATTTGAAAGCTGTCTTTTGCAAGTTCTGCTATAGTATCGGCATGAATAGTTCTGCTCACGATAAAGCCTCTATAAAGTCCACTTCAAATTTATGGAGCATATCCGTTCCAATAGAATATTCCTGGACGTCATTGGCAAGTCTTACGGTGAAAGGCACATCATTATAGGTCACGGTATCAGTGGATACGGCTGCAATTAAAGGTGGGACAATGGCAATATTACCATCACCAGCTCTGTCAGCTGTTAGCTTGTATACCTTAGAGTGACCACTAAATTTTATGAAATCACCAGCTTTTAAAGTTCCAGTGAGCCCGGTGGCGGGCACTACCGATAAACCTGCGGCTGCGGCTGTGCAAGTAACAGTGCCACTCACCGTCCCACTGGACGAGCCGATTTCTGTGGGTACAACAGTAAAAACTGTATGTCTTCCTCTCAATGAATCAATGTACGCGCTGACAGGCTGGAATTCGGCCCTTGTTAGAGGGGCATATGACGCGCTAAATTCCCATTTTTGGCCAGATATCTTTCGACTTTGCATACGCCCGTTGACAGTCTCAGAAAATAGAGTTGGGTCATTGCTTTTCATGCCGATTGCTGAGAATTTAGGACTGACTGGGTATGTCATACTATAGCTGCCCTTCCGCGCTCATTGAGAGCCTGATTTATCACACCTATTATTGTACCACGTTGGGATACTAGAAGTCTAGTAGCGTCTGATGTGTCTATGGCATTAATGTTAAAAGTTACGTTTGCCGTATTACCTGCGCCCATATCTCTATTAGACGTTATGTTACCAGACTGACCCGGGGTGAACAACTCCGGTCCTCGCTCTCCCACAAGATAAGTCCCGGACCTCTGGACTGGACCCCCTAATTCACGGGCCCCGGTTAAGGATAATCCTTTGGCTAGTGCAAATGAGGAAGCCATTCCAACATTAGCCGATACTGCGTTGGCTCCAAGCGTTGCTAATGATACTGCTGCTGCGGCTGGGGCATAAGCTGCTGCGATAAGCCCCCCTTGCGTTATTGCTGCTGCTGTTCCTGCTGCCCCAAAAACACGCTCCTTAGCGAAGTTAACTGCCGTCTGGACTCCCATCGCAACCAAAGATGAAATCACCTGCCCCATGATGGTCCGGCCCAATGCTTTCATAGCATCTGTACCAGATTTTCCAAATATAATCATGTTGGCAGTTGCATCACCAATACCCTGTGAAAATGTGCCACCGGGACCAAATATACTTACAAGTTTGTCTGCCATTCGGTCCAGAACTGGCATTGATTGAGCTTCCATTTCAGCCCACCCTTCATTAAAGGATGATTTAAATTGGTTATAGGCCTCAGATTTCCTGGCCATTGCAGCAGCATGAAGTTCCGCATTTCTTTCTTCAAAATGGGCAGTTGCTTCAGACATCTCTCGTTGGGCGTTTCTATGCAAGGCTGATATTTCACCCATGCTCCCAGAAAATGTTTTAACTTTTGCAGCAGCAGTAACTTCAGCGGCAGTTATGGCGTCTTCCTGTTTGACTAACTCCATTAATGCTGCTTCTCTTGCAGATCTATCTTGTGCGTCTTGAATTCTTGCAAACAAATCAACAACCGTTTGCTCTGCGCTTCCCGAACTTCGCGCAAAACTTAGTGCTTGTAATTCTGGGGCAGGTGCAAGTTGCTGTTTTGCTGCTGTTACTGCTTCAGGTCCAGTGCCTGACAACCCTTCATTCGCCAACACTAAATCCCTTGTGGCTTTCAGTAAGTTTAATTGAGCCTCGGCTTTCGCTAGTTCTTTGGGGTCTATGCGAATGAGAGGGTCATCAGACATTTTTTGTAGGGACCGTACTTGGAATTCCGCGTCTTTTATCTGTCTAGTAAGCCCATCAAGGTCTTGGTCTTTGCCACCCAACAACCTTCTAATTGTTGTTAAACCGCCAATCATTGCCAGAATAGCCAACCTAACTTTGGGTCCACCAAGAAAAGCACCAACAATCCCCACTTGTTGCACAAAAGCAGGTAAAGACCTAAATGTATCCCACATTCCAGAAATTTGGTTGGAAACGATATCTAACATTCCAGAAATTGAGTCTATGAAACGAGCTGTTCCAAGGGCTGCATTTTTAACGAAGGAAGTTACTGCTTGGCCAGCAGCTTTGGCATTACTTGCAACAGACTTTTCATCTCCAAATAAGGCACTTGATAATTCGTTAAGCAGACCCTTTGCTAAATCAAACGGGCCATTGTCCATAAGTTGATCTTGGAATAATGTAAAGCTTCCTCGAAAATTGGATAGGGCCCCGGACATGGTGTCCATTTGGTCTGACATAGCACCACCAAATTGGTTGTTGCCTATGTCCATCAGATAACCTTGGATGGCCTCAGATTCTTTCTTTACTGTGGTTGTGACACCTTGGAAAGTGAACGACACTTGGTCGCCCTGCTGCTTGGATTTAATGCCAAATTCTTTTAGACGCTCAAATTCCCCGGTAGCTGCGTCTGCCACCGCTTCAATCATCTGGTTTAGATCTTTGCCCATGGCTGCAGCAGTGTTGCCAAAAGCCGTCATAGCCTCTTCGCTTGGGTCCAGGCCAAATGCTTTTAGCTTGGTGAACGCTGATACTACTTGGTCTATCTCATAGGGAGTACGGGTTGTGAAATCCGTAAGCTTGGAGAAGGCTTTATCTGCGTCATTGGCAGACCCCGTCACGGTTTTAAGCTGGATTTTCAGATTTTCCATAGAGGAAGCGGTTTTCAGGAAACTCCTGATCACCACTCCTCCGCCAAGAGCCACTAAAGCCCCTTGCAGACTGAAAATCCGGTTTTTAACGTTAGATGCTGCCCGGCCTACTCCTGCAATGGCGGCATTTGCTCTGCGAGAACCTGCGATTGCCTTTGTGGGGTCAACCGTAATTCCCAATACTGCTAGCCTATTTACCGCCATCTTCTTTCATCCTGTAGTAGGCCACCCAGCCGTTAAACTCTTCTACTGACATATCTGCCAGTTCGTGTATGGGTATTCTCAGCCGATCACCCAAGGCGTACAGCCCCATAAGCTCGGGGTCGGCTTTTAGTTTCCCTCCATATCCTCAACGGAATCAGAGGAGGTAATTTCTGTAACCACACGGGTGATCACATCTGGGTCAACGCTGTTCATTAGGGCCACTTTATCGGACAGGTCAAACAGGGGCTCGCCCTGTGCGTCTTTGGCCTTCATGATCAACGCTCTCACTAAAAATTCCAAATCGTCATTCTTGGCCACTTTAAGAAGCTTGCGCTTTTCGTTCATGGTAAAGGGAGTACAATGTATTGTTGTGTCCCATTCAGAAATTTCGATTTGGCGGATGCCTTTGGACTCAAAATGAGCCCGGGCATTTTCAAGTATGCTCATTATGATACAACAGCTGCTGTCACAGCACCGTTAGACTCAAAACTGAAGCTTGCTTCCACCATGCCATCAAATGTAGCACTGCGTGAAACACTGGTGATGATTGCTGCCACTGAGTAAAAAGTGTCCCCAGATGCAGCTCCCTCTGGATACAGCTTCAATGCGACTTCGCTGCCAGCAGACATTGCCACCTGTCCGGCAGTATCGGTCTCATCCCAAAATGCGTTGATTGAGCCAGAAGCTGAAACCAAAGTAGATTTCCGGGTGCGAGCAGCATCGCCCATAACCGTGTCTTCAGTAGTGTCGGCTGTCTCATCAAATGACCAGTCTTTTACTTCTGCGATAGTATCACTACCGATCTTAACTACACCTTCACTGCCTTTATGATTGGCCATTCTTAATTACCTCTTTAGTTGGATTGGCTTTTTTGCCGGTTTTGGGGGCCGTTTCTAGCCAACCCTTTCGTTTCATGTTATCCACTTGTGTGGCGTGGGCCAATACTGGCTCACCTCCGGTGGGTGGGTAAAGTATAGTGCTCATTTTATGCGTCCCTCCTATAGGGAATTGTGATATTTATCTGATACCATATGTCTGAAGTTCCGACATTGGCCATAGAAGCCACTCCGCATACCACATCGTCAAATGATTGGTCATCAAAAATGGCGGCTAGGGCATCCACATATCCCTTCGCAGTTGCTGTCCCCGTATTAATGGGGGTAAATAATTGAATTACGATCAGACCCAAATGGACCTTTTTAGAATCTATGGCCCTGTAATCCGAGTCTCCATTAAGGATAGACAATCGGACCCAAGGGGCGTTGTTTGGGGTGTCAAAGTCCACGTTTTCCCATTGAATGGTAGTCGTGGTCCAGTTGCTATTTAGCCTGGACTCTATGCTCGTTCTTTCATTAGCGAAGGACATTTTTAATTCCAGCTTCTAATTCTAACATTGTAATGGACACCATACCGTTTGGAGACTGCTTACTGCTACCGTCCTCTAAATCAGATATGTAGTCTAGATTGTTGGTTATGTATATTGCTGCTTCACCATCGCCTTTTTTTAAGGAAGGGGGTGGGGAAGACTCGCCCACCTTCGTGGTGCTTAAATCAGGTCTACCTGCGCCAACATTCCAATTGGCCCTAGCTCGCCCGGTGTCTACTGGAGTCTTTCTAGTTACCCTAGAATAAGCGTCTAATGCTACCTTCCGGGTGACTAATTCAAGCTCAAGCCCGGCAGCTTCTGCAAATTCCCTAATATCTAAGGTAAAACTCATCCCATACGCTCCACAATTAACCTGTAAGTGGAACCTGCTGCATCGAAGGTAATCTGGGTTACTTTATAAACCAGACCCCCTCTGGTAATGGTGTCCGAACTATCTGGTGTCGCAGATAAATCAGCACTAGCAAATAGTACCGATAATGCGCCAGTATGTTCGGGTTCAATTCTTGTTTTTCCGTCTAGGCCAGCTGACCCGAAGGGAGCTATGATGGCTTTAATGCTGTATGTAGTGTCGGTCTTGGATAGAGTGCCATTAGCCACATTGTAAGTGGCTGCTGATTTCGCAGTGTAAGTTATGGTCTCTGCGATGTCGCCCGTGGCCGAAATTGCCCCGGAAACAGCAGATGCGATGGCAGCTCTAAGACTCATTTAAGTTCTCACCACTGTAACAGAGCCAAACTTGGCCCTAGCGTGAATTGTGCCCCAGCCCCGGAGCATTTCCTGGACTATGGTTGGTAAAACATCGGCCGTGTCTGTCTTGCTAAATGTCAAAGAAACGGACCCGGCATCTAAGCTCTCGATTCCTTTTCCTTGGGCCTGGGCAGTCAAATCAGAAACCGTGAGATGCCTTGCTAGTTCTGCCACGGCATTTTTCACCGGGACCGGGATTACAGTAACCAACACCGAATACCCGTCTAAATCAGTCACCGAGCCTCTGGGCCAGCGCAAATGTTGCTCGTCTGTATATTTAGAGCCCACCCAAGTGATGCGCTCATCCAACAAACGAGTGGCCATTTTTAGGCTGCGCTCTTTGCTATCTGTGGATGCGGCTGTCCAAGTGGCATTGTATAAATGGTTGGTGTGATAAGCATCAGCGTCTGCCACAGTAGAGTAGCTGTCAGATGTTGCTCCACCTATAGTAGCATCAATGGCCATTTTACTTTATCACCCAGCCATATTTGGCGTAATTTTGAACTTCAAGTTTATGGACGTCAGCGGTCTTGCCGTCACGCACCATTTTGGTTGTTTGGGATTGGGGCTTTGCCTTTTTGGTGGCAGTTTTCTTTGAATCTTCCATTTTGGCTCCTCGTTGGGGGATTAAAAGGACCGGGGTTTTAAAACCCCGGTCAGAAGGGGACTTACCCTAGGAGAATTGCCATATTTTCCGACTTCCAGGCTTTAACGCCCCAAGTAGCGGCCACTTCGATCATCTGCTTGCGATAACCTTTGTAGACACGAACCTCAAAAACGAGGCCAGAATGTGGATCTTGAACCATCATTGCATCAATAGCTGCATCACTGCCACCGGGAACGGCAGGGGCGCGAACTGCTAACTCAAGAGCCGACTGGTGGAACATTACGTTGGCTGCAAAGTCGTTGCCAACTGTCATTGCTGCATCGTTAGCTGCTGCCTGAATTAAACCGGGAGCATTCAACACTAAGTCACCACCAGCTAGTGCTGTCTGGACTACGTAGATGTTGGCATCACCATTAAAGGTAACACAATCACCAGCGATTACAGTACCCGAACCGCCATCAAGAGTGATAACTGTCTGGCCAACGGCCTCAGTCGCTGCATTGTTTACAACATAGTTTGTGCCAGTGCCCTTAGTGTGAGCCTTAACTTGACCTGATTCACGCATTGCCACGCCTTGAAGGTCCAATAAAACGCCCTGACGCAATAAAGTAGTATCGCCAGATGTGTTAACTTGGTTCAAGCTTGCTAAGTTGCGCATTAAAGTGCCGGCTGAGCTGTTCATAACAAGGCTTAGACGGCCATCGTTAGTTACGCCACCGTTA
>Ga0114915_1001437_pt1 | contig 10302 bp, 9 predicted proteins | sample MalvirAntarct_55_FD_87288 | JGI IMG/M metagenome (GOLD analysis project Ga0114915, IMG submission 87288) | Marine viral communities from the Global Malaspina Expedition - Malaspina viral metaG Antarct_55 | ecosystem: Environmental > Aquatic > Marine > Oceanic | place: South Georgia Island...
CAAAAAGTCTTGACAATGAAAAACTCAATCAAATCAATTGTCTAGCTGAACTGTTAACTGTACAGTGTAACCTATTGATCTTACTAGTGAATAGTGTAGTAGTGTAGTTAAGCTTAGTGTACAGTGTAGTGTATAGTGAAAAGTTCAATGAAATCAACGTAGTGTAGTGTGTAGTTAAACCTCTAGTGTAGTATATAGTGTAGTGGGAAGATCTGAATTCTTTATAGTTATCAAGAGGTTATCAAACGAACTTGATTCTCCACCGTAAGGTGCCTAACGACGGGTCATATGGTGTCAAACGACGGGTCATACGGTGCCTAACGACGGGTCATACGGGGTCAATTTCAATGGTTTTCCGACAATTAGTTAATAATCTCAACAACTTAGCAGCATATTTTCAACCGTAGGCCGAGGTTGCCAGAGGCATAGTTTAAATACTTTTCCCATTGTTATATCTCCGTGTTGTATTCCCTAGGGTATCTCACTACACTACACTACACTACTAAGGTACTACACTGTACCCTAACAGCGGGGCCTTTGCGTATGTGCAATACCCTAACAGCGGGGCCATTGTACAGTGTGCATAGTGTGTGTACCTAGGGTTAACAGCGGGGCCATTGTATACACACACCCAATACTTGTGAGTGTACAGCGGGGCCTTTGCATATGTGTAGTGTAGTGTAGTGTTACTATACACCTATTAGTTGGTGTTACTACTACACAGTTTAAACACTTCATCAATAGTATCAGCTTGAAATTCTTTGGGTATACTCAAGCTGCTTATTCTTTTGGTTTGTGTGTACACCACTATGCTCTGTTGTTGCTTTAGAAAATAGTAGCTGCCTTGAGTAGGAAAAAGTCTTAGTGCGTCTCCGATGTATAGGTTCGCAGCTATGATTACACATGTTAACATTGGGTTCTCCTCAGTATATTTTTCTTTCTGATTGTGAGTATGGAAAGTCTCTCTGCACACCTGCCTCTTCACTGTGTAGGTTTCTCCAGTAGTTTATACAGCGTTCTCTTGAGCCTACACAGCTCACTCTGTCGTCTTCATACACTCTACTGTGGGTAGGGGTGATGTCTAGTTCAAGGCGGGTGTTGCGGATTCGATACTTTCTCATGCAAATATTTAGTCAATAAATACTCTGCGGAGGTAGAGATAATGAAAAGAATCACACGTTTTAGTTTGGAAATCTGCGTAGGAGATACCATACTGGTTGGACGATCAAGAACACCCACAGAGGTTACCAAGATAGAATATCACCCACAGTCAGGCCAACTGAACCTAGGCACCACACTAGGACCAAGGCGAGCATTTACTTTTAGTTTGCCAGTGAACACACCTGAGGGTGCAGATAAATATCGTTGAGGATAAATACACACATGAAGATATCAGACATAGATGAAACTATTATACAGGATTGGCAGGCCACTGCTAGTTTGTGCAAGAGCAGTAGACCTGATTCAGACCTAGGTGCTAGTGCTCTAGCCAGTTGCAAGTCACAGGGACACCGCAGCAGAAAGTCACGTGTGAAACACACCATTGGCAAAAAGCGTGTGGACATCTCAGGCAAGAAGATACGCGGCAAGAAGTACGGCGGACCACTACCGGACTGGAGTTAACCATGAGTGTGTGGATCAGCACACCCAGTATAGCCTCAGGCGACTTTCGCAACAGTGTGGTGTGGCGCAGCGATTGTACAGACCAAGGCTTCATACTCAATCAACCCACAGAACTAGACTTTGCACAACTAGCACAACAGGTAGGTGAGTCAGTGACCACAGGAGCTCACAGTGTGTTCTGTGGAGGACCAGTGAACCCACACAGCATCTACTGTCTACACAACACAGAGTGGAGCAGCAGCAGTACCGCAGTGCATCTCGACATTGCAGTCAGCAGTGATGCACAGATGATACAGAGAACCTGTGGCGGCGATGTGCCCAGAGTGTATCAATACTTTCGTGGCAGCAGTCAATGGCAACCCGGACAGTTTGAATTTGAACAGCATCAAGGTTGGTGGATGAAACTAGAACAACCTGTGGCTAGGGTGATGTGCATAGAACCCACCAGCATGTACAACTGGTGCTTGGATCAGTATGCACAGCACATGTATGCCCAATACATCTAGCTTGACAGTCAACAGCACACATGCTATACTGTGTGTGTGGAGAACAACATGAGCGATACCCTAGTGATAAATGCAGACGGACAACTGGTGAGTTACTTGCCTGTGAGCGCAGTACATTGGCAGGAGGCTGTGATGTATGTGTACAAGGAGAAGTGCCAGGTTATTGAATGGTATGACAACTGGGTGGTGAGAAGTGTGAACTGGGAAACTAGAGTGCCTGCAGTGATCATGCTCAAGGACTATCTCAAGCGCAGAGCCACACCTAGATACAGCAAAGCTGGCATGTACCTAAGAGACCTATACACCTGTCAGTACTGTGAAGCTGAATTGATACGTGCAAACCTTACTGTGGATCATGTGCTGCCTGTGAGCAAGGGTGGCACACTAGAGTGGAACAACTGTGTCACAGCCTGTATGCCCTGCAACACTGCCAAGGGTAATAAACAATTGATGAAGCCTAGGGTTGCGCCCTACACCCCCACATACTTTGAACTGGCAAAGAAGCGTATGCAGATGCCACTACAGGTCAAACATCCCAGTTGGGAGACCTGGCTTAAGGTTTAGAATTCAATAAATGCTGTCTTAGGATCGTTGTTTAATTGATCATCTGGATCTGCAGTTGTGTTATTATTAACATTCTGAACAGAAATTCCATATTTTACTACTAGCTGCCTGCTCCATAACTTTGCAAGGTCTTGCATTGCAACCGGAGTATCGTCTTGCTTTAGCGTAGGATACTGTAAGTATATTTCTCTTTCGATGTCACTAAGTGAAATTACAGGATCAGAACTACTATTCTTGTGAGCAAGCCTATATAGATTTAACCAACCATTTGATTTTTCTTTACTAAACAATTGTACAATTTTATTCCAATCTGGAGGAAAAATTCCGTCGCGTTTACCTACTTTAGGACGTTTACCTCCTTTAGGACGTTTATCAACATGAGCTTTTTTAATTGGATTTCGACTACTGTGAGGATTTATAAATGTTTCACTAACACTAAGAGTGGTTGCATTAAAAAACACTGCTTGAATTGGTTCATTCTCATGAATTATACCGGCACCGTAGCTATCATCAATATAATCGTATTTTAAAACTTTGTGCAATATAAACGTCCAACGTATTGGGCCCTTTGCAGCTTGTGTTCTACTGGGCGAATATTCGTTGATTACACTTTGGTTCTGCGTTGACAGAGAACTTTCTTTTATATCAACGCCCATCTTATGCAGCATCGACATTATATCTTCTATCTTCTCTGACGAGACTCCAGGAGGCAGCGCCTTGTTGAGTTGGGTATAGGTTACTACTTTGGTTTTAGCAGCATCCTTAAACAGCTTTTCAACAGCTTTTTTGTCAACTTCTTTCTTGGTGTAACTGTCTTTAGTTTGGGGGTTGGGTTTGGGTTTTTTCATCCACTTGTGTTTAAGATAAACTTCTTCAGCAGACTTTTTAACTTTTTTTGTACTATCTGGGCCTCCACTGTATATGGTGTAAGACCCATTTTTGTTTACAGTCTTTACTGTACCGACACTCCATTTGTCATCACCAAGTGAAAACCAAACGCTGTCATTTTTTTCAATATTATTAATTATAGGATAAAAATCATTAACATAAACAGTTTTTGACATGACACCGGCACTATCTAAATTCCAATCATTACCGTAAAATATCATTACATTATGATTTCCACCGGGTTCCGGTCCTACATAATAACCTGTGTACCAGTTTCCAGTGCTCTCAAGACCTACTCGCACAGGATCACCTTCATGTGGAAATGATTTACTTTGAATGAAGTCCTTGTTACCATCATCTTCGTCTGCAACCTCTTCTTGACTTGAGAAATCAGGATCAAACCCTTTTTGGTAAAGTTCTAAAATCAATCCATCATTTTTATCTAACACCACAGGTTCTTGATCGGTTTTAGATCCATCAGCGTTTAAATATTCCACTTTAAACAATCCAGATTGTGCTGCTTTGTCAACTTCTAGTACTTTTGCATAATCATATTGAATAAATTTAGGGTTGTACACACTAACAACATCGCCAACTTCAATTAATGCAGACTCGTCCACTTCGGGTATCTCCATTACTCCGGATAGAATTAAAGATGAAACTCTAGTTAAATTCCAAAGGTACCCGCCAGGAGATGTATTCAAGGCGTTATTTTTACTGTCTTTAACTATAGCATCAAAAACATCTTCAGTTATTTGATCATTTACTTTGTTTAAATAAGCATATAATGTCTGTTTATCAGCTTCTAATTGTTCATCAGTATACTCAGATAGTATTAATCCTTTTTCCTTGTTTTTTGCTTCAAACATATAGATGTATGGCGCATTCTTCATATAAGGAATATCGTCAAAACTTTCATCCCGGGTTATTGAATCGAGAATAAAACTAGGCTCTCCACTAGGCTTGTTAAGAGGATAACAGTAGATCCCAACTGGCGTATCATATGTGCTACGAGGATTTATGCCAATTTTGTCAATGGTAGTAAATGATATATATTGGATGTTATTAGAGTTTGTAGCTACATCGTACATATAATCGATCATATCACTTTCACCCATGGTGTTGGGATTTTGGAAAGATGATTTATCTCTGATAGCTTTTTGTTTGCGTTTGCGAGCACCTTTTTCGGCAAGTTTGATTTCACTATATTTCATAATCTATTCCTCTAACAGAGTATTTATTATTGTAACTATCTTAGTTAGAATTGTTGTTCAAAATCGATAAGATTTAGTCCATGTTCTCTATCAAGGTATTTGTATTCAATTTTAACAGGATCCCACATTTTTATATGCTCAATTACAACATTAGGATCAAAAGATCCACATGTGTACACATCAAGTTGTATAAGTGCAGGATCCGATTCATTCCAAACATGACAGGCTATGTGCGATGTTTCTATAATACACACACAGGTAGGTCCGCAATTTCCTGGTATTGTTGTTACGTCTGCACTAATAGGACCAGCTAATATTTTCATACCTATTTTTTCTATAAGTTGTTTAACCCAAGGTGCGAGCTCATCTACAGTTGGTGCTTTGTTTGCTTCAATCCGTAGTATAATATGCTTGTGTACTAACTCCATCTATTTTATCCATCCAATGCGTTTGCCTTCATCGCTTCGCCGTTCCCATTCTATTACACTTCCGGGATAGCGCCATGCCCACACAGCTACCAATGCCATAAAGCCTCCGCTCCAAGCTACAGCTTTGATGTTCTCTGTGGTAAACCAAAGGAACAACAATGAACTGCTCATTACTATTATCATGGCATACTTGCCTTTGGTTGGAAACACTTGCTTGTTTACCCAGTTGGTCAAGAACGGACCAAAGTATTTGTGATTGTACAACCACTGATGCATTCTATCATTGCTTTTGGCAAATGCCCATGCAGCAATAACTAGAAATATACTAAAGGGTATGCCTGGAACTATTACTCCTACGTAGGCCATTCCTAGGCAAACAAACCCTAGGGACATGTACATGTATTTTTTCATTGTATCTCCTTATAAAACTTTTTCTAATGCATCACACAGGTCGTGCATCATGCTGTTGGTATGGTGTGGTGTTGGTACAAATCTCAATCGTTCAGTGCCCACTGGAACTGTAGGATAGTTTATGGCTTGTACATATATTCCGTACTCTTCGATTAGTTCGTCGCTGACCTGTTTACACTTTACAGCATCACCAATGTGTACAGGAACTATGTGAGTAGGGTTATCCATCACTGGAATGTTTCTATTTTTAAACAGTGTCTTTAATCTCTTAGCCCGTTCTTGATGTTGTTGTCTAAGACTGTTGTGATCTTTAAGGTACTTGATACTAGCAAGTGCGCCTGCACAGATCACAGGACTCATACTGGTTGTAAAGATAAACCCGCTGGCAACTGATCGTATTGCATCAACAATTATACTGTCGCTGGCAATGTATCCTCCAACAACACCAAATGCTTTGCCGAGCGTTCCATTAACAATATCAACTCTATCCTGAATACCTAGTTTTTCTAGATACCCTGCTCCACACTCACCATACAATCCTACCGCATGGACTTCATCAATATAAGTGATAGCATTGTAACGCTCGGCAAGGTCGCAAATTTGAGAAATAGGTGACACATCGCCGTCCATGCTATACACGGATTCAAACACAATGCAGGGGACTTGTGATGAAGCGGACGCCATACGTAACTTCTCTTCTAGCTCGCTCATATCGTTGTGCATCCAAATCTCTTTTGGTGCACCACTGTGTCGGATACCCTGTATTAGGCTTGCGTGATTTTTACTATCACTCAAAAACACAATGTTTGGAACAATCTTGCTTAAAGCGACTAGACTCCATTCATTTGCGACATACGCACTAGAGAACAACAATGCAGATTGCTTGCAGTGTAACTTAGCAAGTTCGTGTTCTAGTGCCACATGGTAGTGTGATGTGCCTCCGATGTTGCGGGTGCCGCCACTGCCAGATCCTGTTTGATCAAGTGCAGTATGCATTGCATCAATCACTACTTTGTTCTGGCCCATGCCTAAATAATCATTGCTACACCAATTGATTATGTTTTTAATACTGTATGGACCATACCAAATTGCTTGAGGGAAATCACCACGTTCTCTAAGAATATCATTAAACACTCTGTAGTTGCCTTGGTTCTTTAGTTTGTCAATGGTGTCTTGGAAATACGATAAATGATTTGTCATACACATATTTAATGATAAATAGTTTATCAACAGACTATTTCGAGCAAGGAAAAACAAATGGCTACTATTAAGTATAGAGGGTTAATTGGAGAATATGGAACAGTTACTATCGCCTTAACTTCAACAGTAAATGATCTTAAAACTGCAATAGCAAACGACGAAGGTCTAACTGTAACATACTATGTAGTATCTAAACTTGGAGACCCAACTGCTACTTCAAGTCTTACAAACGGAACAGCAACACTTAGCTCAGTTGGTGTAGTTGAAAATGATACTTTTATTTCCTCGCCAGCTAAACAATTAACTAAAGAAGCAAGGCAACTACAAAAATTATACATCGCACAACATAAAAGACGAGGAGGCACGTCTAGCGATAATACCAAGAATTATTATCGAACATCAAACACATATGATATTAATGCATTAGCAGCCAAGTATATTAATAATACTTCTACTGACAATGCTGGACTATTGCTTAATAAACATCCATGGGTTATTGCTGGTGCAGGATCGCCATCTATTAACAGTATTCAACAGGCTGTTAACGGAGGATCATTGACTAATTTTGATTTACACTATGATGGAAATTCGACTAATTCGTATAGTCCTTCAGCAATTGATGAAGGTAGCATATCTCAATTAGATGATATATCTGATGTCGGCGGCCATCACGGAACTCCAAATGACAATAACTCTCACCCTACTTTTGAAAACACTACTCCTCGTAACTTTCGCACATATATTGAATTTGACGGAGATGATCAATTAAAAAGTCTACCAATTGATCAACTTGATGCTGCAACTGGATTTACTATGATGGTGGTTGGAAAATTAGACAACACCACCGGAACACAAACTTTTTTACAAAGCGATGACGGATCAATTAAACTTAGTGCAAATGGTACTACAATTAGTGTTGGCGGCGCAGGCGGCGGCGCAACCGCAGCAAATGAAGCAGATAATCTTTGGAACCTTCATATTTTAACATTTGACGGAACGGCTAGTGGTAATGCAAATCGTTTAAAATATAGAAAAAACAAATTAGATGTTGCATTAACTTTTTCAGGCACAGTTGGCACAGCTCTTGTTGCAGGTGCTAAAAGTATTACAGTAGGTGAAGACTCGTCAACACCGCCTTTACTTGGAATGACTGGAGCAATTGGAGAAGTTATTGTGTTTTCAAAAACGTTAAACGCAACTGAAATTGCAAATGCAGAAACATACCTTTACAATAAATGGTTTCCGCAGGCTCCTGTTCCTGTGTTAATGGGGTTAAAAGCTCTTGGACTAACATTAAACAACAAACTTGATATTACAAAGGACAATTTCAGTGGAGTGCAAGCTGCAATTGAATCAGCTCATGTTAACTTTAATGTGTTTGCTGTAGTAACAGATGATAAAAACACAGAATTACTCAGCGGAGTTTCATCGCCGGCGGGACATCATTATTTTAACAACGAAGGATTTGTGTACACTTCTAGTTCAGGAGTATTATCAACGGGCAATGGTATTGAAGAATTTAGCGGCGGCTCTGATAATAGTTTAGCTGTACTTGATGGTAACAAGTGGATGGCAATGGCAGTATATGATGGAACCACAGCAGGATTTAAAGGAATTATTACTTGGATATTTACTGATAGTACATTAAATTCAGAGTCAAATGTAAATGGGTCAAGAAATATTAGCAATACAGCAAGTATCTTTCAAAATATGCCTTCAGGAACACATGCACAACATCATACTGTAATAATAGGAACAGACGGTGGTATTGCTACTAGTAATACAACTGGAACCACAGGATGGAACTTTTCAAACAACCAACAAGCATCAACAAATGGGTATTATCAAACAACACAATTCTCAAACGATGATGGCTTTTGGGCTACAAGACTGAACACAGTTATTGATGCTAATGGTGATAACGATTTTAAAGGTTCAAACGGATATGGACTTGGTGCAAGAAACACAGGGGATACTTCAAGTCAGTTATACTGGAACGGAGTTGACACTGGTGAAAATAATTATATCGGATTTGTTTTCACAGGTGATAGATAATTTATAAATATAAACAGGAGCAACTATGCGAGCAAAAGAATTTACAATCAATGTACCAATTAACATCAAAATTAACGGTGATGGCGATCCTGAGATTGATGTAGCTGGCAATGACTCAGACGATGAAGAAACACAAGATGTAATGTTATCTCCTCAACAGCAAGAACTTGAATTACAAAAGACTGCACTTGGAAAAAGTAGTAAAGCAGCTGAACAAATTCTTGCAGATCCAGAAGACAACCAAATCGCTTAAATAGTGTATAGGACTATTTAAGGAATACCATGCCAATCTACAAGATAGTAACAGCTTATAAACCTACAGCCGAAGCTTCGACATTCCTTGGTGCCGAAGGAGATGTGTTCTTTGATCCTGTAGCTAAAGCTTTAAAAATTGGAGATGGCACCACAGTTGGCGGCGGACCAATTAATGTTCTTAAAGTTCAAGATTATACTAACGATGCATTAATAAACGAACGAAGTATTCCTGGACTAGCATTTGATACTGATAGCTTTCAACTAACTACAGAAAACGACGGATCAGTTAGATTAACAGTAATTGGCACCGCAGGCGGTGCCATACGAGTGTTAGGATCAGTGGCCGCCGAAGCAAACTTACCAGCTTCGGGAAATACACTCGGTGACGGGTATTTTATAGGCACCGACTTGTGGATATGGAATGGTACTGTTTGGGCTAACAGCGGCGATGTAAAAGGCGCTACTGGTGAACAAGGTACGCAAGGCACAGTTGGACCGTTAGGCGGACAAGGAGTTCAGGGTAATCTTGGGCAAACTGGCCCAACCGGCCCAACTGGATACAATGGTTCAATAGGCAGTCGTGGCATCCAAGGATATGTTGGTGCAACTGGTCCGCAAGGCACCGGAATGCAAGGAGTACTAGGTACTCAAGGACTTGTTGGACCTAGAGGAGTAGCTGGCCAAATTGGATCACAAGGTACTGATGGTACACAAGGTAAAACTGGCGAACGAGGTGTACAGGGCACACAAGGTGTACAAGGTGTACAAGGTATTCAAGGAGTACAGGGTACTCAGGGATTACAAGGCAATATTGGATTTCAAGGTGTACAAGGCAATGATGGCTCTAAAATTACAAGTGGAGAATTTCCTGTAAACGGAACAGATGTTAAATTTGTACTAAGTGATGGATCAAACTTTACTGTATCCAACGCTAGAGGGTATGCTGGATCTATTGGAGCAATTGGACCACAAGGCACCACAGGAGATACAGGAGCACAAGGAGATACAGGACCACAAGGCACCACAGGACCACAAGGCACCACAGGAGCACAAGGAGATACAGGAGCACAAGGCACCACAGGAGATACAGGCGCACAAGGAACTCAAGGACCAGTAGGATATGATGGATCAATAGGTGCAATAGGCCCGATTGGTTAC
>Ga0114915_1001439_pt1 | contig 10300 bp, 15 predicted proteins | sample MalvirAntarct_55_FD_87288 | JGI IMG/M metagenome (GOLD analysis project Ga0114915, IMG submission 87288) | Marine viral communities from the Global Malaspina Expedition - Malaspina viral metaG Antarct_55 | ecosystem: Environmental > Aquatic > Marine > Oceanic | place: South Georgia Island...
GCTAAAAGTGAGTTAGTAAGAACAGAGGAATGGCCTGATACAGATGAGTCATTTGCACAGTATTATAGATTAAACAATCAATTGAAATATTGTAACGGAAGTCATTACAAGTTTGTAAGTGATAAAGTAAGGAGAAGATACAGTGAAGAATTCTTTCCTAAACACCACACAATAAGAAATTACTACAGAGGTGGAGTAGTAGATTAATAACTAAATAACAATTAAATTATGGGAGCAACAAACATTCATTACACAGCGAGTAAAAAGAATTACAAATCAGCAAGAGAAGCATACCAATCCTTGAGAGAAGAGGAATCGTATGAGTACGGACACGATCCGTACAACGGAACAATTACTACGTGTTCATTGGAGGGTAAGATATCCGAGCCTAAAGATGACGATGCTTATGACGAAGCATTGGATAGGGTAGACAAAAGAGAGTGTGTGTATTATGAGACAGACACAGAATATGTATTCATTGGGTGGGCAGCCTGCTAAACTAAACATCATGGCAAGAGTAGAAAATTGGTCAGCATCAGGTATTCGAGCATACCTGATTGACACGTATGGTAAGTCAAGACATGACTGCGATACATTAAAGAGAGCATGCGAAATAGTAGCACAGAATCATGGCTTAGACCCTACAGATTTGTTTCATTTTCTTATAGAGAATGAACCTGTGCAGGGTGTATACGTGCATAGCTATGGATTTCATACACGAACAGGTAGGGGTATAATAGATGAGCTTAGCTCTACCTATAATGAGTTGAACGATGATTAATATTGTTCACACTCATCATTAAGTTATTCATGTGAGTTATTAAAAATCCTTAGTTGTCGCTAATGTAGGCCATTGTAATGCTTAACTGTTAAATTGGAACTCACGCCTTAAAAACTCTACGCTTTAAGGTTATAAACCAATAATTACAATAAGACTGACAGGACGGAAAGACGCCCCTCCAAGGAGGTAACTTTAAATTTAATATATTATGCCGAATCATTGTTACGCATGGATAACTGTGCAAGAAAAGTACGAGAAAAAACTACAAGAGATAGCCAAAGTAGGGCTATGTAGATACTACAGGCCAATGCCTGAAGAATTAGTACAGACCACTAGTCCGACTAGAGTAGTGACTGAGAAGGAATATGCAAAGCAAATGAAAGAAAACGAGACTGCCAAGTTTAAGTCTTATCCAATCACAAAAGACAGAAGACAATACCTATTAGATAATTATGGGTATGACAATTGGTATGACTGGGCGCACAAGCATTGGGGTACAAAGTGGGGTTGTTATGACAACGAGTATTATAATGGGACGTACAGATTTACCTCAGCATGGGGGCCGATTGATGATAGTATTATAGAGTTATTTACTAAAGATATACCTACTTTCAGCTATTCTTATGAAGAGGAGCAAGGTTGGGGTGCAGAGTATGAGATTGAAGATGGAGAGGTAGCTAATTCACTTGAATGGGAGACACCTGATTGGGAAGAAACAGACCACGATGAAATATACTTCCTTGCAACCAAGCATATAAATTATGAAGGAACATTTCTTGTAGGTTACTATCTAGATGCAAGCCTTAATGAGTACCTTGGTAACAACTTAGAAGAAGCAAAACAAGAATTAATCTAAATCTAAATATATATATATGAATGTACTATCATTATTCGATGGCATGTCCTGTGGACAATTAGCCCTCAAGAATCTTGGTGTAAAAGTAGACAACTACTATGCATCAGAGATTGACAAGTATGCTATACAAATAGCAAAGAAAAACTTCCCTGACATGATTCATGTTGGGGACGTTACTCAAGTAGAATCCAAACACTTTGGTGCTGATGGATTTGACACAAAGATAGATCTTATCATGGGTGGTAGCCCATGTCAGGGGTTTAGTAGAGCAGGTAAGAATCTCAACTTTGATGACCCTAGGAGCAAGTTGTTCTTTGAGTTTGTCAGGTTGGTCAAGGAACTCAAGCCTAAGTATTTCCTGTTAGAGAATGTAAAGATGACAAAGGAACACAGAGATACTATATCAGATGTGTTAGGTGTTGAGCCAATATACATAGACTCAGCACTTGTATCGGCTCAAACCAGGAAGAGATACTATTGGACTAATATACCTTACCTGTTTGGCCCAATCAATCAACACATGATATTGAAAGATATTATTCAAACAGACGGAGAGCTTGAAGGTTCTATTGTTGATGAGAGAATGGTAACCAACAAAGGTAAGGCTTATTGTTTGACAGCTAGATATGATGGTGCTGTATGGTGGAATAGTATAGAGAGAAGCCAACGTACTATGATTAGAATAGAAGACAAGGTATGCTTCCCAGAAGCTACAAAGAAAGGGTATGCTGCCGTAGGTATTGGAGAAGGTTTAGACCTATCTTATCCAACTAGCACAACGAGAAGGGGTAGGGCTTTAAGAGAAAAGTCTCATTGTCTTACTACCATATCACCTAATCAGGGAATCATCAATGAGAAATATAATTGGAGGAAGCTCACACCTATAGAATGTGAGAGACTTCAAACTGTGCCTGACAATTATACAGAGGGCGTGTCAAACGCACAACGATACAAGATGTTGGGTAATGGGTGGACAATTAAAGTAATCGAACATATATTAAAAAACCTAGAGATATGAATTTATTAACACAAAACAGTAAGTTAAAGAAGACAAGTAAAGCCCTCAATTTGAGGGTTTTTAATTTTGGAATACCTGCATACAAATCAGCAAGCGGCAAGCTTACCTGCCCTATGGCTGACGAGTGTGTCAAGTTCTGTTATGCAAAGAAGGGTGCGTACATATGGAGTAATGTGCAGCCTGCATTTGAAAAGAGATACCAACTTAGTAAGACGCTAGAGTTTATTGATGCAATGAATGCAGAGATAAAGAAGAAGCGTCCTGATTATGTCAGGGTACACGATAGTGGTGACTACTATTCACGTAGCTATCTAGCTAAGTGGGTAACAATTGCCAAGGCTAATCCAGATATAAAATTTTATAGCTATACTAATATGGTAGACATGATGCACAAGGCTGAGCTGCCTAATAACTATGACATAATATTTAGTGATTCAGGTAAGCAGAAACACTTGATAGATAAGTCAGTTGACAGACACACACAGATCTTTGACACCAAAGATAATTTACACGAGGCAGGTTACATAGACGCCTCAGACACAGACCTTTACGCAACTAAGTGGTTTAACGACACTAACAAAGTAGGGTTAGTATTTCATTAAAGCAAATAAAAGCAAAAAATAGTTGCAAAATAAATAAATAAATAGTAAATTTGTAAAACACAAATTAATTTAATATACATATGGGAAAATCAAAAGAAATGTTCAACAGAGAACGTGAACACAAATCAGAAACATTAGCATCATTTATTGATGATGAATACCAGGCTGCTGAGTATCATCACAACCAACAACGCTTAGTATTGAATGAGATATTCACAGCGTGGGGTGAGATATTTGGAGGTGCTAAAGAGAGTGCATTTAATCTATCAAAATCCAAAGAAACTAAGTTTAACCTAACAAAATCTAAAAATGAAAAGAGGAATATTTAATAGGTATGTAAAGCTTTTATGTAAAGAGATAGGTATACCTGAAGAAGAATTGTTTAAAAAAAACAAGCTAAGTAAGGTGTCTTCTGCAAGATTTATCTTGTATTCAATGTGCTATCTAAGACCAATGAATATACTTCAGATTTCAGACCTTATGTCAGAGAGGGGATACACAACATCAAGACAGACAATTGAATACGGAATCAGTAAAATAATTGCTGAGGCTGATCCTGATGTTGAGGAGTTTATATCTCGTACTATTCAAAAATATAATCATAGCGAAGTATGAGTTATAGTATTCAAGAAATATGGGAACAAGCAACTAAGACACACAAAGCTTGTAATATGAGTTACCAGAATGAAGAAGCTTATATGTACAGAGGAATTAAGATTGTCAAAATTGAGAATGATATTAAAATATATACCACATCAAATGCTAGGTATACGTATCACGAAATGAAAGATAGTCAATACCTTGTATTCCATGAACTTGGATTCAAAGAAGGCGTTCACGCTGTAGTAAAAAGACAGTATGAAAGTAAGATTAATATGATTAATAAAAAGATAAAGACAGAGATTAACACTAGGAATAATAAGAAACATTATGATTCCTTAAAATTAAAAAGAGAAACATTAATTAATAAATTTAGTAATTTAAAATAAGTAAACATGGGAAACACACAATCAACATTCAAAGAGCTTACATCAATCAATGTAAAGGACAAGGTAGAAAAGAAAGGAAGATTCGACTACTTGTCTTGGGCTTACGCCTGGGCAATAGTTAAGGATAAATATCCTAACGCCAACAGAAAAGTATATGAGTCAGACCACACAGGTCTCAATTACTTTACAGATGGTAACACAGGTTATGTAAAAGTAGGTATAACAATCAATGACATTGAACACATTGACTACTTACCTATTATGGGACATAACAATCAATCGTTAAGTGTAGACAAGATTACATCGTTTGCAGTTAACAAAACCATTCAACGTAGTACTGTGAAGGCTATTGCTATGCATGGATTAGGGTTGTCATTATGGGCAGGTGAAGACTTATCTGATATTAGTGAGACTGCACCCAAAAAGGTGATAACCTCAGCAAAGAAACCTACATTAAAAAAGACACACGATAAGTGGAATGATGTAGTAAACTTTGTTAAGTCCAACAAGAACGAACCATTTGCATCTACAATAGCTAAGGTAGAGCAGAAGTTTATGTTATCAGTAGCAATCAAAAAAGACCTTTCGAGTTATGCAAAGTAATATTATAGAACAACTAAGAGACGATAGTAATTACTATGGTAAGGTTGGTCAGCAATACTTATCTAATTCAGATATTTATAGCTTACTTAAAAACCCTAGAAAGTTTAGACACAAAGAAAAAAGCCTACCCTTATTAGAGGGTGGCTATTTTCATACGGCTATGTTAGAACCAGAGAAGATAGAGACATATAGTATAATGGATGTTTCTAGCAGAGCAACTAAAGGTTTCAAAGAATATATTAATGACAACAACCTTGATCCATACGATGTGCTACTTACAAAAGAAGTAGATAAGATTAACACGTGGGTTGATGCTATGAAGTCTAACTTTGAAATGTATACAGACATATACGCAGAAGGTAATAAATATGAGCAACCTGCAGTAGCTACCATCTTTGGGATGGAGTGGAAAGGGAAGGCAGATATAATTACGGACACCAAAGTAATTGACATTAAAACGTCAGGTAATGCCGACAAATTTAAGTGGAGTGCAAACGACTACAATTACGACAGCCAAGCATATTTATATGAACAGCTGTTCGGTAAACCTGTAGAGTTTTATATAATAGATAAAACTACATTGAAACTTAAGATAGCTAAGCCATCTCCTGAAACTATACTTAGGGGCAGAGAGAAGGTGTTAAAAGCTATTGAGGTATACAAGACGTTCTTTGCTGAAGAATCAGCAGAAGACATTACACAGTACATAGAGCGTGAAGAATTTTAAATTGTTCACACTCATCATTAAGGAGTCAGAGGCGCTGCTCCAACTCAGCGCTCAACATTAATACTATTAATATGTCACAAGACAAAGTATTTGCAGACGGATTTCTTTTCAAAAGAAGAGAGAACGCACCAGAGTTCGTAATTGGTAACATCAGCGTAAAAGTTGAAGAAGCAGTTGCGTTTTTAAATAACAATCAAAAAAATGGATGGGTAAACCTCAACGTGCTGAATAGCAAGGGAGGTAAACCATACATCGAACTTGATACGTTTGTCCCTAAGAAACAGGACAATGGCGTGGACACAGCTCCTAACCAAGCACCTGTTCAAGAAGATAAAACAACCGACTTGCCATTCTAACTAACCATATTGATAAGGATTAGGGGCCTAAAAACCCCTTATCTTTTCAATTATGAATGTCGGAAATGTCAATTAATTTCCTTAGATATGGCAAATCAAAATAAATTTAATATAATTATATAAAAGAGTATATAGTAAAACAAAATCGACATGGAACAAAATCAAGTTACTATATTTAGAAACATAAAAGATACCTCTACCCCTTTCTTTAGGGATGTAGAATCTATCCTGGTCAGGATAAAAGAGGGAACTTCTAAAGACTTAATAAAACAAATACGTTCTGAGAAGAACAAAGAAGTAAGGCAAGAGCTTAAGAAAAGTCTTCCTGCAATATGTTTCTCAGGAATGTTTAATAAGAGAAACGATGATAGTATAACTCAGCATAGTGGATTTATATGTCTTGACTTTGATGGATATAAGACAAAGAAAGATATGATGTCTGAGAAAGAACGACTATCAAAAGATCGGTATGTGTATTCAGTATTCATATCACCAAGTGGTAATGGATTGAAAGCTTTAGTTAAGATACCTAAAGAACCAAACAATCATAAGAACTACTTTATATCATTAGAGAGATATTACAATTCAGATTACTTTGATAAGACAAGTAAGAATGTATCTAGGGTTTGTTATGAATCTTATGACCCACTAATATACATAAATCTAAACTCTAATTTATGGAATAAGATAGAAGAGCAAGAGTACAAGGTTGTAGATAAGTATTCATCAAGACCTACAATTCCTGTTACCGATGAAAATAAGATAGTTGATATTCTTATGAAGTGGTGGACTAAGAAGTTCGGTATGATAGATGGGGAAAGAAACAACAACATCTACATATTGGCTGCTGCTTTTAATGACTATGGAGTGAGTAGGTCTTTGTCTGAGTATATCATGACTCAGTTTGAAACTAGTGATTTCACAATGAATGAAATAAAAACTACCATTAATTCAGCTTATGCTCAGACTCAAAACTTTGGTTCAAAGTATTATGAAGATGAAGATAGGGTTAATCAAGTAAGAATGAAGCTCAAACGTGGAGTGTCAAAAAAAGAAATCCGTCTTCAGTTAGCTGAATCCCAAATTGAAGACGCTGTAATTGACTCTGTTATTACATCCATTGAAGAGGACGAAAGCGAGAAGCGTTTTTGGAACAAGAATGATAAAGGGGTTATAACTATTATACACTATCTGTTTAGACAATTCTTAGAAGACAATGGATTTTATAAGTACAGTCCAGAAGGAAGTAAGAACTTTATTTTTGTAAGGGTTACAAACAATCTCATAGACCATACTAACGAAGAAGAGATTAAGGATTTTATACTTGGATATTTAGAAGACCTTGATGATATGTCTGTATACAATTACTTTGCAGATAAGACTAGATTCTTTAGGGAAGAGTTTTTATCCTTATTAGGTACAGTTGATGTATACTTTATAGAAGATGATAAATATACTGCCTATTTGTATTACAGAAACTGTGCAGTTAAGGTGACTAAGACTAAAAAAATAACAATAGATTATTTAGATCTTGGTGGTTATGTTTGGAAAGACCAAGTCATAGATAGAGACTTTGAGATTTGTGATTCTTTTAATTGTGATTACAAAACATTTATCAATAATATATCTGGGGGAGATAAGCAGACAATATTATCAATGAGAAGTACCATAGGTTATATGTTACACGCATATAAGAACTTATCATATTGTCCTGCAATCATACTGAACGATGAAATAATATCTGAAAATCCTGAAGGAGGTACAGGTAAGGGTATTTTTATGAACGCCTTGAGTCATATGAAAAAATTAGTATTCATAGATGGTAAGTCATTTAATTTTGAAAAAAGTTTTGCTTATCAAACTGTTAGTGCTGACACTCAGATACTATGCTTTGACGATGTAAAAAAGTATTTTGATTTTGAAAGATTGTTTTCTGTAGTAACAGAGGGCCTTACATTAGAAAAGAAGAACAAAGATGCTATTAAGATTCCATTTAGAAAATCTCCAAAAGTTGCTATAACAACCAACTACGCTATAAAAGGTAGAGGTAATTCATTCGCCAGGAGAAAGTGGGAGCTTGAGTTTGCTCAGTTCTATACAAAAGACTTTACACCATTGGTTGAGTTTGGTAGACTATTATTTACTGAATGGGACGAAGATGAATGGTGTGCATTTGACAACTATATGATTGATAATGTTATGTTCTATCTTACTAAGGGATTAATTAAAGGTAACTTTAAAAATCAAACAGTAAGAAATTTAGGGGCAGATACGTCTCACGAGTTTGTTGAATGGTGTGGGTTATTTGATAATGAATATAAGAATGAGTTGATTCGATTCGATGAAAAGATATACAAGAATGAATTGTATATGGATTTCATTCAAGACAACCCAGACTTTGCACCTAAAGCTAAACGAACTATATCTAGGACAGAATTTTATAGATGGTTGAAATCATTTGCAGTATTCAAAACAGATATTATACCTGATGAAGGTAGAGATTTGAATGGCCGTTGGATTATATTTTTAACTAATAAAACAAAGACTAATAAAGATGCAGGACAATTGGAATTTTAACGAAAACCTTAAGTGGTGCATAGATAATGACTTTCAAGTTTACATACAGCCACTAGATAATAGTGGTAGATGTAAGATTGCAATTAGGAAGGGAGGCATATCTACAGAGGGTAAGCCTTCCAAGTATTGTAAAGAAAAAGGATTAACTTTATACAGTAAAGAAACATTAGGTTCTGTTGAGTATAAAACACAAAAAAAAGCAACAGAAAATCTACCTAAAGTATATATTTATTTAAGACAAACATATGGAGGAATTTGATCATTTTGATGAAATACATTACGGAATGCTTAATTCCTACGACATAGTTGTCTATAAAGTGCCTTTTTCTGAGCTTTCATTTTCAGACTATAGCTTTTTCATTCACGACATAACAAAGCCTGTCACAACAAAAGTTGTTGATGATTTGATTATGTATTTTGAAGAGTTAGAAGAGTATGAAAAATGTCAAGTATTAACAGAAATAAGACACGAGTATGATACAATTTAGAGACTACCAACAAAACATTATAGATAGAGGTACAGAAGTTTTATTAACTAAGAAGTTTCTGTATCTATCTATGGAAGTAAGAACAGGTAAGACACTTACCTCTCTAGGAATTTTAGATAAAATGATGAGTGTGAACAGAGTATTGTTCATCACGAAGAAGAGAGCGATAAGCTCAATAGAGTCAGACTACAATATACTTGAGCCAGGCTATGAACTGCAGGTTATAAACTACGAATCACTTCACAAGATCGACCAAAGAGGTTGGGATGCCGTAGTTTGTGATGAAGCACATGGGATGGGTGCTTTTCCAAAGCCAAGTAAAAGAGCTAAAGCTGTGTCTGAACTTATTAGGAAAAACAAACCGTATGTTATATTGCTTTCAGGTACACCAACACCTGAATCTTACAGTCAAATGTATCATCAAGTATATGCAATTCCAAACAATCCATTTAATAAATATTCTAACTTCTATAAATTTGCTAGTGATTATGTAACAGTTACTACCAAAAGAATAGGTGGGTTTATGGTAAATGATTATTCTGATGCTAAGGAAACCATAATTGATGATATGAATCCTTACACCATCTCATACACACAAAAGGAAGCAGGATTTGAATCTTCTATAAAAGAAAAGATTTTGTTTGTTGATGCTCCTGAAAGTTTAATGGTTATGTGTTCTAAATTAAAGAAGCTGTTAGTTTTGCAGGGTGAAGATGAAGTTATACTTGCAGACACAAGTGTAAAGCTTATGCAAAAGCTACATCAAATGTATAGTGGTACTGTTAAATTTGAAAGCGGTAATTCTATGGTTCTTGACTTGTTTAAAGCTGAATACATATATAATAATTTTTGTTGTAATAAAATAGGAATATTCTATAAGTTTAAAGAAGAGCTTAATGCAATTAAAAAGGTTTATGGAAATCATATATGCACAGATCTTGATGAATTTAATTCGACAGACAAATCTATAGCATTGCAAATTGTTTCTGGTAGAGAGGGTATATCTCTAAAAAACGCAAAGTATTTAGTATATTACAACATAGACTTTAGTGCCACTAGTTATTGGCAATCTAGAGACAGAATGACCACCAAAGAAAGACTTAAAAACGAAGTGTTTTGGATTTTTACAGAAGGAGGAATAGAAAGTAAAATATATAAAGCAGTAAGCAAAAAGAAGAATTATACTTTGAATCACTTTAAAAGAGACTTATTAACTTTAAACTAATACGAGGGGTGTAACTACTAGCTCTTTAAACTTGGTCGTTGCGGAGCGACACAGAGCGCCCCTTTAACATTAAATACC
>Ga0114915_1001440_pt1 | contig 10293 bp, 10 predicted proteins | sample MalvirAntarct_55_FD_87288 | JGI IMG/M metagenome (GOLD analysis project Ga0114915, IMG submission 87288) | Marine viral communities from the Global Malaspina Expedition - Malaspina viral metaG Antarct_55 | ecosystem: Environmental > Aquatic > Marine > Oceanic | place: South Georgia Island...
ATTCTATCGTTTCCAAAATCATCAACAGATTTTAAATTATCGTCTATACTTCTTGATAAAGCATAACTTCCCATTGCTGATTTAAAGTCATCGCCTTTTAAACCAAATTCATCAGTTTCGCCTGTCATTTGTTGTGCAAATCTTCCACTTGTGTATGGTTGTGTTGAATATGATTGTGTAAAACCACCAGTTCTATCATTTAGTTCATTTAATTCGTCTTGAGTGTATGCTCTATTTTGTATAGGTGCCAAATCTAAATTTGGTTTTTTACTCATCATAAAGTCTTGTATGTCATCACGAGTGATATTTTTAGTGGTAGAATAAGGGTTGTCTTCTTTAAATGCTCTTATATCTTTCATTAACCTATTTGTGGCACTATCATTCTTACCAGAACTAATTGAAGTATCTTGAAAGCCTTTATTAACACCATAGTATTTATTGGCAGAGTCTTCTAGTTGATATTTACCTATTGCTTGCCCAATATTAGTAAATCCACCGACAAAAGGTAATGCACCAAATACAGTTGATGGTCTAAGTGTAAAATCAATACCAAACTTTTTTAAAGGTTGAATACCACCTTGTTCTGCTAAAACACCTTCTCTTATTCTTGCTACATCATCTCTACCAAAAGTAGGTTTTTCTGCCATGTCTTTATCCTATGTGTTTATTTGGTCTTCAAAATCAGCACTATAAGTTGTGTCTTTACCAAGAGAACGTTCATAATCAGATGCGGCACCTTCTCCGCTACCTTGCGGTAATCTATTTAATGCTCCCATCTCTTTATCAGAAATAGCACCTTCTGTCATGGTATTTGGATTTGTAATCTCATCACCTAATGCCTCAATCGCATCTGTCATTCCAAAACCCATTCCCATTAATGCTGAAATTGCCTCTCTTATTTCATCTGTAACAGAACCACCCATAGCATCTTCTAAAAGCTTAAATTCTTTATCAGTCATTGCTCCACCCATTCGAGCCATAAATCCACCTGCCGCTTTGTCTTTAAGGGCTTTTTCAAAATCAGAAACAGAATCACCTGCACCACGACTTATCATTTCAAGTTCTTTATCAGACCTAGAACCTTTGGCCGTGCCTAACATTCTCAACATATCTTCTTTACTGATAGGAGGTATATTTAAACCTCTTAGTTTTGGGTCAGTAATATTTGGCATCATTGGCACCATATCATTACCAGTTGGGTTCATTTCTCTGTTTGATACAGAGCCTCTTCCCATATTAGGCATTAAAGAGTCTAAACCCATATTTGATGAAGCTGGAACTCTTTCTTCGCCCATAGAGTCTTTTTCTAATCTTTTCATCATTTGCATATATTCTGCTCTACTAGCCATTATAAAACTCCTTTATCTATTTGTTTAGCTATATTCTTTTCTCGTATTATCATTAGTTCTTGTTGTAACTTTGCCATTTTAGCTTGCATATCTTGATTTAACTTGGCTTGTTCAATCGCTAGGTCTTGTTTTGTTTCAGCATCTTTAATCTGCATATCTTGTTTTGCTTTTGCGGCTTCAATCTCAAGCTGTTGCTTTGTTTTCATCTGTAACATTTGACCTTCTAATTGTGCAAGTTGTTGTGCAAATTGTAAAGGATTACCTTGTTGCTCTTGTTGTTTGCCAAGGTTTGTTATTGATTTAATTTGTTCCATTTGTGGCGATTGTGCTACAACTTCTGATGCTCTTTGTGAAATCTGCATATCTAATTCTGGCGATAAATCTTCAAATTTAAATTGAGGTTTTCTAATATCTGGTAATGGTGCTAATTGCATACCAATAGCTGTTTGCATTCTTTGTCTATACAATAAGGCAATATGTTCTGCTATGTGAGCAATTAATACTGGTTGTAAATTGCCTGCACCGGGATTTCCGCCAAGTGATGGGTCTTGTATAAACTGCATATGAACTGCAATATGTGCATCATGGTTTTGTTCTGGAAATGCTCTTATTGGTTTACCATACATGATAGACATATTTTCATCTACTGGGTCAAGTCTTACAGCTTCTTCTGGCTCTTTCAAAACTTCACCAATATTTGGTATTCTTAATGCCTCTAACATTCTTTTATGAGTATCGTACATATCATATAGCTGTGGTGCAGATTGTGATAGTTGTAAAACACTTTGTGCTTGTGCAATTCGTTGTGCAGTACTAAATATATTAGGGTCTGAAACTGGTACAATATCAATTGTACTATCAAAATCAGTTGCATAAATCTTGGTTGTTACACCAGATAGCGCAAAGTCAAACTGTTCTGGTAAATACTTGGCATTAGATTTAGCAATTAATTTAAACTCTTGTCCTTGAGAATAATGTAGCCTTTTATGTATCGCACTAAAGGCTTTACTACCTTGTTCTATAAGAGCAACAGTAGAACCAACGGGTGCATTAGGGTTAACATCACCAACATTTAAATCTGCTGTACTTGCAAATCTTTGACCTGCTTGTACGATTGCAGTCATTAAATTAAATAATGTTTGTGAAGGCTCTTTGAATGGTAAAGGCATAATTGCTTTGTTAACATCATCAACAGTAGCATCTAAATCAGCAAACTCACCGGGATTAACCTGTAAATCACCACCTGTAACACGACCTTTAAGTTTAAAACCACCTTGCATGTTACTGAAAGCCGCTGAATCTAATAATGCTCTTAATGAACCTGTTGCCGCACGACCAAGACCACCTATCAAATGGAATAAACCAAATCCATAAAACCCAGTACCCGGTAGAAATCTATATGAAATAAAATAATTAAGTCTTAGTTTCTTTTCATCTTCTAGTTCCCAATTTCTTCTTACTGAAACAATCTTTTGTGAGTCATAATCTATTGTCACTACATATGGAAATGCCACCATATTTACATTGTCTTCATCTTCTTTAATACCATCAACACCATCAAATGTATCATAGACATGCATTTCTATTAAAGTTACAGATTCGTTATGTTCTTCATCACCAGAAGTAAGACCTTCAATTTCTTCTCCAATACTACCTGCAATGTCTGTATCGCTACCTGTATACTCAATAGGTAAATAATAACCACCTTCTACATAACGATTAAAATCGTTTCTTGGCATTCTTATAATATGTGAATATCTTATTGAGGTAAGTAAATCTTTACTATCTGGTGCAACTACAAAGTCTTCTGCTTTCACGAATTGAGAACATTGCCTACCTAAATTTGAATCAAAGAATACTTTTTTAAAAGCATGACCAATTAGTGGTAATTGAAATAACATAGTATCTAAATCTGGGAAATATTCTGGCATTTCTTGTGTGATTTGATAATTCATGTAATCTTTTACACGTCTTGCTTGTTCTTCAAGTTCTTCTGTTGGCTCTCCAATAATAGTTGTCTTTACTGGTCCTCCAGATGGATATAATTCTGCTATAGCTTTTGCATTAAATTGTGTTGCGGCTTCTGCAATCATAGGGTGTACGACTGTACTTAATCCCCTTGTTGCTCTCTGTTCTTCTTCTTCTGATTGACCACCATCTGGTTCTAATGTTTGTAAACCTTGTTTATACCTATATTCCCATTCAGACCTAGCTTGTTTATCGCTTTCAAATGCATCAATTAAATTTTGTGCTTTTCTTACAGAAACACTTTCATCTAATTGTTCTGCTAAATTCTCATCATGCTCGTCTGTAATTTCTACAATATCATCTAATGATGCATTGCCAATTAAGACTTCATCGCCTATTTCTTCTACTTCTAAATTGTCAGCAGGAGCGCCTTCTTGGAAAGGTATTACATTTGGTTGTTTAGCCATATAAAGTTAACCTCTTCTGTTCTGCAAATTCATCATCGTCTTCGCTATCAGATGAATGATTTATAAACCAACCTTTTCTCAATCTAAGCCATGCTTGAGTACATGTATCTACTATATCATCATTATCGCCTGCTGGAAAGGCAGAACATATATCTATCAAATCTTTTGCCCACTTCTTATTCCTAGGATACCATATTCTGCCATCTTCTAGCAAGGCTGAACTTGCATGTGCCCTAGCTTGTTTATCTCTATCTGGGGAGTATTCAAGTATTGGTATACCTGCCATTCTTAAATCTTGTATTAAACTTTGTCCACTAGCTTTTTTCTCAATCAGGACTACATCAGGTTGGAAATCTTCGTAAGCCTCTTGTGCAATTCGCCTTAAATCTGGATAACTTACTCTGTCGTACCACATATCAACGACTATTGCATTGAAATAGCCATTATGTTTAAAGACACCCCAAGTTGTTCTGGCACTGTAGGAACTTGTTTCTTTTGTACTATATGCTGTATCATATGATTGTATTAAGTATTCTATATCTGGTAAATCTTCAAATTCCCATTCAGTCCACCATGAAGCCTTTAAAATTCCACCACCTTTTGGCATAGGTCTTTGTTGTAATTGTCCTGCAGTACCATATGAACCTAGACTTTTTTCAAGATTAGTAATTGTTTTTTCGTCTATTCTATCTGGCCATAATAATTCGCCTTGTTCTTGTCTTGGGTCAATAAAGCCTAATGTTGAGCGACTTTTTGTAGGGTGGTCTGGTTCATATCTAGCAGGCAAACAAAGATGGTCCCAATCTTCAAATTCATTTGCCAATATATGACCAGTTAAATCGCTTTCATGTACTCTTTGCATAATTATAATAAATGCACCATTTTTTGGGTCATTCAATCTGGTTTGCATCGCTTGGTCCCACCAATCTAATACACCTTGTCTTACAAGACCACTTTCGGCTTCTCTTACATTGTGTGGGTCGTCTATAACAATTATGTCTCCACCTTCTCCAGTTAATGCACCATCTACAGAAGTAGCAATTCGCATACCTGTTTTATTGTTTTCAAATCTTTGTTTTTGGTTTTGGTCTGATGTTAACCTAAATGTGTCACCAAATGTATTTTTATACCATTGACTGTCAATCAGTCTTCTACATTTTACACTATCTCTAATTGATAAAGAACCTGCATAACTTGCATATAAGAATTTTTTGGTTGGGTCATTTGTCCATGTCCAAGCAGGTAATGCTACAGAAACAGATATAGACTTCATATGTCTGGGAGGTACATTTATAATTAATCGTTTAATATCACCATTAGCGACTGCTTGTAAATGGTCTGCAATAGCATCTATATGCCAATTATCATTATATTCACGATTAGGTTCTATTGTTCCCCATGCTTCCTTGATGAATAGTCTGAGCGACCTTCGCATCTTCTCCGCTCTCACTCTCGTCAACGAGTGCATATTTAAGTGTTCTTTCAAGATTGTTGAGGTCGTCATCAGTTAATCTGCTAATATCTAGCACCTTTCTATCTTCAATGTTAATTTCTTGTATGATTTCTTGTCTATCTGTTTGACCTAATAATTGTTTACCAAGCCAAATTGCCATTGTAGGGTTGTTGGTTTCTTCCATTATCTGTATTTGCCTACGTCTTAAAGATAACTTACCTGTTGCTCTACCTTTTTCTATAGCTTTTCTAACATCTGCCTCGTTTGCAAACTTATCTTCTAGTGTTCGTAATGGAATATCAAAGTATGCTGATATTTCTGGCATAGTGCAATTTAACCTTGAAAGTCTTTCTAGTTCTTCAAGATTTAAATTTATTTTTGGTCTGCCAACATTTTTGACTTGTTTTTTAGCCTTTTTAACTGGCTTTATTTGTGTTGTTTCATTCATCTTTTTTTTAATACCACGAAAATTAATTAAGTTTCAATCTTTTTTAACTTCATTCCATAATTATTTACACCTTTTTTAGGTTTATAATCTTCACAGAAAACCAGTTTATTTTCTTTTTTAAATTTATTGTAATTAACATGATGATGATGTCTACCATATCTCCATACAAGTTTTGTTACATCTGGGTGTAATCTCATTTGCATATTAGATTTAGGAATAGTTCCTTCTTCAGCGTAAAACTCGTCTGTATTGCCACCCTTTAGCGTTTGTGTATTTGCTTTCTCTTGTAAGAAAACATTGAACTGAACAGTACACCAACCTCTTTTAAGTATTCGTAAAGACAAATCAGTATCTTCATTATACCTACCTCTCCATCTATCTGGTAAAGGTAAACTGTTTTTAATTAGATTACATGAGTATATTCTAGTGTTTACTGTGAATGGTCCATATTGATGTGCCCACTTATCTATTACAAAGAATGTGTAATTTGGACCTGCCATTCCTATATTTTTATATCTTACAACAAAATCTTCCATAACCTTGAAAGGTGTTCCATCTATGCATTTTATCTCTAAGTTATTTTGCCATCTTCTGAAACATTTAATGTTATCGTCCATAACCCAATGGTATTCGTAACCTCTATCTATTGAATGTTGCCAAATAAAGTTTCTAGCAGGTCCGGGTCCCTTAGATTTTCTATCGCCTAAATCGTCACACGTATCATAGTTATCTTGGTATGTCTTATCTAACACAAGGATATTCTTTTTCTTCACCACCTTCGCATAATCAGCATAGTCTTGTTCTTCTATAACTACTGTGTAAGGAACCTTCATTTCTTCTAAGGCTTTTATCGTAAGTCTACTTTCTGCTCTACCTTTTGATGGAATATAAATAGGAAATTTGTTTTTAACTTTCAAATGCTTTGTCCTTTATTACATTTTTTTCTATTTTAGGGTACCAAACATATTTTGTTTTCTCTGTGTAATCTTGTTTAATTAACTGAAAGAAAGTATCCATAGACTCTTTACTTACAAAATTTACAGTTAGTGATTTATATGGGGATTGGTCGTCATGGTCAAAGGCAGGCATATCTTGCCAATGTTCCTCATGTTGCAACCAATCTCTTGATTGATGGTCTGGTTGAAATATTATTGTTTCTAGTTCTTGTTTCTCAAAACCTAAATCGTCAAGGTTAAAACCAATATCATTTAATAAATCCATTTCAAATTTAAGTAACTCATAATCCCAAGTACTATCTTCTGATAATCTATTGTCTGCTATTCTATAAGCTTTTACTGCCTCTGCTTTCATATCGCTTGCAACATGAACTGGTACTTGTTTCATTTTTAAATGTTCTGCACCCATTAATCTTGTATGACCAACAATTACTACATAGTCTTTATCAACAACAATAGGTTGTCTCCAACCATATTTCTCTAGTGATTTGGCTATTTTTTCTCCGTTTTGATTTTTACGAGGATTTTTGTCATATGGTTTAATTTTTTCAATGTCTATCATTTCTATTTTCATTTATTTATCCTTAGAATAAGTCGTATTGTTCATCTTCATTAACTATTGGTTCTTTATTTTTAGTATGTTTTAATCTGTAAACATCAGAAACACTTAATTCATTTGCTCTAAGTTTTTCATATAAAGCAAAATTTAAAATCTGCACATTAGACATTAAAGCTTCATAAGCCTCATCTACAACTTCTTGTTGTTTTGGTGTTAGGCTATTTTCAAATCCATTAACCATATTCTTGTTCATAACATCTTGTTTTAAAGTTAAAACTAAACTCTCTTTGCCCTATATCACCATAAACACCTTGTTCTCTAATCTTTCTAGTTATTATTTTAGTTGTATTGGTTTCAAAATCTCTATGTACTACCATTCCAACATCTGCCATATTTGCCCAATGTGCAGAACCACTTACTTGATATAAATCTGGTGGAGGTATAACTCCTGCATCATTCCTATGTAATTTATGAGGGTGTGCTACCATAAAAACAACAATCTCATGGTTTCTAGCAAATTGTTGGCATTTGGCTATTATATCTCTAATATGCTCATCTTCTCTTTTGTTTGCACCTCTATCAGAACTAACTTGATTAAAGGGGTCAATTACCAGTCCTTGAATACCAAATCTTTGTTTAGATGCTTTTGCTTTTTCTAATATATAATCTATAGTTGGGATATCATCTTTAGCTTCTAAAAATTTAAAGTGTGTATTTAGAAAATCAAGTCCACCATTAAGTTGTTCTTGTGTTAATCTTTCATAAACTCCAATATCAAAAGGTCTTCTACATCTTTTTTCAAGTAGTCTTCTTATATGATTAGGTGTTGAATGTTCTGGTGAATACAATAAAAATTTCCAGTTTTGTTGTTCTGCAAGATTAATAAGTATTTGGTCTAGAAAGTTACTTTTTCCATGATTAGGTATGCCAGTTATTAAATTAAATGTACCCGGCATAACTTTATATATTTCGTCTAACTTTGTGTAACCTGTTGATAAAGCCTTTTGTACGTTACCTTCATACATGTTTTGTATCTGGTCTTTGTAATCTACAGCTGAATGTAAATCTTCTATAGGGAAGTCTCTGGCATTGGCTATTGACATTGCCAAAGTTTCTTCTCCATGATGAACTAAACATTCATTTGCATCTTTAACAAAAGTATCGTTATAATCTGGGAAACTAACAATTTTACAGATGTCTCGTCCAAACCTATGAATCAATTCAAGACTAAGAGCCTTTCCTGCCTCATCATCATCGGTGCAAAGTATCACTTCTTCGGCTTCCCATATCCATTCGGTCTGCTCAAAAGCCGTGAATCGTTTATCCTTAATATCAAATTTTGGTGTTTTAGGTGCACCATCTGGTAAAGATACAACATCTCTAATACCTATTTGCATTAAAGATAAAACGTCCATCTCGCCTTCTACAAATACAACTCTTTTTTTCCTCTGTGGTACATACCATTCATAATCTGGCTGATTATCCCAATGTTTTTTTAGGTTGTCTGAATTATACAAACATTTAGTTGCACCTTTTTCTTGATGAAACCTTTTATCAACTGTTCTGTATTTTACATTTACAATTTCGCCATCTAGATAATATGGGAAACAAAGCTTTTCATTGTATGTGTATAATTTCATTTCTGTTATAACAGTTGGGTCTAGTCCTCTTTTAACTAACCAACTATAGGCTTGGTCTGATAATGTTTGTTTCTTTGGTACAAATGGTGTTACATTTTCTGTCTTTTTAAATTTAGAAAAATTATTAGGACTTATTATATTATCGTGAACAGAACCTTTCCATTCACAATGATGACAATGCCATAAAGCCATATCGTTTTCTAAACTTACAGAAAGACAAGGTTCTTGTTTATTTCTTCTGGTATGTGAACATTTAGGGCAAGTGACTTTTTGTTGTGCTTGTTGTGAATTAACTCTAATGCCTTCTTCTATTAATTTTTCGTGAATATTCATTTTGTCTTCTCCCATTTTTTAACCAGCTAATTGGTTAAGGTTTATTCGTTCTTCGTTTGTGTTTTCTAATGTCTCCCATCTTCTTTGATTTAACCATGTTGTTAAATGTGGTATAAATTTTAACTCTTTGTTTTTATTTAGTTTATTATACTTTACAACCTTTTCAAACAACTCTTTTTTTATAATTACTATTTCTGGTTCAGATGTAAGTTTTTTGTATGTTTCGTATGCCTTTTTCTTTGAGCCATCTTTTCTAGGATATTCATTCCAAAGTTCTACAAATTCAACATCATACTTTAATGGTTTATTATGATTGGTTAATTGGGGTTTCATAGTGATACCAGAGGGGGTTTCAAATTGAACATGGTGGGTATCAGACTGACACCCTATCATTAAAGTGTATAAATTTGATGTTTGTCTCTTACTATCATTAAAGTCTGCAAATCTTTCTTGAATATTTATAAGACCAATTTGTTCAAGACTTTTTAATGCTCTTATAATAGTTGACCTACTCATCTCTGTTATTGAAATAAGTGTTTTATAACTTGGGAAACAAGTATTTTTATCATCTGTATAATTAGCAAGGCATAATAAGACTAATTTATTTGTTCCGTTGCCAGTTTTTTGTTTTGATGCCCAATCTAATGCAGACCAACTCATATAACCTCCGTAATAATAATAGGTGGATTATATGTAGCAAGTATCTTTTTTCTTAAAACATAGTCTCTTGTAATAGTTGCTTTAGATTTAACATCTTCTATAATTTCTTCGCCTTGTTTATTTTTGTATTTAAAATCAGCAGTATAGCGACCAATCTTAATCCCATTTACCATTAAGGGATAAACTGGGTGTACTTCTAATTCTGATATATAATTTTTCATTTGCATCTGTTCCAATATTAAATATCTACCTAGTTCTTTTTTAGAATCAAACTTTATTCCTTTGTATAATTGTCTTTTTGCGTTGTATTTGTTCTTCATAAAGGTCTGTCCCTGTTACTTGATTATCAGTAAATATAAAAAGTTTCTCTGCCTCAGCCCATCTTGGCATTCTATCGCCTTTAGCCCAAGACTCTATATTCCTATAATGAGTGTCTAGTTCTCTAGCGAAACTCTTATAG
>Ga0114915_1001450_pt1 | contig 10251 bp, 10 predicted proteins | sample MalvirAntarct_55_FD_87288 | JGI IMG/M metagenome (GOLD analysis project Ga0114915, IMG submission 87288) | Marine viral communities from the Global Malaspina Expedition - Malaspina viral metaG Antarct_55 | ecosystem: Environmental > Aquatic > Marine > Oceanic | place: South Georgia Island...
ACCTAAGGCATTGGCAAAAGCCGGTGCATGGGTGCAGGGTATTTTCGGCGATCCATTTATAAAACCCTGGATGGTCGACCTTGCAGATGATCACGCAGAAATCGATATCACGCGGGCAAAAAACCTGCTCGGCTGGCAGCCGAAACATTCCCTCAGGGAAACCTCGCCCAAGATGATCGCTTTTCTGAAGGATGATCCCAAAGCATTTTATAAGGTAAATAAATTAAAGAAATAAAAAGTGCGGGTGCATCATTATGTAAAAAGAGAAAACGGCTTATGGAGAATATGAAACACGATATGCCCAAAGAAGGAGAGACTGATCATAAACAAATGGTCATCGCCTTTCACGAAAAAATAATCTGGACGCACTTGACCATTGTCTTGCTGGGTGTATTTCTCCTCATGGCCCCTGTTACCTTTGGTTATGAAAGCAGCGAGATGGTTTACAGCGATGTTATCAGCGGAGCGTTGTTGATTGTGTTCGGTTTGTTATCCTCAAATCCGTTTAGGCTTTGGGCCCCGTGGGCTGCTTGTTTTGTAGGGATATGGTTGCTGTTTGCTCCCCTTATTTTTTGGGCACCCGATGCGGCGGCTTATGTTACTGACTCTGTAATTGGAATCATGGTTATTGCACTTTCAGTACTTATCCCCGAAATGCCAGGCATGATGGCTATGATGATGAAAATGCCGCCCGGCCCTGAGACACCTCCGGGCTGGTCATACAATCCGTCCTCGTGGTTGCAGCGAACACCAATCATCGTATTGGGCTTTATTGGGTTTTTTGCCTCACGGTATCTTACCGCCTTTCAATTAGGCTATATCGATCATATTTGGGATCCATTTTTTGGGATGGGTACTGAAAAAGTATTGACATCGGCTGTCTCTAAATCCTTTCCTATTTCTGATGGCGGACTTGGAAATATAGCCTATACAATAGAAGCTTTAATGGGATACATGGGTATGTCCGATCGTTGGCGCACAATGCCCTGGATGGTAGCCTTCTTTGGGGTACTGGTTATACCACTTGGAGTCATTAGCATAGTACTCATTATTTTACAACCTGTATCTGTAGGATTTTGGTGTTCGATTTGTTTGCTTACGGCTATTGCCATGCTTGTTATGATTCCGCTTACACTGGATGAAGTGGTGGCCATGATTCAATTCATAGTTAAACGAACAAAAGAAGGGAAACCCTTCTGGCGTACTTTCTGGATGGGAGATACCATTGAAGGCGGTAGTAAGGATACCCGGACCCCCAGTTTTATTGGCCCGTTAAATAAAACAGTTCCTTCCATGGTATGGGGAGTCAATATTCCGTGGAATTTGCTTTTATCGACAGCCATCGGACTTTGGTTAATGTTCGCACCGTTTTTATTTTCAATACAGAAACCCATCGCGAATCATCTCACGACCATCGGAGCCTTGACTGTAACATTTACAGTAATTGCTATGGCCGAGGTAGGTCGCTCCCTGCGGTTTCTGAATATCGCATTTGCGATTTGGCTTATTGCAGCAAGCATCCTATTAGAAGATCCGTCCGGCAATGCGTTATGGATAGCAATAGCTTCCGGTATTCTGCTGATAGGGTTGAGTTTTCATAAAGGTAAAATCAGCGAAAGCTACGGCACGTTTGACCGTTACATCGTTTAACGTGATAGCGATCAATTTGACTGAAAGAGAAGTGGATTACCAAGGGCAATTCCGGTTGTAAAGATTTTATTTAAAAAAAGCGACTGCTTAACAAACGAAAAATAGCAATTCCACAATGCAAGTTCTATCAATCGATATCGGCGGTTCTCACATTAAATCAACCATTGTAAATGAGGAAGGTAAATTGATGCTGGATTATCAGTCTATCGCAACGCCACATCCTGCCACTTTCTCAGCGGTAATAAGCGCTATTGAAATCTTGGTAAAAAGTTTTCCGGCCTTTGATAAAGTCTCTGTCGGCTTTCCGGGCTACGTTAAGGACGGGATAGTGTTCACTGCCCCCAACCTCGATCAGAAAACATGGGCTCAGGTTAATTTAAGTGAGCAACTGAACACTTTGCTTGGCAAACCCGCACGGGTAATAAACGATGCGGACATGCTAGCGTTGGGCGTTGTACGTGGTAAAGGACTGGAAATGTTGATTACCCTGGGAACGGGATTTGGAACAGCGCTTCTAAAAGATGGAATACTCTTGCCGCATCTTGAATTTTCGCATCATCCGATTGGTAAACATAAATCTTATGATGCATATATCGGAGCCGTTGCATTTCAATCCGTAGGAGTTAAAAAATGGAACAAGCGATTGGAAAAAATTATTTCTATTTTAAAAAGCGTGTTCAATTATGATACCTTATACATTGGAGGCGGCAATGCTAATAATATAAATTTCAAGCTCGATAAAAACATTAAAGTGGTAACAAATAAAGATGGAATAGATGGCGGGGCAAAATTATGGCAACAGGATGAAAAATGATTTTGCTTTCACAAACGCATCTGTTGAAGTCTTTCTTAGTTAAATATATCTAAACATGGCTATCAAAACAAATACCTTAGAGCAATCGGCAATCAATACCGTAAGAATATTATCTGTTGATGCCGTCCAAAAGGCAAATTCCGGGCATCCCGGCACACCAATGGCGCTGGCACCCATAGGCCACGTTTTATGGACCAAAACCATGCGCTACAACCCAAAAAATCCCGACTGGGCGAATCGAGATCGGTTTATCCTTTCAAACGGGCATGCTTGTATGTTGCAGTATAGTTTTTTGCATCTAACGGGATACGATTTGACACTTGACGATCTTAAAGATTTCAGGCAGTTGCACAGCAAAACCGCAGGCCACCCCGAATACGGCCTCACCCCGGGCATAGAAGTGACTACCGGACCTTTGGGCCAGGGCTTTGCCAATGGTGTGGGGATGGCTATCGCCCAAAAATACATGGCTGCGCGGTACAATCAGCCTGACTTTGCTATTTTCGATTATAAAATTTATGGCATCTGCAGCGATGGCGATCTGATGGAAGGTGTTTCGGCAGAAGCCGCATCTCTGGCCGGACATCTTGGCTTGGGCAACATCATCTATCTATACGACAACAACCACATCACCATTGAAGGCGATACCGATCTGGCTTTTGATGAAGATGTTGCCAAGCGGTTCGAGGCCTACGGTTGGCATGTTCAAAGTGTTGCCGATGGCAACGACCTGGAAGCACTCTCTGCCGCTATAAAAACGGCACAAAACGAAACGCAGCGTCCCTCACTGATCAAGGTGCGCACCCACATCGGGTATGGTAGTCCCAATAAACAAGATACCGCGGCGGCGCATGGCTCTCCCTTGGGTGAGAACGAAGTGCGGTTGGTCAAAGAAAACTTCGGATTTGATCCCGATAAGAATTTTGTGGTGCCCGATGAAGTCCTGGATTTGTATCAAAAGGCTGGAAGAAAAGGTGCTGAAAAAGAGGCCGATTGGGACGAACTTTTCAAAAATTACCAAGAAAGGCATCCCGGCCTTGCCAAAGAATACGAAAGAATAAGGGATGGGAAACTTCCCGAAGGATGGGAAAAACGACTTCCCGTTTTTGCGGCAGGCGATGAAATGGCCACCCGCAAGGCTTCCGGTAAAACATTGAATGCTATCGCGGAATTTTTTCCGCAATTGATTGGCGGATCAGCCGACCTCGCACCATCTACCGATACAAATCTCGCTGATTATCCAGCGTTTTCAATAAAGCATCCCGATGGCCGTAACTTCCATTTTGGAATCCGGGAGCATGCCATGGGAGCGGTACTAAACGGGATGGCGCTCAGTAAATTTCTGGTTCCTTACGGAGCCACCTTTTTGATATTTTCCGATTATATGCGGCCACCGCTTCGGTTGGCGGCTATTATGAAAATACGACCGATCATGGTCTATACCCACGACAGTATTGCCCTTGGCGAGGACGGTACCACCCACCAACCGGTCGAACAATTGATCGGATTGCGTTCGGTTCCCAATATGACCGTAATCCGTCCGGCGGATGCCAACGAGACGGCCCAGGCCTGGCGCGTGGCCATCGAACATACCGACGGGCCGGTAGCCATTGTCCTGACCCGTCAGGGAATTCCTGTCATCGATCAGGAAAAATATACCAAAGCCAAAGAACTTGAAAAAGGGGCCTACATCCTCTCCGAATCGGAAGGAGATCCTGATCTTATACTTGTTGCCACCGGATCAGAAGTTCAATTGATTTTGGCGGCTCAGGAAAAGCTGAAAGAAAAGGATATCCAGGCGCGTGTGGTCAGTATGCCTTCGTGGAGTTTGTTTGAAAAACAGAGTGACGCCTACAAGGAAAAGGTATTTCCAAAAACGGTAAGAAAGCGGTTGTCGGTCGAGGCGGGATCGACAATGGGTTGGCTGAAATATGTGACGGACGAGGGCGATAGTATTGGTATCGATACATATGGCGAATCGGCACCGGGCGATGAGGTAATGAAGGACTATGGCTTTAGGGTGGAAAATGTAGTAACGAGAGCGATGGCCTTGACTTCATAGTGGTGTAAACGGAACCCTTTAAAACATTAATTTAAAATATACAAAAAATGAAAAAGAATAGTAAGCACCAGTCTCCCGAAAATAGTGAAATAATAGAGCAGGAAACTGTAACACCCACAAAGGAAATTGCAAACGGAGATGCAAATCCAAGCTTCCCCCAGGAATATGAAGAGCAACTAAGCAGTGACATTCGCATGAAACCCCAACTCTTAATTAATCCTAAAAAAAGTTGAGGTTAAAGGATGGCGAAAAGCAATCAGGAAATATCAACCGGGCTTTTTATAAGCAGGGATTAGGGAAATTAATGTTGAATAAATAATCAAATTATTCACGAACACACCTTTTTTTTAAGCAATTGAAAATGATTAAAGCTCAGAAAAAAACAACTGCTGAAAAGATTACGATTGGTATTGCAGCAGACCATGGGGGATTTGAACTGAAAGAACTCCTGGTAAAGATGCTGCTCGAATCAAAATATGAAGTAGTTGATTTTGGCAACAGCAAGTTGGAAAACGAGGATGACTACCCGGATTTTGTCATTCCGTTGGCAAAAGCGGTTGCGGCCGGAGATGCGTTCCGGGGTATCGCTATCTGCGGCAGCGGGGTAGGCGCTTCTATCGTTGCCAATAAGGTCGCTGGGGTGAGGGCGGCTTTGATCCAGGATTATTTTGCCTCCCACCAGGGAGTAGAGGACGATGACATGAATCTACTCTGCCTGGGTGGCCGAACTATCGGTTATGCAAGTGCGGAGGAATTGGTTATGGCTTTTTTGAACGCCGAATTCATCGGCGCGGAAAGACACCTGCGAAGATTGCGAAAAGTTCAGGATCAGGAAAAAAAACAATGAGAATACCGGGCGCTTTTTCGGAAAATTTTTGAAAAGTAAATTTTAAAAAACATAAAATATGAACCCATTAAATCAAATACTAGAACACGGTCAGAGTATATGGCTGGATTTGCTCGACCGCGACATTATGGACTCGGGCAAGCTACAAACCCTCATAGATAATGACGATCTGCGTGGCCTAACCTCCAACCCGTCGATTTTTGAAAAAGCCATCAGCGGCAGCACCGACTACGATGATGATATAGCCAAACTCGCCAAAAAGGAAGACGATGATGCCGCCATCTTTTTTAATCTGGCAATAGACGATATTCAAAGAGCGGCCGATATTTTTAAACCCGTGTACGAAAAAACCGAAGGTAAAGACGGCCTTGTGAGTCTGGAAGTATCGCCCCATTTGGCGCGCGACACCGAAGGCACCATTGCGCAGGCACGTGATCTTTGGAAAAGGGTGAATCGCAAAAATGTAATGATCAAAATTCCCGGCACTAAGGAAGGTTTGCCCGCCATACGCCAATGTCTAAGCGAGGGAATCAACATTAATGTTACGCTACTTTTCGGACTTCCCCGCTATCGAGAAGTGACCGAGGCCTTTATGTCCGGGCTTGAAGACCGGCTCGAAGCCGACAAACCCATCGATGGGGTGGCTTCTGTCGCCAGTTTTTTTCTCAGCCGCATCGATGTGATGGTCGATCCCCTGCTTGAAAAAAAGGGTGCCGATACGCTGAAAGGAAAAATCGCTATCGCTTCGGCCAAGAAAGCCTATCAAATTTACCTTGAAATGATTGCGGGCGATCGTTTTAAAAAGCTGGAAACAAGAGGCGCACGACCGCAAAGGGTGCTTTGGGCCAGTACCAGTACCAAAGACCCGTCTTATAGCGATGTCCTGTACGTCGAAACCTTAATTGGAAAGGATACCATAAATACGCTGCCCATGGAAACCATTGATGCGTTTCGTGATCACGGAAAAGCCACGGATTCCCTTACCGAGGGAATAGAGCAATCCAATAGTACTTTGGAAGAATTAAAAGAAAAGGGAATTGACATAGACCAGGTTACCAAAAAGCTGGAAGAGGAGGGAATCGAAAAATTCAGTAGCGCCTACGACAAGCTGCTCGAAAGTATTGTCCAACAGAAACAAAATAAAAGCTGAATAATGAATGATTGGGATGTTTCTAAAATCAAGGTCGTCTTTTTTGATATAGGCGGTGTGCTTCTCAGCAACGGCTGGGCCCATGAGTCACGCCAAAAGGCTGCGGAAGTTTTTGGGTTTGACTATGAAGAAATGAACACCCTGCACAATTTCATCTATAATGTTTTTGAGATCGGAAGCATTACGCTCGACGAGTACCTCGATATGGTTGTATTTTACTGTCCCCGAAATTTCACGAAAGCCGAGTTCAAGGATTTTATGTACGCCCAATCCATAGAATTGCCAAAATTGTTGGCCTGGCTTAAGACATGGAAAGCACACACCCCACTACCCGTATTTGCGCTTAGCAACGAAAGCAGGGAGCTCAACGATTATCGTATTGCCACTTTCGGGCTTCACGATCTATTCGATGGATTCTTCTCTTCCTGTTACCTGGGTATCCGTAAACCGGATCCGCGTATTTTTCACAAGGCAATGGAAATTGTACAGGCAGCCCCCGGGGCGTGTATCTATTTTGACGACAGGCCCATGTTGGTAAATGCGGCCAATAGGTTTGGAATGAACGCCATACTGCATCAAGATTATGAAACCACAACCAAAATTATCGAAACTATAACACCAAAACAATAACCTCATGAACAAGGAAAATAAAAACCAGAATGTGTTTGGAATAATCGGGCTGGGCACAATGGGGTCTAATCTTTTGCAGAACATCGCCGATCATGGCTATAGCGTTGCCGGATATAACAGGAGTCACGAAAAAGTAGATACCCTCAATCAATTGAACCGGGACAATATTCAGGGTTTTAAGGACTTAAAGGAGTTTGTAAACAGTTTAAAAACCCCCAGGGCGGTTATGATGCTGGTATCGGCGGGCCAGGCAGTTGACGCTGTAATTGAAGAGCTTCTGGAGGTAATGGATGAAGGTGATATCATCATCGACGGAGGAAATTCCCATTTCACCGATACGGAACGCCGTTTCGAGGACTTGAAGAAAAAGGGCTTCCACTTCTTGGGAATGGGGGTTTCCGGGGGTGAAGAAGGTGCTCGCAAAGGACCGAGCATGATGCCGGGAGGTGATAGAAAAGCGTACGATTGGGTAGCTCCCATTCTTGAAAAGATTGCCGCTCATGTGGATTCCGAGCCTACGGTGGGGTACATGGGCGTACGCTCCGCCGGACATTTTGTGAAAATGGTGCACAACGGAATAGAATATGCCCTTATGCAACTCATATCGGAAGCCTATGACGTGATGAAAAACGGGCTGCATCTCGACGATAAAGAAATCCACAACGTGTTTGAAAAGTGGAACGAGGGCAGGCTGCAATCTTACCTGCTGGAAATTACACGAGATATTTTCGCATTTAAGAAATCGGGAGAAGACCCCCTTTTGCTCAATGATATAAAAGACGAGGCGAAAGCCAAAGGTACTGGCAAGTGGACGTCGCAGGCCGCCATGGATCTAAGCGTCCCCATACCGAGTATAGATATTTCCGTGGCAATGCGTGATTTATCCAAGTACAAGACCCTGCGCACTAAAGCAGCTGCAATATATCCCAGTTCAGAAGATGCCATATACCCTGATAACAACGGTGACTATATCGCTCAGTTGGAGGAAGCATTTTATTTTTCCATGGTATCCGCGTACGCCCAGGGTATGCATTTGCTTTACGGGGCCAACGAAGAGTACAAATATGGGCTAAACATGGAATTGATTGCAAAAATCTGGCGCGGCGGCTGTATTATCAGGGCAGCGTTTTTGGAAGATATTTACGCCGCGTACGAGAATAATCCCCAATTGGAACATCTGTTTTTGGACGACTCGATCCATAATACGATGTCAAAAAGTATTCCCGGAATTCGGGCGGTAGTTTCCGACGCGGTCAAATTCGGTATCGCTGTGCCGGCATTTTCGGCATCGTTGAGTTATTTCGACGATCTAAGAAATGAAAATATGCCGACAAATCTCATTCAGGCGCAACGTGATTATTTTGGGGCGCATACTTATGGGCGTATTGACACGGAAGGAATTTTTCACACGGAGTGGATTACCACAACAAAAAATGATGTAAAAATGGAAAAGCCTAAAAATGATCCAAGCAGTAAGGAACCTCGGACTATGTTAGACCAGGTAGTAGGCAGTATGCAAGACATAAAGACAAATGAGGATTTCAACAATGAACATCCTGCACATGACGAAAACGGTCTAATAAACGTTAATTCAGGTGGAGATGATGAAAATCCGACCTTGGCTTCAAGTAATTAAACTTGATCCGTATTTATAAACACGGATTTATAAAAAAAAGAAGAAGATACTTAAAGATAACGGTTCTTTGACAATTTTTGTGGTCAGAGTGCCTGTGCTAGGACGCTTAGCCTTTTCTTGCGTATTTGGTCTTAACCACAAAAATCATCAAAGTACCAAAAAACTAATGAGAAAAGGCGCTGGGATAAGTCAAATAATTAATAACTGCCCTGACCCCAAATAGGTCCACAATACACTTTTGGGCTAAGATTCTTTCCTTTTGAAAATGCACTGTCCCTTCTAGAAATACCAAACGTCCGGTCACCCGCACTTTTATGTTCTTACTATCTATAAATACATTCTCTTGAAGCGCACTTATAACTGCCCTTTCAAGATTCCTGTCAGTTTCAAATTTGTCGGCAATATAATCGTACTCCGGCTCCCAGGATGCAGTTTCAGGGTTAGTATAGTCTTTCATAACCATAGGAGGATTTGAATACGTTAATGAAAATTGCAAAAGACACTTTTAAAAATATTCTGTCAACCTTTATGCCTGAATTTTGATGATAAATTGTAAAACCGGGAGGGATTCTCCTCCCGGTTTTGGGTTAGGCGCCTATCAAATAATAGTCGATGACCAGATTGTTTTCGACATTCCACACCCCCGGTGCATTCCTGGCCAGGCGAGCCGCCTCAGTCTTTTGATAGACTGAATTGACGGTACCCGTCAGTGTGACGGTGTGGCCCGAAACCTCGACGTCGATATCCTCGTTTTCTATCGACCAGTGCCGTAAAAGAGCCCCCTCGATCGCCGCCTTTTCGACGGCTTCGTCCTCATCCGACGTGAAGGTGACGTTGTTCATTACCGCTTTTACACCCTTCAGGTGCCTTATAGCAGTCCTGGCCGCCTCCTTCTGAAAATCCCATTGGACTTGCCCCGACAACCAGACCCGTCCTTTCTCGACCTTGACCTTTACTTTGTCTTGGGGAACATCACAATTCGTACCTAAGGCTTTGATGACCTCAGTCGCAATGTCGTTATCATTCTTTTGCCAGCTACTGCCAATTTTGACTTCGATCTTTTCGACCACCGCTTTACCGCCACCCACATTTCTGGCGGCCTCTTCCGCTTCCATCTTCTTGGAGTAACTATCGACTGTTCCGGTTAGGGTGATCACGCCGTCTTTGGCGGTTACGCCAATTTCAGCGGCTGTCAGTAATGGCTCCCATTTGATGGCGTTCTGAACGTCTCTCTGCAAATCTTCATTGTTTTTCATAATTACTTCGGGCCAGGTTGTTTGATAACTTTTACGAAGTTATCGCCCTCACAACCTGCATCCTATGACAAGCATTAGGGCTCGGCATGACCGAAGTAGGTTCATCAAAAACACTTTGACCCTTCTGATGGTCCGCTACCGGGGTCAGCGCTTTAAGCGGGTAAGTTTTTCGATATTGAGGAGGGTAATCTGGCTGTCTTTAATAT
>Ga0114915_1001453_pt1 | contig 10237 bp, 10 predicted proteins | sample MalvirAntarct_55_FD_87288 | JGI IMG/M metagenome (GOLD analysis project Ga0114915, IMG submission 87288) | Marine viral communities from the Global Malaspina Expedition - Malaspina viral metaG Antarct_55 | ecosystem: Environmental > Aquatic > Marine > Oceanic | place: South Georgia Island...
GTGGTTTTACTGGAGCAGTGAATGCTCAATATAGAGATGATAAAATTATTGAAGTGAGTCTTCGTTTAGCAAGAGGTGGTGCTTACATATTAAGTACAAAGAACGAATATTTGATTCAAAACATTAACAATGTTGTCGATAAAGGAGAATGGGATTACAACATCCAAGACAAGATGAAATTTAGTCCATTTTATTCATTCAAGTGTTATAGTAAAGTTCCACTACTCTACTTATATCCTCAATACGTAATGGATTATATTATGAAAAAAAACAATTGTATGCCATTTTATGAATACTATTTTGAACCGGCAGGGAAAACAGGTATGGTGGCATTTCAGTTTATGCATACGAATTTTGACAAAGGTATGAGAACAAAAAAACATCTAGAAACAATGTTTAATTTTGCACAATATTTATTTATTCTTCTTTTTATAATTAGTTTAATATTATTTAGCATGAACAAGGCGTTAGGTATCATTATGATTATTTTTGTTGGTATGATATTTAATACAAGAATGTTAAATCCTGTTAGTGTCCAATATCAGCATTGGAAAGCAGCAAAGCAAATGATTATTGGTTAAATATATTGTATTGATTGTATTGATTATAATGGTATATATATATTTATCTAATCGATACCACGTGATAACGATGATGCGGATGATATATTAACACGATAATCATTTTCATATTGAAGTATATTTTTCATATTTTTTATAATCGACATTGTTAATTTGTACATATTATCGTTTTTTATAACAGTTGTGATATAATTATCATTGTACGTTCTCTCTAAACGCGGTTTAGAGATTAACAATGTATTACCATCACTATCTATAGGAAATAATTCTTTTTCTTCATTCGCCATATTCTCTAAGATGTGATCTGATAAATCGTTAAACTTATCTACATTTTGGGTCTCGTGTATTTCGAGAAAACTCATAAAATCTGAATATATATTTTCATACTCGATTGATGTATCTTTACATACAATAGCTGAATGTATAGTATTTACTATATCATGATGATTCATATTTACAATGTTACCATATTGAATGCCGTTTTTTAACGTTTCTATATGGATAATAAGTTTTTCACATGACAATATATTATAAGTAGTTTCATTCACGTTATTATTTTCTAAAATACTTCTAATAGTATCATTATATTCACTTGATTCGATTGTAATATTGGTATCCATGTATATTTATATGATATATTTTTTTATTATTATTTACATCAATTTTTAAATAATAATAATACAAAAACCCTGAATATATCTATATCATTATATCATATGATGATCTACACAATATTCACAATATGCGTATAAAAAATTGAAAATTTCTACAATCACTGTCCTTATATTATCAAAAATCGCCACTTCTTCGTCCATATTTTTATTATATTATAGTATTATACTTTTAAATAGGTGTATTAAATAATTTATTCATATTTTCAACCTCCGGTCTATCTTCTACATCTACAAATATCTTCTCAATCAGACTATCATCTCTAAATCGAATGCTATATTCTTTGCTCAATTGATTTCTTCCAATACGTCCAAGAGCTTGAATCGTTTTCTCTTGCGTCATATTACTCAAATCTTTGCTAATATATCCATGGCAAAACTGGTAATTTGTTCCGTAAATATAATCAGATGAAGCAATAATCAAGTATAATTTCTGCTGAACCGCCAATTGTTTCATAATCTCTGTATAATTATTATCATGATTGTTAGTAAATACGCCAATACCCATGAGCAATAATATTTTCCAACTACTTTTCACTTCCATTAACATGATTCTCTCGACATCATGTGGCTCAATATTACACGAGAATTCACGTTCCACCAAATCTTTTTTTATCCAATGGCGCATATGGGCCAACTTATTAGGAACAAACAAATCGTTCAATGCGATGGTCTTTACCAACTTGTAGAGTCCATCTATTTCACTACGCAAACTTCTCTGTTCTGGAGTAATTCTCTCTTTGGCCATTTTATGCTCTTTTTCGACTTCGTCGCCTAGACTATCTTCCAATTGTTGCTCCTTTTGCTTCAGTACTTTCAAAACCTTGTCATTGTGTTCTATAGCAGACATCATATCACTGATTACCTGCTCTGGGATTTTAACACTTTGTAGGATAAACTTGGAAATCTTCTCAACATCGTCAGCCAAGAATATGGTGGGTCCGTCTGTAAGAGTATGAGCATCTTTTGTAGCTACATGAATATTCGACTCAAATTTCTGTGTTCGTCGTTCTCTGAAATACTGATATACGACCAACCATTGGTCTCTACTAATTCGCTCCAGCAAATCCAAATAATGAATCTTTATAGTATTCATTGTCATATTACTCAGGTCTTCATACATGACTGCGATTTTGTATCTTTCATCTTCGACTATATTATTATTATTCAAATAATGGACAAATTTGACGATTTCACTTAAATCAAAATACCGTAACAAGGTCTTGTATTTCTTACAATGATTCACACTTTCTTGAAGCTTGTCGTAATCTTCATATTTTAAATGAGGCATTTCCACTTCATTTTTCGTGTTTAGTAGAGGAATCGATTTATTACAGTCGTGACTTACGATATTATGAACCACGCTATTCTCAAATCTAGATGTGAAATCAGCAATTGTTTCTTGTAAATCTTCTTCATGAGGCAAAGTTGCTGATGAAAGAATGATATTGGGAATAATGTTTTTCTGCCAATTATCAGAGATATAAGAATGGAATTCATGCTCCTCATAATCCATTGTAATCGTAGGCTCATCCCAATACAGAATCATGTCTTCTGCCTTGTTAAAAGCGTTCATATAGTACATAGCACACAAATAGGACTTGATATCACAAATCATGATTTCCACATTGTCACCAACCGTATTATCCACCTTTTTACTTCCATCTCGGTATTTAATGTCCTTGCCTGTCTTGTTATGCTTGACATAATCTTTGGCGGCGAAATAATGCAAACGAATATCAGATACATCATTGCATCCAAAAGCGAAAGCTATCTTTTTCCCCATGGAAATGGCTGATTTAGCCAGGGCTAGACCAACATGTCTAGCAGCACAAACAAATATAACACGTTTGGTTTCGGATAGTCCTAATGGACTCAATGTTTTACCTGTACCTGTGGGGGCAATATATAATACCAGCTTGGGATTGGGATTTTTTACTAGTGTGAATAGTTGCTTTTGATGTTCATATAGATGAATGTCTTTATACGTGACCAAATCTTCATTCTTTTCTATCAAGTCACTGCTTTGTAGAAACATATCTTCTATAGTTAATTCAACTGAATAGTCGGTCAAAACAGCTTCAATAAATTCAGTGACTTGTGGAATGACATTTGTAATTTTTAGTTTCATTAAGTGATGTAAGGTATAATAATATTTATTGAATTTTGTAGTATTGTCTTTGTAAAAGTAGCGCATAGTCTGTTCGGTTATATGAAGAAGATAGAATTCAAATAACTTCTTACCACAATCCTCTATAGTTTTACTCAAATTATCGAGTTTTAATTTTTCTATGGAGTTCATTCGTTGTATTTTTATATGATGTTTGCTTTCAAATGGAAAGTCATATTTTTTTTGTAATTTTTCAATGATTGGTTGGAAATATTCTTTATGAAGATGATTCATGACACTTTCAGTAGGTGTTAATTTCAAATAATTAATAATAGATGTATTTTTGTTGTAAATTATATTCACGTCATGATAACCCTTTATAATTAGGTTTAAAATTTCTTTTTCATCACTAGGAACCGTTATTTCCGTAGTGTCCCATTCTGTCTTAGTAAGCTTTTGTTGATTTAGATCCATTGTGATAATGTAATATACTTTATTTTATTGTTCTTTATTTAATTCAATTTTTTCATTTAAGCGCAAAAAACATATTATTATCTCTCTTTGCGACAAATAGTTATTTGATAGGAAATGATATAATATAGATATATTATATCATATAGTTACATGTTTTATTTGAATGGAATTCCCATATGTATCCGCCAATTAGACGTCGTAGATTTAAAATACTCGTTTTATGACGTTATGTCATTAACATCTGAAGAAAATATTCAATTAATAAATACATTTACTGTTACCGATTTATTTGATAACTTAAATCATGATCATAAAATTTTTGTAATTGTTAGCTTGAATACAAATAGTGTTATAGGTACAGGAACTATTAAAATAATAAATCAAAATACTATGTATAGTGTATGTATTATAAAAGGTATCAAAATCCACAAAGAATATTATAATAGTGAAAATAGTGAAAATAGTGAAAATAGACTAATTAGAGCTACAAACAACCCGAATATTACAAATAAAAACGAAGAGGACTTGTATACGATATTTCTTCAATACTTAATAAATTATAGTCGTCATGAAGAAAAATGCGTCAAGTATATAGTAAAATTAGACGACGTAGATGATAAAACATGATGAATGTTTATTATATCGTTTAACACTATTTATAATTTAAACATTTATTACATGTTTTATATTTTATACTGGTTATCGTAACTATAAATATATATGTATGATAATTTCGTTATCCAAACAATAAAATCTATTTTTCCTCTTTTAGCAAACATACTTTTATATTAAATTATGGATAATAATTAATTCATTTTAATTACGTTTTTAAATTTACACCATCGTCTATTTAATTATTCATTGCTATGTAATATTTATTTATACGATAACTTATAAAAATTGATATAGAAAAATATATAAATAATAACCGATACTTTATATAATGAATCATACAACGGCTACTATTCAACCAAATACCCCAGTCACCACAATGGAATTTACATCTTTCCGTCCCATCATATTGAGCATTGATGGAAATATCGGATCTGGCAAATCTACCTTGTACAAAGATTTACAAGAGTATTATCGTGATAATACAGATATTTGTTTTGTCCCTGAGCCAGTAGATGATTGGACACATATTGTAGATGGAGATAATGTGCCTATTTTAACCAATTTATACAAAGATACGAAAAAATATGCGTTTCGCTTTCAAATGATGGCCTATATTTCGCGTCTTCATTTACTAAGGCAAAAGGTGAAAGAAAATAAATATCGTATAATTGTGAGTGAGCGTTCCGTTCAAACTGATAGAAATGTATTTGCAAAGATGTTATTCGACGATGATATGATTGAACGCGATGAATATCAAATTTACAATAATTGGTTTGACGAGTTTTTGGACGATATGTACTTGGGTGGTATCATTTATGTAAAAGCTGACCCTGAGATTTGTTCTGATCGTGTAAAAATTAGAGCTAGAGAGGGCGAGACAATTCCTCTAGAATATTTACAAAAATGTCATAAATATCATGAAGAATGGTTAGAAACCAGTACCGATAAATTAGTCATTGAAGCCAATGTTGATACAAGTGTTGAAGAAAACGCAGGTATTCGCAACACGTGGATTCAGTCTGTCGATGATTGGATAAATCGTAAATTCCCCTATGTGAATATTAATACCAATAATATAAAACAAGGCATATCAGACGAATTACCAATTTTCCAATTTGATGGTGCGTGTAGGGGAAATCCATCTAGTGATTTGGGTCTAGGCTGTATTATAAAAAATAACAATAGAACGGAAACATTGGAAGAAGGTAGTTATCATTATCCATGTACAAATGAGAATGGTGGAACAAACAACGAAGCCGAATATTTATCGCTTATTAAAGGATTAGAACTTGCTTTAAAATGCGAAATGAAGTGCATTCATGTTGAAGGAGATTCCAGTTTAATTATTAATCAAATGAATGGGACAAATAAGGTAAATGCGAAAAATCTAATTCCATTACATAAACAGGCAAAAGAATTAGAAAATAAATTTCATTATATTGATTATAAACATGTAAAACGCGAATTTAACAAAGAAGCGGATAAACTAGCAAATAAAGCACTCGACAATGACGCAGCCAATAACGCAGTCAATAACGCAGCCAATAAAGACGCGTCAAAATGCGAAGGATGTGTTCCACGATTTGAGGAAAATCAAATGGCGCATATGGGGCCGAATGGGTGTATCGATTATTGGTGAATAGTTTCAGCGTAATATGATTCAGTCGTTACATACTTCAATCTAATGAATCATTTGTCAAATAATAAGTATTTAATTTGGAGCGAGATTTATATTTCAATATATCCAGTTCTTTTTTTGTGGTTGGAAATAACTCACTGCTGTAAATATCTTGAAGACATAACCACTCAAACATTCCACCAGGATATAGATATACATTTGTAAATCCTATCTTAATCAATTGTTCATATTTATCATAAATGGTCGTATCATTTACATTTGTACCATAAATAACAATGTTTTTATCTTTATTGTTTGAAATATAATGGTTGATAATATGCTCTTCTTGGCCACATGATATTGTATTTGGTAATAAACATGCTTGGTTATTAGGAGATAATGTATTAATGATAATATATTGGTCCTTCTTTTTTATCACTTCTTGTATATCTTCAAAATTCAATCGATATAATGATGATGAACGATTTCCCATATTTTAAATATCTAATTTACTTACTCATTAAATATTTAAATATTAACTGTATTATAGTTTTTTACACTATATCTAATCAAATTTCATGAGAATTTCCACTGTTTCCTTTTTAATACTTTTCGACGCAGAAACAGATAATTCCTCCCTCTTCTTTCTTGTTTTGTTATTCTTATCAACCGCTCTATTTTTAGACGTACTGTTTCTACAGTTCATATCCTTTTCAATTATAGCGTAATTCTGTTCAATATAATCAATCGCACTATTTTCAATCGCCCATTTAAAGAAATTCAATTGACCAATGGTTGTTTGAATATGCGCACCATCTTTATACGGTACCGAAATGCGATCCCATCTACAAAATGGATCAAATCGTTTTTTAGAATAAGCCTTTAATTTCAACTTGTAATCATTATATACTTTAAATCGCTTGTCTGTATCTTGAACTTGATATACAGTATAATATTTCTTTGCGTAATTAGTAGCAAACCAATCGATAATGCGGAGCGAAATTCTCGATTCACCATTAATGACTTGTAACATTCGATCCATATTGTTGTTATTGTCCGTGTTGTAAAATTCTAATAAATTAGTCAATAGTAACTCATTTTGTGTGCTATAATTTTTCGACATTGTGTATTAATATATGAAGTATTCATAACTATATTTAAATACTTTTAGAAATAGATAGTATTCTATTTTTATTTTTATTCATTGGAATTATATTTATAATCACTCGTATTTGAATTTTGAGGAGTTAAAAAGTTTTCTTGAACTTGTAAATCTTCTAAATAGTTGGAAGAGAGAAATGGATTTAAATTTGTTTGTGCTACCATTTCTCTCTCATTCATTCTTTCAAAATTACTTTCTCTCTTTGTACCATTATTACATCCATTTTCTATAGTTGAAAATGAATGCTCATTACTAGGCATATTGTCTCTAGGAGCAGAACTATCAATAAATGTTTGTCCTTCTTGTAAAATCGTTTCCATTACATTATTTCCGATTGATTTATGCTTATCTTCTAATCTACTTTTTTCATAAAACTGGTCTTTAATCGACGGACACCACTTTAAAAAAATGATTTGACTCATATATTTTTATATTTATTATTAAAACTGTTTTCTAACTATTTTTATTTCTTTTCCACGTTTAAATCTCTCACTATCCATGCTACCTCTTTTAACATTGCATTCTAGGCAACATATAACAACATTATCATAATTATGACCCACGTCATTGTCTATCCTATCCAGAGTCCATTGTTTTTTTGAAAGTACATCTCTATATAACAACTCACATTTTTCATGACAGTAAAAACATTTCAACTTACTCTCCATAAGTCTTTCTATTACTTGATTGAGAGAAATGAGTTTATTCATATCAAATAATGATTTTTGAATATCTTGTTTTTCGTAGCCTTTTATTTTTTTTGTAATTTCTCTCTTCACTAAAATTTCATGACCTATTGTTTGTTCTAAATACAACCTGTTTATTATTTCTATATGTTTCAGATAAGTGAAGTAAGAATCATCTAATTTCCAGTTAGTGACACTTTTACGTTGATGAGTTTTTATATTTTTTATTCCGTCTATATTTCGCTTCCCTGTAATTTCCACAGACTTCATTGAAACACTAAGATATATTTATTTATTTATATTATTTTAAAATAATATAAACTTAGCTTATTATATACATATAAGAATGAGTAATGAATGTGTTGAATTGAAAAATATTAAATATAAATCTATGCTTTTAAGTGGTAATTCAGAAGAGCCAGTTGAAACCGTTGAAAATATGTCTAATTTGGACCATTTTCTTGCTGGGGAAAAAAAGAACAGTTCGAATGAAGTATGGACAAAACTAGATAAAACTACTAAAATAATTAAATTCGATGAATTTGTTACTGAATATTGTAATGATAATAACTACAATAGTCAAGACAAGGTTGATTTGAATATATTTCTAAACACGAATTTGGATAGAAAACGTCTTCTTAAAGCAAAAGAAGTGATTTACGATAAGGAAAGTGGTAAAATTAAATCTATACCATCATTGATGTATAATACTACGTCTAAAAAATTCACTCTTAAGAGATGTGAAAAACGTCAATCCACACTAAAATCACTTGCTCCTAAGAAGAGTCGTGTAAAGAAACTCATTGATACGGTAGCTGCAATGGATATAAATAATGATGACGATAGTAAGTAATTCCGACATCCGATACAGTAATATATTATTTTGCGTAATAATATATTATCTATATTGGTTACATTGTTTACACGACAATTAGATAAAATTGATATAAACAATCAATGTTATTATAAATTAAATCAACAAACAACCAATATGCTATTCGGATATCAATTACCAGAACTAAAGAATATTATAAATTTCTTTCAGTGGAAGAATATCTTCACTATTCAGGAGAGAGACGACATAGAATTATCAATGGGTACATTGATAGATAATTTTATAGAAGGAGATGTATTAGGATTCAGTAATCCACATTTTGAGTTTAATTTAAAGGAATATGTATTCACCAATATGCTCATGTCTTTGAGTGAAGTAATTTATGCGGACAATATATCTATGGCTGACAATAAATCAAAAACTATACATGTACCGTTGAAAACCCAATTAGAAGAAGAATTGGAAACCATTTATTTAAAAATTCATAAATACTATTTTACAAAATATTATCCGCCTCGTTCGTATGCGGATAGTTTTATTCGTATGGATCCAAATATTGAACAAATGATCGTTAAAATTAACGATATCGAAAATAAACCCCAACCTGAACAGCGAACGACTGAATGGTACGAATTCCGCTATAATTTAATTACGGCGAGTTCCGCATGGAAGGCATTTAAATCGCAAGCTGCTATTAATCAACTTATTGTCGAAAAATGTAAGGATTTGAATGTATCAAAATATGATACAGTTAATACTGCTACTCCAATGCATCACGGAAACAAATATGAAGATGTTTCTATTATGCTATACGAATCTATGTATAGTACGAAAGTAAAGGATTATGGATGTATTCAACATGACACTTTCAAATTTCTTGGAGCATCCCCTGATGGAATTAATGTTGATCCTTCCTCGTCAAGATATGGTAGAATGTTGGAAATAAAAAATCCGACAACCAGAGCAATCACTGGAATTCCAAAAGAAGATTATTGGATTCAAATGCAACTACAAATGGAGACATGTAATTTAAACGAATGTGACTTTTTAGAAACTGTGTTCAAGGAGTATGATTCAGAGGAGGATTTCGTGAATGACGGCACATTCACTCATACAGAAGAAGGGCAAATAAAAGGAATGATTATCTATTTTATGAAAGATGGAAAGCCATTTTATGAATACATGCCTCTACATATTTCAAAAGAAGAAAGTGAAATATGGTATGATGATATTATGATCAAGAATAATGATTTGACATGGATAAAAGATATTCATTGGTGGTTGGACGAATATAGTTGTGTATTGGTGCTTCGAAACAAATTGTGGTTCGAATCGGCTATTCATAAGATAGAACAAGTTTGGAATATTATTGAAAAAGAACGAGAAACCGGATACGAGCACCGCCTTCCTAAAAAAAAGAATGTCAGATCACGTTCAAATCCAATTGTTGAAATGACAAACAATACAAACAATACAAACAATACA
>Ga0114915_1001455_pt1 | contig 10236 bp, 8 predicted proteins | sample MalvirAntarct_55_FD_87288 | JGI IMG/M metagenome (GOLD analysis project Ga0114915, IMG submission 87288) | Marine viral communities from the Global Malaspina Expedition - Malaspina viral metaG Antarct_55 | ecosystem: Environmental > Aquatic > Marine > Oceanic | place: South Georgia Island...
CCCTCGGTGAGCCGCGGCTGATCGTCGACGACCTTCCCGACGGCGGACAGCCGCGGCTCACCGAGGGTGCCGTCCTTCCTGCGGTCGGCGACGTAGACCTCCTTGACCGTGGTGAACCAGACTTGGTCGCCGCGCACCGCGACGCCGTGCAGGTCCTTCTTCTCGGCGACGGTCTTGCGCGTGTCCGCCTTTCCGTCGCCGTCAGTGTCGCGCAGCATCACCAGCGAGCCCGGGCGCCGCTGCGAGACATAGACGGTGCCGTCGTCGGCGACGGCGATGACACGCGGGTTGTCGAGATCCTCGGCGAAGGGCGCGATCCGGAAGCCGTCCGGCAGCTTCAGCGCGCGAACATCTTCCTTCGTCGGCTTCTTCGGCGTCGGCTTGTAGACATGTCCCGTGATCTGAACGTCGGTCTTCTGCGCCATCGCCGATGTCGACGCGATCAGCGCCGCTACGGCGACCGCGATTGCGGAAGGAGATTGCATTGGCCGGCTCCAGGTTGCACCACCGCCATGCAACCGGAGCCGCACCGCGAAGTTCCCGCCGACGGCCCTGAGCCGCTACCGCACGCGGCGAAACGTGACGATCGACCCGTCTTTCGCGGGAAACTCGACCCTTACCAGGTCGCCGGCGGGGCCGAACCAGACATCCCGGCGCAGGTCGCCCTCGATATGAACATGTCCGGCCCCGATGGCGGTGCCGGCCACATCCACCGGCTCGGTGCCACGGGATGCGACGCGGACGTCCAGGCTCTTTCCGTCGAGCGAACTCAGCATCCGGTCCGCGCCGAGCGCGTCGTTGTGCCAGAGACTGTCCAGAGGTGCGGGCTCGACGATTCGGGTTTCGCCGTCGGCGGCGACCCTCAACCCCGCCGGCACGGCCTGCATCGTCACCCGATGTTGCGTGCCGTCGTCGTCGGTCTCGCTGTAGAAGGAAACCAGCTTGCCGTCGCGCCATTCTTCCCGGCTGCGGTGCTCAAAGCGGTAGACGGTGACGAAGGCGATCTTCACCGCGATCACGGTGCTCACGTTCACGACGGTCTCGCCGCCGTCGCGTTCCAGCGCGATCTGATGCGTTCCGATCCGATCGCCGTTGCGGATCACGTCGAAGGCCATCACGTCATCGGCGGCAACGGTCGGCGATGCCGCGCCAGACACAAGGAGCAGCATCGCCGAGATCAGCAGGATGGACGGCTTCAACGAGACCTCCCCGAGGAAGCGGAGCGCCACCGGGTCGTCCATCCTGCCATGCGCCCGGTCAGAACCAGAAGCTCACTCCCAGCAGCAGGGAGGTGCTCCCGGGGTTCTCGCCCTCCTCGCGTGCCATGCGGCCGGTCTCGCCGATCTTGCGCTCGTAGCCGACACCGACATAGGGCGCGAAGTTCGGCACGTATTCGTAGCGCAGCCGCAGGCCGGCCTCGAAGGAGGAGAGGCCGGAGCCGGTGCCGGTCCGCGGCACGTCCTGCGCCGCGAACGCCACCTCGACGCGCGGCTGCAGGACCAGCTTCTGGGTGATGTGCTGGTCGTACTCGACCTCCACACGCGCCGTGAGGTCGCCCCGCTCGGACAGGAAGGCCGCAGCGTCGACCTCCACATAATAGGCGGCAAGGCCTTCGAACCCGAGGACGAGGTGCGCCAGTCCCGAGTCCGGTTCGAAGTCGTAGCGCAGGCCGGCCTGGGCATCGAACCACGGCGTCACCGCCCGGCTCCACAAGGCCTGAAGCTCGGCTTCCTCCGTCTTGCCGCCCCAGGCCCCCTCCCCCTCGCTCTTGAGCCAGAGCTTGTCGATGTCGCCGCCGTACCAGGCCTGGACGTCCCAGACATAGCCGTCGGCCCCGTCCTGGACATGGGTCTCCAGCCGGTCGGCCATCACCTTCCAGGTCCGCATCCCGCCCTGGTTCGCGCGGAGCTGTTCACGTGCGGCGGACATCGCAGCCGGATCGAAGAGCGTGTCGGCCGCATGCACCGGACCGTCGAACGCCGCGGCCGGCGGCGGGGGATCCGCGACCGGCGCCGGCGCGGGCGCCGCTTCCATCGCATGGCCGGCATGCGGGTCGGCCGGCATGGCGGGAGCCGGTGCCGGCATGACGTGGCCGGCATGCGGATCGGCGGCTGGTGCCGGAGACGGCATCACGTGGCCAGCGTGTGGATCGGCGGCCGGCGCCGGAGACGGGATCACATGACCGGCATGGGGCTCGGCAGCTGCCGGAACATGATCGGCGTGCGGTTGCACTGGTGCCGGATCGGCGTGATGCGCATGCTGCGCCACGGCGGGAACGATCCAGCCCGCCGCGGCGAGAGCGAATAGGATCGGCAGCGTCCTCATGCCGGGCCTCCATCCAGCGGCCGTACGCTGACGACGTTGAACATGCCCGCATGCATGTGGAACAGCAGGTGACAGTGAAAGGCCCAGTCGCCGGGCGCGTCGGCGGTGAAGTCGAAGGTCACCGTACTGCCCGGCAGGACGTTGACCGTGTGCTTGCGCGGATGCCGGCCGGGATGGCCGTTGACCACCTCGAAGAAATGGCCGTGCAGGTGGATCGGGTGCTGCATCATCGTGTCGTTGACGAGGATAACGCGGACCCGCTCGTTCCGGGCGAAGCGGAACGGCTCGACGACCTCGCTGAAGCGCCGGCCGTCGAACGACCACATGAAGCGTTCCATGTTGCCGGTCAGGTGGATCTGCATGGTGCGCGACGGCGGCCGCGGATCCGGATTGGGCTCGAGCGCGACCAGGTCGCGGTAGGTGAGCACCCGGTGCGGGACATCCTCCAGGCCCAGGCCGGGGTGCCCCGTCCGGTCCTGCGGCATCGGCGCGATCATGTCGACGCCCACGCCGACCTGGACATCGGGCGGCGCATTGGCGGGGTCGCGCATACTCATGGAACCATGGTCCATACCGCCATGGTCCATGCCGCCCATCCCCATGTCCGGCATCCCCATGTCGGCCATGCCGAGCAGCGGACGCGGACGCAGCGGCGGCACCTCGGCCGACATGCCCATGCGGGGAGCCAGCGTGCCGCGGGCCATGCCGGAGCGATCGGCCGATTCGGCGACGATGGTGTAGGCGCGATTCTCCTCGGGTTCGACGATCACGTCGTAGGTTTCGGCGACGGAGATCTGGAACTCCTCGACCGCCACCGGCCGGACGTTCTCGCCGTCGGCATTGACCACCGTCATGCGCAGGCCGGGAATGCGGACCTGGAAGACCGACATGGCCGAAGCGTTGATCACCCGCAGGCGCACCCGCTCGCCCGGACGGAACAGTCCCGTCCAGTTCTCCTGCGGTCCGTGACCGTTGACGAGGTAGGTGTAGGCGGCCCCGGTGACGTCGGCGATGTCCGTGGGGTCCATGCGCATGCCGGCCCACATCGCCCGGTCGCGCAGCGGGATGCGCTGCTCCGGGTCGCTGCCGTCGGCGAGACCGGCCAAGGTCAGGTGCTGGCGGTTGAAATAGCCGCCTTCCTGTTTCAGCAGCCGCATGATCGTGTGCGGATGCAGAAAGCTCCAGTCCGACAGCACGAGGACATGCTCCCGGTCATAGGCGACCGGATCGGCATCGGCGGGGTCGATGATCATCGGGCCGTAGTGGCCGCGCGCCTCCTGCAGGTCGGAATGGCTGTGGTACCAGTAGGTGCCGGCCTGTCGGACCGGAAATTCGTAGTGGAACGTCTCGCCGGGACGGATGCCCGGGAAACTGATGCCGGGAACACCGTCCATCTGGAACGGCAGGAGAAGGCCGTGCCAGTGGATCGACGTGTCCGCCGCCAGCCGGTTCGTGACGGAGAGCCGAACGCTTTGGCCCTCGCGCAGGCGCAGGAGCGGCGCCGGCAGGGTGCCGTTGACGGTTATGGCGTGTCCGGTGCGGCCGCCCACGGAGAACGGCGTCTCCGCGACGGTGAGCGCGATGTGGTCGCCGGACAGGGTCGGCGTGACGGGCGGCAGACCGGGCGTGCCGCTACGGGCCCAGGCGGGCAGGAGCGGCAGCATGGACGCGGCACCGCCGATCGCGGCCGCGCGGCCGAGCAGGGCGCGCCGCGACAGGCGTGCGCAGGTGTCGTTGGAAGGCATGATACGCCTCTTCCCGAATGTGTCTCGATGGGAGAGGACGGTTCCGCGGCGGCGTGACGCGTGCACGCTGGCGGACTCGTCTCGACGTCGCCGCCTGGGCGGCGGTCAGGCGAAGTCGCGCGGCGGCCTGTCGAGACGGGCATGGGCGTGCTGCCATGTCCATGCGAGGCGGCCCGGCGCCGACGCGACGATCGTCACGCGGCGGGCGATCTGCGTGGGGGACGCCTCTATGGCCGCGTGGCCGCAGGCCAGCGTGCAGCACGCCATCATCGCGTGATCGGGCGCTGCGGGCGTCTGGTGCCCGGTGTCGGCCGAAGGCTTCGGCGAGGCGTGGCCCGCCGCGTCATGCGCCGCATCGAGCCCATGGTGCGGGCCGCCGGGTCCAATGTCGACGTATCCGCTGCCGGCGTGGCACGGCAGGAGATCCGCGCCGGACGGCACGCGCGCGACGGATACGGACACGAACGACGCCATCAGCACCGCCAGCAGCATGCCGGCGAGCCACAGCCTCGTGCGAAGCGCGTCTATGATCACGGTGGGGGACACGCTCCTTTTCTAGGCCCGGCTCGAAGGCCGGTCAACGAAGCACTCCGCCGCCGGACGCTACGCCATCGGCACCATGATCATCCAGGACACGCCGAACCTGTCGGCGACCGCGCCGAAGATCTTGGCGTAGAAGGTCGGACCGAGCGGCATCTGGACCTGCCCGCCCTCGGCGAGGGCGTGGAAGTATCGGCGAGCGGTCGCCTCGTCGGCGACGGACACGGCCAGCGAGAAGCCCTGGAACGTCGCGTCCCCCTGGCTCATCCCGTCCGACGCCATCACCAGGGCGCCGCCGACGAGCAGGCCGCAATGCATGATCTTGTCCTCGGACCCGGGCGGCGGCGCGCAGCCTTCGACCGGCTTGCCCGTCGGATCGGGCGGCGCGTCCTTGAAGCGCATCAGATCCTGGACCTCCGCGTCGAGCGCGGTCCGATAGAACGCGATCGCCTCTTCGCAGCGGCCGTTGAAGAACAGGTAGGGCTGGACGGTCATGGCAAGTCTCCTTCGGATACGGTCGTGCCGCGTCGGCCGGCCTTCGCGCCGCCGACGTCGCGTTGCTTCACCCACTCCGCACAGCGGCTTTGACGGCCTCCAATAATGTTGATATCAACATTTCTGTCAACGCCAATCGGTCGGAGGCCGGCGTCTCGCCACTCCGGAACAGGACGAGGAGAACCACGATGACGGCGACGCTCGCCACCAAGGAAACGCCGGAGTCTGCCGAGAGCGGCATCCGCGCGCTCATCGAGAACTGGGCGGAAGCCGTCCGCTCGGCCGACGTCGACCGGATCATGGCCTTCTACGCCGACGACGTGATCGCCTACGACGCCATCGTGCAACTGCGGTTCGTCGGCAAGCCGGCCTATCGCGATCACTGGGCGTTCTGCATGAGCATGTGCGGCGGCATGATCTTCGACCCCGGCGACATCACGGTGTCGGCGGACGGCGATGTGGGCTTCGCCCATTGCCTGATCCGCTGCGGCGGCGTCGGCCCCGACGGCAAGGAGCAGGCGAGCTGGATGCGGATGAGCGCAGGCTACCGCAGGCTGGCCGGCCAGTGGAAGATCGCGCACGAGCACTTCTCCGCTCCCTTCGACATGGAGAGCGGCAAGGCGCTGTTCGAACTCACGCCTTAGCCCGGGCGCGCGTCAGGGCCGCGGCAGCGCGTAGGCGATCACCGCATCCCCGGTCTTGGTTCCCAGCGAGCCGTGCCCGCCGGCGATCACCAGGACGTACTGCCGGCCGTCGTCGCCCATGTAGCTCATCGGGGTCGCCTGCCCGCCGGCGGGCAGGCGGTCCTCCCACAGCTGGCGGCCGTCGGTCATGTCGTAGGCGCGGACATAGTAGTCGATGGTGCCGGTCAGGAAGGCGACGCCGCCGGCGGTCACGATCGGGCCGCCGAGACTGGGCACGCCCATGCGAAAGGGCAGAGGCAGCGGCGAGGCGTCCCGCACCGTGCCGTTCTTGTGCTGCCAGACGATCTCCCCGCTGACGAGGTCGGCTGCGGCGACGTAGCCCCAGGGCGGCTGCTGGCAGGGCAGCCCCAGCGCCGACGTGAACGGCCCGAGTTCCACGGCGAACGGCGCGCCGAAATTCTCGTTCAGTGCCGGAAGCCGGCCCGGCGGCGACCCGCCGGTCTGCACGTAGAGGTCCGCGTCGTTCTCACGCGGCACCAGACGCGACACGAACGCCAGATAGGCGGGCGTCGTGAAGGCGACCTGCCGGACGGGGTCGACCGCCACCCCACCCCAGTTGAAGACGCCGAAATTCCCCGGGTAGACGAGCGTACCCTCCACGGAGGGCGGCGTGTACCGTCCCTCGTAGCGCAGCTGCCGGAACGCGATCCGGCAGGCCAGTTGGTCGAACATCGTCGCCCCCCACATGTCGCTCCCGCGCAGCGGAGGCGGATCGAACGACAGGGCCGACCGCGGCTGCACCGCCGCAGTCCGATCGCCGGGGGCGGCACCCTGCGGCACCGGCACCTCCTCGACCGGCAGCACCGGCTCACCGGTGCGCCGGTCGAGCACGAACAGTTCGCCCTGCTTGGTCGGCTGCACCAGTGCCGGCACGGTGTGGCCACCGACGGTCAGGTCCACGAGGCTCGGCTGGGCCGGAACGTCGTAATCCCACAGGTCGTGGTGCACGGTCTGGAACACCCAACGCACCGCCCCGGTCGCCAGGTCCAGCGCCACGACCGACGATGAGAAGCGTTCCGCCGCCTCGGAGCGGTTGCCGCCCCACTGGTCCGGCGGCTGGTTGCCGAGCGGCACGTAGACCATGCCCAGATCCTCGTCGACCGAGGAGATCGACCAGCTGTTCGGTGAATTCGGTGTGTAGGTGGCGCCAGGGGCGATCGGCGCGGTATCGCCCGGGTTGCCGGGATCCCAGTTCCACACCAGCGCCCCCGTGTCGACGTCGAAGCCGCGGATGACGCCCGACGGTTCGGTGGTCGAGACGTTGTCGAGCACCGTCCCGCCGACGACGATGATCCGGTCCGTGACCACGACCGGCGAGGTCGAATAGTAGGAACCGGGATTGACGTGGGGCATGTTCGCCCAGAGGTCGATCTGACCGGTGCCGCCGCCGAAGTTCGTGCAAACCCGGCCGCTCTCGGGATCGAGCGCCAGGAGGCGGCCGTCCGCCGTCGGCATGAACAGCTTCGCGGTACACACCGTCGACGGCGCGCCGCGCGCCGCGACCGGCATGCCCTCGACGCTCGACGTACGTATCTCGGCGCCGGCCACGGCAGACGGCACGGCGCTGTCGCTCGCGCCGGCATGATAGGACAGCCCGCGGCATGTGAGATGCTGGAGCGCGAGTTCGCCGCGGATCTGCGGGTCGAAGCGCCAGATCTCGGCACCGGTGGTGGCGTCGAGCGCAATGACCAACTGGTGCGGCGTGCAGAGATAGAGACGGTTGCCGATCTTGAGCGGCGTTACCTCGAAGGTCGTCTCGACCGGATCGCCCGGTCGGCCGGGCACGTCGCCGGTGTGATAGGTCCAGGCGACCGCAAGATCCGGCACGTTCTGCGGCGTGATCTGGTCGAGGGGGGCATAGCGCTGGCCGTATCCCGTGCGGCCATAGGCGTGCCATTCGCCCGGCGGCATCTCAGGGGCGCCGCTCGACGGCAGGGCCGATGCGGAGGCGGCAGCGACCCGGCCGTCCATTCTGTGGGGATCGACGAACCAGGAGCCCACTGCCACCGCGACGGCGATCGCCAGCACGACGGTGAGGTGCAGCCCGGCGCCGCGAAGCGCCGTGACCCGCGGTGCGCCCTTGCCGCCCTCCCCCAGGCCACGCGTGATCCAGGGCATCAGCAGCAGCACCCCGATCACCACCAGAACCCCACCGCGCGCGGCGAGCGGCCACCAGTCCAGGCCGGATTCCCAAAGGGCCCAGGCGAGCGTGCCCGCGACCGTCAGCGCATACAGGGAAAGCGCGGCCGGTTGCCCGCGTGCCAACAGGATCCCCGCCGCCGCGACGGCTGCCCCGGCGATCAGGTAATAGAGGGATCCACCCAGCAAGATCAGCCAGACGCCGCCGCCCGCCAGCCCCAGCCCGATCAGGACGAGGGTCACGGCAGCGGCGGCGCGCACGAACCGGGCGATCGAGTTGGACATGGTCGCGGCTCCCCAGCCAGAACGGAATACGAGGCTAACCACGTAGAGCCGTCGCGGTTCGCCGGCCCCGTGCGCGATGAGGACCGTCGCGTCCCGTCGGGCGGTGCTTTCGCAACCCGGCCGGGTCGGTCAGCATGTCCCCGCCGCCGGTCCGGCCGCATCGGGAGAGCCGCAATGAGATTGGGTATCGTATTCCTGCCGGTCCAGAACGTCGCCGCGGGAACGCCCGTGCGCCGCGTCGTCGAAACGGCGCAGCGCGTCGAATCCTTTGGCTTCGCCGGCCTCTGGATGACCGACTCGGTCGGGCGCGGCCCCGCCACGCTCGACCCCCTGATCGCCCTCGCCGCGGCCGCCGCGGTAACCGAGCGCATCGAACTCGGCACGTGCGTGCTCCAGGTCCCGATCCGGCCGCCGGTGGACGCCGCCCACCGCATCCGTTCGCTCGACGCCCTGGCCGGTGGGCGGATGCGACTCGGCGTCGGGACGGGATCGACGCAGGCGGACTTCAGCCTGTTCGGTGCGGACTATGAAAGCCGCTTCCGCGCCCTGCCCGATGCGCTCGACACGATGCGCGCCGTGTGGCGCGGCGAGCCGGTCGACGGCGTGGTGCTGGCACCCTGGTCGGACGTGCCGGCCGCACCGCCGATCCTGCTCGGCGCCTGGCGCAGTCAGCGCTGGATCGAGCGCGCGGCCCGGGAGTGCGACGGCTGGCTCGCGTCCGGCATTCACAGTTCCTGGGAAGACCTCGAACGCGGCATCGGCCTCTACCGCGCCGCCGGCGGCACGCGCGCGGCGGTGGCGAACGTCTCCATCGACCTCCGCGAGACCCCGAAAGTGACGCCGCTGGGGGCGCACTCGAAGATCACGCTGATCTGCACCCCGGCCGAAGCCCGCGAACGTCTCGCCCGGCTCGCGAGCCTGGGCTTCGACGACGTCCTCCTGATCGCGCCGCCCGACGATCCGGCACAGTTGGAAGCGATCAGGGCTCTCGTCTGACGGTGGACACCTGAACGGCGGTCGGTGCGCGGTGCCGCGGCTACACGAACAGCCAGAGCATCGCGCCCGCCGCCATCCACAGGCTGACCAGGGACGCGGCGAGAACGACGGCACGCTCCCACCCTTGCGCGGACGGCACGCGCGGCAGGGTGGCGAGTTCGTCGGCCACGTGATGGTCGCCGGTCGGCGCACCGGTCGCCAGCCGGCGGATGAGCAAGGGAACGCCACCGGCCGGCGTCGAGTTGGCCGCCGTCCGCCGCCCCTCCCAGTCGCTCACGAAGCGCACGAACGCTTCTTCCGGCAGCGCGCGGCTGAAGAGATAGCCCTGCGCCTCCGAGCATCCCAGGTCCTGGACGAACTGGAGCTGCTCCTCGGTCTCGACGCCCTCGGGCTGCACGCGCAGCCCGAGGCTCGTGCCGAGTGCCGCCACGCCGCGGACGATCGCCGCGTCGCGCGGGTCGTCCATCACCGCGCCGATGAACGCCCGGTCGATCTTGATCTTCGAGACCGGAAAGGAGCGCAGGTAGGTCAGGGTGCCGTAGCCCATGCCGAAATCGTCGATGACGACGCGCACGCCGCGTCGCGCCAGCGCCGCGAGCTGCGGCAGCGCATCGCCGGCGCGGTCCTCGAGCATCGCCGTTTCGGTGATTTCGATCTCCAGCCGGCGAGCATCCACCCGGTTCCTGTCGAGCGCAGCGGTGACCGCCTCGTAGACCCCGGCGTCGCGGAACTGTGCGGCGGACACGTTGACCGCGACGGTCAGGTCGTCGAGCCCGGCCGTGTCCCAGCGCCGAAGGGTGGCACAGGCGGCGTCGAGCACCCACGCCCCCAGCGGCCGGATCGCGCCGGTCGCCTCGGCCAGCGGCACGAACCGTGACGGCTCGACGAAGCCACGCTCCGGATGCGGCCAGCGCAGCAAGGCTTCGGCACCGGAGATCCGGCCCGTCGTCAGGTCGACGACCGGCTGGAAGTGTAGCGCCAGTCCCGCCTCGTCGATCGCCTGGAGG
>Ga0114915_1001457_pt1 | contig 10233 bp, 22 predicted proteins | sample MalvirAntarct_55_FD_87288 | JGI IMG/M metagenome (GOLD analysis project Ga0114915, IMG submission 87288) | Marine viral communities from the Global Malaspina Expedition - Malaspina viral metaG Antarct_55 | ecosystem: Environmental > Aquatic > Marine > Oceanic | place: South Georgia Island...
TAACAAATGAGTTAAATATAACGTCACTGTGTACTAATGTATTACCGTATATACCAGTAACAATATCAACCGCAGCAAATATTGTCATCACAGCAAACGATAAAAAGCCAACGATGTTCTTTTCGTTGTACCTGTTCCGTGTTCTAAATATATCCCAGAAAGACATACTAAAGCCCTTTAGCTCTTTCCGTGATAGGGCCTCCTTGATAAGGATATTCGTTTTTTGCTAACAGCCTAATGCCGTCTGCCCCGGAACTGCGCCCAGGGGCTATTGGCATTTGATCCATATTTAATGGGCCATCCCAAGTAGAAGCTTCACCTTGATTTTTAGCGTATACTCTTGTTTCAGGAGCTTTGTATAGGTTTATTTCGTTTTTCATAATTACTTTTGATTTCTGTATTCGTTTGAGCCGAACATTTTAGCAGACTTCATAGCTATTTTACTATTTACTCTACCTGACATTTGCATTAAGTTTGAAAGTTGATCTCTCATAGCCGTCTGGCCTTGAGGCATCATTTGACCATCCATACCAGGAGGCATCATTTGACCATCCATACCAGGAGGCATTATTTTATTAGCAATATCTGTTGTAGTACCAGGTTTAATGGCATTAATTATCTGCCCTTGTGGAACTGCAGCCGCTATATTTTGAATGGTAGGATCAGCCACTACATCCTGAACCGCACCGATACCTGTTTGCGCAGCATCGCGGACCGCGCCAATACCTTGTGATACAAGCCCTCTTGCTTTATCGAATAATGCCATTATTTATATTTTTTTGCGTTATAGCTTTTTTGGTAAAGACCAGATCTCATCATAGCTTTACCGTATGCGTCTGACTTTTGAAAAACACCCGAATCGCCAATACCTTCGACTTCTGTTTGATCAATAATATCTTTATCGCTTAACTCCGCGTCCTGCTTTGCTGTGAGTGCTTTGTCATAATTATTGCGGCCGCCAAGTATATTATAAAATGTAGAAGCGTCTTCTGGTTGGTTTTTAATATCAAACCTAAAATCGCTTTTATTTCCTTCGGTGGTTTTATATCTAGCTCTATCTCCTCTGCCAAATCCACCTTCCATTTCTGAAGCTATTGGGTTAGTTTTAAGATTTGATATAGGATTACCCTTCGGCACTTGGCTAAGATCTATAGGCGTCGCACCTGATTCAGGTGATTTTGACATACCATCAATTTTAGATGCCATTTTTTTTAGCTTCTCAAACCGATCTTTAGCATCTTTAAAGTAATCTCCAAACGTGGCGGGTCTTTTGCCAGATACTTCACTGTATCTAGATTTTTTGCTTAAATCCTCGGAAAGACCGTAAGACCCTTTTTGTGCATTTCCAAACACGGGCCTGGTTAATCCCCCTACTGTACGATAGCCCGATGCTTTTCCAATTTTTTCAGCCATTTTATCTGTTTTTATCTTTATTAAGTTTCTTAATGGACACGCTTAATACTTTGTCCATATACGTATCACCTTTCATTATGTGATTAGATCTTTCAGTTTCAGGTATATCTTCTTGGCCAAGCATAATACGATACATTCTATTTATTAGTTGCTTGCCTTTTAAAGATATTTTGTAAATGTTATACTTCCTGGTTGTTCTATTTCTGTGTCTCCAAACTACAATCCAGCCTTCTTTCAGTAATCTATTCCATCTTCTGTTATCCCAACTATAAGCGTATGTACCTTCTTTAAAGTCTTGCTTTCGAAAATACTCAAGGCAGTCTAGATATATTATTAATTCTAGATCTGCCTCTCGTATGCTATAATTTTTGTAGGCCCATTGCCTAATTACTCTATAATGCTTTAATACGTTTAATTGCCTAATATCATTTGGCTCAATACGCATTACAAAATCATTACAATATCAAACTCTTTTATTACTTTGTAAAAAGTACCATCTACTTCTAGATCAAAGCCAGCGTGTCGGTCGTAGTATATAACATCGTTTTTAATAACTCCGTTAACTTCTATACCAGTGTTAATTACCTTGGCTTCTCTATATCTTATGTCTTGTCTATGTGTAGAACCTAGATCAAGACCGCTTTTTGTTTTAATATGACCCTCTTTTTTTGGATCAATTAAAACGTATTTACCCATTACTTTCATCGACCCTTAGATTATTAATTACACAATTTGTTGATAATATAGTTGTTGAAACAGAAACTGCATTTTTTAATGCACTCTTTGTTACTAACAACGGATCGATAATGCCTGTCTTTATCATATTAACGCTTTTACCAGTTTTAGCGTTTAGGCCAACACCTGCTTGAGCAAAAATTTGGTCTGTGTCAAGATCAGCATTAGCAAGAATAACTTCCCAGGGCTTTTGAATAGCTTTAAGTAATATTTTTTCTCCTTCGTTTTCAGGCTTAATTTTACTTGATGCATTCAATAAAGCAATGCCACCGCCTGGGACAATGCCTTCCTTAATAGCAGCGCGAACCGCACAAATAGCATCATCTACTCTATCTGTTTTTTCTTTTAACTCTACATCAGAATTAGCGCCAACTCTAATAACGCCAACCTTACAAGATAAAAAGCCTAATCTTTTTTCTAGCGCCGCTTTCTTACCCGGCTTTTCTTCTTCTTCTATTTGCTTTTTTACAGACTCTATTGCAGCATTAAGTTCTTCAGTTTCCTCGTCTATTTCTATAATAGTCTCGTGCATGTCTGTTGTAGACTTTAAGCAAGACCCTAGATGCTCTGGCTGAATTAAATCTGTATCATCACCTAAATCCTCACTTATAACTTTAGCACCTGTTATAAGAGATAAGTCATGTAGCTTTTGCTTTCTGTTAAATCCGAAATCAGGTGAATCAATAACATTTACTTTAATGTTACCCTTCATCTTATTCATAGCCAATGCGCCTATGACTTGATCATCCATTTCAGCTATAATCAAAAGCTCATTATTACTTTTTATAACATACGCTAATACAGACTCTATTTTTCTAATATTATCTATTTTGTTTTCGCATATAAGCACAAGCGGCTTATTCATTATGCACTTGTTCTTGTCTTCGTTTGTGGCAAAGTGTAAATTCTTAATGCCTTTGTCGAATGAAGCACCACTTATAATTTTGTGATATGTGTTCTCGTCACTAGAGGTTTCCATTGTTACAACGCCGCTATCGCCAACTTGCTCAAAAGCAGAAGATATAATACTACCTAGCTCTTGATCGTTATTAGAAGATATGGTAGCTATATGGTTTAACATGTCCCCCTTTACAGGCTTAGCTATTTTTTCTAAATACTTAATTACTTTGTCAGTGGCCGTTCTAATGCCTAGCTTAACGTCTTTAACATCATGCTTATAAGCCTCTGTTAAAATAGCATGCGCTAACACCGTTGCCGTTGTAGTTCCGTCACCAGCCTCTTCAACAGTTTTTCTAGCGGCATCCTTTAATAGTGTGGCCCCCATATTTTCAACCGGGTCTTTTAATATTATTGCGTTTGCTACAGTTACACCATCTCTAGTTATAACAGGTTTGCCATCATCGTCTTCTAGTATAACGGATTTGCCGGATGCCCCAAGCGTAGAACTAACTGCTTTATATAATTTGTCCGCCCCTTCATATATGGCGTTCCTAGCATCTAAACCAAAGTTTAAATGTTTTACAATATTACTTTCTCTCATGAATTTAATTTGATTTTATTTAAATGTTTTAACGACCTTAGGTCCTTCAGCAAATGTAAGCTTTTTATTATAATGATCAATGCTTGCATTTATAGCACTTTCCGCATCAATCATGCTTTGTCGTCGGGTTACATCAACCCATTGATTATTGGATTTTAAAAACTCTGTCTGGAAGTACCCATTTGAGAGTTGTACTATTCTCCAATTTTTTTTCTTTGTTAAGCTTTTCCAAAATTCTATGGTTTCTGGGCTTGGCGTTTCATTCGTGTTAAACGAATTTGTTTTGTAATAAAAATACGTCATTGTGTTTGGTTTTGGTTTTTACTATTTAGTAGGTTTAATTCTGTTTTTTGCAGTTAATAATATTCTTTCTTCTAGCCTTGCCACATTGGCACGCAAGTTAGCGTTTTCTTTCATTAAGATTTCTATCTTAATATAAAGTTCTTCTACCTTATCTTCTAGCTCACTTATTCTTTTTTTATTGTCTTCTCTAACACTTGACTTAAAAGAACTAGAGTTGTCTATTTTTTTCTTCCATATGTTCCAGCCCTCCTTTAGTCCTAAGGCACCAATAAGGGCAACTAACATTGGGATGATAGTTCCTTCGTCCATATTTATTATTCTTAGTCTGGGGGTGTGTCAGGTTGAAACTGAAACCTCCAGTTGTTAAACGACTGCCCGTTTTCAAACATAACAACCTTAGGTGAGTCTATCTCAACCAGGCTTTCTATGCCTACGTAGTCAAACGGGTTTTCCTCTTCATCGTATCTTACAAAGTCCCAAGTTATAGCTGTGTTATGTACTGTGTAAGTGTCGTCTGTTATGTATCCGTAGTAGCTCATATTAGTGGGGTACAAATGGTGTTCCTGTGAAATTTTGTAATGTAAAGTTGTTTACATTACCGCTGCTGTCAACTGCTGTAGTTCCTGTGTATGACGTTGCTTCGTTAAACTTGACGTATTGGTCAGGTGATGTAATTACACTATCAAAGGCTGCACCGTTTCCGCTATTATATATAGCGTCCACATTTGCCTGTGTTGCACCAACACCTACCTTAAACGCCCACTCATCGGCTAAACCTTTGTATGGGTATACACCTCCTGACTGGTTAAACGAAAGATTACCAATTGTAAAAGCACTAGTGTTTGTGGCCTGTGCTAAATAAGTTTGTGCAACCCCATCAACATAAAGTTTAACACTACCTGATATTCTAGAAATGCAGTAATGATGCCACGCGCCAACACCATTTCTATAATCATGATTCCATGCGTTTTGGTTTGTCCCACCCGTCGCTCTCCAGTATACTACTGTAGGGTAGAAAAATACTCTGTCATTACTACTGTTTTCAACTAACCAAAATCTATTTTGTGTACCTGTTGCTAACTCAGGCTTTAACCAAAAAGAAAAAGTAAAGTCACCCGCTGCCGTTATAGAGCTACTTGCTAACTGGTCGTTAACACCATCGAATGAAAGCGCGTTTTCAAAGTCGTATCCACCGCCACCAGATTCCTTTGTAAATAATCCATTAAATGCTAGTGTTAAACTCATTTATTTAAAGTCTTGGTTTGCCGATGCATATATATCTGCTGAGTCTGCTAAAAAACTAATTATATCAACAGAGTTTACAGTGGCGGTTATTGTTGGCACTGTTCCTCCAGGCCATACTACAGCACCGCCAGATACAGTATATGCAGTTATATTAAAAGAAGATCCTGCGGCTTGAGTAACTTTTAAAATAGCAGGTGTACCCACCGGCAGGTTTGTTATTGCAAGCGTTGTATTTTCAGTTAACGTAATTTTACCAAAGGTACCTTGACTTGCATTCCATGTTGCCGCACCACTTGAAGAAGTTATTGCAGACTCTCCAGATGTAAACTGCTTTGCAGCTACATTATCGGTGGTAAGTGTGTTTGATGTTTTATTATAAGTTAATTCAGCTTCACCAGCAAATGCACCACTATCATTAAACTGTACCTGTGTAGTTGAACCGCCTGGAGTTCCTCCGCTAGAAGGTGTAGGTATCCAAGATAATGTACCTGATGCGTTTGACTCTAGTATTTGATTTGCTACAGCAGGTAAGGCGTTAGGTAGCTGTAATGTATAAGTAACTCCCCCTGTATGATTAGGCCCTTTAATACCTACATAGTGGGCACTACCCGCTTCACAATATATTTTAAGTAAACCGTGGCTTGTACCATTACCTAATAAACCTAGCTCGTAGGTTGCGTTTATTCCAGTTGTATCAGCTTTTTGAACTAAAACAGAATCACCTAAAGTAGTCGTAGTTGCAAATATAGGAAATGTTAACTGAGTGCCTGGCCCTACACTGCTATTTAATGCTGACCATGATAGTGTGCCACCACCGTCTGTTATTAATACCTGTCCAGCAGTTCCATCCGCATTAGGCCATGTATTTTTGTCTATAACAACATAACCCGTATCTGGGTTTAATGTTATGCCACCCGTTCCACCAGCAACTATATTAACTAAACCGTTTTTTACACCTGAAGTAGATGTTAGGTCATATGCGCCAAGATCTAAATTTTGCTCTATTTCAAAATTAACAGTAATGGTATTACCGCCACTAGATATAGTAGTAATATTAACACCACCCGCTAATGTCAATGCACCAGTCAATGTGTTAAGTGATGAAACACCCGCAGCACCTACAGTAGCTAAATCTACAATGCTTTGAACCGTAACACTTTTAGTCGCGTTAGGGGTTAGTGCGTCTTCTGTATCCGATATAAGTACTAAGTCGGCACCTGCGGGTGGATTTTTTCGTGGATATTGATATTGTATTGCCATTATGCCTTGTAGTTTCTTTTTCCTTCTGATTTAGTGCCGTTTCCGTCGTTACCACGGTTTTTACTGCGCTTTTCCCAGCGTTGATCTTCGTGATCCCAGTCTTTATTGCGTAACCAAGCTTTAGCAGCAGCTAATCCTACGCACTTAATCAAGCTTCTTAGCTTTTCTCCACGCCTTTTTTGATTTGCTGCCTTCATTTCACGCCTCCTATCCGTTTTTGCATATTTTAAATCTCGTACTGCCTTATTTTTAGCTGCCTTAGGGCTTAGGTTTTGTGCCATTATCTTTACGGTTGGGTATAATAAGATATTCACATGTAAAAAGCCATAATTACCGTATATAAACTGGGACTATAGCCCCCTACTAATATATATTAAAGGCTAATGTCTCACTTTTGAAAATTTGTTAGATATAGTGACGTTATGGGTTGTACTATATTATTACATCTTAAATTTTTTTCGGAAATCGTTTTTATTTTTATGCAGCTCCCCCTTTCGCAGAGGTTTTACGAATTATTTTTTTGCTTTTTATGCTTTTCCGTACATGTTTTACCTTTTCCCGCAGATTTACTACGGCTTCTCCTCCGCTTCGCGGTCATGCTACGATACGAATCGTGCGCTGGCCAAATGTTATTTCGCAGATTCTTAACGGGTCTCGATATATATTAAATCAAATATAAATATCATGAACGCATTAACACGTATTGCATCAATAGTATGCAAAGAAATGGACAAAGGGAATCAATTTGACACTATACTGGACGTAATTCGAGAGACTACTGATTGCCCCTTTACAGACCTAGAAGTATCAAACAGGTGTGCGGAACTTATAGGTCTCGCATAGCCCCCCCTGGGGGAACGAATAAGCGCTGGCCAAATTTTACTTTGCAGACTTTTAACGAGCATCTATATATATTAAATCAAATATAAATATTATGACTAACACTGACAACCCCTGGGATATGCTATGGGCAATCCAAAAAAATCAAAAATGCTTTTGGACAAACAAATGGGACCACCTGACTAACGACTGGGTCAAGAGGTTATACACAGAGGATGACATCAACGACATGGAACTGTGTGAGGTAAGCGAGATGCTTGACTACGACCCAGATCTGGAAAACGGATAAGTGCTGGCCAAATTTTACTTTGCAAATTCTTAACGACTTTAAATATATATTAAATCAAATAAATAATTAATTAAATAAATAAATAAATTATGGAATATTTACCAAGTACAAGTTTTACCTACGAGCAATTATCAGAGTGGAAAGAGGGAGAATTGATTGAACAAATACTAGAATTACAAAACGCAATAAATAATTATATCGATTACGAAGACTAAACAAAACAAATAAACAAATAAATAAATAGACTATGGACTTATCACAAGATGACATCTCAAATATGGAATTTGGATTAGACTACGAACAACTGGGAACATACGAAAAAGAATGGGTTGACGACGAGCTTAACGCAGATTCTTAACGAGTTTAAATATATAATAAACTAAATTAAATAAATTATGAATACTACAGATTTTAGAAAAGAAGGACAGTTAATAATACTAGAAGTACTAATAAATAACTTTCATGTTAAAGCTCACTCTAAAGAAGATTTAGATTTAACAGACGAACAAAACGCAATATTTGAACACTTGTTATACAACATGAACTACGATTGTGAACGTAATGAAGAAATGTCAAGCTACATGCTAAGAGCAACCTACGAAGAAGCAGCTAACTACTACTTAGAAGTGTTCTTGCCTAAATTCAAATTAGCTAACTAAATAAACAAAATACAAAAATAATACGCCTATGGATATATAATATATAAAAAAATATCTTAATCGTGGCTGGATATACTTTGCTATACACCAGAAGAGTATACTCTGACCTGCTCCACAGTTTGCTATACATGTCTAAGACATTACAAATTCTTAACGAATGAATATATATATTAAATCAAATAAGTAACAACATGAAAACAACATTTGTAGTGAATGCCATCAAGATTTTAATTGAGGCAAGAAATAAAAAGTACGCGTCCGAATCATGTCAACTAGAAGTAAAAGACACAACACGCTCCTGGTCAGATCGACCAATACTAAAAGTATCAGGCTTTGAAGCGCCAGCCTACTTTGCCCAAATGAAACCATTCTTAGAACCAATGGTGTGCTCAGTAGATATAATAAACGATAGAGAAGTCGAACTAGTAATGTCAAACCATAACACCTAAAAAAAAGCGAGACGTTAGCCCCCTACTATATAAACATAAGAGGCTAATGTCCCACTTTACCAAAAACTGTATATCAGTGTGACAATATCCTTTATATGACAATATGTCATGACACAGAGTGTTATACCACCTGGTTAAGTTTATATAATAAACCACTGATCACCTTTAATGCAAAGGATTAACGAACTAAAGTATATAATAAACCAAACAATAAATACCATGAAAACTTTCACTTATGACGAAGTAGTTGGGTTAATGTCTCAATGCTTGGACAACTTAGAAGAGCGAATCTCATTAGGAGATCATATTGAAATAATTGACTATGACTTGTCAATGTACGACCACCAGGTTGAGATAGACGGTGCTAACTTTAATTGTGATGAACTATATGATGAGATCTCAATTGACTTCAAAGACCGACTCGATGACTTAGTAAAATATAAAGAGTCTTCAATCAGTCTAAAGTAATAATGCAAAATAAATACGACCAATAATATATAATATAATAAATAACAAACAAATGAAAACAATTAAACAAAAAATCCAGGAGCAAGGTGGCAAGTTCTTTAGTGTAGAATTTACCAAGAAAGACGGAACAACCAGGGTAATGCTTTGCAAAGTCGGTGTAACTAAATACCTTAGAGGTGGCAAGCGAACCGTTGGCGATGACTTTCAAGTAGTCTTTGACATGCAAAAAATGTTATATAGATGTTTCAGGTACGATTCAGTAGTTAAAATAAATAATAAATTAGTCCTTCATTAAACCATAAACCAATGAGAGCATTCGACAAATACAAACAAAATCTAAGACAGGCTGGCGACGATATATGGTCTTACTCTACACATGTTGCAACAATAGTGTATGATGAAGATCACTATGCATCCCATTTGGAGCAGCTAGGTTGGTGGAGTGTAACAACGCAAAAGCATATTAACTATGCAGCATCTGAGCTAGGATTAGAAATAGTTAAATCAACAGCATACTTAAATGAAGGATGAAAGCAATATTAATAACAGCACTTGTGACAGCAACAATATAATATACTAAACAACAAACAAATGAAAAGAATTGAAATGATTAATCGTGTTGAGTCAGGTAATGCTAATGGCACCTCATACCATGGCCACAAAATAAAGGCTACTCTAAATGAGCTGAAAGAATTATATGGCGAACCTAACAATGGCGATGACGACAAAGTAAAACATGACTGGGTTTTGCAAATGAATGACAAAACAATATTCACTATTTATGATTGGAAACAACGCCAGGCACAAGATGATGTGCAGACTATATGGCATGTTGGAGGGTTCAGTGCGCATGACACCAGTAACGCAAAAAATATGATCGAGCTTGAGCTAATAGATATGCTTGCGATTGAAATGTTTAGAAAAGATGAAGGAGTTATTTGTAGCTACTCAGGTTTATTAAACACTAAAGCTTATGAAAATGAAATATAATATGACACATTCAGCCATAAAGTCTTTAGCAATAGAAATCACATCTCAATATGCTATACATCTTACAAAATCAGATAAATA
>Ga0114915_1001459_pt1 | contig 10227 bp, 12 predicted proteins | sample MalvirAntarct_55_FD_87288 | JGI IMG/M metagenome (GOLD analysis project Ga0114915, IMG submission 87288) | Marine viral communities from the Global Malaspina Expedition - Malaspina viral metaG Antarct_55 | ecosystem: Environmental > Aquatic > Marine > Oceanic | place: South Georgia Island...
ATATAACACTCTAGCATATCAATATTTGTTTCGTCAATAACTAATGAAATTCCACCTGATTTTTGTATATCCTCTAGGTGTTTAAATTGAAGAGCCGTCGGACGATTGCCGTTAGCTTTTGTTTCTATGCCTATGAACCTACCTTTGTAGCATACGAGTATGTCAGGCACTCCACTCGCACCATAGCCACCTGTCGCTGGCATACAGTGATAAGCATTAATCTTTTTTAATATTCTTTTTACTTTTTCTTTTACTTTCTTTTCGGGAGTTGCCATTCTTCTTGAGTCCTAATAATGTTTGATAATCTATTAGATGAAGAATAACTATATACCAATTCTCACTTGCTCTCCACGCAACATCGGGGTCGCCTTGTTCAACATCACACATAAAAATGTCATGTTCTTTTACTTCATAGTCAGGGCGTACGTGCAGACTTAATGCTTTAGCTACGGTTATCTTAGATGATATATATGGGGGGAGAGTTTGAAGGGTATACTGTCTAACCATGTCATTATCTAGGTATACAGTATACTCTCCACTCTTGTAATGGATTGCTACTCGGACATAGTCCGTAAGTTTAAAATGTGGTATTGGTTCTAATTTAGTCAACATCTAGTAAGTAAGTATACAGTATTTCATAATCTGATGAAGATCCTTCTGAAGTATTACCTGTTTTTGTAGACTCATCAAACGTACCTTCATATGTTCCGCTAGTGTCTGCTATCACATTATTAACTAACCATTCAGGCTTTCTGTATCCGTTATCTTTCCATTCCATTTCGGAGTGCATTGCCCACATCATCAGCTGGGGTCTAAACTTATCATGCAAAGGGCAATCTTCGAGAGTTTGGTAGGTTACAGGCACTTCTAGTATATCCAACTTATGCTTACTGTTCTCCGCCATCTTAACTTTAGTCACTGTAACGTGATCGTTGCCTTTAGTCATTAAGGGTTTACCTAGAATATAAAATGGCTTATGTAAATTCTCCATTGCATATAAATTTCCTTCCTGTTGCTTATCTTTGTTATAGTTAAGCGTTGTATATAACTGTTTCCATTCCTCAGTCACATTAGAAGGCACTACTTCATTGTTTGCATTAGCTTTATCTAAGAGTAAATGTAGCGACGCACCACTTAATGACACATTAGAATACTCATGCTCTAACTTACTGTTCCTAGTTACGCTTTCATAAATCTTTTTAGGTAATTTAACAAGACTTGATGACAACCACTCTTGTGTATTGAGTGGGTCTAGATTCCCTATTGATACTAGATATTCTATTCTCTTATCAAACTTTCTAATAACATCTTTCATACGTTTGGAGTGTAGATACTTACCATCACTCCTTGCTTTTAATCTAGCGTTGGCTGATATATAGTATGTGTCATCATGCACCCACGCAACTAGATTAGGAAATCCATGCTTTGTAAGTATAATTGCTTTAGCATTAGATTTAATTTGTGTAGTGTCATTAGAATTAAATGTCCAATACTGCTCTGACCATTGTGTTCTTATGTCCATGGTCTGTAATATCTTTAGCTGATACTTATGACAAAGTTCTAGTATGAATGTTGTCTCCGACTCAGTAAGCATATGATTCAATGTTCCTCTGTTCGCGTCTAGTTCAAAGTAATAATGTTTCTTGTCAATCATTTTTATTCCCCCTATATTGATAGTCTTTTTTATCTATAACCTCTTGTTCCTCTTGTTCCTCCTGTCTTTCTGCTCGAATGTCAGCGTCCATTACTTCCCATGTGCGGTCTTCCCTAGCAATTCTTTTAGCTGATGTAGTGCTTACTGCCATGATGTCCATCGGTACACAATACTGCGTGACATACACTCGATAGTGTTTTAGTTTCTTACTCATAGTCCCACTCCTTATTTCTAAATGCGTAAACTAACTCAGACTTTACCTCATGAATATCAGTGTTGTCTTGCATACACTCCAATGCCCAATCAATTGCGTCCTTGTCCCCTTTATATAATCGTTCTCTCATAAGTTTAGTAAACTCTTTAATTGCCTCATCGTTGGTAAAGCGTGACTCTACCTCTGCATGATAATAGTCGTTCATTTTATCTTCATAAGTTTGTTCGCTCATCTATGCTCTCCTTTGTCTAAAGACATTTCTAGCTGATGGTATGTATAAAGTTTCGCATGGTGTTATCTTCTCTTCAGTCATCTCAGGTAAGTATATCCACGCGTCTTCTTTAATCCTTTTCTTTATCTTATCTATGGTCTCTGCCATAGTAAGACTGCTATACTCCCAACTGTTTTGTTGATACTTCTCTGACGCTAGGATTTCCCACTCACCATCATCAAATAGTTTCTTTCGCCATGCACTGAACACGGTTTGACGTTCAATAGTTCCTAGATAAAACCCCTCTTTGTTTCTGTTGCTCGGTCTCCCTATACTATCCAACACTTCATTGCACATTGTTGTCATCGCATTCCTTTCAGGTTCAACTGACTTCCATATTGCACTTACCAACTTCATGCCCTCGTCGATTCTTTTTCTCAGCTTACTACTCTCGCTACGCTTTACAACTTTGGTGACTGTGTCGTATGGTATAAGAGGTTCATCAGTCATCATGTTATACTTCCACCCTTTTATCAATGGTCTGAATACTACATACTTACCCTCAGCGTCTAGTATATTAGCGTACAACAACCCACCCTTACTATCGTCATTGGTTACGATTTGACCCTCGTTCCAATAACCTTGTCTATAAGTTCCCCACGGCTTTTCTTGTAAGGCGGTCGCAAACATTCTCTCGCCTTGCCAATAGCTATCACAAGCCATCTCAATTATGTTGCCTTTATGAACATGGACAATCTCGCCACCATAATAATAAATAGTGAATGACCCATCTTTGTTCTGAGCAAAATACTTGTGTGTATGATGTCTTAGGTCAGGGAATACAGGATACGAACCTTTTGGTTTCTTACTGCGACTCGTATGTCTGTATGGTTTTTCAGTATTAGCAATCGCTAACAGTCTGTCATATGTAACTTGTTTAAACATGATATATCTCCTTTTGATTTAGTGACCTGACACTATGTCAGGTCTTGTTTTACAACTTTACAATGGCTTGGTATAGCACTATCCGTATCTGTCGCCACAAACAAACTCGGTATTGCAGTGTCCCACTTCGGTGTTGAGAAGTATCCATCAGTGAATACTACGATTGCCTCTGATTTAATACTCTTCTTAGCAATGTATTTAGGTATACAGTCGGGGTCAGTTCCACCTCCACCTTGTGGTTTGAGTAGAGATTGTATCTGTTGATAGTCCCCCTCCCTGAACACTTGTTCACCATGCACCTCAGCGTCCCACCAAATAACACGAACCAATTCAGGCGATGTAAGACTACAGATGGATACCAGTTCTGACGAGAACGCATTGAGTTCTGTCTCACCAATCGAACCCGATGTGTCAATCGCAACAGTCAACTCCCCCACTGCCTCATCTTCCATGCTTGGCATATAAATATCATTGGCAATGAGTCGCTTGTTGTATTTTCGCCATGTGTATTCATCTGTGCCTTTCATTGATGACATAATAAAATCACGCAATACATCTTTCCAATCGATAGTAGGTTCGAGTAACTTGGTGATGTGTCTAGGAACATTGCCCCCTAGTCTCCCAGCAAGTATACTGCCCTCTCGTAAGGCTCGATCGATTTTATCTGACAATTCTTTCCGTTCCTTGCCTGACAATTCTTTCTGTTCCTTGCCTGACATGGGCTTACCCTCGCCATCGGTTGGGCTACCCTCAAAGTCATGCTCGTCCATACTGTCACCTTGAGGTTCCTTGCCTTGTTTCTGTTGGTCTTTCAAGTCATTCATCACCTCTCGCACTGACCAATTGTGATACTTCGAGTCATACAATCCACCTTCAGGTAAGTGTGCGATAGACCTATCATCTAGGTTCATAATCACATCATTTACAACATAATCTGCTGACATGTTTACAAATCTAGGGTTATCATCAAACTCTTTCTTGAACCTTTGTATATGCTTGAGTGCAATGTGTAGGTTCTCGTGCAATACTAACCCTCGTATTTCTTCATCTGTTAGTTTCTCTAGGAATGCTCTACCATATCGTTTGTTCACACCATCGGTGTATGCAGTAGGACAATCATCAACTACCTCGCTCGAACCCATCATCATAATGCCTGAGTATAGTGCCGTCTCTTGATGTTTCATCAGAGCAACGTGAGCCTTTTTCAATCTAGTTTCTTGGTTCATCTGTTAATCTCCTCCCTGACATAGTGTCAGGTTTAGTTTTAGAATAGTTCGTAGTTCTCTGTTGCCCACTTCGCAATTTCTGCGTTGCCACGAGCGAGAGTTCTAGTCTGTTTGTTACGCACTAGCATGGTAAAGAATATTGCTTGTATCTCACTTGACTTGATACGCTTGATAAACGTCATGAAGTTAGTTAATTGATCTTGTGTCTTGAGGTGGTCTAGTGCTTGGAACATGACCATCAACTGTGCTGATATTTCATCAGGGACTTTAATAGTATCAGGTCGCACTAGTATCTCATTGATATCAGGTAAGGATTTCTCCAATGATAAGAAAGCACTCATGTCTGCACTTGCACTGTATCCGATTGTGCCTGACAATGCTGACATGGTAGGTAACTCTCCTAGTATGTCTCTGTTCTCCACGATGACACTCGCCTTAGCTAACGATCGAGGTGTAACAAACGATAGCTGAGGTTTACTTGGTTGAAAGATGTATGGATTGTCTTTCTGTTCATCATCGAGGTAACTGTTCAATGCCCTCGGAAACATATGAACCCATGCTCTAATCAATGGACTGATTGCGTTCTCACTTGCCCATACGAGCCAATCTTCTACTTGAGGTTTCTGCATTTGTAGTAAGCAAACCCTGTTACTTGCGTGTGCTAACATAGTATCGCCCACCCCATCTGATTGATTGTTAGATGTTCCAAACACGATAGACCCATCAGGTAGTGGTGTATCACCTACGAATCTCTCTAGCATTAGTCTAGTAAATATAACCTGAAGTAGTTTTGGTGCTTTCATAAACTCATCAAGTAGTATGACCTTTGGTTTCGGTGAATCAAGTTTGAATAGTGAACCCACATAAGTTTCTAGTGTGCGTGTTTCATGGTTCGGTATGGTCATCGCGATGTCTTGCATATCTTTCACAGGACAATCAACATAGATGTAGTCGTATTTGTCACCCATGTTATCTTCTAACATACTCAGTAATGATGTCTTACCACACCCAGGTTCTGATTGAATGATTGGTGTCAACTTCTCACCAATGGTTGGTATTAGTCTTACAAGTTCGTTGATAGTTACTCTTTGGTTGTGCATGATGTATCTCCTAGTATAAAAATGAAACCTGACATAGTGTCAGGATTAAACTGCAAATTTAGATAAGATGTCTTCAACTTCAGACTTGACCTTATCTCTTGTATAATCACTATCTCGTAATGCCTCAGTAGAAACACCTGTTAAAGTATTGTCTAATTGTCTTGCGACTGATACGAGTTTGCGACTATGTTCGTTGTCCACATACTTGAAACCCCCTATCGTGCGACAGAGGTCTTTTGCTTTCTCGATGGTTGTATCATATATCTTTCGTTTCTTTGTCTTGATACCATCTTTGGTTGTAACTTCCTGATTTCCGCAACAGTGTGCGATACTTTCCATGACTTCAACGACGCGTCCCGTTTGTTGATGTAATACATTTGTGACTATCTCCTCACATTGTTGTTGATAATTGGCTTTCAAATCGTCAGCTAAGTCTTGTGCTACTGAACATCGAAAGTCGTGTGATGGCACTTCGGATATATATAACTTACACCCAAACTTCTTTTTGATTACTTCAATCTCAGGGTAGTCTTCAAGGTTATACATATCACCCTGTGCAAATGCCATGTTTGATTTAATAGATTCATAGTTCTTACTGAATTCAGAGAGCAGTCGATCGAATTCCAACTCATGCTTATCATACTCTGCCTTGAAGTCTTCGAGTGCTACAGTCGGCAGTAGGTCTTGTGTGTTATTCCACCGATAGGTTTTTGCTTTGAGCCAATTGTATATAGTCTGACGATAATTGACTAAGTTCTTGTGATACGCATTGTTCGCGAGTAAGTTCTTAACAAATCTACCCGCGTTTGGGTCTGCCTTTTTACCCTTTGTTACTTCGTTACTGATACCTCGGTCTTGCTTTGTAGCACTCCAAACATTCACATCTACTGCCACCAATATTGCTGATGTTGCTAACGATGTTAGGTGTGTAGGTTGTGTTAGTTCGGTTCGTTCTACGCTTTGTGTTTCATAGTGCATAGTGTATCTCCTCAAATAAGTGAACCTGACACTAGGTCAGGCTCGATTTTTAAATTTAACAAAAATAGAATAAACTTTCATTCTATATATAATTATACCATAGGTTTACTAATAAGTCAAGTGTTACACAATTCAATGACATACTAGATTTAATCGTCCCCCCTTTTCTCAGCGAATACCGAGAGTTCGTTTATCAATTTGTCAAGTCCTGTCTCAAGTATTTCGTTTGATTTCAGTCTTGACTCCTCAGCGACACCCAGTCCCTGTTCTTTCTTGCCTTGATTTGGACAAGGTATATCTTTAAACTGTTTACCCATGTTAAACCTCCAAACAAAAATATATAAATGCAAGGACACCAATGGGTGCAAGTAATGATAATGCTATCAATGTCCAATCTTGTATTGCCCACCACCTTTGTTGCTTTTTAAAATCGTCATTCATTTTACTATCCCTCCTTTGTTGTTGATTCCTTTCAAATCTTCCAAGTTAGAAATGACCATGTAGTTTGATTTGTGCATAGGTGCAATCGTATGCTTGACTTTCTTTGCCTCAATCTCACCGCATGATTTACAAGTCTCATACCCGATGGCTTTCCGTTCATCTGGATACCAGTTCTCACATTGCCTACAGGTTGACATATCTCAAAACCTCGCTGAACAGATAACCTGTTGCAAAACCTTGTAATATTCCCAACGCATACCAATTTCGTTTCTTGCGTCTGACTTCGATCGTTTCGTAGTTCTTTGTATAGATATTGACTCTCCTCAGTTATGACTTCCTGACACCATGTCAGGTCGTGTTTTTAGAATTACTGATTTTAGGTTAAACTTTCATTCTATATATAATTATACCATAAGTTTACTAATAAGTCAAGTGTTTCAGGATTTAGTGACTCGATAGATATTCAGTGATTTTAAAAGGTTGTAGTTTGAGTGTGTTTTTAGACTTCGTTGAGTGGAGTTGTGTTCGTAGCTGTCGGGGGTTGCTTCAAGTGAGGGTCTCGTCCCGCATCGTTGAGTTATGTATGAGTTGTGAGTATCTTAGATGATAGGGTTAGGATTATGTTCCAAAACGAAGTCAGGTCTTGTTCCAAAAATCTTGTTCCAACACAAAGGTTACTAATGGAACAAAGTATGAGCTAAGAAAATCAGATATGATAGGGTTGAGAATTAGTATGGGTATGGTTGCTTTGGGGCTAGGTCGCCCTGTTTATGCGTTGTTCCATGTTCCAAGGGGGTCTAAGTTTACTAAAGAAACAGAACAAGGGGTGGGGCAAAAAGCTAAGTTGTTGTTTTGTATATATATATTATATTATTATTATTAAGTATTATTAGTTTGTTCCAATGTTCCAGTGTTTTTAGATAGCGATGACCTGTGGATTTATGTAGTATTGATTAATTACATCGCGATACAAGGTCTTGTATACTAAATTATCTCAGAAACCATGTCTTATCCTGTCAAATCGTTGGAACATTGGAACAAGGTCACCTAACTAACTGATTCTACAGGGTAAATCATGTTCCAAACCCAGTTCACACTTTGGAACAAGGTTTTTCAGATCTGACAGGGTGTCAGGACTCGTTTTGCGTCGTCGCCCTCGTGCCGATAACTGGTATCAGGTATCCACAATCAAACTAAGATTACTATGAGGTAGAAGTTTCTTAGCTGATGACCTCGCCTGACATGGTGTCAGGTCGTTCTTCGCGCGTCCGCCCCCGCGCAGGGAACTGGTATCAGGTGGATCAAATAAAAAAAGATTAAAAAAATGCCCTGCTAGGCTTTTGACCTAGCAGGGACTTGGGTGTCGCAGTTACTTACTTAGAGGATACTCACTCTGTGACTTGGTTATCCAAGCCATTAGACCTTTGCGGTCTTCAGCAGACATTAGCTCTGCCTTGTTACGTTGAGCTTTGAAGTAGCTCACAGTCTGGTCGACTGCCTTATCTACTTCGTCTACTTCAGGGACTATAATGCCATGCATATCACCAAGTTGCTTTGCTACTGCATTTTTCAATCGTCCCCAAGCCTTATCAACAGAGTTGTTGAATGTAAGTCGCTTGCTTAAGTCAAGCAAAGCATGAAGGCTAGGACCGTAAGTCCCTTCAGGGTTATTGTTAACACCCTTTTTGTTAGCCGTTAGCTTAAGCTTGCCAGTATCAAGGTTGCGAAGTTGTGTAGCAGTAAAGCTACGGTCAGGCTTTGCACCGTCTTCCACTAAGGCATAGACACCGCCGTTGTCGACTAGGTCGAATGAGTAGTCTTTGTAAGACTTACCGTCTGCAACACCTTCAACAACACCCGCCTTAATATTTTCTGCTATATCAGGCATGGCATCAAAGCAAGCTTGCACCTCGTCCTTATAACCTTGCAAGGTCTGACCTTCGACCGAACGAAGTTTTAAATACTTCGAAGGTATTGCACCTTCAATGGTTGTTGCTATGGTTGTTGCTATATCTGATACTACTTCAGTTGCTACTGTGAAACGCCTAGCGTCAATTCTAAGCGTGCTTAATACTTCTTTCGATAGTGATAACATAGTTATCTCCTCTAATATAAGCCTTCCATGATAAACCTAATGTTTATCAGTCGCGACTTGATATAACTATGTCTTATATGACACTAATTAGCAAAGTATAGGGTAATTAATTAAAACGACCTGACACTATGTCAGGTATTCAGGTATAGCGGTTAAACCCCACCGCCCCCCCACCCCAACAAAACTAAAACGGGACTCCATGTGTGCTATACACACTATGCGGAACACAAATAGTCACAACATTTTCAAACGCCGCCCCCTAAGTTTACTAATTCAATACTAAAAAATATTTTGCAAAAAATGTCAGAAACCAGGTATACTAATTACAAGTGCTTATTCGATAGTAAGCATGGTGTACCTCCTCTCAGGCCTCGTTCGCGGGGCCTACTTAATACTAACGATTCTTATTACCGCATGAAATACTAAAATCTAATAAAATAGGGGTATGAACCTCCTATACACACTACTTAGACTACTTAACACCTGTTTATATTTGGTGTTACTGTATGGATTCTGTTTGTTTTTACTTATCTAATAGGATATACTTGAACCCAACGCTGCAAAATAACCAAGGTGTAACAGCAAACACAATGAAAGAATCACTAGATCAAAACTTATCAAATCAAACTGTGGTGCTTCCTCACATAGAGGACGATATTCCACTACCTAAAAACGCTAGAGAAGCTTTGCCTGAGATGTCACCGGATGAAGAGCTTACAATGAGAGCGCATACAATTAAAGTTATATCAGATATACAAGATGAGGCAATAGAACCCTCAGATGATGAAATGGAAACGGCGGAAACTATCGCAAAAGAGATGATGAAGAACCCAGAGCTCAAACCTGAGTTTGGAAATTATCCTAATGAGACGATAGCTTACTTGGCCGGTTTAGTGAATCAAACTAGCCACATGGTAGCTAAAGATTTAGCAGAGATAAAGCTGTCGGTACTTAATGGACTACTACAAGAAGCAGCAATGGCGAAGTCTCCTCGTGAACGCATCTCAGCATGGAAAGCAGTAGGAGAGATTGATGGTGTTGATGCATTTAAAAAGAAGACAGAAATAACGCACATCAATAAATCAAGTGAAGAGTTAGAAAAAGAATTAAGAGAGACAATAGAACAGTTAAAAGGTAAGGTCATAGAAGGCGAAGTCATAGAAGATGACGACGATGATTAGCGAGAAAGATTTAAATTTATTACAAAGAGAAATACCTAACATGTCTGATCAAGACAGACAAAGACATCTTATACTTCTGAAAGAGTACAAGAAGAATTTAACTAAATCACAGGGGAAGGCAAACTTCTTAGACTTTATTAAACATGTCTACCCCGATTATAAAGTAGGAGCACATCATGCAA
>Ga0114915_1001461_pt1 | contig 10220 bp, 4 predicted proteins | sample MalvirAntarct_55_FD_87288 | JGI IMG/M metagenome (GOLD analysis project Ga0114915, IMG submission 87288) | Marine viral communities from the Global Malaspina Expedition - Malaspina viral metaG Antarct_55 | ecosystem: Environmental > Aquatic > Marine > Oceanic | place: South Georgia Island...
CCAACCATGCTCGTAATAATTATTATGAATAAAAAAAATAAATAATATGGCAATACCAGTACCAGTACCAGCCGAAACATACACTTTGACTTATAATCCAGATTCAGCAGGAATGCTTTCTAAGGAGGGTGGTTGGCCGTCTTTCTATTCTTATATACCAGACTATATGATAGGAATGAATAACTATTTTTATAGCTTTAAAAAAGGTAATTTGTGGAGGCATAATACAAATCAAATTAGAAATAATTATTATGGGTTTCAATATAGTTCTACTATAACCAGTGTTTTTAATGTAGAGCCTACTTTAAGTATAAAGCTTTTTAAAACAATGTCATATGAATCTACAACCACTGTTGCTGACACCAGTCAGGCGGCTTGGGATTGTGTTGAGCTAAACACTGACTTAACAGACGGTAGTCCAGGATCCATGCTTTCAACATACTTTGTTGAAAAAGAAGGAGAGTGGTTTAGTTTTTTAAGAAATAATGCTGGAACTTTAAATTATAAAGCTAGATCTGTTAACGGAATAGGAGAGGCTGTCAGCACATCCATTCCAACAGTTGGATTTACAACAATTAACTTTAACAATGAGGTTGGTTCAATTATTAGCATTGGAGACTCCGCCTATGCTGTGGAAATAATAGGTGGTGTTGCAACAGCTGAACCAGCCTTAATAGGAGAAGTAACAAAAGTTACGGCTACTAGTATTACAATTGAAAACTCAAACCTATTGCCAGTTATTATAGGTCAGTTTATTCTTTACAGTAAAAATGCAGTTTCAGAGTCTCATGGAGCAAGAGGTTATTTCTTGCAATTTAAATTAGAAAACGACTCAACTGATCCTGTAGAATTATTTTCTGTAGGTTCTAGTGTGATGAAAAGTAATCCATAGAATTTATCTATATTTGTTATATGCAATTAACTGTACGAAAAATAGAAGAAAAAGACTGGGAGGTATTGCCCTCGTGGTGGCAAGAGTGGCCAGAGTGGACTCAACCAGGAAGAGATGCATTACCCGAAGATGGTTTAGGTGGGTTAATAATTGAGAAAAGTGGTATACCTGTATTTGCAGGATTTATATATGAAACCAATTCAAAAGGAGTTTGGTTAGAATGGATTATATCAGATCCCGAATACAGGCTGTCTGATAGGCAAGAAGCTTTAGAGCTTTTAATTAGTAGTGCAGAAAAAGTAGCAATAGAAAAAGGATTTAAATATGTTTTATTTATAGGTAAACATAATAATCTAATTAACACTTTTGAAAAATTAGGATGGCATGTAGACCGTACACCATCATATGAATTAATGAAAAAAATACAATAATATGGCAGTAGTTACATCGGCAGTAGTAGGAGTTGCTAGCGCAGGTTTCTCAATATACCAGTCTTTTGATCAGAAGGCTAAAGCTGACAGAAGAGCTAAAGAAGGCATGGAAAAATCAGACACGTTAATAAAAGAAGCGGAAGTGTTGGCTGAGAAAAAAATGTTACAAGGACTTCAAGTTCCATTAGATGCATTTGATAATGAAGCAGAACAAAATTTGCAAAGCTCAAAACAAATTGTAGATGTACTTCAGGATGGAAGTCCTAGATCTTTAGCTGCTGGTGCAGCATCTGTAGCGGCTCAGAATAATTTATCAACTGAAAATGCTCGTGTAGCTAAAGGAGAAGTTATATATGAAAATGAGTTATTAAAAGCTCAAGAAAATTCAGATGTAAATCAAGATTTAAAAGACTTTAAAGTAGGCCAGGCATCTGATCAAAACATGATGGCTAGGGATGCAGAGGAAGCTTCTGCGCAAGCTACTAATAACATAGTACAATCAACAGGACAGATAATTACATCAGGAGCCGCACTGGTTCCTTTGTTTCCAGGGAAGAAAATAGATCCAAAATTAGATGGACTTTCAAATTCTGATTCTATTTTTGGTGGAGGAAAAACAAATTCTACTGATCTTAGTCAATACAAAGGCTTCAATGAACTTTCTGAATACGAAAAAAGACAGAAATATCCATTTATGTATAAAAATTTTGGGAAGAAAGACAGTTAAAATTACAACACTAATTACACAACATGGCAAGAGAAGATAAATCAACACCTAAAGGAGCAAACAAGTATTCTGTTTATGCTCAAAGAGACGTAGAAAGTACTCAAGTTAATTACGCAGATGCGGCAGCTACTTTAACTAAAAGTTTTACTGATGTTCGTGATGATAGAAAGGAAAGAAAAGAAGATTTAGAAGATGGCTTTGACGAAACGATTTCTGTTCTTGACCAGGTTGAGGATATGCAGACACAAACTGCTGGAGAAAAAATAACACAAGCATCTCAAAACTCTGTTGATTCATTGGTGGACATGAATAATAAGTTGCAAAATGGTCAGATTACCGTTAGACAATATCAAAGATATGAGCAAAGATTAAGAAGTGGTTATTCTAATGTAAGCAAAGTTGTAAAAAACTGGGATAAATGGCAGGGAGAAACCAACACAAGAATAACGGAAGATAAAAGTGGTTATTTAGAAGTTGCAAACGCTCAAGATGTTCAACCTTTAGGTCAGTTTTCAGACCATGAATTAGTAACAAATCCAGCTACTGGTAATTTATCTTACGCACTTTTAACTCCAGACGGTAAACTTCCAACAGATCCTGCTGCTTTTATACCACCATCACAGGTGTATTCAAGCATGAAATATCGTCAAAATAAATACAATGTTACTAAAGCCGTAGAAGGAACTCTAGGGTCTGTGGCTACAATTATAACAGCAGCTCAAGCTGCATTTGAAAAAGGTGGAGAGGGCGGAGGTATTACAAGTGTAGAGGATTTTAGACAGCTTGGAGATGTTGGCGGTAGCGGTTTAAAGTATGAGGATTGGATGGATGCTCAAGTAGCGGCTATTGTTAATAAGACAACTGCTGGTCAAATTTTAGTTGATCGAGGTGATTTTGGCGCGGCTCCAACTTTAGAAGAATTTAAAAAACGTTTCCCAGGAGTAGATGAGTCTAAATGGATACCTTATACTACGAAAGACGGAACTATAACTTCTAATTATGCTCCTGGACAAATAGAAGAGGCTGAGAAAATAGTTAGAGACATGATTGAGGCTGGAATTGACAGTAAGACCACTATGACATCAGGTTCAGCGCCAAGGGCTGAAACAGCTACACAGGCGGCATTAAGATTACAAAAGGAAGAAAAACTAGTAGACTTACAAATAGTTAATGACATTGCGGCTGGTGATCTTGGAGCCTATCTTTCGTCTGGATCTCAAGGAATTGTTGGGGTTAACCAAAGATTGCGAGAAGCTGGAATTAAATCAGAGGATTCTTTGATTGATTCTATTACTAGACAGGGTGATGAAATTATAATAGAATATCAAAGCACTAGAAAAGCTACTCCAATTAAAAGAAAAAACAAGGATGGTAGTTTTAGAACTACAGAAGAAATAGGGAAAGAAATATATCAATTAATTTCAGCTGACGGAAAATCTTTTGTTAATGATTTAAAAACCGCTAAAGAAGATGGGTTTAATTTTGGTCAAAATGTAAGGGATAAAACCCCAGCAGAGGTTGAGTCTATGTTAGAGATAAACAAAGCGACAGAGTATTTGACAACCAACGGAGTTGCTAATCCAACACCAGCACAAATAACACAGGTTATCGAAGATCAAGAAATTGATGGGATTACTGAAGCAGAGTTAAAGGAGGCAATGGAAAGCGGTACTATACCAAAAGTATACAGTGGCGAAGATGCAGTACAGTACTCCTCAAGACAGGCTTTACAAACTAGAAATATAGGTGATAACATTACAAAAAGTTTAGGAGCCAAGTTAAATGACACAACAGGTGCAGATTATTCAAAACAAAAATATAATGAAGCTACAGGTCAAGATAAAAAAAACTTAAAAACATTAACAACTTATAACCCAATGAAAGATGGGCCACAGGTAAGAGCAGAAGCTTTACAAGGCCCTATGCAAGCAACATTAAGCGGCTATCTTCCTAGAAAATTAAAGGGAAAAGTAGACATGACTCTAAAAGATGATGGTACAATAGAGGTGAAATATGATGGAGAAACTTTAGATATTACTGGTGTTACTGACATAACTTTAGGTCAAGAGGAAACATTTGAAATGCTTGATGCATTAACAAACCAGATAGCTCAAAATGTTACAGAAAGGTATAATATGGTTTTACAAAGTAGAGAAGGTGGATCGCCTACGGCAGCACAAATAGCTGATGCTCCAGATCCAGATCCAGGAAACGATCCTACTATAAATGCTGGAAACGAACTTTTTAACCAGGTAACTACTGCAAATCCTCAAACTTCTTCGGCTACTGAAGAAGCAGTAGTTACTGAAGAAACAATAGTCCCTGAAGAGGCTGTTACTGAGGAGGCTGTTACTGAGGAGGTTGTTACTGAAGGAGGAGTTACTGAAGAAGCTGTTGCTGTAGAAGGGGTTGCTGAAGAAGCTGTTGCTGTAGAAGGGGTTGCTGAAGGAGGAGTAGTTACTGAAGAAGTAGATGATGCTATAGCTTTAAACGAAGTAGAGGAAAGCGAGCCAATTCCGTTAACAGTACCAGCAAACGCTAGTATACCTGCTTTAAAAAATTATGAAGGTAGAATAAAAGGAAGTCCTACTGCTGATCTTTTTGTTCAATTAATTGAAGATAAAACATATTATCTAGGAGGTAAAGGAACAGGAAATTGGACTGTAAGAGATGGAAAAGATGTACAAACAGATGTAGAAACTATTGATTGTTCTGGAGCAGTATGTACTATTAGAAATGCACAAGGAAAGGATTACGATCTTAATAACACTAATGCTAAAAAGTTTTTGGAGTTAGCGGAAGAAGGTGGCGAAAGAAATATTCCGATAGAATCAGCAAAAGATGGTAATCTAATACTTATGAATGTTGACGGCAATGGTATTGATCATATTGGTTTTGTTATTGTTGACGAAAACGGAAACAAGTTTATAGCAGAGTCTTCTAGTTCGTATGGTGGAACAACAATAACGAAATTTGATGAGAGAATTGCAGACCTTACAAAAAGAAAAAAGAAATTTAGTTACGAAATTGTATCAGACACTAAACAACCACCGCCTGTAGAAACGTTAGCAGCTGCTAATCCTTTAGGAAATTCAATTAATCCTAGTTTTATACCACCAACAGGGGGGCCAAGTCAGCAAGCAGCTTCTGATCCTGTAGTACCAGAAAAAAGAAGAGCAGATTTTTATACTTTTCAAGGAGAGTTTATGGAAACAGATCATGGTGACATACCAAAGGAGACAAATGATTCTAGTGAAAAAGGAAAAGACAACAAATCTTTGGATATTGGTTATGGTCATAAAATTCAGCAAAAGGAATTAGATAGTGGTGAAATTTATGGAATTAAATTTATAGATGATGAAGGAGAATATATAAAAATAACTCAAGAACAAAAAGAATTTATACAACAAAAAGACAATGAAGTTAGTCTTAATCTTGCAAGAACACAAGGATGGGATAAAAAACTAAAAGCACAAGGTTTGTCTTGGGATGGTGTAGATGAAAAATATAAATTAGCATTAGAAGATTTAGCTTATAATGTTGGTGGTGCAAAAGCAGCTGATGAGTGGACTGCTATTTTTAAGGATATTAAAAATAATAATCTTAAAGGTTTTGTAGGTAATTTAAGAAGAAAGGATAATAGTAAATATACAGTAGGTATGGATAATAGAGCTGCTAAAGCAGCGTACGCAGCAGGATTAATTAAAAACTTAAAAGAAGCTAAAGAATATGGATTAATACTAGCAAACACTACTGATATACCACCAGCTTAAAACTATAAAAAAATAATACCCTTAATGGATAAAATAGAACAATTATACCAGTTATATATAGACAATAACATTATTACTGCTGATGTTGTTAGTTTAGAAATGTTTAAACAATCAAATGGAGTTCAGCAATCAGGATTATTAAAGCTGGGTAAAGAAAGAAAATTGTTTTCTCAAGATTTTGAAGAGACAAATTTTCAAAAATTTTGGGGAAATACAATGCCTCAAGAACAACAAGCTCCTGAAGTTGTGGAAGACAACTCATTCGGCAATGCTGACATACAGGCATCTTCACCTACAGGGAGTTTGAAGGATATAAAAAAGGCTATGGCTTCTGATATAGAGGTTACAGGAAGAGATAGGGTTGCAGAAGTTGCAAAGTATGACGAAAGAGAAGGTGCTACTTATCAAGAGGGTGTAAAAGGCATATTTGAAGAAGAAGTTGTTTACGATAAAAACGCAACTCCTTTAGAGCGATCTTTAGCTTTTGTAAATAAAGACATGTTCAGAAGAGATGAAGAGCCTGTTGTTGAGTTGTTAAACTATCACTTTCCTTTTGAAGAGTATGGCTTTAAATTTGAAGAAAGTGGTGCTTTAGACAACGTAACAGTAACTGCTCCTGATGGAACAGAGGAATCATTTGGTATTGACTCTACAGGAAAAAACCTTTTTGCATTAGGTGAAAACGACTATGAAGAGTCTAGAAAACTTAGAGACTTTATAAGAAATAAAACTAATCAAAAGAAAGAAGACGAAGACATTACTAAAAAGTATTTTTCGCAAGAAGCAGTTGATTTAGACATCGAAGTTTTTAAAAAACAAAACGAACAACTTACAGAAAAAGCTAATGATTATTTTGAAAGAAAAAAAATAAATGAAGCTGAACTAAAAAGAATGAGAAACTCTCCAGGCACATTTACTCAACAAGAGTATGATCTGCAAATGATGGAGAGAAATTACCTTAGAAACAAAGAGAATGAATTAAAAGTACAATACGATAATTTTAAGGAATCTTCATCTCAATTAGATTTATCTACTGGTAACTACGTTCTAATGAAAGAAGGTCAAGGAAATTTAATAACCACAGCTATTGGTGGCGCATGGAACCAGGCTTTAAAGGGTACAGGTGGTATAGTATCTACAGGATTTGGATTAGGTGTAGATGCTTTTTATAGAGCAGCACAGGCAGCATCAGGAAACGACTTTGGATACACTGATAAAGAATATAGAGATGAATTTATAAGGGTTTACGAGGGTTATAAAGGATTAGAAGTTCCAGAGTATGCAATAGATAACAAGGAAGGATTTGAAAAGTGGGTAGCAACTTTAAAAGAAAGCGATGCAGAACAATATGGTAATGTAACAGCTACTCTAGCACCAGCACAACCTACAGGAGAGTTAGAAGGTACTATGTTTACTGGTAAGTATCAGGTTATGAAAAACGATCCTAGATTACAAAACCTTAATTTTGATCAATACGACATATCAAAAGGTGTTAAAATCCCTTATGAATCCCCTGGAATTAGTGGACTTAATTGGATATCCATGCCAGCACTTCAGTTTAATTCTCCGCAAGTATGGAGTAAAGAAGAGGATGATTGGGTAGAGGCTCCAGGATCTTTTGGAAAGTCTAATGTTTTTGATCAGGTTGATGCTTTAGTTGCAGACCAGAAAATAAAAGGTAGAAAAAGGGATTTTAAAGACGTTACAAGAAATATTCTTCTTGAAACGTTTGGCGTAGATAACGTAAGTGATCAAAGAATTGAGGCTCAAATGAATCAAGGTGGATTATCAGGCATTATTGCCACTGGTTTTTACGGATCATTTGAATCAATTCCAGCTTTAGCGCCAATGATATATTCAGCTTATAAAAACAAGGGTAAAGTAAACCTTAAAGGGCCAGCAGGTAAAACTTTAAAAGCTTTTAAGGGCAGAATGGTTCGATCTTTAAAAAATTTCGCCACTGATGGGTATCGCCAGACTTCTTTATTAGCCATGGCATCTCTTCATGCAGATAAATTAAACCAAAGAATGGAAAAAAACCCTGAGTTTGAGTGGGTTACTGAAGATGAAAAAAAAGCTGTTGTTTTACCATTAGCTACCGCTTCAGCCATCTTAGAAACTTTAGGGTTTAGATTTCTTTTAAAAGGTACTTCTGGTACAAAAATATTAACACAGGTTACCACTGCTGCTTTAAGTCGATTGCCAAAAGGAGCAACTCCTGCAATGTTTAGAAGAGCAGTAGTTAACGTAATGGACAATCAGTTTACACGAAAGATAGGTAACACTGGTGTTGCTAAGTTTGTTAATAGAGCAGTTCCTGGTATGTTGGCAGAAGCTGAAACAGGAGCTGCGCAAGAGATGAGTGATATTTATGGTACAGAACTCTTTAACTCTATTAAGGGGAAAGATTTATTTAAAAATCCTGAGATGTGGTCTAACGAGTACTGGACTCAAGTAGGTAAAGCCGCAGGAGCAGAGGCTGTGGGTGGTTTTGTTTTAGGAGCGCCAAGTTCTGTATCAGCAGCGTTTACTTCTAAAGAAACACTTACTAAGGTTGATGAAGAAATGGTCAAGTTGTTTGACAAAATTTTTGTAAACGACATCAATAATACAGAAAATGTAAATAGTTCCGCTACAGAAATAAAAGCGTATGAGGCTAGTATTCAGCAGAAAATGGATGAAGGTCTTATAAGTAAATCTCAAGGTGCAGATATGCTTAATGACTTTAGAACTTTACAGGCTGCGGCTACAGATGCAAACATAGCTACAGATTTAGATCAAAGTCAAAAGGCTAAAGCCATACAATTATTTTTCAAAAAAAGACAGCTAGAGGTTAAAATGTCTCAAACAAACAAAAGCCTTCCAAAATATAAAGAGCAACAAGAAATGCTTGAGCAGATTGACTACAGCATTTCTTTGCTAGGAAAAAAACAAGCAGATCAAGAGTCTCAAAGAGAGTTAGAGGAGCAAGGAATTGAAACCTATGTTGAGGTTACGGAAGTAGAGGTGATGGAGGCTTTAAAGCAGGATGGTATTGAGGCTCCGACTGAGCAGCAAAAGATAGATAAATCAGACGAACTAATAAAAATAAAACGAAATGCCTTACAAGAGCAAAGCACAGAGGGAGTGGTTTCAGAAGAATCTACCGAAGGTAGCGGAGAGGTGGGACAAGCTGTACCCGACCAGCAATCTACCAACGAGAGTACAGAAGAAACCGAAACCAATATTGAAGAGACAACCGAAGAGAAAATAGTAGAGGGAGAGGTAGGGGATACCTTTACAAGTAATAGAGGTACGGAAGTTATTGTTAAAAAAGATAAAAACCTAACTGTAACTGAAAGTGAAAATGAAACTGTTAATCCTGCTGAACAAAAAAACTTTGGATTAAAAGAGGCTACTAAAATTTACCAACAGATTTATGGGGACAGAATGAATGGAACTGATCCTGTTCCAAAACTTAATATATATCCAAATACATCAATAGGAACTGGTAAAAAAACAACAAAAAAGACAACCGAAAAGGAAGTAGTCGAACTTAAAAAAGAAAGAACCAAACTTGAATTGCTTTATAAAGAAGCAATTAAAGCAGTAAGAGAGGCTGGTAAGGCTATAGTATTAGCAAAAAGAAAACCTATAGAAGAACAAGCACAGGCACAATATGAATATGACCAGGCTATTAAAAGGGAGAAGGAGATTGAGGATAAACTCAGAAAGAACTCGGTAGCATTAAGAGTAGAAGTAGATCCTGAATCTGGGTTATCTTTAGCGGAAAAGTTAGAACAACGAGTAAAAATACTTTTAGCACTTAATTCAAAATTTCGAGAAGATAAAAAGTTAGGACAGATTTTCATGGGAGATGAGAATTCATTTTCAACAGGTTTTTTGTTAGAGATGAGTCAAGAAGAGTTTAATGACTTTATTGAAAATACCAAGAAGAAAACCAAAGTTGAGGTAAAGGGAGAGAAAATAGAGGCTAAACCTGAAAAGGGGTTATCTGTAAGTAAAAAAATTGAACAAAGATTAAAGACTGTTGCAAACCTTATAGGTCAAACAAAAATATTAAATAGATTAAAAATATTTGACAAATCTCCTCTTCCTCAAAATTATGCTAATCTTGGAAACGCAGAGGTAGAGCTGGTAGATGGTACTACTGTGAAAGTAAAAGATATAATGGATATGTCTTTTAAAGAATTCACAAACTTTGTAGATAACTTAAACAAATCAAAAGCAGAACCTAAAGCAGAGCCTAAAGTAGAGCCTAAAGCAGAGCCTAAAAAGAAAGCTAAAGAAACAGATGCCGTTCAAAAGTCAGGCAAAAAGATAGTTGTTGAAGACCCATCACAAAGATATACTTTTGAGTATGAATCGGAATCAAAGATTCCTAGTCAACTTAAAGG
>Ga0114915_1001462_pt1 | contig 10220 bp, 7 predicted proteins | sample MalvirAntarct_55_FD_87288 | JGI IMG/M metagenome (GOLD analysis project Ga0114915, IMG submission 87288) | Marine viral communities from the Global Malaspina Expedition - Malaspina viral metaG Antarct_55 | ecosystem: Environmental > Aquatic > Marine > Oceanic | place: South Georgia Island...
ATGATCGTCTGGCCCGTCTCCTCGTCCGTGTGCGCGGAGAAGGAGGGGTCCTCGGCGGTCAGCTTGGAGAGCGCCTCGGAGAGCTTGGTCTGGTCGGCCTTCGTCTTGGGCTCGATGGCGACGCTGATGACCGGATCCGGGAAGTCCATCCGCTCGAGCAGGATGGGGTGCTTCATGTCGCAGAGCGTGTCGCCCGTGGTGGGCGTCTTGAGGCCGACGGCCGCGACGATGTTGCCGCAGTAGGCCTCCTTGATCTCCTCGCGCTTGTCCGCGTGCATGAGGAGGAGGCGACCGATGCGCTCGCGCTTGTTCTTCGCGGCGTTGAGGACGGTCTTGCCGCTCTCGACCTTGCCGGAGTAGATGCGCATGAACGTCAAGTTGCCATGCGGATCATTGAGGATCTTGAAGGCGAGCGCGCTGAAGGGCGCGTCGTCCGACGCCTCGCGCGTGAGCTTCTTGTCGGGGTCGTCGACCGCGGTGCCCTCCATGGGGGGCACGTCGAGGGGCGACGGGAGGTAGTCGATGACGGCGTCGAGCAGCTGCTGGACGCCCTTGTTCTTGAAGGCGCTGCCGCAGAGGACCGGCACCAGCTTGCGGCTGAGCACGCCCTTGCGGATCGCGGCCTGGATGTCCTCGACCGAGTAGTCGGTGTCACCCTCGAGGAAGCGCTCCATCAGGCGGTCGTCGAGCTCGGAGACGGCCTCGATGAGCTTCGCGCGGCGCGCGTCCGCGGCCTCGCGGAAGTCGGCCGGGATCTCGACCTCGTCCCAGGACGCGCCGAGCTTGTCGTCGTGGAACTCGAGCGCCGTCATGCGCACGAGGTCGATGATGCCGCGGTGCTCGTCCTCGGCCCCGAGCGGGATCTGCAAGGCCACCGCGTTCGCCCCGAGGCGACCGATGATGGTCTTCATGCAGTACTCGAAGTTGGCGCCCGCGCGGTCCATCTTGTTGACGAAGCACATGCGCGGGACCTTGTAGCGGTCCGCCTGACGCCAGACCGTCTCGGTCTGCGGCTCCACGCCGGCGACGCCGTCGAAGACCGCGATCGCGCCGTCGAGGACCCGGAGGCTGCGCTCCACCTCGATGGTGAAGTCGACGTGCCCAGGGGTGTCGATGATGTTGATGCGGTGCTGCTCGCCACCGAAGAGGCCCGCCTTGGGCTCCCAGAAGCAGGTCGTGGCGGCCGAGGTGATCGTGATCCCTCGCTCCTGCTCCTGCTCCATGTAGTCCATCGTGGCCGCGCCATCGTGGACTTCACCGATCTTGTAGTTGACGCCGGTGTAGTAAAGGATCCGCTCGGTCGTCGTCGTCTTCCCGGCATCGATGTGCGCCATGATGCCGATGTTGCGCGTGCGCTTGAGTGGGAATTGACGAGACATGGCGGTGGATCAGCGAGCTTGGTCGGATTGGCGGAGGCTAGACGCACGAAGACCCCCTGCGGCCTATCGCGATCTCCCTCGGATCGCCCTTCCCGCAGAGGGTCTCGAGTGACACTTCAGTTGCCCGGCGTCTGCCGGGCGGGCGCGTTACGCGGCCCCTGGTGGCACTCGTCTATGGCCTCGACTTCATCTGCGCTCTGCTGACTCCCATCCCGGGGGTATCCGCGTCACTGCTACGGCGGACCTACCGGAAGAAATACCGAAGGAGGCGTTGTATGACCTCCAGAACCTGTGGGTGCAAGGGCTACCGTGAGGACCACCAGCCCGGACCGCGTGGGACGAGCCCTACCAGCGGTAGTGGGCGAAAGCCTTGTTGGCGTCCGCCATCTTGTGCACGTCTTCGCGCTTCTTGACCGCGTTGCCGCGGCCCTCCGAGGCTTCCTTGAGCTCGGCCGCGAGGCGCTCGGTCATGGTCTTCTCGCCACGCGCGCGGGCGTAGTCGACGAGCCAGCGCATCGCGAGCGCCATGCGGCGATCGGCGCGGACCTCGACCGGGACCTGGTAGGTCGCGCCACCGACGCGGCGGCTCTTGACCTCCACCTTGGGCTTGACGATGTCGAGGGCCTTGCGGAAGACGTCGATGGGGTCCTCCTTGTAGCGGCTCTCGATGATGTCGAAGGCTCCGTAGAGGATCTTCTCGGCGGTGGCGCGCTTGCCACCCACCATCAGGATGTTGCTGAACTTGGTCACCACGCGATCGCTGTACTTCGGATCGGGGAGGACCTTGCGCTTCGGGACTTCTCTACGGCGGGGCATCGTTCACCTACCTCAGCTCTTGGGCCGCTTGACGCCGTACTTGGAACGGCCCTGGGTGCGGTTTGCCTTGTTCGTGTTGGAGGGGCCCGCCGCGCCGCTGGCGTCGAGGGCGCCGCGCACGACGTGGTAGCGGACACCCGGGAGGTCCTTCACGCGGCCTCCACGGATGAGCACCACGCTGTGCTCCTGGAGGTTGTGACCCTCACCGGGGATGTAGGTCGTGACCTCGATGCCGTTCGAGAGACGAACACGCGCGACCTTCCGGAGGGCCGAGTTCGGCTTCTTCGGCGTGGTCGTGTACACGCGCACGCAGACGCCGCGCTTCTGCGGGCAGTTCTGGAGCGCCGGCGAGTTGGTCTTCGCCTTCTGAATCTTGCGTCCCTTGCGGACGAGCTGGTTGATCGTGGGCATCGGGTCTCGGCGCCTCGCGAGGAGGCGAAGAAGAAATCAGGGTTCGACTGGTGGGGGCCAGCGTGCGATCGGAAATGGCCGAAAACAGCGGCTCTCCCGCGCGTTGAGGCACACCCACTGGGTGCACCCCGGGCCACGGGGGAGCGGATGATTACTGGGGGCCGGGTACCTGTCAAGTCGGTTTCGGTGATTTGTGGATCACCGGTGGTCCGTCAGAAGCGCAGCCGGAGCGACACCGAGCCGGGACCCACCGCCAGGTCGAGCTCCTGGAGCACCTCCGGCGGGATCTCGCGGGGCTGTCGCACGGTCCGTCGCGGGCGGAACTCGATGTGGGCTTCCAGGATCCCGGCCACGGCGAACCCGACGAAGAGCGCGCTGGACGCGATCGAGGCCCCGAAGAGGGTCTGTCTCGTCTCGGGCGGAGTGGCCCTCCCCTCCATCGGGTCGCGGATCGCGGCGAGATGCTCGGTCTCGAGGTAGAGGAAGGTGCTGAGGGACACGGCCGAGGCGACGAGCGTCAGCCCCTCGGCGATGGCGAAGAACCACCCCAGGTCCTCGTTTCCGTTCTGGAATTGTCCGGCCCCGAAGGGCACCCAGGCCAGCCGCGGGTCGTTCTCGAGCTCGACCTCGCTCTCCTGGGCCAGCGACACCAGCGAGAGCAGCGCCTGACGCCGCCGCTCCTCCCTCTGCTCGGCCCGCTCACGGTCGCGGTCGGCCTGATCGGCCAGCTCCTCCACGAGGCGCTCACGCACGGTCCGGAACACCGAGATGACATCGCTGGGGAACAGCGCCGGGTCGAGCTGATAGCTCTCGAAGTCGTCCTCATCGCGCAGGAACGCCTCGAACTGCCGCTCCGCTTCGGGGCGGCGACCGACGAAGAGATACGCCGCGCCGAGGTACTTCCGCGACTCCTGGATCAGGAGCCGGTCCTGGATGGCGGGCACCGGGACGATCATCTCTTCGAAGAGCCGCACCGCCTGCTCGTACTCGTGAGACTGATAGGCGGTCTGCGCGCGCTGGAAGTCGTCCATCTCCGTGGCCTGCGCGGGCACGGCCCAGAGGACGACCACGAGCCCGGCGGCGAAGGCCGGAGTCCAGACGTGAATGCGCGAGACGGGAGCCATCTGCCGACGTCGGTGGGTCGTCCCCGGAGGGGAAGCCATTCGATCGGGACCCCGAGCGGTCCCCGGGTGAGGATGCCAAGCGCCCCGAAAATATCCCCGTGCCATACCACGGGACGGCCAGGCGCGTGCCGATTTTCCCGACTCAGGGCGCGGCCGCGAGCTCGGGGAGCTCCGCCTCGACGACGGTGCGCTCGCCGGCGGAGAGGCTGATGCGCTGCTCGTGCGCGCGGTGCCCATCCGAGGTCACCCGGATCAGCACGTTGGCGCTCCGGGTGCCGATGGGGACCGCGATCAGGCTGTTGGTGCGGCCACGGGCGTAGGTCCCTACCTGGACGTCGGCGGGCACGACGGAACGCACGAAGAGCGTCGCCGGTTTGTAAGGACAGACCAGAGGCACGCGGGTCGGGCCCTCGCCGGGCTCGACCGTCGCGGTGACCGTCGTCTCCGCCCACACCTCGGCTGCGTCGCCCGTCGGCACCACCCGGAAGGTGTGACGGCCCGGGCTCAGCTCGGTGCTGTGGAACCCTCCCCCGTAGGGTCGAAGCGGGCCTCCATCGATGCCGATGGACACGGTCGCCGGGACGGGAGCGAGGGCGACGACGCGCGGCTCGCGCGAGACGGCGGGGACCTGCGCCCGGCGGATGGGAGCGGACGGGACGCCCTCCTCCACCGCGTCTGCGCTGCCCGCGTCAGGCGCCGCCTGCGCGAGCTCGACGCCCGCGTCTGGCGTCCCCGCGTCGTCGAGCGCGGCCAGCTCGGCGCCCGCGTCGACTCCCGCGTCCTCGGGGGCGATGGCCACCGGAGGCAAGGACGGCTCGGGATCCCGACCGCCGGGCCCCGGCCAAGCGGTCCACGCCACGCCGCTCGCGAGCACGCCGAACGCCATCAGCCCGGCGCCCGCCAGCATGACCCGGCGGCGACGGCGGTCCATGCCGACCCGCTCGATGAGCTTGAGGACCTTCTCGTTGCCCTCGTCGAGCACGAGGACGCGGTTGTAGTAGTCGAGCGCGGTCGGCACGTCGCCCGCGTCGGAGGCGCGCGCCCCGTGGTCGATGAGCCGCTCGACCGTCTGGGCGACGATCTTGGCGCGCTCCTCGTCGGGGTTCTTCAGGTACCGCGCGAGCGTCGCCTCGGGATCCAGGATCCCGGCCTCGGCCACGAAGGCCTCGAGGGCCTCCCGCAGCTCGACCGCGCTCTGGTACCGATCGTCCGCCTCCTTCGCGAGCGACTTGACGATGATCGCGCGCATCTGCCCGCCGATCGCGGGGTTGACCCGGAGCGGGTCGGCGTACTCGCTGTCCACGATGCGCTTGAGCACCTGATGCGGGTTGCGCCCCGTGAACGGGAGCCGGCCGGTCGCCAGGTAATAGAGGACGGTGCCGAGCGAGAAGAGGTCGGTCCGCTCGTCGGTGTCCTTCCCCTCGATCTGCTCCGGGGCCATGTGCCCCGGCGAGCCCAGGATCTGACCCGTGGCGGTCATCGACTGCGAGTCGACCATGTCGGCGATGCCGAAGTCGGTCAGCTTGATCTCGCGATCCTCGTGCAGGAGCACGTTCTCGGGCTTCACGTCCCGATGCACGATCTTGGCTTCGTGGGCCGCCTCGAGGGCGCGCGCGATCTCGATCACGAAGCACGCCGCGATCTCGGCCGGGACGTCCTGGGTCTTCTCGCGCCACTGCTTGAGGGTCGGTCCGGTGAGGAGCTCCGCCGCGATGAACGCCTCGGTCGAGCCCTCGCCCGAGAAGTCGTAGATCTCCAGCACCCGGGGGTGGCGCAGGCGGGCGACGCTGCGCGCCTCGCGCTGGAAACGGCGCCGCGCCTCCTCGGCGGAGCGCAGGTGCGGGTGCAGGATCTTCAGCGCGACGGCGCGATCGAGGACCGTGTCCTGGGCGCGATAGACCGTCGCCATCCCGCCGTGGCCGATCTCCTCTTCGATCTCGTACTTTTCGACTTTACGGAGCATGGCCGCGACGCCTGGGAGCCTCGAACCCGAACCTGTCGTTGCGTGCGGTCTCTGCTCAGCTCGTGACCGAGGAAGCGACGACGCCCAGCGATCGCACGGGACGACAGGCGATGGGAGGTAAGCGGATCGAAGCTCCAGCGAGCATACACGTTGTAGACGGTCGGAGGCCCCGGCGCATTGGGCGCGTCCGGCCGGTCGGTCGCCCCATCAGGCGCCCATCAGTCGAACGCGTCGAGCCCGGCCGGCATGCACTGCTCCACCGAGCGGGAGAGCCCCTCGGGCCCCTCGCCTCCGACGACCGTGACGATCCCCGAGGCCTGCTCGAACACCGCCGCGCCCGTCCGGGCCTCGGCGAGCGTGGGGCCGGCTTCGAAGCGCGGCGTCGAGCCATCCCAGACCACCCGGTCGACCTCGTCGCTCCCCTCGCCGCCTACGATCCAGAGCACGCCAGCCTCCGTCCGCAGGAAGGCCGCGCCCGGGCGGGGCGAAGGCCAGGCGGGGCCATCCTCTCGCGTACACGCGTCGGGGCAGCCGCGGAGGATGTGGGTCTCGGCGCTCGGCGCCCCGTCCACGTCGAATCCGACATAGAGCAGGTGCGCCCCGTCGGGGCTGGCCGTGAGCGCGCCGCCGACGCCATCGGGCAGGCCCTCGAGCGCGATGGCTGCCCCTGCGCCGCCGCGCTCCAGACGCTCCGCCGTCCCGCCGCCGACCACGACGACCTCGCCGCCGACGAACGCCGCGGCGGAGAACGCGCGCGGGACGGTCGTGCGCGCGATGGCCGTGAGCGCGCCCAGCTCGTCGACCCAGGAGACCTGGTCGACCGCGGCCCCGTCGCCGTCCGCGCCCCCGACCACCGCCGCGCCCCGGTCGAGCCGGACGAGCGTCGACGCGAACCCTGCCCCCGCGTGCAGGGTCGTGACCCGTTCGGCGGCCGGCGGCCCCATCTGGCTGACGAAACGCCAGCTCGAGCCGTCGCCGACCACGAAGGAGACGAGCTGGCTGCCGTCGTCACGCAGGGTCACGCCGCGCGCGGGCCCGATGGTGGCCTCGGTGGGCGCGAGGCTGCTCAGCATCTCGGTGACGACCTGATCGAAGCGGTCGACGCGCGCAGACGGCCCGCTCTCCTCGACCCCGCCCGCGAGCAGCACGAGGTTGGCCCGCGGAATCGCCGCCACGTCCCGTCGCGGACGAGAGAGCGCCAGGGCGCCCGAGGTGGTGAGCGCCGGCGGGTCGATCACGCGGCATGTCATCGCCGGGAGCATCACCGGCCGCACGGCCAGCAGATCGATGCCCTCGCCGAACGGGAGGAAGGCCGGCGTCGCGCCGAACAGCGCCTGCTCGCCTCCCGTGATGCGGAGCTGGAGCTCGGTCGGCGCCTGCAAGCTCCCGATCGGCAAGACGAGGGAGAAGTCGCCGTTGGTGATCGGGGCGACGCAGTCGCCGTCCCCGTCGCAGATCACGCGGCTCTCCTGACGCACCGCGACGCTGAGGCTGCCCTCCGCGACATCACGCGCGGCGTTGTCGCCGTCGGGGTCGATGAGCTCGATCGTCGGACCGATGAGTCCGTCGCTGCCTTCGCAGGCGCTCGCGAGCAGGCAAAGGAGGAGGACGAGACGCCGCATGGGTGCGGGGCCTTTACTGCGCCACATGCCCCGAGTAAAGCAGCGGCGTGCGCGCCCTGCCCCTCCGGCGCCTTCCGCCGCTCGACGCGATGATTCGCGCGCTCGATCCGAGCGGCCGCGTCTGGCTGGACGGGGAGCCGGGCCACCCCGAGGGTCGCTGGACCTTCCTCGCGAGCGAGCCGGCGGAGACGCGGGTGGCGTCTTTCGCCGAGGACCCGTGGGCGCCCTTCGACGGGATCGAGGGCACGTCGGGCGCGATCGAGGGCGCGCCGCTCGACCACGCGATGCTGCCCTGGTGGATCGGCTACGTGGCCTATGACGCCGCGTGGTCGGAGGCGCGTCGCCTGGGCTTGCGTGCTCCGATGAGGCACGCGCGCGGCGCCCAGCCCGTGGTCTGCCTGTCCCGCTACGAGGCGCTCGTGGCGATCGATCACGTCGCGGGGGCGGGGTGGGTGGTCGGCTCGGATCCTCGCGCGCTCGAGACACTCCGAGACCGGCTGGAGGCGGCCAGCGAGGTCGAGTCACGCGCCGTCGTCGGACCGGCGACGGTGCCCGCGGCGAGCGCTCATCGCGGGGCGATCGAGCGCGCGCTCGCGGCCATCGCGGCCGGAGAGATCTACCAGGTGAACCTCGCTCGGAGATGGACCGCCCCGTACGAGGGCAGCCCTCTCGTCCTCTGGCGCGCGATGCGGGCCGCGAGCCCGGTCCCGTTGGGCATGTACCTCGAGCGGCCCGGTCACGCGGTGCTGGGCCGCACCATGGAGCGCTTCCTGCGATGGGACCGCCGGGACCGACGTCTGTGGACGAGCCCGATCAAAGGCACCATCGCCCGCAGCGGCTCCGACGACGCGGCCGAGGCGGCGCGGCTGAGCAACGACGACAAGGAGCGCGCCGAGCACGCGATGATCGTGGATCTGATGCGCAACGATCTCTCCCGCGTCGCGACCACGGGCAGCGTGAAGGTCCGCGCGCCGCTCCGTGTCGAGCCGTTCGCGGGGCTGAGCCACCTCGTGTCCACCGTGGAGTGCGAGACGCGCGAGGACGTCGGCCTGCGCGAGATCCTCGAGGCCACCTTCCCGCCGGGCAGCATCACCGGCACGCCGAAGCTGCGCGCGATGGAGCTCATCGAACGCGAGGAGCCTTGCGCCCGCGGCGTGTACACGGGAGCGCTCGGGTACATCGATCGCGCGGGCGGCCTCTCCCTCGCCGTGGCGATCCGAACCGCGGTGATCGCGGACGACATCGCGACCTACTTCGCGGGCGGCGGGCTGGTCAGCGCGAGCGATCCCGACCGAGAGATCGCAGAGACCGAGCTGAAGGCGAAGGTCTTTCTCGAAGCGTTGAACCGAGTGCGCGAAGAGAACCTCTATTGATCGAGAAGAACTTTTCTCGTCTTCGCCATCACTTTTTCTTTGACACGGCTCGCGGGCTGGGTTAAGACCAACACATCATGTCGCGCACGCAACAACCCGAGACGGGACGCCAGCCGGCCGAGAGGCCGAACGGGCGTGATCTGTTTCGCGAAGGCGCGTGTCAGGTTCACGCCTCACACGAGAAATTCGTGAGCGATATCGGCGGTTCCTTCCGAACCGACATGCTGGGCCTGGGCATGCTGTTCGTGGGCAACCTGTACGCGGGCAAGCCCGAAGGCTTGTCGTTCGGTCTGCTGTCGGGCAGCCAGCTTCCGAGCCGCGAGGCGCACATCCCATAGGGGCGAGATCCATACGCTTTTTGCGTATTTTGGGCCGCCCGGGACAACCAGGCGGCCCTTTTTCGTTCCAGCTCCTCTCTTCGCCCAGCCACCCTCTCCTTCCGTAGACACGACCTCCGAAGCGAACTTTCTCTCCTCTCAGACGTCAGACCTCTCCATGCAACCCAGCCCTGCCCTCCGGGTCGGAGCGGCAAAACCAGCCGCCCGCCCTCGCTCGATGAGCGCCGCGCGTGTCCCCCTCGGACGCGTGATGGGAGCCCTGCGTCCGGCGTCGGGACGCGAACCGGGCGTGTGTTCGGCGACCCTTCTCAATCAGCATTCATCCCATCCAGATAGCTTCTCTCAGGAGATTCATCGCAGACGGTGAAGTCGATTCATTGCGACTTCTTCGGGCCGTCTGTGTGTACGCAGACGGCCTTTTTGTTTCTGGGGCGCTAGCTCAACAGCAGAGCAACCGGCTCTTAACCGGTCGATCGGGGTGCGACTCCCTGGCGCTTCATCATCGCCGCGCTGGTCCAACAGCAGGACATCCGGCTCTGAACCGGAAGGTCGGGGTGCGACTCCTCGGCGCGGCAACGCCTCACCAGTGGGGCCGATCCTTGAAAATCAGGTCTCCTCAGGGGCGCGTGGCAGGCGCCCCGAGGTCCGAACGCCGCCGTGGCTCAACGGCAGAGCACCCGGCTGTTAACCGGGGGTGTGAAGGTTCGACTCCTTCCGGCGGCGCTACGCGACGAATGCACGTGGGACTACATGGCTCCGACGAGTACGTACGAGGGTTCGATTCCCTCGGGAGCTCAGTCTCACCCTCGCTCGTCGTCGCGCTGCCTCGACAGCTCGACAGTCGAGCGCCTGGGTGAAATCCGGGAGGTGCTGGTGCGACTCCGGCTCGAGGCACTCCAGTTTCTGTGGACCGAAGCCGAAGTCGTCGAGGCGCCTGGCTGTGACCCAGGCCATTAGCGGGTGCGAGTCCCGTCGGCCCACTTTTCCTTCTGGAGGGCCTGAACGCAGGCCCTCCCCCCATGGGGCACAGCGCCCATGGGGCCCCCCTCCCGACTACGGCTGCGCTCGCTTCGCTCGCGCCGCCGGCCCCAGCGACGGGGCGCTGGGGGCCCTGCGGCTCGCGCTCGCGCTGTCGCGCTCGCTGGCCGCCCTTCTTGTTGGAGGGCCTGAACGCAGGCCCTCCCCCCATGGGGC
>Ga0114915_1001463_pt1 | contig 10219 bp, 8 predicted proteins | sample MalvirAntarct_55_FD_87288 | JGI IMG/M metagenome (GOLD analysis project Ga0114915, IMG submission 87288) | Marine viral communities from the Global Malaspina Expedition - Malaspina viral metaG Antarct_55 | ecosystem: Environmental > Aquatic > Marine > Oceanic | place: South Georgia Island...
ATCGAAAACCCTATCCTCTCTAACTTTAAGGAAGGTCTGGACGTACTCGAGTACTTTATCTCGACGCACGGTGCACGGAAAGGTCTAGCCGATACAGCACTCAAAACGGCTGATGCAGGGTACCTTACCCGTCGTTTGCACGACGTAGCCCAGGATGTAGTCGTGGTTGAAAACGACTGTGAGACATTGCGGGGAATCCAGATATCTGCGTTGAAAGACAACGAGGATATTGTTGAGCCACTGTCAGAGCGTATTCTGGGACGTGTAAGCGTTCATGATGTATTTGATCCTTTGTCGGGCGAAATGATTCTCGAAGCCGGTCAGGAAATTACCGAAGAGATCGCAGCATATATTGACGAAACCAGCATCGAAAGCGTAGAGATTCGTTCGGTACTTACTTGCGAAACCCGGAATGGCGTATGTGCTAAGTGCTACGGACGTAGCCTTGCTTCTGCTCGGATGGTAGATATCGGCGAAGCTGTCGGTGTAATTGCGTCTCAGTCCATCGGTGAGCCAGGTACCCAGCTTACTCTTCGTACCTTCCACGTGGGTGGTACGGCCTCCAACATTGCTGTGGATGCCAACATCAAAGCCAAGTTCGAAGGTCTTATTCAGTTTGAAGACTTACGTCTGGTGGAATCTACAAATAGCGAAGGTGATCCGATTACGGTCGTGATGGGCCGCTCGGGCGAAGTTAGGATTGTACATCCCGAAACCAAGCAGCTACTTATTGCCAATAATGTTCCTTATGGAGCACACCTGAGCGTAAAGGACGGCGAGATAGTGATGAAAGGACAGGAAATATGTACCTGGGATCCTTACAATGCCGTAATTCTTTCTGAATTTGATGGCTCTGTCGAGTTCGATGCTATCGAAGAAGGAATTACATATCGTGAGGAATTTGATGAGCAGACTGGCTTCCAGGAAGCGGTAATCATTGATACCCGGGATAAAACCAAGAACCCCGCCGTAGTAGTAAAAGGAAAGAGTAAACTTCTCAAAGATCAAACCGAGAAGTTCTATAACCTACCTGTAGGGGCACGTCTGGTTGTTAAGAATGGCGTAAAAGTTAAATCTGGTCAGCCCCTGGCTAAAATTCCTCGGGTGGTTGGTAAAACCCGTGATATTACGGGTGGTCTGCCCCGCGTAACGGAACTCTTCGAAGCTCGTAACCCCTCGAACCCTGCTACCGTGAGTGAAATCGACGGTGTGGTAAGTTACGGTGGTGTGAAGCGTGGTAACCGGGAGATTATGATCGAGTCGAAAGATGGTGTACAACGCCGCTACATGGTGACACTGTCGAAGCACATCCTGGTGCAGGATGGTGACTTCGTGAAAGCGGGTGATCCCCTTTCGGATGGTGCCATTACTCCGGCAGATATTCTTTCGATCAAAGGACCTACCGCTGTGCAGGAGTACCTTGTGAACGAAATTCAGGAAGTGTACCGCTTGCAGGGTGTGAAAATCAATGACAAGCACATTGAGTGTATTGTACGCCAGATGATGCAAAAAGTAGAAATTCTGGACGCTGGTGACACCAACTTCCTCGAAATGCAACCCGTTGATCGTTGGGTATTCCGCGAGGATAATGATAAGATCCTGAATATGAAAGTAGTGGAAGAGTCGGGTGATTCTGAAGTACTGAAACCAGGTATGATCGTAACGGTACGTCGTCTGCGGGATGAAAATTCAAGCCTGAAGCGGCGCGACCTGAAGCTAGTGAAGGCCCGTGATGCTCAACCTGCCGTAGCTAAGCCTACGCTGATGGGGATTACACAAGCATCACTAGGTACCGAAAGCTTTGTATCGGCAGCTTCCTTCCAGGAAACAACCAAGGTACTCAGCGAAGCGGCTGTGCGAGGCAAACGTGACGGACTACAAGGTCTCAAAGAGAACGTGATTGTGGGCCACCTCATTCCAGCTGGTACAGGGATGCGTAAATATGTGAATCTGCTCGTAGGCTCGAAGGAAGAGTTCGATGCACTCAGTGATTCCAGGGAAAGAGCCTCTCGTAAAAAACGCGAACTGGCTTAGATTTCCGATAATCGAAAGTTTTAAAGCCGGCTCCCTTGGGAGGCCGGCTTTTTTTTAATGTAATGCCCTGGTATCAAATTCGTTGCCTGGCGTTTTTCTATATTTGTAAAAAAACAGAATTATGGAAAACAAGAACCAAGAATCAGAACAGCAAATCAACGTGGAGCTACCCGAAGATCTGGCCGAAGGGGTGTACTCTAACCTAGCTATGATCGCTCACTCCAATAGTGAGTTTATTCTGGATTTTATCCGGCTGATGCCAGGTATCCCCAAGGCCAAAGTAAAAGCCCGTATTATTATCACACCTGAGCATGCCAAGCGGTTACTGGAAGCCTTGAAAGATAATATTCGCAAGTTTGAAGATATGCACGGCCCCATTCAGAACAGTAATGACGACGGATCTCATTTCAATTTTCCTATGAGTTTCGGTGGACCGGGAGGCGAGGCATAGGGAGATTCGCTGCTAATAATTTTGAAGAACGACTTACAAAAGGTCCACTTTTCTCGTTTAGTAAAGTACTATCCATCAATTTACCAATAATGAAGCAATCATTTGTACGCTTAGGTATCGGGGCATTTTGGCTACTGATCGCCCTAAGTTCATTTGCCCAGGAGGCCGCTAGGTCCAAGTACGATGCCCACGTATTGTTTAACCCCTTACTTAACTTCCAGCCCGGAAACGAGTACCGTACGGGTGGTGGCTCGCCCGGTCCCCGGTATTGGCAAAACCGAGCAGATTATAAGCTGAATATCGTGCTGGATGAAGGTACCTCAACGCTGTCGGGAGATGTAGAAATCACCTACAAAAACAATAGCCCCGAGAATCTGGAGTTTCTCTGGTTACAGCTTGAACAGAATGCGTTCAGTGATACGTCTCGTGGAGGCCGTACGACACCTATTACGGGTGGACGTTTTGGTAACATTGGTTTCGCAGGGGGAAACATGATTACGTCTGTTACCGTACAACAGGGCAAGGCAAAGCCCCTGAATGCTGCGTATGTCATTACCGATACGCGTATGCAGATACGCCTGACTGACCCACTGAAAGCCAATGGTGATGTTATTAAGATCAAGGTAGGGTACTCTTTCAAAATTCCTCAGTATGGTTCCGACCGCATGGGTACCTTGGAAACCAAGAACGGAATTATCTACGAGATTGCGCAATGGTACCCCAAAATGTGCGTGTATGATGATATAGAAGGCTGGAACGTACTACCCTATCTTGGTGCGGGTGAGTTTTACCTGGAATACGGCGATTTTGAATATACTGTAACGGTTCCCTGGGATCATATTGTGGTAGGTTCGGGTGAGCTGGTCAATGCCAACGAGGTACTTACCAAAGAGCAACGCAACCGTCTGGACCAGGCGGCTAAGAGCGATCAGACCGTAATGATTCGCACTGCCGAGGAAGTGACTAATGCGGAAACCCGCCCCAAACAATCAGGTACCCTCACGTGGCGATTCCGTTGTGAGCAGACCCGTGATGTAGCCTGGGCTACCTCCAAAGCCTTTGTATGGGATGCCGCGCGTATGAACCTACCCAGTGGTAAAACGGCCCTGGCTCAGTCTGTTTATCCGGTAGAAGACGGAGGAGAAAAAGGTTGGGGACGCTCAACGGAATATGTTAAAACATCCATTGAGTTTTACTCGAACTACGTGTATGAATATAGCTACCCCGTAGCTACGAATGTAGCCGGAATCGTGGGGGGCATGGAGTATCCTGGCATCGTTTTCTGTTCACATTCCGACCGCGAAGGTAGCCTATGGAATGTGACCGATCACGAGTTTGGGCATAACTGGTTCCCAATGATCGTGGGTAGCAACGAACGTAAGTATGCCTGGATGGATGAGGGATTCAATACCTTCATTAATTTCCTCTCGGCCGATATGTTCAACAACGGCGAGTATAAGAGCAATCAGCTACGAGACCTACAACGGCTTGCCCCCGCGCTGTATCCACCCGGCGACGATGCTATCATGACTATTCCCGATGTGGTACAGGCCAGTGCATTGGGGATAGAAGCTTACTATAAGCCGGCGATTGGCTTAAAAATATTACGTGAACGGGTCCTAGGGAAGGAAAGATTCGACTATGCTTTCCGGCAGTATGTGAAGCGCTGGGCTTTCAAGCATCCTACCCCCTATGATTTTTTCCGTAGCATCGAAGATGCGGCTGGTGAAGATTTGGGCTGGTTCTGGAAAGGATGGTTTTTTGAAAATTACAAGCTTGACCAAAGCGTAAAAGAGGTAAGCTACATCGAGCAGAATCCACAGAAGGGCGCTTTGATCATGATCGAAAATCTGGACCAGTGGGCTATGCCTGCTACGGTCGAAGTAGAGGATGTTACGGGTAAGAAAATACGCGTCGAGTTGCCTGTCGAAATCTGGCAACGCGGAGGCAGCTGGACGTTTAAGGCAGATACCCAGCAGCCTCTTCGCTCGGTGACGATTGATCCTGACCACAGCCTGCCTGATATCAATCCGGCCAATAATACCTGGAAGCCGATGCGTTACTCGGCCCCTGTATCTAACTAGCGAAAATAAGAGCTGGATAAAGTATAAAATGCCGCAATGGTCAGTCGGGTGTACAAACGTTCCCTCTCGCTATTGCGGCATCTTTGTGGGTAGAAAATAGCAATTTCAGGGAAGATTTTGCAAATTGTAGAGCTTTGTTCAGCCGTGAGAATGAAAATAGTTCTACTCTTTGCCTTTACACTTTTACTTACTTCTTGGCCTCTGGAACCAAAGGCTCAGGACAAGCTTTTTGGCTTTCATCTTCTGCAAAAGCGCCGAAGTACGCGCATTCCTTTCGAGCTACATGCCAACCTGATTATCCTGCCGGCCCGTATAAACAGATCAGATACCCTTCATTTTATACTTGATACGGGTGTCAGCTCTACGATCATCACCGATCCCTCCATCGAACCCTACATTAATTCGCAATTTGTTCGCTCTATCCAGCTGGATGGCGTAGGCCAGGATAGTGCCCTGGCGGCTCAGGTTAGTATTGGTAACACCTTGCAGGTAGGCTACGCCCGTACTTTTAATCATAATCTGGTCGTATTACAACAGGATTTATTGAAGCTATCAGAACTCATCGGGACCCCCATCAATGGCCTGATTGGGTACGAACTCTTCGAAAGATTTGTGGTAACGATTGATTTTCGACAACGGGAAATACTGCTTCAACTTCCTGGCTATTATACCTACCGCCCCCGGAAGGGAGCTAAGGTACCTCTGGATTTGATAGATAGAAAACCGTATATCGACGATGTTGTGATTCGTGGAAAAGGGGGCGAACAAAAAGTAAAACTTCTCCTGGATACAGGGGCGGGGCATGCGCTCATGCTGAACACGTACTCGACCCACATTCCGCTCCCAGATACTACGATTGATGTTCAGCTAGGAATAGGCCTATCAGGGAAAATCAGTGGCTCACTGGGCCGATTGAAAGGAATGAATATAGGAGGGTACCCCCTTTCTGATGTAGTGGCTTCTTTTCCCGACAGCCTATCCTTTGGAGGTAAGTTAAGTCCTACTACGGGGCGTCAGGGTAATATTGGTGGGGAGCTACTGCGGCGCTTCAAGGTGACCATCAATTATCCCGAAAAATATATGGTCCTGAAACCTGTCCGGAAAGCCATGAAAGAAACCTTCGAGCATGACATGAGTGGAATGGATTTGCGGGCCAAAGGCGAAAAGTTCAACGAATACTATATTGATAAAGTGATCGAGGATTCGCCAGCCGATATTGCGGGCTTGCAGAAGGATGATCGCCTGATGTTTATCAACAATTCTGCTGCCAAAGAACTCAACATGACCGAAATCTACAAGCTACTCCAGCGTAAGGAAGGAAAAGCCATAGATCTGGTCGTCAATCGGAAAGGTAGCCTGGTTTTTACTACGCTGATTCTGAAACGGATTATCTAGTAGGGTAGGAGCTTCTCACGGGTACCTACACTTCGATAAGCATAGCACCATACGAGTACCCACCCCCGAAGACCGTTACGACCAGGCGTTGCCCTTTTTCAAAACGATCAAAATTCTCGGAAAGAGCAATAGCGCAACCCGCGCAGCCCGTGTTGCCCAATCGCTGAATATTAGAAAGCAGCTTATCTTCAGAAATCCCCAGTGTCCCAATCACATTGAGGCTAATCCGGTGATTGGCCTGATGCGGAATTAGGTAGTCGATGTCGGATATCGCCAGTCCACAGGCTTGTAATACCTGCTGACTTACTTTGGGCATATAGGTGCAGGCATTCTGAAATACATCCCGCCCAAAGGGCATGACCACACCTCGCTCATTAGGTCGCAACACCACGGCTTCTATGGCCTTACCACTTGTGGCAGCCCCGCCTGTAATCAATTTACGTATAAAAAGATCAGAGTCTGTTTGCCTTTCTTTGGAAATCAAGAGCGCCGAAGCCCCATCTCCCCACAAATGGCCCGATATCGTATCCCGTTCGTTATAGTACGCTGTATTATGATCCGACACCACTACCAGAGCGCGAGTAGCCTTTTTCATCGCAAAGTACCCCTCTACCAGCTCAATGGCATTGAGTAATGACGAGCAGGCCGACGAAACGGACACGACAGGAATATCCGGTATTTCCAGAAAGTGCTGTACGGCATGCGCTGGTGACACGATAGTATCGTAGGGCGTGTAGGTAGCGCCTACAATCAGGTCGATCTCATTTTTGCTGTAGGGTATTGTTTCAAGCAGGCTCTTTACCGCGGCGATGGCCATGGTATTGGTGTTTTCACCTTCGCCAGCCTTGCGGCGTTCGCTGATGCCCGTACGTTCTACAATCCACTCACTGGAAAGGTTATTTAATTCCGTAAAATATTCATTACCAATTATTTCGCTTGGCAGGTAATGACTCACCCGGTTAATATACATAGGTTATTGGATGGCTATTCAAAACGATATGCAAGAATACTTCCGAAAGTTAAATATTTCGTAGAAAGCATGGTACTAAATATTTGAACAATTCAATAAAGTATTAAAATATTTCTGTAAAAGTAATTGGTAATCAATTTTTTGACTCAGCCAAAGGCTACTTATCAAGTATAGAACGATAATAACTCAGGAGAATGCGCTCCTCACTTTGCCAATTATACTTATTTTTTACGGCCTCCCGGCCTCTTTCACCCATTATTTGCCGTTCGTCGGGGTTCTGGATCAACCATAGTAGCTTTTCCGCCAGTGCTGGAGCATCATAGGGCGATATACAAAAACCACAATCATGTGCCTCAACTACCTGCTTATACAGAGAAAAATCAGAAGTGACGACTGGAATCCTAAGTGCCAGGTACTCAAACAACTTGGTGGTATAGGAGTCGGGATAATCGCCTACGGGCTTGAGCAGGGCCAAGCCGGCTATAGCTTTATTAGCTTGGGCCAGAGCGATGCGCTGGTCCTTATAGCCATAAAAAATCAAATGGGGCTGAACAGTTTTAAAGTGCGGTAGGGCTTCCATTTCTCTGGTGGAAAGCTGGCTGGAGCCAAACAGATGCACCTGGACATCAGGGTAGGTTTTTATCAGCAGTGCCAGCGCCGCAACCAGGGTATCGAACGACCGTTCTAGCGAAATAACCCCGCTATAAATAAAAAAAGGGCGATCCGTAAGCGGGAGGGACGGGGCAGGCAGACTATCTAGAAATGGAAGCGCCGCGTAGTTATGTACCACGACGGAGGGGTACCTTAGCGCCTGGTACTCCTGCCGATAGGCATCCTCTGTGAAGACACAGTAAAAGGAACGCCGGGCTAGATGATCGAAGAAATGGAAGAAGCGTCTGAAAACGAATTCGTTATTATAGCGTTTCAGAGCAAATTTTTTGTAAAGATTCTCCTGGATTTCGTAGATGACATGGGTACCAAAAAGCCGGAAAAGAAACGCGATGGGAATCAGCTCGGGCACAAAGATATGGACAACATCAGGGCGGAGCCGTAGGCATTTCCACAGCACAACCGGATGACAGAAAAGTAGCCGCGCTAGTAAGCGGCGAAATTGGGGTAGTCTTATTATAGTCGCTGCTTCTGTCGAGTAGTCCCGCGAACTCAGACCGGGTAAAGCCAGTAGTACCTCATAGTGTTTGGACAGGGCTGGGGCAATTTTATACACGATACGCGGATCGGCTGGTGGGTGCACAGTACTTAGTAGTAATACCCGCTTCATGCTTTCTCGAGTAGAGCTACCCCCGCTGATGTACCTAGTCGACTGGCTCCCGCTTCGATAAATGCCAATGCCTGCGCCCGAGTGCGAATGCCCCCTGAGGCTTTGATCTGTACTGATGTTGGCAACAGTTCGCGCAGTAGGGCTACAGTAGCGAGGTCGGCACCTGAGGGTGCGAATCCGGTGGAGGTTTTCACAAAATCAGCCTGAGCTTCTGCGCATATTTCGCAGGCCATATGAAGTTCAAACTCATCCAGGTAGGCCGTTTCAATAATTACTTTCAGAATTCTAGTGTGATTGTGGGCCAAAGTGGCTAATTGCCGTAACTCCTCTCGTACGCTGAGGTAGGCCATAGATTTGAACTGAGCTAGGTTCATGACTACATCTAGTTCAGTGGCTCCGTCAAGCAATGCACTTTCGGCTTCACAGAGCTTGGTACTGGTGGTAGAATACCCCAGAGGAAATCCGATTACCGTAGCAATTTCGATCGGGACAGGGCAAAATTCGAGCATTTCCTGGGTATAGCGTACGTAGGTAGGTGCTACACACACCGCCTTGAACTCGTGCCTCCACGCTTCCTCACACAACTGGCGGATGTCCGTTTCGCTAGCGGTGGGACTCAGCAGGGTGTGGTCAATGTAGGCGTTAAGATTTGTACAGCTAATAGTGCTCACGGCTCGGGCAAGTGACAGAGTTTCAAAAATAAAGATACCCCGCGAGTATTTGCGGGGTATGGAGTGTATTACGAAACGTACGTAGGATTATTCGGCAGCAGCTTCTTCGTCCTTTTGGCTGGCTACAAGAGTCGTTTTATCGTCTTCCTCTTGCTCATCAGCAAAGGCATCGGGGTAGTTGGCTACAAGCGTATTGTACCAGGAGATAATTTTCTTGATATCAGAGACATACACCCGGCTGCGATCGAACTCAGGCAGAACTGTATCCAAGAATTCGATCAGGTCTTTGTCAGAAGCCTCTTTGAGCGAAATATCTACTTTATCACCATGAATGCTTTTAATCGTTGTGAATACCGTCGAAAGAGGTACTGAATCTTGCTTACCCTCTACGAAAATGGATACATCCTTCAATACGGATACCCGGGCACTGGCACCGATCATCGTTTTCTCTTTCTTTCCATCCAGGCTTTCCACAATAACCCCTGAGCGGCTTGGCTTCAGGATACGGTATAGGCCGCTTTTGCCCGATACATTGGCAATCTCTTTTAGTATTTCCATTCCAGGTTTTAGTCTATCTACACAAAAAATTGAACTGATTCACTTCCTGTTTCCAGAAAAGAGCCGCAAAGTAACGCAAAGATCAGCGGCTAAGCAACTAGGCCTGGTCCGAACTTAGAAACGCATCGTTGTAAGTTTGTATTGTTTCTAGCAGAGGATCACGCCCTTGGCCCTTTTCAGCCGAAGTTACAAAGGACAGCGGTAGCTCTTCCCAGGTTTCCAGTAGCTTTTCCTGGTAGCTGGCGATGTGGCCCGGCAGTTCGTGGTTTTTTACCTTGTCGGCTTTGGTAAACACAAGATGAAAGGGAATGCCCTCTTCGCCCAACTGCTCGATGAATTCCATGTCTACCCGCTGCGGTGGGTGACGGCTATCGACGAGCACGAATGTACAGATCAGATTGGGCCGATAGCGGAGGTACTCATAAATCATATGCTCCCATTTGGCCCGTTCGGATTTACTGATTTTGGCGTAGCCGTACCCTGGCAAATCGACCAGGTACCAGGCGTCATCGACCAAAAAATGGTTGATAAGCTGTGTTTTGCCCGGAGTCTGAGATGTTTTAGCGAGCCCTTTGCGTTGGGTTAGCATGTTGATGAGCGACGACTTCCCTACATTAGATCGCCCGATGAACGCGTATTCGGGTAGGGTAGGTGACGGGCAATTTCGGTAATCTGTATTGCTGGTGACGTAGCTTGCGGTCTGGATAGTCATGACTGTGTACGTGTGTTTTAAGCCCACAAAGATAGGTTTTTTTAGGCAACGAGTTGGCCATGTAC
>Ga0114915_1001466_pt1 | contig 10214 bp, 11 predicted proteins | sample MalvirAntarct_55_FD_87288 | JGI IMG/M metagenome (GOLD analysis project Ga0114915, IMG submission 87288) | Marine viral communities from the Global Malaspina Expedition - Malaspina viral metaG Antarct_55 | ecosystem: Environmental > Aquatic > Marine > Oceanic | place: South Georgia Island...
GTGGACCAGAGGTGTCCGCCAAGGGGTTGGTCCAACCGGGTGTTCCTCAACAGTCGTTGAGCTATTCGGCCCCCAGCGCTGATGGCGATGTGGAGATTCGGAACCAGTCGGGCCAGGTAGTTACGGCCCCGGCTAAAGCCGGTTCAGCATTCGGCGCGGGCGTGATCGACACTAAAGCTCCCGGGTCCACTCCGCAGGGTTCTGGTGGGCAAGCTCCTGCTGCGCCCCGACGTCCCGCCCCACCGGCTGCTAATCGGGCGCAACGTCGAGCACAAGAGAAGAAACGCAAGCGATAGAGCCTTAGAGGAAGGCAAAGGCGGTCGCCCGCCAGCGATGATCCCATCCTTCAATGCGCAAAGCGGCGGTTTGGAAACGGTTGCGAGCCTCAACCAAGACGCACACCTCCATCTCCCCATCACGGGGAGAGAAGAGGTGGGTCTTGCCTAAGGTGAAGAGGGGTGCCTGGCGGATTCGAGCAGCTGGTGGAAGGTGACTGCGCCTTCTCAGCTCTGCATTGACGTGCTTCTCCATGGAGTGATAAACATCTTCGCTCACCCAGCGAGCTAGTTGGCCGATGTCGCGAGAGCCGTAGATTACCTCTAGCGCGCGATGGGTCACATTGAGGGCAAAAGCACGCGGACTCGGTAGCTCGTGGGTGGGCGTTGATTACGGACCAAACTCTTCATTTGCATTAACGCTCGAAAATGAACGCCGGTTATGTGGTTCGTCCCCCTCGGGGGACAGAGTCTTCTTTGACATGGTCACTCCTCTTCGCATTGTTTAGGGTTGGGCAGAGGGGTGCTCCCTCGGCCGCGGTGCCACCACCTAAGCATGGAATCAGATGAGAAAACCACACTTCGTCAAAGTTGTGGATAACCCGTTATCGCTGCCACATCAGCGCCTAGGGTAGGTTTTTTCGCGCCCTCGCAGGGAAACGGTAACAATAGTGGAATATTCGTCACTTAGTGAAGTGCTCACTGCTGCGGCCAAAAAGGGGCAGGCCCTCCTTTTGGCGCTGTCGACGGGGCATCAGTTATCACTGACTCTGCAAGCAGTCGGTGTGGATTGGATATCGGGTTATCCCGCAGAAAAACACGGGACTGGATATGTCATCCGGCTAGCAGCCGTTGTGTCGATCGTGGGGTGTGATCCAGCTCCCTTCGATCTGCCCCAGCCCGGTATCACCCCCAAGGCTCCGCTTCAAGCGCTCTTGGCGGCCTGTGCCACACGCAAAGAGGCGGTGGTTGTTCACAGCGCCCAGCATTCACGACGCGGCCAGATTGTCTCGGCGGGACCAGACTGGCTTCGTATCCATCGCCCGGGCGGTGGAGAGGAAGTGCTGCCTTATGCGAGCATCGCGTGGCTTGAAATAGGTTCTGACGCCTAGGTCTGGATAACTACAGCGCGTTGACGCTTGGCTGGTGACACTAAGGGAATGATGTCCTCCCTCTCTCGTTCCACACGGCGACGCGCAACACTTCGCGTGTCGGTGGGGATTTCCCTCATCGCTGGTTCCCTGTTGGCAAGCTTCCTGGTCTTGGAATCGAGGGGAGAGACACGCACCGTGGTGATTGCGGCGAGCGCTCTCGTAGCTGGCGAGCCTGTGACCAGAGCAGACCTATCCCGCGTGGAGGTGCCACAATCCACGCTGTGGGATGACTATCTCAGCGAAGGTGATGAACAAAGCGTGGATGGCTTGGTTGCCAGCCGGAGTATTGACCCCAACGAGCTCCTGAGGGCACGGGATTTCCAAGAGCCCTCGACCCTTGATGACACGGTCATCACCATTCCGCTGTCAATTGGCAGCCCCTCGTGGCTCCACCGTGGTGCCACGGTGGAGATATGGGTTGCGCCGCCCGCGTCAGAAAACTCTTTCTCGGCTCCCTTCATCCTGAGCCCCGAGGCCGTGATCGACGCGATTGCGGTGGACGAGGGGTTTGCCGCCGATGGGGCATCGAGCAGGGCGGACCTGCGAATTCCCCCCCGGGACGCCCCTGATGCCATCCACGCCCTCGCCAATGGCTATTTTCTTCATCTCACACCACTCAGAGCGACTCAATGAGTCCTCGAATTGGCGCCATCATGCGAGGTGAGTTGTGGGAAGCGTTTGCCGAAGCTTGTAAGGACATTGGCTGCCATGCGGTGTTGCTATCTGGGGGCACAGAACAAGCCGCCTCCCCACCCAGTTTCGACAGCATCGACGCGGTGGTAGTCGAACTGTCCGAGCACCAAGAGGTGGTTGACCTGGTGCAGCGGGCGCAGAAGCTCTTTCTGCCAATAGCCGGGATTGCCCTAGAGGACAACCTCCAGAGCCCTGCTCTGGAGGAGTTATGTGAAGTGGTTCTCTCATCGCGTGAGGATGTAACAGCGTGGGTGCAGGGGATCTCTGAGCGAAAAACTGGATCTGAGAAGGGTTCTCTGACCATTATTGTTGGTGCTCACGGAGCGCCAAGCCGCACCACAGTGACTCTGTCACTAGCCAGAGAACTCAGCAAAAACTCAGCAAGAGTTGTCGTCATTGATGCGGACCATTCTGCACCCTCGCTGGGTTTCCTTCTTGCAGTGCCGCAAGATAAAGGTGGTTTTCAAGCAGCCCTTCGGTCGGCGCGAGTGGAGGGGGTTGATATCAACACCCTTCTGACACCCATGGTGATCATCAATCAGCCCCAAGGGGCGTACCGACTTCTAAGCGCTGGAATAACTCCGTGGGAGGAAAAATCTCTCGACCACCAGGCGTTAGAGAGGCTACTCTCAAGCCTGGTGGATGAGGGGTTTCATTGTGTGCTCGATATCGCGGCGATATCTACCGGAACCATCCATCGCGTAATAGAGATAACGGCCCCACTAGCGACTCATGTGGTGGGAATCACACATCCCAGTGATGTGGGGGTCACTCGCTTCATCCGTGCATGGTCCGTGGTTACTGCCCTCGAACCCCGTGTTTCCTCGAAAATACTGGTTCGAGCACCGAGCAAGGTACTGTCTCGTTCCCGTGATGCGATTCAACAAACCTTGTGGGAGTACACAGACTGTGAGGACATTTCCTTCCTGGATAATCCCACCGCGCGCTCAGACCAAGCAGACGCGGATGCCCCGCCGGCCATCCGGGCACTGGCCCATGTGATTCTGGGAACACGCGAAGGGAGGGTTACCTCTGCACCCACCACGAGGCGTATTTCCCAGAAAGCGCGCTCTCGTCTCTTCCCAGCACTTATCCGGAAGCGGTTAGCCTAAAGGGGTGACTTCTCAGCCCTCCGTCTACACCAGGACGACTCTTTTTGATCGCCAGGTGGCATGGCTGTACAAACTCGTTAGCGAGGGGCAGCTACTTGCTGATTTAGCCTTTGCTGACATTGTCATTTGGGCCCCCACTCAAACAGGGAGTTTTGTTGCGGTCTCCCACCTGCGACCCTCCTCGGCAGCGACATTGTTCTATCGCGATGTTGTCGAGAGCGAGATTCGTCCCGAATGGCTCTCGCTGGTGTCAAAGGCGTATGAAGAGGAAAAGATTCTCGATTCCCAGGGCAGGGACCGGCTCGAGGAAGGTCGAACTAAGGTTCGCGCGGTGCCTATCCGCATGACAGAAAAAGCTTCCGGCGACAGCAAAGCCAACCCGATTATCGCCGTCCTCACCAGACACTCAAACCTTAGGGACTCCCGGGTGCCGAGCCGCCAGGAATTGACCTTTGATGAATGCGCCAATGATCTCTTCGCAATGATCTCCGAAGGCTCATTCCCCGACCCGGATGCGCCTAGCGCGCCCGCCCAGGGCGCCCCCCGGGCATCTGACGGGCTGATCAAGCTCGACGTGGGAGCAAAGGTGACCTTCGCAAGCCCGAACGCTCTTTCCGCATTTCGACGGATGGGTTTTCAGGAAGAACTCGAGGGAACAGAACTAGCCGAAGTAACGGCACGCCTGGTCGCAGGAACCCTGATTGTTGACGAAACCCTTCCCCTTGTTGTCACAGGGCGAGCCCCGTGGCGCAGCGATATCGAAAACCAAGGGGTGACGGTGACTTTGCGGGCCATCCCGTTGAAGAAGGATGGCGAGCGCTTTGGCGCCATTGTGTTGTGTCGTGATGTCACGCAGGTGAGGCTTCGTGAGAAAGAAATGATCACCAAGGACGCCACCATCCGTGAAATTCACCACAGGGTGAAAAACAATCTTCAAACGGTTGCCTCGCTGTTGCGGATTCAGACCCGCAGAACTCACAGCGATGTTGTCAAAGATGCCCTGGGGCAAGCCATGAGGCGCGTGGCAGCTATTGCTGTCGTTCACGACACTCTGTCAGAAGGGCTCAGCCAAAACGTGGACTTTGACGTTGTGCTGGACCGGGTCCTGATGTTGGTTGCTGAAGTAGCGTCCGCTGGGTCTGCGGTCGTTCGGCCAGAAACCCGGGGGACCGTGGGAATCCTACCCAGCGAATATGCCACCCCCCTGGCCTTGGTGCTGACCGAATTGGTAACCAATGCAGTAGAACATGGGCTTCGCGGCAAGGCAGATGGGCACGTCATCATCGAGTCGTGTCGAGCCCCTGAATCTCTGACCATATCTGTGACCGATAATGGCGGTGGGCTCGAAGGTGGAAAAGTGGGGGATGGGCTGGGAACCCAAATTGTTCGCACACTCGTGGATGGTGAACTCGGCGGATCAATTGAATGGCACCATCAAGACTCTGGTGGCACCGAAGTCCGCATTGAGATTCCCTTGCAGTTCCTTCGCCTTGGCGGCGACACGTCCCTCGTTCCAGGGATTTAGTACCAGCTAGTAGTAGCTTTCATCCCACTCTCGGCTGCGGGTCACCCGACACGGCGTTCCTATTGCCACACTTAGGGCTGGAAGATTTTCGATAACTAATGAGTGTGCCCCGACGACTGTGTCTTCGCCAATCGTTCGACCTTGCAGGATCCCAGCTTGAAGGCCGAGCATTGTTCGTGGCCCAATCAGGGTGTTCCCACTGGTCCTCGCTCCTGGTCCCAGAGAGGCAAAGTCGCCGAGGGTGGAATCGTGATCAAGCGACGCCCCGGTGTTGATGAGTGCCCCAACACCCAGGGTGCTCCCTGAGCCAACACTGGCCTGGGAGAGAAGCACAGCACCTCTTCCCAGCGAAGCGGTGGGGGAAACCCACGCTGAAGAGTGAATAACCACGGGGAACTGAGCTTCTGGAAATATGGACTGGATGCGCTCGAACGCCATACTCCGGAGATGGTTTGTTCCTAACCCCACTGCAAGGCTCGTCGAGGAGAGGTCAATTTTTTTGAGTGCCGATAACAGCGATGCAAAATCCCCCCCTAAAGAGTCCTCGGAAGTGTCCAGCAAGCAATCAACCTGAAAACCTTGCGACGAGGCTGCTTCGGCGACTGAGCTCGCGTGGCCACCGTTTCCCACGATGACAATTTTTCCCAGTGACTTCATCTGATTTGGGTGGGCTTTTGTGTGAGGAGGTGGAGGTAAGCGATGAGTGAATGTTAGGAAGCTCTACGAGCTCGAGCTGCGCGACGCTTCAATGCCCTGCGCTCATCTTCGCTCAGCCCACCCCAGACACCGGAGTCTTGGTTGGTATCAAGGGCGTATTGGAGGCAGTACTCCGTCACAGGGCAGTGAGAGCAGACTGATTTGGCGCGGTCTATTTGATCCACGGCGGGACCGGTGTTCCCTACGGGGAAAAAAAGCTCCGGGTCAACGGTGAGGCAAGCTGCTTTGTCGCGCCAGTCCATGGTCTTCCTAACTGTTTTCGCAGGGGATGACACCTGCGAGGGGTATGAGAGGGGTATGAGTATGCAAGCGCAGTGACAAAATGCTGGGTGACGCTTGAATTCAATGTTCCCAGTTATCACCGGAACAATCAAGTGTTTTCAGGAGAAACGGTGATGGGCTTCGGCACCTTTGCTCTTCGCCCGGGACAGGGCGGTATTGCCGCGGAGCAACTGTCGTAAATTCAGAGGAATTTGTCCGCTGGAGTCAATCTACTGTCACTCTTTTCCCAACAACACACAAAAGCGCTAAGGAGGCATTAAGTAGCCGATGAGAGCAAGCTGTCGCGGCTGCAGCGAGACAGTTGCCTAATTGGATTCAGTCTTCCAGAAAGGCCTTTAGTCCCCAGTTGGTTTGATTCTTGCGAAGACCCACGTAGGCACCAACCCTCTCCAGGTAGAACATCTTTGCCCCCGCTTTCCAAAACCTCATGCTCAGATTTATATCTGCGGGCCTGTTGTGTTGCAGCCTCCAAGACCACGGGGAGTATCGAATGTGGCGAAGATGGCGGGCGTAAACCCAAGTAATTGGGCTTCCAAGTTTTACGGGGGGGTGTTTTGAACCACTAGTTGGTCCGTAGTACGGATCATCGGCTCTGTAGGCAGGGGATTGCGTGTTGTCAGGCAAAACCGCAGCGCTGGAGACAAATTCTGAACCTTTCGCTAGAAGTGCGCCAACAGATTTTTCCAGGTGGTCGGAGTCCCAACTATCGTCATCATCGAGCCGAGCAATGTAGAGCCCCTTTGAACTCTTAAGTGCGAGATTGAGCGCTGGAGTTGCAGCGCTACACCAGCGGCTTGTCGCATCTGCTTTCGATAGTGAGCGGGGGATCCGTGCGCCCCACAGGTATCTAAATCGGGGGTCCAAGTCCTTCAGGACATCATCAACTTCAGAAGAGAAAGCATCCGTGACAATAAGAACTTCGAAGTCTTGATCTCCCTGGGCAAGGATCGATGGAATCGCCCGACCTATCAGCAATTCGACTCGCCCGGGAAGTGTGGGTATCAAGATGCTGGTTCTTGGCGCATTCCTCTGACAAAATAAACGATCAAATTTTCGGCCAAGTTGAAGCGCGACACGATCGAAAAGTTCCTGTACGTGGAGCCTGAGCCCCCATAGATAAAACACATTTTTAGTAGAAAGTTTTGCGTTCATTTCACCTCAATCCGCCAGAGGATGAATTCGGCCAAGGGTAAACGGGAACTGCGTCGGATAGGGAGCTGGTAGGGGAGGAAACGTAGATACGGCAATTCGTTGTTTCAGCAATGGCCTGACTCAGCGAACGGAGGAAGAAATCATTCGAAAACTGCCGGTTTTCTGCGCTGGAGGTTGAGTGCGCTTCGCCTTCTTTTCGAGGGAAAAGAGTGGCTGCATTTTGATATTCAACTTTGATTGGCGGGGAAGTCCAAAAGTACCCTTTCGGGTCTTGATCCACACCCACCCAAACTATTTCTTTGAAACCGTGAGCCAGGGCAAGAAAAGTTAGTCTTACGACGCTCGACCCGTTGTCTGGAACAACACTCAGTCTCCCCTCGCTTTGGACGGTGGCTTTTAGAGCTCGAGCTAAATCGGTTTTGAGGTTTTTTTCAGATCGGGTGATGACATTGGCGCGACCGTAGATAAATGAGTTCTTTCGTATTTTCGACGGCAAATTGTAGAGGCGATTTGGGTTGGGAGGGAACGGAGGCCGCAACGTAATCACAGACTCTAGATGAGCTCGGTATGCAGGGCCACTGATTATTTCGCTAATAAAAACATTGGAGCGGGAAGGTGGACCGGCCAAGTTGTCGGTTTCGGTTGCAAGGCCATTTGGGATGAAAGAGTGAATAGGCCAAAAATTTATTCCTATTGATCTGTGTCGTCGCACGTGTCTGAGGTGCTGTTGCGTGAGTTCATTCACGCTTGTCCCACCCGCCAAGATAAACAAAGTGTCCGCGGGCTGCTTGCCAAAAACCTGCTGAGTATTCTCGAGAAACCCGGCCCCGAGTGCCGAAGCGACTTTTCGAGTAAATTCCTTGTCCCTCCGGAGTTGGCGAGCCAGCAGGTAGTGTCTTATTTCTGCGGAGGTTCGAGAATCTGGCAGTTCCATCAACTTGCGCAGATTATCCCGAAGCATTCCCATACCTATTATTCTGGACTAACTTCACAGTTACCTCGATCTTTGGCCTGGATTCCTTCCATGCACCGCCGGGGTGAAGCGGGCGCCTCATGGGAGCCGATTCAGAACGCTTCACTTGTAGGAGAAGAAGCACGAAGAAAGATTCGAATGAGACTTCGATTCTTATTCTCTGTCGAGTTGCCATGGACAATGTGGGTTGGGGCCCTCCTGCGAGGGATCGGATGCTGGCTCCCGCACGCTATCCCACCACTACCTAAATTCTGCAAACCGATAGGATTCAATCACCACAGGTACTGTTGGTTTTGAGGTCGAATAGGGGTAGCCGTGAGGGTATTTGTAACAGGGGCTGATGGCTTCATAGGCTCTCATCTTGTTGAGGAACTGATCTCCAGGGGTCATGATGTGACAGCCTTGTCGCAGTACAACTCCCTCAATTCTCACGGCTGGCTTGGTTTTATTCCAGGAGAGCTTAGCGCCCGCCTAACAATAATCTCGGGGGACATTCGTGATGCAGGCTTCGTCAGAGATTCACTCACTGATCACCAGCGGGTGGCACACTTGGCGGCGCTGATTGCCATCCCTTATTCCTATTTGGCTCCGGCTTCGTACTTGGAGACAAACGCTTTAGGCACCTTGAATGTTCTCGAAGCATGCAAGGTCAATGGGATCGAGCGACTCATACAAACGTCAACAAGTGAGGTATACGGGACTGCTCAGTATGTGCCGATTGATGAAAAGCACCCGTTGGTGGGGCAGTCTCCGTACTCTGCGTCGAAAATCGCTGCTGACCAAATTGCTTTTAGCTATTGGTCTTCTTTTGGATTGCCGGTGACAACGATTCGGCCTTTCAATACATACGGCCCTCGCCAGTCGCAAAGAGCTTTTATCCCTTCGGTTATGGTCCAACTTCTTGCCGGGGAATCAGAGTTGAAGCTTGGATCGCTGACTCCCACGAGGGACCTCACTTACGTAAAAGACACCGCCAGGGGTTTTGCGGATGCGTTGGAGAGCGACCAGGGTGTCGGCGAAACGTTCAATATGGGAAGTGGTTTTGAATTTTCTATGGCGGAGGTCGTGGAAATGATTGGTGAAATAAGTGGGCAAAATCCTGCGGTCACCCTAGACCAAGACCGAATTAGGCCTGCCGCCTCAGAGGTCGAGCGGTTGTGGAGCGACAGTTCGAAGATGGCAGAGACATTCGGCTGGAAACCAGAATACGGAGGTAAGGATGGCCTATACCGGGGGCTGGAAGCAACGTATGCCTGGCTAAAGGACAACCACAAGCTTTCTGGTTATGACGCCTCGCAGTATGTGGTTTGACCATGTCCAGCATTGACACGGGGGGCGGATCTGCCGTCGAGGTTCTGATTTCCAGGTTGCACGCTGTCGTAGGAGATTCGGGAGGCGGCCTTCACGAACCGGTCTTTGCCGGGAATGAAAGTGAATACGTTACAGAGTGCATCGAATCCGGATACGTGTCGTCGGTAGGTTCCTTTGTTACCAGGTTCGAAAAAGAGCTTGCCCTTTACGTGGGAGCTCAGCATGCCGTTGCGGTCGTCAACGGGACGTCGGCTCTCCACTTAGCTCTCGTAGCAGTGGGAGTGAAGCCCGGGGATGAAGTCATTGTTCCAGCGCTCAGTTTTGTCGCAACAGCGAGTGCAGTAGCGCTCGCCGGCGCCACCCCCCATTTTGTTGATGTATCCAGCGAAACCTGGGGGATCGATTCAACAGGGTTGAGAGCGCATCTCAGCTCGTCGCTTCGTCGTGACGGTAAGCACCTAAGCAACAAAGAAAGTGGCAGACCGGTTACCGCCATTGTTCCGATGCACACCCTTGGACATCCCTGTGATGGGGAGGGAATCAAGGCGGTTGCGGAAGAATTTGGTCTTGCTTTTGTGGAAGACGCCGCTGAATCTTTGGGCAGTTTTTCTGGAGGGAGGCACACCGGGCTTGCTGGGAACGCTGGGGTCTTTAGCTTCAACGGAAATAAAACCATCACAACGGGCGGGGGCGGCGCTATCGTGACGAACGATGCCGAACTCGCTGCAAGGCTAAGACACCTCTCTACCACAGCAAAAATCCCCCACCGCTTTGAGTTCGATCACGATGCGGTTGGCTACAACTATCGGATGCCAAACATCAATGCAGCCCTTGGGGTCGCCCAACTCGAACAGTTACCCGATTTGGTGGAACGACAAAGGTCGCTTCATCGCAAGTACGAGGAGGCTTTGGGGGATCTCACGATTGGGTCTGTGCGGTCGGAGACCCCTGGCACAACAAGCAACTACTGGCTCCAGGCCTTTCTTCTCGCGAGTAAACTCGCACCCCAGCGAGATGACA
>Ga0114915_1001470_pt1 | contig 10200 bp, 2 predicted proteins | sample MalvirAntarct_55_FD_87288 | JGI IMG/M metagenome (GOLD analysis project Ga0114915, IMG submission 87288) | Marine viral communities from the Global Malaspina Expedition - Malaspina viral metaG Antarct_55 | ecosystem: Environmental > Aquatic > Marine > Oceanic | place: South Georgia Island...
ACGAAATCTTTCCAATATTGTGGTTGGTTAGCAAAAGCTAAACCAGCTTGTAAAACATTGTTATCACTCCAGTTTATAAAGTTTGTTGCAGATATTAACTGTAGCAACGCTGATCTTCTATTGAAGAACATTATAGTACCTACAGAATTGTTTATCCAATTTAACCAAGAATTATTAATGCTATTAGAACCTGTTGTTCTGTTACTACCTGTTTTCATAGCGTAGATAGAATCTTCTATAGCACTTCTAGTAGCTTTACCGTAAAGCGCTTCTATTTTAAATAAATTCTTTTCATTAAATATAGTATCTACGTTTTCAATAAACTCAGATAAATATTCTTTTCTATTTACTTTGTCTGTTAAATTCTGTAGATCACTTAACGTTGTTTGAGTATCCCAGTATTGACTAGGCTCTGGCCATACATCTACTTTTGATACACTAAGTAACCCAGCAGCGTAACCAGATAAATCAGAATCATTTTTAACTAAGTCATGTAATTTTTTTTGATCTCTTTTAGATATACCAGGTATTTCAATACCAGCCTCTGTCCAAAGATATACTCTTATAGCAGCATCGTATGTGAAATCTCCTCCCGGAATTAGTTTGTTTAATTTTTTAACCACTGGTTTATACATTTTTAATAAACCTGCAGTATCATTTTTAATAGATTGTCTAGATGATTCAATAGCAGATATGCCCTTAAAATAAGGTGTCATCAAAGCGTCTTCAAAGAAAGCTTGATCTGCGTCACCTTGTTTTCCTCTGCCTGCAAAAGTGTACTGAGTTAAACCTCTAAAATCTTCTGCAGAAGGCGGAACAAAGAATTTAAAACCACCTTTTTTCTTACCTCTTCTTCTAGCCACTACTTCAGAGAACGTTTTATTAGGATCAACACCTTTTTGACGCTCTATCATGCTGTTAAAATCTTCACTTAAACCTTTGCTAAAAGCAACCTTAGCTAGTTGAACCTTACCTTTTATATCAAAATTATCGTATATTTGTTTTACTGCTTTTACGTTTTTAATAGCATCATCAGCAAAGTAGAAATCATTGTAGCCATCAGCTATTTTAGTTATCATCCAGTCAGCTTTTGCTTTAGCTGTACCATCTTCTAAGCCTACAATATTATCTAAACGTATGTCTAAACCTATGCCTTTTAAAAAAGTGTGTATAGCAGGTGCAGCGTTCTGTGGTCTGGCAGTGAGTATAAATACATTTTCATTACCAAATTTCTTATTACGATTAACAGCCTTATCAAACATAGGGCCTCTTTTGCCTTTCATAACTTTGCTAAACTCACTAAAATCAAACTTAGCGCCTTGCGCTTCTAGATCAGCAGAGCGTAACGCAAACTGTGTAGCATCTATTTTACCTTTAGTGCCGTCTGGCATCGTGTAAAGCACGTTAGATTTCGTTTGAGCAAGTGTGTCATCAAAATCCCAAACACTTATACCTTTACTTGATTTAGAGAAAGAAGGTGCGCTTGCGTTAAAATAAGCTTTTGTTTTAGCTCTAGAAAATGCAACTTCTTTAAACAGGTTAGGTTTGTTAATAGCTTTTCCAGCAGTTTCCCAAGCCTCACCTACAATCTCGCCGTTGGCTTCTGGATTAATACTTTTTATTGCCACAAAATTTGGATTACCCCAAGTTCTAATGTTATAGTATCTTTTACTAGCAGGGTCACCTATCTTATAACCTAGATTCATTTTTGATTGTAAACCAACCTTTGTTAAAAAATTATCCATTGCCTTAGGTATAATAGCAACCTTATATTCTTTAAATATTTCACCAGCTTTATTACTAGCGTTAGATCTATCATTTTTATAGGCATCTACCAAGTTCATTAAAACAAAATTAGTAGGTATCATGTGCTCATATCTAGCGTCTGCTGCTTTTAATCCTTCTACAACGTATTCTAAATTAGCAGCTCTTTTTAAAGGCGCTGTCATTTGAGAATCCATTTGCTTCATCAACATAGCAAGATCCATATTGTCATACTCACCGTCAACAATCATTTCCATCATACCCTTGACGTATCGCCTTGCGCTCTTAGCTTGTTCTAGTCTTCCATCAAAATCCCTATCACTTAAACCTGCTTTACTAGTTTCAGGTATTAAGTTTAGCTCACTTGTATCTATAGCTTGCCCGTCTATAGTTAACCAAGATTGTGTTGACTTTCTTGAGTTAGCTATATCTATTTCAATTCCCGGCAACGTGTTTAAATGCTTATAGAAATCATTTATATTCTCAAACACTTGATATCTACCGTCGCCAATTTTACCGGCGCCAGCATACATAGATCTATTTTGTATTACGTCAATAATAGCTTGTCTTTGTTTTGCTGGATCATTATCAAACTGTCTTATATAATCTAAAGGTATAGCTCGATGTTTTTGTATTCTAGCAGCATTTTCAAATCCTTGAGCAATAGCTTCGTCTAAGTTTAAAAACGTTTTTAAAGCTTTATTTACTTGGTTTTCGTAAACATTATCTCTAAAGTAGTTTTCTAAATAACCACTGTCTTTTGCTTCTTTCTTAACAGCAGGGTCTATTAAATTAAACTTCATAGCGTACTTAGCTAGCTCGGTTGATATCTTAGAAATTTCTCCAGGAGTAAAATCAGGGAGCAGATCTGTTAATAAAACTTTAAAAGTTTTTTGTATTGTTTTTTCACTACCCCAATTCGTTGAACCAGGATCTAGATTTGAAACAAGACCAGGTATGCTAGCATAGAAAGAACTTTGTTTAGCGGGTGTTAAGTTACGTACTGAGCTAAAAGCTACTCTACCTACGTTTTTATTTAACTCTTGTATAAAAGCCTCTGTTTTAAAACCAGCGTCTCTAAGAGCATCTCCTTGAATATCATAAGCAGATTCTTGACCCATAGTGTCAGCTAAAGATAATTGTCTAGCTCCTTTAGTGTTAGGCTTAACACCAGCTCCTTCAAAGTAATTTAAATAATCTATTTTAGCTTTTTTCTTGTCTTTTACTTTTTCAAATATAAAAGGCCCAGATTTTATATCAGTTATTTTTTTACCAACAATTAAACCTTTATCTATAGCATCATTATGACCTCTGATTTGATCAGCATTCATTCTAACACCTGTGCTTTTAGTTAAGAAAGGATATTTTTTATTCAACACGTCTATAGGTAGATCGTATATTAAGTTAAAGTTTTCTGATAAAAACTGAGAATAGTTACCTTTTTTATCTGCATTCGTTAGCTCTACATCGTTGTCAAAGTTTTCACCACGTTGCATTACGTTTTTAAACATAGTTCCTATGCTTCCACCGTATTCTTTAGCTAGTTCTGTTCTAAATTTGTTAGTACCTAATTTATTCTTAAACTTCTTAGTTTTAAATGTTTTTACAATATTATTAGTTATTGCATCTACAACACTGTTTGGTAAGTTAACAGCTTTATTGCTACTATCTATAAATTTAACTTTATTAACAAAATCAACTTTACTGTCTCTTAGTTTTTTAGCAGCATCAAGATCAGCTTGCTCAGCATCTAAATCAACCTCTGTGTCAGCAACGTCTCCAACGTTCTCTAAGCCTAGAGTAGCTGCTGTTTGCTTGAAAGTAGCTTTTGCTAACTCAAATACTCTAAAGTAACCTCTGTTTCTTACAAACTTATCTAAATCTTGAAACTTAGTAACACCACTTTTATTTGGTTTTAAATACTCTTGCTGTATCATTGTAGATAACTCTGCAGCAACTAACTTCTTCCAAGTATCTACGGTTTGACCTTCTCTATTCATAGGGTCTAAGCCATTCCATATCTTGTTTGATATTGTTGTTATATAAGGACCCATAGCGTCTGACTCGGCAACTAGTTTTGATTTCATAAAATCATTAACAACGTTACCGTTAACATCCTTGGACAGCATATCATTAACAAAGCCTCTTATATATTTTCTTTTTCTTTCTGGATCTAATTTAAAATCTTTAGGTAAATTTGGTAATCCTTTTTTACGTCTATCAGTGTTTACTTTTTTGTTAGCAAAATCATTTAGCATACCATCTAAATTCGTGCCAGATGATAAAGCAACGTCATTAGGTGCAGTTTTGTTTTCATCAACAACTTCTTTTGTAACTTTGTTTTCTTTAGCCTTAGAAATATCCTCCATAGTTAAAGTACCACTTGATATTTTCTTACCTAAACCAACAGCGAAATTATACATATCAGCTTCACCTGCAAAATCAAAATCGTGATAACTGCCTAAACCTTTTTGCGTCATCACTCCGAATATACCAGCTAAGCCAGATGCTTTTTCTTTAGTGGTGAATTTATTAGCCGCTACATATTCTAAAAACACAGATATAACCTCTTTAGGATCAAGATTGTTATTTTCGTCGTATATACGCGTGTCTTTCATAAACTCGTCGTAAGTAGTTCTATCTAGCTTTTTCATAGAATTTAAAATCTGACCAGACATAGGATCAAAATTAAAATCAGTTCCAAAAATTTTCCAATAAGCTTGATGACCTATTTCATGAGTACCAATATACTCTTGTTGAGTTAAAATTTGATTTTCAACGATTGCCACAGTTATGTCTGTATTTGGAACCGCAAAACCGTCAGCGTTATCATCAACACCTTTTACTATAGCATCATGCTGATCTTGATTGATTTGCTCTGTTTCTAAAAGATTCTTTGCATATTCTTTAGCGTCGTCTCTTGTTTCAACCTCTGTAAGGCTTAAACCATTAGACATCGTTTTTTTATTAGATGCTCTTATTTTATCTTCTAAGAAAAACTCATAAGCAATTGCCTGTACATTGTTATCGCTATCTTGTACATTTTTATTACTATCTACTACGCCTTTAGCTCTATCTATGTAATCGTTGTAAGATTCCTTGTCGTTTATTTCTAAATTAATAAACTCTGTTTTAAGTTTTTGTGTAGCTCCATTTGACAAAGAATTATCTATAATAGCTTTGTTTGCGTCAAAAGTAGCTTGTAGGCTAGCTAAAACTTTTTGCTTTGTATCTCTAGACATTTCAGAGTCTGGAATATCTACAATGTCATTAGCTTCATTTTGAAGTTGTATCTGTCTTTGTCTTGCGTTAATAACAGATTGACCACCACCGCCTCTAAGTCTGTTGTTTATTACTTTCTCTACTCTTTCTATTTTATTATATATATCTGAGTTTAAAGATTGTATTTGTTTTTCTAAAACTTTAGCTGCTTTAGTATTTTTGTCTTTTATAATGTTGTATTGAGTTTCAAGCTCTTGTAAGTTTCTTTGGTCTTTTCTTATGCTTTCATAGTCACCGTAAGTAGAGAACCTAGCATTGTAACCTCCTTTTAAAAATGGTATTGCAGAAAACATTAAACCAAAACCAAAACCACTAAAACCAGCGTGATCCATACCTTCTGTAATATCTCTACCGTCTATCCAGTTTTGTCCACCTGCCGTAAGAATCTCACCTGTCATTTCAGCTAAAGGAGCTGTTAATACAAATTCAGATTCTTTTTTAACAAAAGAACTCATACTATTATCTAGCAGGTCTAAATCTTTTTTATTTGATCTCCATATTTTTTTACTTCTTGCTAAAATAGGCACTGTAGTTAATTGAGCAAAACCACCTTCAAATACACCGTAACCTATACTTTTTAACCAAGTTCTGTAATGTAAAAAATCTTTATCATAACCTTCTGTGCTAGGGTCACCTAGTAAAAGTTGTTGATTTATGTCCATTTGCTTTTGACCAGCTGATTGAATACCTATAACCAAACCACCATAACCACCACTAGCAACCATAGTTGCAACTATAGGTAATTGACTTGAAACCTCTTGCATAAAAAACTTTCCAAATTGAAGTGGACTAGAAAAAGCATCGTCAAATGAAACGTCTCTAACAAAATTACCTCTAATTCTATTTACTGTCGTGGTGTAGTCAGAAAAATAAGTCTCCTCGTCCATGTACGTACCAAGTGTAGCTATATTAAAACCAAGGTTACCAATACCCATAACTATATCTGTAGCACCTAAGCCTATATTAGCTAGATATTTTTCGCTTAATTGATAATTTTTAGCAGCCACGCTCATTGTAAGGTCAAGATCGTTTAGTTCTCTTGTAGCATCAAGCCTTAATTTATTTTCATCATTTAAAAGCTTGTTATAAACCATGTTGTTTATACCTAGCTTTTCATAAAGACGCTTAGCGTTTTTAGCGGTTTCACTGTCGTAAACTTTTGAAGTTACATTTCCGTTTTCATCTGTTAATTCTTCATATCTTCTAACGTAATCTTCTAACTCAGTATTCAACATTATACCGTTATCGATATAAGCTTGAGTTAAAGTTTTCATCTCATCTTCTGACAAGTGGCTTTGCAAAGCGTATTTTTGTAAAAGCTCCATGATAGCTGTACCATCAGTTGCTAAACTTGTTATAGCTTCTGTTTTATTTTCAGACTCGTATATTATTTTGTTATTTTCAATAGCTTGAAATCTTTCGCCTACAAATATACTGTTTTGAACTTCATATTTTCTACCTCCTGGCACGGTTTCAATAAATCTTGTTAAGTTTTTATTTCTAAGACCTGCTATCTCATTTGTTAAATAGGTTTGTAAAACAAAAACCTCAGCTAATTGCTCTAAATTCTCAACACCGTTGTTGGTCATTAAAGTTTTTAAATCTGCTGTTGTATAATTTTTTTGAAGATATTTTACTTGATCTTTTCTAGCTGCATATAAAACCCCTGCGTCTGATGTAGATGCTTGTTGATTACCTGTGAAATCTGTATGACCATGATAACCATAGACAGGTGCACTGAATAATTTACTCGCCTCGGATTCAGCGTCTTTTAAGTTTTTTATGTTAAGCTTTTCTTTTAATTCTTTCTCCTGCAATAAATGACCAGGTGATTCAAATACACGATCTTTATAATATCTAGACTTTTCTTCTTGAGTATTACGTATTTGAGTAACAACATTACCTTTTTCATCGGTGCGGCTAAACCTTGTAACTTCTTTAGTTATAAAATTTTTATCAATTTTTATTAAATCAACATTTTGCTCTATAAAATCTTTTAATATCTCTAAGTTAGTATCATTAGATTTTTTATCGCCATCACCAAAATTTATATCTGTATTAAAGTCTAGATATATAGCTGGAGCACCTAACCCGTCTGCTTTATGTCTTTTAAACCTACCGCCAGGTATAGTTACTTTGATAACATTAACGCCACTAGCATGCTCGCCACCTTTTCCATAAGCAGTACCAGGCCCTGTAGATTGCTCAAATTTTATATTAGTTCCTACAAAAAGGTCTTCTAAAGCTTGTATTCCTTCTTCCTCGTCTTGACCAAATAAATCAGTCATGTTTTGGTCAGCTACTGTAGAAAAAATATCTGGATTATCTTTGTCTCTATCTAAGAAAAGAGGTAATATTTCTTGTAATTTTTGATCAGGATCTTTGTTTATTCCTTCAATCTCTAGCTCATCCTCCATGTCCATTACAGTGATATTAACCTCAGGAAGTAAATTTTCCTCTCCACCGCCTGATTGCATAAAATCGTCGAATGTTTCTAAATAAGCCCCAGGCATTTTATTTAAATACTCTTCTACCAGTCTATCATCTGTTATAGTATCTTTTACTTTATAAGCCTTACCATCTTGAAAATCATAAAGCTCTGAACTAACTTTCCCTGTAAGTAAAATATGATCTGTGGTACCAAAACTTTTTAATGATTTTAATACTTTTTCTTTAGTATATTCTTGCCTTTCATTAACGTTTGTTTTTGGAAACACTATCATATCCGAAAAAGTGTCGTCCCCATTGGAAACCGTATCGTTTTGATTCGATCCTACGCTGGTCTCCGCATTTGCAGGATCGTTTTGAAAATTTTCACTAGCTGTTATTTCAGGTGTTGATGATGGTTTTATACCATGCTTAGTCAAATAAGATTCAAAGTCTGTTTCGCCTCTAGCTTCTTCTATTTGCTGTCTAGTAAATGACTTGCCTTTGTAATCAAATTTTTGATTTTCTAAAGCAGCTCTAGCAATAGCGGCTTGTTTTAACGGTGATTTATCCATTTATTTATATTTTATTATCTTTGATAACTAGTTGAGGTACTTGATGTTGTTTCTACTGGTAGTGAAACTTCTCCTGCTGCTACTGTTTGTTGTTTTTTTAGAGCGTCTTGAATTATTCGTTTTTGTTCAGGTGTAATATTATCTAGATCTATTGACATCTTACCAGCGTTTTCAACATTTTGTTTTGCCTGTGCTATTCTTCTAGATTTATTAGCTGCATCTTGAATTTTTTGATCTGCAACAGCTCTTTTTTGATTATAAGCACCATTAGCAACAATTTTCAACTTTTCTAAATAAGTTTCTGACATCCATTTTCTCAACGCATTATCATTTTCTACTTGAAGTAATTCAGGATTAAAGTTTTCGTCTTTGTTTAAAGGCACGTCAGAAATCACGGTATCATAAAGCATAGATTCTATATCTTCTCTACCCATTGTGTTAAACATTTGGTTTAATTTGTAAAGATAGTTTTGTTCTAACCCACCTTCTATTTTAGTAGCACCTTGCTGCGCGTTGTTAGTAAGATTCATTATACCATTAAACCCCTCATTGTTTACTAAAAAATAATTATACTTACCATCTTTTTCAAATTCTGAATAATCTATATATTCATTTTCACCATTGTTTATTACAAAACTTCCGTCTGGCTTCATAACGATATCATATTCGCTATTTTTAAACATGGCATCTAAATTTTCACGATCAGCAGCTAGACTTATAGAGTTGTTTCTGTCATCTTCATAGTATTGATCTCTTTTGTTTTTAAAACCATCAAATTTAGCGCTAGCGTTTTTAAAAGCAGCATCTATTTCATTCATCTTATTTACAGATGTTAAATAATCTGGGTGATCAGCGTCTAGTTTTGAAGCTCTTTTAGCTGCTGCAGCGTATTCGTTTCTATTTTTTATTAACCATGCGTTAAGCTCTGGTCTCATAGACTCTTCTACTTTAGATACGTCTATATTTTCCATGCCGTTAACGTAGTTTTTGAGCTCTACCTCGTCTTGCCTAGCTTTATACATTTGCTCTCTCATAGAGGCCATAGCTATTTCTGTTGGACCAGAAGCCGCCATACCTTTATTATAACCTTCTTGAAGATTATTAAAACTACTCGCAGCTATTCCCGCGCCTGTCATTAAACTTTGATTTGCCATGTTAGTCTATATTTATTACGCCAGCATCAACAAGATCGCCGGTAGCTCCAGCTACTTGTCCAACTCCACCTGTTATAGCGTTGGTAGCATCTGTTCTAGCTTGATTAGCTGCTCCAAGTCTTTGTTGTGACATACCTAGTAATGTTTCTGTTTTATCTTTTTCAGCATCCCTAGAAGCTTGTTGACCTGCTAGCTCTGCGTTTTGAATACTCATTCTTCCACCTGCGGCTTTCATTTGGTTTCCTTGTTCTTGTTGACCTATGCTAACAGCTGATTGTTGTGCTTGTTGATTACTAGAACCTGCTAAGGCTTGTGCCATAGCGGCAATACCAGATCCACCAGCTGCACCACCCATACTGTTCATTATATTTGCTTGACCTTGTTGAGATTGTTCTCTAGCAAAATCAGCAGCTCCAGTGTTAACGCTCAAGTCTTCATAAGCGTTATCAAGATTAGCAGCTAAATTAGACGTATCTAAATTAGTGTATCTATCTTTATTTCTTTGCATTTCTGCTTGCGCAGCTCTTTGTTCGCTTCTTCTTTTACCACTACCAATGATACCACCAGCTACGCCCATAAGTCCTCCGACTCCTTGTGCTATTGCTCCTCCTATCACTTTTAAAGGTGAGTTTTTGTATAATCCTTGTGCCATTTTATTGTTGTTTATGTTATTATAATTACATTTTAAAAGAGTAAATTAACTATTTACTACTCTCAAATACTTCTGAACCTACGGAAAACAGTTCTGCCTCTATAGTTTGGTCGTTTCTAAACTGAGCCTCAGCGTAATAACCCTTTAGATTAGACGTGTTACCAATAGCTTCTTTAGTGAAGAATATATAACTGCTATTACCTGGTGGAGTTGTTGTTGTGTCTATTAGAGCAGCTACGGTTATAGTGCCACTTGGTTGATTAACAGTTATAGCTGTTACAACTCCAATTTTTATTATTGTATCGTTAGCTCCGGCATAATATAAAGTGTCTCCTATTTGTAAAGA
>Ga0114915_1001473_pt1 | contig 10196 bp, 6 predicted proteins | sample MalvirAntarct_55_FD_87288 | JGI IMG/M metagenome (GOLD analysis project Ga0114915, IMG submission 87288) | Marine viral communities from the Global Malaspina Expedition - Malaspina viral metaG Antarct_55 | ecosystem: Environmental > Aquatic > Marine > Oceanic | place: South Georgia Island...
CTTCCACCGTTAGGATAAAATTTGCTAGTGACATCTTTCATTGTTGTTTCTACAACATTAGTTCCAATACCAACTTCTTGAAAAAGATCTATAGCGTTGTATGGATTATATTTTGCTACAGATATTTGATCTTCTTTAGTATAATAACTAGGTACTCCAGAAGCCAAAGTAGGTCTAGCTAAAGTTATATTTATTTTTCTAGGTTGATTTCTATTATCAGTCCAGAAAAGTAAATCTTCTATTACGTTTATACCGTATATAGGATTAGTTGTTGAAAGGTTTAAAAAAGCGCCTTGAACCAAAAGTAGCTTTGTATTATTAAGTACATTGTACTCATAAATATAATTTAACGCGTTTATTGAATAAGATCTGTTGCTAGAAGATGAGTCAGTATAATCTGTAAAAAACAAATAAACCATACCACTTGCTTCATCAGCTTTGTGACCTATACATTTGGTTCCAGTAGGAAAATCTATATCATTATGATTACCTAAAACATTTTCAAGTGAACCAACGCTATCTCCTTCTGATCTACTAACCTGTACGTTTACGGCGTCTCTATACTCTCCATTAGGAATAAGTCTAGCGTCTAAATCTTTATTTAGTTTACTTTTTAAAAAAGTGTTGGTGATTTTAGGCATATAACTTTATGATTTAATCCATTTAGATTTACCTCTCATGATTTGAGTAAACTCATCTAATTTGATGTTTGATAATCTAATCTTAGCGTTTCTTAATTTCGCAGTCTTTTCTCTGCTAAGTCTGTTTACTACGTATTCAGGTTGATTTGCTCTTGTAGATATTATAGCATGACTTAAGTAAGCATACATTGCTTCCTCGGCCATTTTAGGTACTCTAGTTTCGCCATCAGCGGCTAAACCATCTGATATGTATTCTAATATTATTAATCTCTCAGAGAGATCACTAGAGAAAGAAAACTTATTGTCTCTTTCGTTTATAGTAAACCATCCATTTATTTGAGCAACTTCTGGTTGAATACCATATTGTCCACCAACAGTTCCAAAACCGTTTCCAAAACCACCACCATATATATTAGCCCAAAAAGAACTATTGTCTAATTCATTATTGAGATTTTTTAAATTATTGTCAGCCCATCTTTGATCAACTTGAGATGTTCCTTTTATATTATTACCAAAATTTGACTGAGTAGGTATACCATCACTGTCTTGAAGAGGAATACTATATGGATTACTAGTTAAGGTTGTAGGGTATATAATATGTTTTATTCCAGCTTTATCTACCCAACTCATGCCAACATAATTAACATAATCTTGTGGAATTGGAACACTTAAACTTAATGGAATACTAAGCTCTTGAGATTTAATACTTTTAAGAGTATCATAACTAAATTCTTGTAAACCTCTTTTTGCAAAGAAAAGTATATCGCTTTTTTTAGCTGTACCTATTAATTTACCGTCACCTACATAACCAACCATAAAGTTGTTTATTATATCATTTAATGTTATATATGAATAAGATCCCCAGTTTTCTTGAACAGCTGTTCCATAAGCATCTTGATTACCATATAATCCGCCTTCTATTGATTTTAATTGAACAATAACACTTGTTGTTGCAGCTAAAGCTGAACTAAATTTTATTGTATTATTTGAAACAGTATAAGCAAAAGTGTATTCTGTGTATTGTTGAACTCCCGCTGCCGCAGTGTAAAGTTTAAAATTATTTAAAGCATAATTTGTTTCAAGAGGGTTCCAATTTCCAAAAACTAAATCTGTGTCAAAAGTAGTTTTAAATTCTTCTCCAACTAAACCAGTAGAGGACAAAAACCCTTGAGAACCAGCGTAGTATTGTTGATTGTTTTCAGTGAGTAATGCCATTTATTAACGTTTTAAATTTATTTCTTCTTGCTGAGACTCTTGAGTTGCAGCTTGAACTATTTGAGGATTATTAATTATTATACCAGCATATTTTAATATGTTGATTATAAGGTTGTTTTGCTCTGCAATATCTAATTCAAAATCTATTGAAGTAGTAGTATTGTAAACATATTGTCCTAAAGAACCTATTGTAAATGTCCAAGATGGTGTTGTTGGTGCAAATAAACAGTTTATACTTAACGCTGATGGTTTTGGATCTATGTATACAGCCAATTGTCTAACTGTTGCTGGTGAAACAATCATGTCTTCTACAAATCCAATTGGATATTCTTTTGTTGGTTTTGTTAGAGAAGAATATTGAGTTTGTAAATAATCTTTAAGACTTAAAATTTCAGCAATAGGAGTAGAACTAACCCCTGTGGAATTTAAAAAACTATAAGTATTTAAATTAGCAGATGCTACAGTTGTTGCTTTATCTATTGTTATAGAAGTTACAGGAGTTCCCACTGTTGTTAAAACAGTTGTATTAGCTGGTATTCCCACACCACTTATTATACTTCCAGCTTTTATAGTTAAAGATATATTATTTATATTAAGAGTTGTAGCTCCTGAAGCATTTACACCATTGCTAGTTGCAGAACCAGTATCATTAAAATAATTATAAAAAGGTGTTATAACACCTAATTTAAATATATCTCCAGCTCCTTGATATGTCCATCTAGGATTAGGTAATTCTGAGTGTGTGAATGTGGCTGATCTTTCAAAAGGATGTAGTTTATACGATATGTCTTTAAACATGTTAAAGAATTCTGTATCGTTTTGTCTATTATTTTGATTTAGTCGATTGACTTGATTACCGTCGGGAAAATATGATTCAAATATTTCGTTTTGAACTTGCACAGCAAGACTATTGAATTCAGCTGGAGGAATATAACCCCTCTGCTCTTTATTCAGTATGTATAATACTGTAGTATATACTGTGTTTATATTTACCGCCATTTGTTTTTATTTTTAAAATAATAGTTAGGCCACTCTCTAAGAGTGACCTATCTACTATATAGTATTACATGTTATTTCAACATTTTCTCCACAGATTTGTAAACGCTTATGCCTTCGTCTGTTTTGAAAAATGCAGCCATAGCTGAGTATGGGTTTTCATCAAATGGAACTGTTATTAGTTTTCTATCATTAGATCCCCAATTAATAGTTCTTTTATCTGGAGAAATATTTATAATTCCTGCTTCAGAAGCTCTAATCGCAATATTCCTAAGTTCTATACTTTCATCATTAGCCAATTCTAAAAATAAACTTGGATTTCTTTTAGCAAAAAGAATACCATCTCTTTTTAATTCAGATGATTTCATTTCAGAAACTTTTGATCCAATTTCAACTCTTAAAATAGCTTCTAGTTGATTTATATCCATTTCTCTAGCTGCTATTATAGCATCTATTTCCAATTCTATATCACCTAATTCATCTACAGCTTGTTCTACTGAATCAAATTCTCTATATTTTATATCTTTTAATGGATGATATAAAGACAATAATTTTTGTAAATTTTGTTTTTCTTTTTTAACAGTTAAAACTCCATCATAAAAAACTATATGACCTAATGTTGCAACTCCTCTTTGCTCTTGAACAAAAGGAGAATCTTGATTAGTTGCATATCTAAGTTCTTTTTGAGAACCGTTTACTTCATCAAACCACAATAAAGGATATCTACTAGTATGTCTACCAGGTATGGTGTGACTTACTGGAGAATGAGGACCTTTTAAAAGGTATGTTCTATCTTTAATTTCCCATTTAGGTTTTTCAACTTCATGAGTTTTTACCATCTGTGATGGTTTTTGCACTTCCTGAGGAGCAACCTCAACTTTTTTAGCTGTAGCTTGTTTAGCCATGATATAATATAATTAAATAGTTTTTAAAAGAGTAAATATTACCCCCGTCAATAAGACGAGGGTAAAATTACTTTAATTGCTTATGATTAAACAGCGTCAAACAATACAAAATTGTTAGCAGCTTGAGTCACAAGACATCTCTCAGAAAGGAAGTGAACCTCCATTGCGTCAAGATCAGAAGTGTAAGCACCTCCAACAGATCCAGTCAACCAAGACTTCATACGACGATCATCAGCTTGAGAAGCGCGATAACGTACGTGTAGGAATGGTCGGCGAATGTTAGTACCTAATGTTTGATCATATACTGTAGAAGTTCCAGCAGGAACTAAAACACCATCAATACTAGGAGTTGCAACACCACCACGAGTAGAAGCATCATTAAGATATTTCCAATCTGTTTTGTAGAAGTCATAAGATCCTCTGCGGAAACCACTGAAACCTAAGTTTAATGCCATATCCTCAGAATTTTCAAATACTCCATAAGAAGTTCCAGTAGCATAAGCTGCATTAACTTCTCCAAGCATGTTGTCGATATCTAAAGACATGTTTCTGTTTAAGAAAAGCATGTTTTCTTCAATAGCTCCTTGAGTATCAAGGTTTCTAAGAATGTTATCAAAAGTAGCTAAACGATCTCCAGCAGCATCTTGAGCCGCTGCACTGAAACCAGTAACAACATTTCCTCTAGTCCTAACTGCAGCGAATAAACCTTCTGTTCCTTTAGGAGCTGCTCCTGCAGCAATTGCTGTACCAGAAAGAATCTCACCTTCAATAACAGCCATTTCCAAGTAATCTTCAAAACGTAGTCGTGTCTCAGACTCAGCTTTTAGATACCAAAGGAATCCACCAACTCCGTCTTCAGTAGAAACTTCTACCCAGCCAATTTGAGCTGTGTCAGATCCGTTTATAGCGAATTTGTCTTTGATGATAATTGGAGAGTTATTGAATTGAGTAAATGATGGAGTAACTGAGATTCTATTAGCATCAGTTGTTCCTTTACCATATTCAGAACCATACACAAATATCTTGAGATTAACAAGTGGAGCCATAACGACTTCTCCAGCTCCTGCTCCAGCAAGATTTGTTTGTGTGTAAGGTGCAACATCAACAACTCCAGCGGCTAATCCACCTCCAATTGTTGCTCCAGAAGCTGTAACAAAACATTTAAGTTCTGCACCAGTTGCTGGGTTCATAACTACAATTGTAGAACCTGGAGATACTACGTTCACAATGCCAGCGGCAACGGGAATAGTAAGTCTTAAAGGTGCTGCTGCTGTAGATACTACGTTTTCATAAGAAATATGTAAACGATTTTGCTCAGACCAAATAACCTGATCAGATGTCATAGGCATTTCAGCTCCTACCATACGCAAGAAACCAGAAAGAGTTCTGTTTCCGTAGCGCTCTACTTCTTGTTCGTAGATCTCAGGGAGATACTGTTGTGCGAAATCTGCGGTTCCGTCTGTGAAATTTATATAGTTACCCGCCAATGTTTGTTGGATGGGTGTTGGCACCAATGATCCAAATGCTGGTGCCGGTGTTAATACTGCCATAATTATTTATTTTAAATTTTTATTTTTTTAATTGATATTCTTGAAGAATCTCTTGAATTATCACTTAAAACTTTTACTTTAATACCGTTTTTAAATCCATCAGACTGTGAAGCCTGTCTTAAATCTGTACTAGGGTTTTTAGAATTACTAACTACATCTCTGATAGCGTCAGCTTTTCCTTGTTCGTAAAAGTGATTAGCAATAGTGTCTGCGTTTTCAGCGGCATAAATAGCTTTATGATAACCTTTTTTATCTTGTATCTTACCTTGTTTGTCAAAGAACTTCCCGACTAGGTTTGTGATATTTGATTGTTTATCAGCTAATTTGTTCGGATCCTGTACTCCATACCTAAACTTCTTTTCACCTACATTGAAATCAAAACCTTTGAAATCAGAGTTAAAATAGCTTTTGGTTTGGTCAACAAAATCATTATGACGCTCATCAACAGTCTCCTGCTCCTTCGTATAGCGGTTGAAAAATTCCATTGCTTTTTGTTGCTCTTGAGTTACACCCGGTCTCAACTTGATCTCGTCGTAATATTTACTCTTAGCGCTATCCAAAAAGTTTTTTGCTTTTGCAACCTCTTCTTTTATTGCGAGTTTCTTTTTGCGGATCTCTCGCTCCTCTTCTAATTCTTCATCATAAGAAAAATTGTCTTCCATTAGAAAAGCAATTTCTTCGTTATCTAAATGTGGTTTTGTTTGCTTGTAAAATTCTCTTAACAATGTATCATTGTCTACGTTTGAATAATCAGCATTTAATCTTACATAATCCTCTATGTCACCACCTGTTTCTTCCATAAATGAAACAAGCTTTTCAATATTTTCAGGTAATGGTTTACCAGTTATTTGAGCATCTCTTTTAGCTTCTTTAACTTCTTTAACTACTTCTTCAATTACATCTTCTGTAATTTCTTGCAATATTGGCTGTTCATTTTGTATTTCTTCAATGGACTCGGGTAATTCTTCTCCCACTTTTTCGCTATCTCCGGATGATTCGCCCACAGGAACTTCCGCTGTTTCTCCGATTTGAATGGCATTGTCTTCTGTGTTTTCTGTTGAAGGTATAACTACTTTAGTTACTTCTTCTTGTTTTATTTCATCTTTAGGTTGAGATAAATCAATTTTTGTAACCTCATCCGATTTGTTTAATTTCTTCATTTTAGGCTTTGACTTTATTTTAAAGTCGCCTTCTTGTTTTACTTGTTCTGACATAATATAATATAATTAAATAAATAAAAGATTTATTCTGGACCTAATGACCCAAGATTAAACCCGCTTAAATCATCATTACCTTCAGATTCAAAATTTATAGGTAATAAATCATTTTTTCTTTGATCAATCATTTCAGATTGTTGTGTTCCTTGTATTCTAGTTCTTTTGTCTTTTCGGTCTTCTATATCTTGCTCTCTTTGATTTTCAACACCAGCTCTAGCTTTTGCTAGTTGCATTTGATAATTAAACTCTTCAGCCATAAGCTCTCTTTTTATTTGAGCTTCATTTTGCATACGCTGTATTTCAAATTGAGATTTAGCTTGTTCAATACTTACTTTTTCTTGAGTTAAAGCTTGTTGTTTTTGAACTTCATACATTGCAGCAGCTTCTGAAGCTTTAGCATTTGCTTGTGCTTGGGCTTGAATATTTTGCTGAGCTGCTTCTTGTTTTTGCTTTTGCCTTTGAGTTTGTTTTAATTTTAAGAATTGATTAGCTAATTTAATATTGTTTATTTCTCTTATATCTATAGCATCTGATAAGTCTATTGATTGAGTTTTAAGAGCAACTTGAATGTTTTGCTCTAGTTTAGCTTTTTCTTCTTCTTCTGGTTCTAATTGCAAATAAATACCAAAATCATGTATTTGTAAATTAACTAATTCTTCTAATGTTTTAGTATTGAACGTACTTATAGAATTCATTAATGAATTTCTAGTCAAAGGATTAGCTATTAAATCTGCAGCTTTTAAACTTATATTCTCACAAGTTCTTAAACCTATATATAATAATGAATCTAATAAATGCCTAGTTGCAACATTTGAAGCATTAGCAGCCATTTTTTGTAAACCAACTAAAGCGTCTTTATCTGGTAAGCTACCGTCTCTTGCTTCGTTTAATCCAGTTACATCACGTATCATTTGTAAATAATACTGATATGTACCAATCAAACTTTGAATTTTTGCTTGACCAGAAGATGATGATAATTCTGAAATAGGTACTTTACCAGCGTTCATTCCACCTTCTTGTGTCAATGATCTTCCAACTATAGAACCAGTTTGGAAATACATATTTAAAGCTTCAGCTGGATTATAATTAGTTCCATTACCTAAATCAACTTCTGCTAAACCATCCATATCTAAGAATACACCATCTGGTACTATTCTAGACATAACCTGTTGTAACTTAAGATGGGTGAGTTGTATCATATCTGCAAAACCAGTTATTTTACCAACTAAAGATTCAATACGTCCTTTATATAGTCTTGGTGCAGAAATACAATAATTCATTTTAACTCTAGTAGTATCAGCATAAGGTCTTGTCATGTTTTCAGCAAGCTTCCATTCTAACATGTGATTATTACCTAAAACTTTAGCTCCAGTATATAAAACCTCTATAGTTCTTGTTACTATATCATATCTATCACTTTCTGGTGGATTATAACCATCAGATTTTATTAAAGCTTTTTCTAAACCTTGATCTGTCTTTTTTATTTTAAATACTTGATTATGATATGTTTTATATTCAAAATACATTACCTGCACTGTGTTTTCATCGTAATTACCCCAACCAGTTATATATTGAGAATTACCAGGCATTTGCTGTATTTTTAATAATTCTTCTTCTGATATATTAGGATATTGTTTTTTTAATTCAGGTATTGTTATTGATTTTACTTCACCTACGTAGTATATATCCTGAAAATTAGGATCTTCAGTATATGAATAAACCATATAAGATGGATCTACATAATCAACTCTTATACCTTCTGTTTTATTAAATTGAGTTTTACAAGCTCCTATACCTAAAACAGTTAGATCATATGCTAATCTTTTTTTTATTTCTTCGTATTTATTTAAATCTAAAACATTATTAATAACTTCTTCTTCTGCAATTTCAACTTGCTGTTTGAAGTTCATTTGCATATACAATTCTAATTCTTCTTTACTAGCTGGTAATTCTTCTGGATTAGAAGTATTAAATATATCTACATTAAGATTTTCTTTAAACTCAGTTAAAACAGGTTTTAAATTTATATCTCTAAGTACAGCTTGAGCATATTTTGTTTTTTCTTGTGTAGAATATGGATCTTGAGCTACGGTTTGTATTTCATAACCTTTATCAGACATACCATTAACAACAATATCAACAAATTTTGATATTACATTTACAGGTTTCCAATCTAAATTAAGATATGATAAATCACCATTTATTGATAATTCATTTTTATATTTAGCTACAGACTGTTCTCCACGAGCATATAATCTTAATTGATGAAAATTACTGTAAGCTTGAGCATATCTATTACCTGATCTTCCTTCTTGGAACCATTCATTCTCAATAGCTCTACCTACTTGAATACCATAGTCTAAGCTTGATTTTACTTCATCACTAACAACCTGGCTAGGAAAAGAGCTATTTGTGTTGGTTTGGATTCTCATTTATTAAATTATTTTTGAAGTAGTTCCACTATTATTATATTTCTTTATACCTAAATCAATAGGTTTATATATTTTTTTCTGAGCAGGTATATACCTATTCTTATTGCAAGCCATTAAAGCTAATCCTGAACTAATAGAAGCATCATGCTTTGTTCTATTATTTATATTGAACTTAGCCCAATCGTTTAAAGTTCTTTGGAAATACATATCTCCATAACCATTTTCTAAAATACCAACATTAGTATTTATATATGTTTCAATTGCAGCTGCATGAGCTTGCTTTATATCTTCACTTGAATTTGGTATTCCACCTATTTCTCTTTCAGTTACTGATAATTTATTCCAAATTTTATCTGGCCTGTTCATCGAATAACCTCTATAACCTCTTCTTTTAAAATGATATAATAATCTAGGCTTATTATTCTCCGCTAATATAGGCATACCGTAAAAAATACAAGCCATTAAAACGTCTTCAAAAAATATCTCAGCTGTTTGAGGTCTAGCTATATATTCTAAAAAGAAATGATTAGGTGGTACGTTTTCCATACTAAACTTAGTTAAGCCATGTAAAGAACCATTAGAACCTCTACCATCTACTGTACCTGATATATCATAACTATCACAACCAAAAGCACCTAAGTGCTCATTACCAGGGTGTTTACCTTTGTTATTTATTACAATTCTATTTTGTAATTCTAAAGAAGGCACCCATGATATATTAAACCTACCATCTTTATTTGGAACAAATATAACTCTAGTATCTTTTTGTCCGTTTTCCCATTGAAAAGTACCAGTGGTTATTGTTGAAGTATTTTTTAAATCAACGTTGTAATCTATTTGCTCATATATTTTTGTAAGATTAAACAAAGATTCTTTTGCTTCATCCCTAAAAGCGTGTTCTTCTGTTCTTGGGAACTGCCTAAAATATTCATTTAAACCGTCTTGATCTTGTTTTAAACCTTCAACTTCATTGTTCCAATGTTCTATAACTCCTTGTTCTATAACATCACCAAAAGAATCTACTGTTTCTTTTTTAGGTATATCAAATACTGGATAACCATAACAATCTATAAATCCTTCATAATTCCATTCCATTGGTATAAATAAAGAATACAAGCCTGAGCTTGTTTGACCATTAGCATTTCTTTTTTCAACATTAGAACTATAATAAAGCTTTTTAAAGTTTTCACCTCCTTTATCTAAAGCGTTTGATGTTGAACCCATCATGCATTTACCTATA
>Ga0114915_1001474_pt1 | contig 10193 bp, 6 predicted proteins | sample MalvirAntarct_55_FD_87288 | JGI IMG/M metagenome (GOLD analysis project Ga0114915, IMG submission 87288) | Marine viral communities from the Global Malaspina Expedition - Malaspina viral metaG Antarct_55 | ecosystem: Environmental > Aquatic > Marine > Oceanic | place: South Georgia Island...
GTTATACCATCGAATTGAGCCAACTATATCAGGCAGAATGGATCAATGCCATCAGAAGCACCCGGCTGGGCGGTCTTGCTCTGGGCTTCGGGTTTCTTTAGAGTGACTTAATCTGCTATTTCATAGGCGCGCTGGTAGGCGTTGGGTTGGAATATGTGTTCCAAAAAAAGTATATTTGAGGAAACAACCTACCCTATGGAAGCCTCATGAAGTCTGATCCTAAGACGCTCCAGTTTCGGTCCAACCACCGCATGGAAGTCTATAATTGGACCGATGAGGTACCCTTTTTGGTGAGTCTGCTTTCTGCTTGCAAGCGATTGTAGAAGAAGAGGGGATTCTAGTAGGTATTCTATTTTTAAATCCTGTCATCCATCATTTTATTAAAAGTGATGGTGTGATAAACCATCCTAAGCTTTCAACTTGACTGATTCATGACCTACCAATACAAAATCCTCAGCCTCTTATCCCTTTTCACCCTCACCACAACCGCCCAAGCCCAGCAAAACCAAAAAAATATTTTCCCGGATGGTACCCCTATGTCCGGCTGGTTTCTGGATTATGGCAAAGTGCAACTGAGCAATCTGGGCAAGCAGTACGTGATTACCGATTTCGGGGCCAAACGGGACAGTACCCTGGTCCAAACGCAGGTCATTCAGCGTACCATCGACGAGGCGGCGCAGCAGGGTGGCGGCGTGGTCGTGATTCCCAAGGGTACCTTTATGAGTGGCGCGCTGTTCTTCAAGCCCAAAACGCATTTGTACGTAGGCGAAGGAGCCAAACTGAAAGGCTCGGATGATATTAGGGACTACCCCAGCCGCCCCTCGCGCATGGAAGGGCAGAACCTTGATTATTTCCCGGCGCTGGTCAATGCTTACGGGGTCAATGGCTTCACGATTTCGGGGAAAGGTACCCTGGACGGCAACGGCCTGAAATACTGGGAGGCGTTCTGGCAGCGGCGCAAGGAGAATCCGCAATGTACCAACCTCGAAGTGTCGCGGCCGCGCCTGGTGTTCATCTGGAACTGTGACGATGTACAGGTACAGGACGTTAGTCTGCACAATGCGGGGTTCTGGACAAGTCATTACTACCAGTGTACCAATGTCAAGATTCTCGACCTGCACATTGCCTCACCCCACGCGCCCGTCAAAGCACCCAGCACCGACGCCATCGATATCGACGCCTGCACCAATGTGCTGGTGAAGGGCTGCTACATGTCCGTCAACGACGATGCCATCGCACTCAAAGGCGGCAAAGGTCCCTGGGCCGACACCGATCCCAACAACGGCGAAAACAGGAATATCCTGATCGAGGACTGCGAGTTTGGCTTTTGTCACGCCGCCCTCACCTGCGGCAGCGAGGCTATTCACAACAAAAATATCGTGATGCGCAATTGCCACGTCAACGAAGCCATGCGGGTACTTTGGCTCAAAATGCGGCCCGATACTCCGCAGAAGTACGAGTACATCACCGTAGAAAACATCAAGGGTCAGGCCCACAGCCTCATCTACGTCAAGCCCTGGACCCAGTTTTTCGACCTGAAAGGCCGCAAGGAGGTACCTTTGTCCTATTCTGAGCACATTACGCTGAAAAACATCGACATGACGTGCGATATCTTCTTCGATATTGCCATTACTGAATACGACAAGCTGGCGCAGTTTACCTTCCAAAATGTTAAGGTAGAAGCCAAAAATGCTACCTACGACAAAAGCATCATCGACGGCGTAACATTCGACAATGTAGTCGTGAATGGAAAAATGATCCGGTAACGCTAATCATAACCTACCCTTAACGGTACCAGCCGGGATTCGCCTTACCTTTGGAGCTGAATTTTCAACGCTACCGTATGTCTGTTACCTACCTTATCCGAACCCTATTACTGACTGGCTTCCTGCTTTCGGGCATGATTCCAGCGTCGGCCCAACCCCGGCAAAAGAAAGCCGTTTTTGTGATTGTAGATGGTATTTCCAGTGATGTAATTGAGAAAATCAAGACTCCCAATCTGGATGCCATCTCCGCCGTAGGCGGGTATACGCGCGCTCATGTCGGGGGCGGTAAAGGTACCTATTCGCAAACCCCCACGATTTCGGCGGTGGGGTACAACAGTCTGCTGACGGGTACGTGGTTCAACAAACACAATGTACCCGACAATGCCATCAAAGATCCCAACTATCACTACTGGACCATCTTCCGGTTTCTACACGAGCAGTACCCCCACAAAACAACCGCTGTATTTTCGACCTGGCTCGACAATCGCACCAAGCTCATCGGCGCCGGACTACCCCAGACCGACCACCTGCGCATCACCTACCCCTTCGACGGGTTCGAGCTGGATACGATCCATTTTCCTCATGATAAGCAAAGCCACTATATCCGCGCGATTGACGAAAAAGTAACGAACGAAGCCGCGGCCTACCTTCACGAAAATGCCCCGGATCTGAGCTGGGTCTACCTGGAATTTACCGACGACATGGGCCACCGCTACGGCGACAGCGATCAATTCCACGAGGCGATCCGGCTCATGGATGACCAGATGGGGCGGCTCTGGAAGGCCATTCAGTACCGGCAGGAAAATTTTGCCGAGGACTGGCTACTCATCATCACCACCGACCACGGCCGCGACGCCCAAACCGGTAAAGGTCACGGCGGCCAGTCGGACCGCGAGCGCAGTACCTGGATAGTCACCAACGCCCAGAACCGCAACGCGCAGTTTACCTCCACACCCGACGTACCCACGCCGGGCATCGTAGACATCATGCCTACCCTGGCTCGGCATATGGATATTACTCTGCCCAAAGAACAGGCCTTCGAAATCGACGGGGTACCCCTGACCGGTACCCTTTCGGCGCGACAGCTTTCCGCCACCAAAAGCAATAACCACATCGGCCTGACCTGGAAGTCAGTAGCTAAAACGGGTCAAGTGAAAATCTGGCTTACAACAACCAATCACTTCAAGGAAGGGGGCCGGGACGCCTACCTCTTGATGGACGAGGTACCTGTTACCGATGAAAAAGTCCGGCTCGATGTGTCGAAGGTACCTTCTACGTTTTATAAAATTGTGGTAGAAGGACAGGATAATACGTTGAATACGTGGTTGGTGGAGTAGGGGGTACCCGCTTTACCTGAGTTCTTCTTCCTAGATTCAAAGAATGAGATTCTACTTTCCCGAAAAAGGCAGAAAAGCTATTCCTCTGCCCAATATTCCCTTGAAACAGGCATATAATTGACAGCCTTTGAGGTACTTGTAAACCTGCCTTTCCGTGCCTATTTTTGTTGACAAAACAACAATTATACTCTCGTCTGTTTTCATGAAAAAATTCCTACCTGCGCTCGTGCTGGCACTTTTAGCAGTACTTTTCACCACCCACGCCCAAACTACCCCTACCTGGCTGCGCTACCCGAGTATCTCGCCCGATGGTAGTACCATCGTCTTTACCTATAAAGGCGATTTGTGGAAGGTACCCTCGGCGGGTGGCAACGCCACGCCGCTTACACTGCACGAGGCGCAGGATTTTATGCCCGTATGGTCGCGGGATGGGAAAAGCATCGCCTTCGCGTCGGATCGCTACGGCAATTTCGATGTGTTCGTGATGCCCGCCACGGGCGGCGAGCCGAAGCGGCTGACCTTTCACTCGGCGGATGAGGTACCCTATGATTTTACACCCGATGGTAAAAACGTAGTATTCGGTTCGGCGCGGCAGGATCTGGCTACTAACCGGCAATTCCCCACGGGATCACAGCCGGAATTGTATCAGGTACCTACCCAGGGTGGCCGTGTGGAGCAGATTTTCAGTACGCCCGCCGAGGACGTGAAGTACAGCAAGGACGCCCGTACACTGGTATATCACGACAAAAAAGGCGGCGAGAATGCCTGGCGCAAGCACCACACGTCGTCCATTGCACGGGACGTGTGGATGTACGATACCAAATCGGGCAAGCATACCAAACTCACGACGTTTGCCGGGGAAGATCGTAACCCGATTCTGAGCGAGGATGGCAAGACGGTTACGTTCCTGAGCGAACGCACGGGCTCATTCAATGTACACCGATTTTCGGTGGATAGTCCCGAAAAAGTCGAAACGCTGACGTCATTCAAAAAACACCCCGTTCGTTTCCTAAGCCGTGCCAACGAAGGTACCCTCTGTTTCAGCTACGATGGCGAACTCTATACGCTGAAGCCTGATGCCAAACCCCAAAAAGTCAATATACAGATCGCCTCCGACGCCCGCAGCAACAACGAAAAGATACTGACCGTCAGCGGCAATGCGCGTGGCATGGCGGTGTCACCCAACGGCAAAGAGGTAGCTTTCATTTATCGCGGCGAGGTATTCATAACCGCCGTGGAAGGCGGCATGACCAAACGCATCACCCACACGCCCGAGCAGGAGCAAGAAGTGAGCTTCTCGCCCGATGGCAAGGCCCTGTTGTATGCTTCCGAGCGCGGCAATAGCTGGAATATCTACGAATCACGCATCAGCCGCAAGGAAGAGCCGTATTTCTACGCCTCTACGGTTTTGAAGGAAACGCCCATTATCGAAAATAAAAAAGAAAACTACCAACCGGCCTATTCGCCCGATGGGAAGGAAATCGCCTACATCGAGGATCGCATGACGCTAAAAGTCTATAACCTCGCCAGCAAAAAATCCCGCACCCTGCTTACCGATCAGGAATTGTTTTCGATGCGCGACAACGACCAGTATTTTCAGTGGAGCCCTGATGGAAAATGGATCGTTTTCGATTACAGCGTCCCTGGCATTGCCAGCGGCGAGGTAGGTCTCATCGCTACCGATGGCAAGGGGAAAGTCGTGAATCTGACCGAAAACGGTTTTCAGGATTATAAGGCCAAGTGGGTGCAGGGCGGCAAGCAATTGCTGTGGTTCACCAACCGCGACGGACTACGGAGTCAGGCGCAAAGTGGTAGCTCCCAGGCCGATGTATACGCGATGTTCCTGACCCAGAAGGCCTTCGATGATTTTAACATGAGCAAGGAAGAAGCGGCATTGGCCAAAGATATCGAGAAAGCGGCCAAAGGTGATTCTACAAAAAAAGACACAACTAAAAAGAAAGAGGTACCTAAAGATACCACCGTAGCCATTGAGTGGGATGGCCTGGATCGGCGCAAAGCCAAGCTGACCATCCATTCATCCAGCCTGGCCGATGCGCTACTGAGCAAAGACGGCGAGACACTGTACTACCTGGCGAAATTTGAGAAAGGCTACAACCTGTGGAGTACTAATCTGCGCACCAAAGAAACCAAGCAGGTACTGGTGATGAATTCGGGCAATGGCTCGATGGCGTGGGACAAAGAGCAAAAAAATATTTTCCTGAACGCCGACGGTAAAATCCTGAAAATAGATCCCGAAAAGGCCAAACAGGAAACCATCAAAATCAATGGCGAACTCTTGGTAGACCTCGCCGCCGAGCGGCAGTTCATGTTCGACCACGTGTGGCGGCGTACCAAGGAAACATTCTACACCGCCAGCATGCACGGCGTCGATTGGGACAGCTACCGTCCCGATTATGAAAAGTACCTCCCCCACATCGGTACCAACTTTGAATTTGCCGAACTACTCAGCGAACTGCTGGGCGAGCTCAACGTATCGCACAGCGGCGCGCGCTACAATGCTTCCAATCCTACCGACGATGCCACAGCGGCCTTGGGGGCCTTTTATGATTACGATTATACAGGTACCGGAGTCCGTGTGACGGAGGTGATCAAGAGTGGCCCGCTGGATAAGGCGGGTTTTGATGTGAAGCCGGGTACCATTATCGAGGCGATCAACGGCGAAGCTATCGTCCCCGATCATGATCTGGCGCAGTACCTCAATCGTAAGGCCGACCAGAATACGCTGCTCACACTGCTTGAAAATGGCAAACGTCGCGAGATCGTAGTCAAGCCTATCACGCCGGCAGAAGAAAGCCGTTTGCTATACACTCGCTGGGTGAAGCGCAATCAGGAGGAAGTCGACAAGCTTAGCCAAGGTACCCTGGGGTACGTACACATTCCGGGGATGAACGACGGAGCTTACCGGACTACCTACGAGGAAATCATGGGCAAGTACGCGGGTAAAAAAGGCATCGTGATCGATACCCGTTTCAACGGGGGCGGCGATCTGGTAGCCGATCTGGCGATGTTCCTCAGCGGTAAAAAATTCATGGACTACACGACCGATAACCGTTCCAATGGCTACGAGCCCAACTTCCGCTGGACGAAGCCCAGCGTATCGCTAGCCAACGAAGCCAACTACTCCGACGGCCACTGCTACGCTTTCATGGTGCAGGATCAGAAGATCAATAAGCTCATCGGACAACCTGTACCGGGTACCTGTACCTTCGCGGGTTGGGAAGCCCTACAGGACAATTCCATTCGCTGGGGAGTACCTCCGCTGGGTGTGAAGGCCATGAACGGACAGTACCTCGAAAACGCCCAGACCGAACCGGACGTGAAAGTCTGGAATGCCTACGAAGAGGTAGCGAAGGGCAAGGACGCACAGCTGGAGAAAGCCGTGGAGGTACTGATGGCGGAGGTGAAGTAGGTATTAACGAGCGGTTGGGGGACTAGCGGGACGATTGGTCAAAAACTACTCCAATCACCATGCCTACTCCACTTGCCCCCAAGCCGTACATCAGCGGAGGGTACTCTGTTTCAAGCTGAATGCACAGCAGCCATATGACAAGACCGGCTACCATGGATATCAGGCAGCCCAACGTATTGGCCCGCCGCCAGTAAATACCCGCCGCCAGGGGTACAAACAGCGAAACAAGGCTAAATGCGGAGGACTCAGCTACCAGCTCAAAAATACTTTCGCGCGTGGTAGCCATAAAAATGCAAATGCCTGTAATGCCCACGATGCTGATACGAATAATGCGTAGAAGCTGCTTATCGTTGAGGTCGGGGTTAAAAAACTTGATGATATTCTCACCCAGTACGGCTGCTGGAGCCATGATGGCACTGCTGGTCGTACTGAGAATGGCGGATACCAACGCTCCGAAAAACAGAATTTGTAGCACCGGGGGCATGTGCATAAGTACCATGTTGGGGATAATCATTTGGCTATTTTCCTGTTCCAGTTCGGGGTATAACAGATGCCCGCAAAGCGCAATGAATAAGGGTATAAAAGCTACGCTAAGGTACATCACGGAGGAAATCAGTGTAGCTCGCACCGACGTTTCAGCCGACTTAGCCGACATGACCCGCTGGAACACATCCTGCTGAGGAATAGAGCCCAGGCCCACGGTGATCCAGGCCGCGAAGTAATCCACCGATGCCTTGAAGGTAAATTCTGGATAAAAGCGAAAGAAACCCTCGGGTAGTTTTTCGGTGATTGCCGTAAGTCCACCTGTTTTCTGGTACAGAATGAACGCCACAATACTCAGCCCAATAATAATCAAGAGCGTTTGCAAAAAATCGGTGATGGAAATAGACCACATTCCACCCCAAATGGTATACAATACCACGACAAAGGAGCTTAGCAAAATACACTCCGTCAGCGACCAGCCCAGCACAATTTTCAAAACAATTCCCATCGCCAGTAGCTGGGCGGCTATCCAACTAAAATAGGAAGGAATAATGAGCACAGCCGAGAGCAGCTCGGCCCGGCGACCGAAGCGAATCCTGAAATAATCGCAGAACGTGATGATATTCATCTGATAAAGCCGCCGCGCAAAAAAAAGGCCTACCAGCAGCAAACAGAGCGCCGCACCAAGCGGATCTTCAATGACGCCCAACACGCCGTGTTCGATAAACTCGGTGGGCGCTCCCATAATGGTTTCGGAGCCAAACCAGGTCGCGAAAGTAGCCGAAGCCGCCAGTATGAGTGGTAGGTTACGGCCTGCCAGCACAAAATCCTGCGTAGTAGTTACCCGGCGGGATGCCCACCAGCCAATCCCCAAATTAAGAAGCAAATACCCGACAATGGAAGCGGCCAGCATAGCAAGAAGGTCTAAAAGGGCTCAGGGTAAAAAAGAAAACCGCTTTTCAGGGGCGGTACCTCAGCGAGATATAGCCCCTAAAAAGCGGTCGGAAATAGAAACATCGAAAATCAGAATTTCAGGGTACCCGGCAGATACTTCGCTACCAAATCCTCGTAATAAGGCCGGAGTTTCGTCCAATCGGGTGGAGTAGGTACCTTGGAATACAAATCGTAAGGATTGAATTTTTTGACCCATTCAAACATCGCCTGATCGTGGTCATCTAGTAAATGATCGTAGGCATGCTCGCGGTGCTGGGCATAAAACGAGTGATAGCGTAGCATGTACTGCCCCTCTTCGGGTATGCCGTGCTTGGTCATCTGATATACATACTCGTCGTGGCCCCACGACATATGGACATTGCGCAGACCACAATTCGGCTCGTACACGCCATATTTAGTATTGTAGCGCTCGTCGTAGGTATCAGGATTGGCCGCAAAGTACTCGGGATACACGATCTTGTCAGAATGTGCGCACCCTACCGGGAAGGTATCGCCTACGACGGCCCACTGAGGCTCCCCAAACAGGCAAAGTACCTTACCCATGTCGTGCATCAGGCCTACCAGCACAAACCAGTCGGGATGGCCGTCGGCGCGGATGGCTTCGGAAGTCTGCAACAGGTGTTTCCATTGATCCAGATCCGTATCCGGATCGGAATCATCGACGAGCGTATTCAAAAAATCGAATGCTTCCCAGATAGGCATTTCTTTTTTATCGAATCCCAGGTACTCGCGCTCCTTTTGCAGCACAAAGTCATAGGTCTGGTAGGTATGGTTGAGCCGATAAAACTCCCGCACGGTGTCACGCCCCGGCTCGTCGTAGTTGCGGTACTCTTCCTTGGATTTTTCGAAAGGTTCGGGGTAGCGGGTCAGGACGTCGTCTTCCCATACGTCGAGGCTGGCCAGGGGGTTGTTGGTGTCGGTTGTCATATCAGATCAGGTTTTTCTAAATCAGAACGTAAAAATACAATTTATCAGTAAGTTGTGGCGATAGATTCAAAGATTTTTACCCCATTTTTGAAGGCTAAACGCATTCTGAAAAGAGAGTAGCGGGGCGATTTTACCTGAATCATTTCCATGGTGGTGTTACTGGCCAGTCCATTTTATCTAGGCATTCAGCCGCTTCACTCCCAGATACAACGGATAACTCACCACCAGAAACAGTAACGCAAACTGTGAGCTGGGCAAATCCTGCACTACGGCACCGACCAGGAAAGCCACCGACGCAATCAGCATCAAGATGGGTAGGATGGGGTAGGCAGGTACCTTCCAGGGGCGAGGTAGGTTGGGTTCCTTCTGACGCAATGCCAGCAGCGAGGCAAAGCCCGACGTATAACCTAGCACGAAGAAAAACGTGGCAATATCGGAGAGTTTCTCGCAGGCTTCTTTCCCGATTAAAATCAACCCTATCGCCAGAACTGCAGTGAGCAGCATGGCTACCGAAGGGGTACCTCCTGTATTGACGCGGGTACCTGCCCGCAAAAACAGCCCGTCGCGGCTCATGGAATACAGCACACGTGGATTGAACATCAGTTGAGCGTTCACGATACCCAGAATGGATATCATCAGGAACAGCGTCACAAACTTACCCGAACGCTCACCAAAAATCAGTCGCACGGCATCGGCGGCGGCTAATTTGGAAGTAGCCAGTTCATCCATCGGTAGGATGTACAGAATCGCCAGATTACACAGTAGGTAGATAATAATTATCAGGCTCACACCGCCGATCATGGAGCGGGGTAGGTTGCGCGTGGGGTCGCGGTCTTCCTCGGCGAAATAAGAAGCCGTATGCCAGCCGTCGTAGGTATAAAAAATAGCTTGCAGTGAAAAGATAACCGGACCAATCCAGCTACCTGACTCGGCAATGCGGCTGGTGGTGGCAAGCGTTTGCTCGGCCGTCACTTCCTGGCCGTAGAGGTAGCAAAAAGCCACGAAAGCAAACAGGCCCACGGCTTTGACAAAACTCATGACGTTCTGAAACTGACTTGCCAGGGCTAGTCCGATCCAGTGAAATCCGGCCAGTGTGATCAGCATCACGACAGCCAAGTAGGGCTCGTATCCTACCAGAGACGGCAGCAACAAGGCCAGGTACTCGCTCATGGTATACACCCCAAAGCCCAGCGCTGCGCAGGTACCAAACCAGCTATTGAGGCCTACCACAAAACCCGCATACCCCCCAAATGCCCGCTGCGCGTATACGTACCAAGCCCCCGCCCTGGGTACCGA
>Ga0114915_1001477_pt1 | contig 10189 bp, 11 predicted proteins | sample MalvirAntarct_55_FD_87288 | JGI IMG/M metagenome (GOLD analysis project Ga0114915, IMG submission 87288) | Marine viral communities from the Global Malaspina Expedition - Malaspina viral metaG Antarct_55 | ecosystem: Environmental > Aquatic > Marine > Oceanic | place: South Georgia Island...
CAGTGATAGCGGCTCCGCCTTGTGCTTTTTTGCGGACTTGGCGCATGACCACACGCAGTTGCCGGCAAGCCTCGACCGCAAGCTCTTCGCCTAAGGCGTCGAGGTCAGGAAAGTGGCGATAAAAACCGGTCGGCACTAAGCCTGCTTGTCGTGATACTTCGCGCAAGCTCAGGCCTGAAAAACCAGCGCCTTCATGCATGAGCGTTAGTGCCGCATCCATTAGCGCTTGTCGGGTTTGCAGTTTTTTTTCTTCGCGCAGTGCCATGATGGTCCCTTATATGCTGCAGCTAGTTTAGCATTAGCGCACAGATGTTCACTAGAGAGGTCAAAGCAATGTCATTTTTAACCCGTGTTGAGGCCATTAAGGACTTGATCCAAGAGGCTGTCGACAAAGGTGCCACCAGTGTTGAGCAAATTCACCAAGCCATCGCCTCGATGCCACTTGATGCCCTAGCCAAGCGTGGCTTGCTTGAAGATGATGCAGCTGCGGCTAAAAAGACCCATGCCGAAACAATTGGCACCGTGTATGACGCCATCCGCCGCGTAAATCGCGAAGTTGGCGATCTAGCTTCGGGCCTGATTGAAACCGTAGAAGATCAGATCGCGGCGCAGAAAAATATCGGCAAGAAAGACTAAAGCCTCACGCTCCCTCGGCTAGTCCGAGGCTGTTACACTTAGGCGTTACCGACCACCTCGGGGAAATCCGTGACACGTAAACCGCATGTATTGATCATTTTGGATGGCTTTGGCCATAGCAACACATCAGATTCGAACGCGATTAACGCGGCGAAAATGCCGAACTGGCAGGCCATGTTAGCGGATTATCCGCACGGCTTGGTGTCTGGTTCGGGCGAAGATGTGGGCTTGCCCGATGGGCAAATGGGCAACTCCGAAGTTGGTCATATGAATCTCGGTGCCGGTCGCGTCGTCTATCAGGATTTTAACCGCGTCACTAAGGCCATTCGCGACGGCGAGTTTGAGCAAAACCCTGCGCTAATTGCTGCGATAGACAAAGCCGTTCACGCTGGTCGTGCCGTGCATGTGCTGGGCCTGCTGTCGCCGGGCGGTGTGCATTCGCATGAAGAGCATCTTCACGCCATGGTCGATATGGCTGTAGCGCGTGGCGCAGAGCAGGTATATGTGCACGCATTTTTAGATGGCCGCGACACGCCACCACGCTCCGCTGAGCCTTCATTGGCGGCGATGGAAGCGCATTTAGCGAAGACAGGTAAAGGTCGTATTGCCAGCATTATCGGCCGCTACTTTGCGATGGATCGAGATAATCGCTGGGATCGTGTCGAAGCTGCGTATCGCCTGCTCACGGAGGGTGTGGCTAAGCGCCAAGTCATCAGCGCGGTTGAAGGCTTGCAAGCCGCCTATGCTGATGAAGTTAGCGATGAGTTCGTGCCGGCGACTAGCATTGTGCCCGAAGGCAAATCACCAGCTCTCATTAGCGATGGCGATGTCGTGGTTTTCATGAACTTCCGTGCCGACCGCGCACGTGAAATCACCCGCGCCTTTGTCGATGAGTCTTTCTCCGGCTTTACGCGCGCTGTGCATCCCAAACTCTCCGACTTTGTCATGCTTACTCAATACTCCGACAGCATCAAAGCGTCGGTGGCATATGCCCCAAGCGCCCTGCATAACTCTTTAGGCGAATATTTATCTGGCTTAGGAAAAACTCAGCTGCGCATTGCCGAGACTGAAAAATATGCTCATGTCACCTTCTTTTTTAGCGGCGGTCGCGAACAGCCCTATGATGGCGAAACGCGTATTTTGGTGCCCTCGCCAAATGTCGCTACTTATGATTTACAGCCTGAAATGAGCGCCGAAGAAGTCACCGACAAACTCGTTTCGGCCATTACTTCTGGCGACTACGACGCACTGATGTGCAACTACGCCAATGGCGATATGGTCGGCCACACCGGCAACTTTGACGCTGCTGTGAAGGCTTGCGAAATGCTAGATCGCTGCTTGGGCCGTCTACGTCAAGCCATCGAGCAAGTTGGCGGTGAGATGCTAATCACTGCCGATCACGGCAATGTTGAGCAGATGCGTGACAATGCCACCGGCCAGGCACATACCGCGCATACTTGCGAGTTAGTGCCTTTTGTCTATGTCGGCTCGCGGAAAAATATGCGCATAGCTGAGAATGGCGTACTGTCTGATGTCGCGCCCACATTGCTGAGTCTCATGGGGTTAGAGCAGCCTAGTGAGATGACCGGTCGACCGCTCGTGGTGTCCGTATGAAGATGTTGAGTCAACGTTTAGGTTTAGTTCTGCTGCTCGCCAGCGCTTGCATTTCAAATGCATTGGCAGCCGATGGCAATCAATTGCGGAGCGAGGCAAGCTCGACCAAGTCTGATTTAGACTCGGTGAAAAATGAGATTCGCACCGCCACAAAAAAGTTACGGTTGACCCAGGCCGAGCGCACTAAGCAGCAAAAAGCCTTGAACTCAGCTGAAGCAGAAATTAATAAACTGCAAAAATCAGTCGCTGAAACGGAAAAAGAAAGCAATATGCGTAAAGCGCGCGTTAATGTTTTGCGCAAGCGCCAAGCCGAATTAGCAGCGGTTAAGCGTGAACAATTAGCTAGCTTAAAAGCCGATATGCAGGCCTCCTACCGTGCCGGTCGAGACGACTATTTCAAACTCTTATTGAACCAAGAGCATCCGGCATTGCTGGCGCGTCAGCTGCGTTATTTCAGCTATATCCAAAAAGCTCGCAGCGAACGTATCGATGAGCTGGATGTGACTTTGGCAGAACTCGCAGCAGTAGAGGTAGAAGAGGCAGAGCAAGTGAAAAAGCTTGCAGCGCTTGAGAAAAAATTAGAGTCCGAACAGGTGCAGTTAGAAGGCGCTAAGTCACAGCGAGCAGCGGCGCTTAAGATTCTCAATAGCGATATTGCGAGCCAAGATAAAAACCTCAAAAGCTTGAAGAAAAACCAAGCAGCGTTGCAAAACTTGATGCGTCGTTTAGAGCGTCAGGCGCGTGAAGCAGATCGCCTAGAGCGTGAGCGTCGTGCCAAGGAAGCCGCTGCAAATAACAAGCCTGCGCCCGTGGTGAAAGATAAAACTGTGTGGAGTCAGGAGCCGGATTATTCGGTGCCTTACCGTGGCAACTGCTCACTACCCGCAAGTGGTGGCATACGTGCGCAGTTTGGCGCCGACCGTGGCGGCGGCTTGCGTTGGAATGGCATTGTCATTGCAGCCAATAGTGGCGCAGCGGTTAAGGTCGTGAAAAGCGGTAAAGTGCTCTACGCCGACTTCTTGCGTGGCTATGGCAAGCTGGTCATCGTCGATCATGGTGGTGGCTTCATGTCGCTATACGGCTACAACCAAAGCATTAATGTGAAAACTGGCGATAGTGTTTCGGCTAACCAAACTGTTGCTAGCGTTGGTGATGGTAGCGAGGGCGAAACCGGTTTGTATTTCGAGACGCGCCTGCGTGGCCGTCCGAGCCAGCCCGGTAACTGGTGTAATTACTAGGTCCTAGCGACGCATACAAATACCGTGGTCGGCCAAGAAGTCTTTGGCCTGACCCACGGTGTATTCGCCGAAATGGAAAATGCTCGCCGCTAGCACTGCATCAGCCCCGCCCTGCAAAATACCATCGCATAAATGCTGCAAGTTACCGACGCCGCCGGATGCAATAACTGGTACGCGCACCGCTGAGGTAATGGCCTTCACCAGTTCCAAGTCATAGCCCGCTTTGGTGCCGTCGGCATCCATGCTGGTTAGCAAGATCTCGCCTGCACCGTATTTGGCCATGCGCTCAGCCCATGCTACGGCGTCGATGCCGGTGCGATTGCGGCCACCATGCGTGAAAATTTCCCAGCGCCCAGGCTCGCCCGCGAGTGATACGCGTTTGGCATCGATGGCGGCGACGATGCATTGCGCGCCAAAACGTTGTGAGGCCTCCAAGACAAACTCAGGGCGTTTTACAGCTGCGGAATTGATGCTGACTTTGTCAGCGCCGGCATTGAGCATGCGACGAATATCAGCTACTTCACGAATGCCGCCGCCAACGGTGAGCGGCACGAATACTTGCGATGCCATGCGTTCAACCGTGCGCACCATGGTGTCACGGCCTTCTACGCTGGCAGTGATGTCGAGAAAAGTGATCTCATCTGCGCCCTGTTCGTCATAGCGTTTGGCGACTTCAACCGGGTCGCCAGCATCACGAATATCGAGAAACTTAACGCCTTTGACGACACGGCCCTGATCAACATCGAGGCAGGGAATTATGCGTTTAGCGAGCGTCATGGCGAGGTACCGAATAAGAGTCAGCGCGCATTTTATCATGGGTGCCGCTAGCGCGAGCGACTATACTCGCGGGCATAAATATTCGGCGAGGTGAATCCGTGGCGCAGGCGTCTGCACAATTTGATGTGGTAATTATTGGTGCCGGCGCGTCGGGGCTAATGTGCGCCATGGCGGCAGGTCAACGTGGGCGTCGCGTGTTGGTGCTCGATAGCAGCAATAAGATCGGCAAAAAGATTTTGATGTCGGGCGGCGGCCGCTGCAACTTCACCAATATGCAGGTCGAGCCTGAGCATTTCATCAGTGAAAATACGCACTTTTGTGTGTCGGCGCTGAACCGCTATACGCAGTGGGATTTTATTGCGTTGGTAGAAAAACACGGCATTGCCTATCACGAGCGCAAGCATGGCCAGCTTTTTTGCGATGACTCGGCGAAAGATATTTTGGCAATGCTAGTGAATGAGTGCGAGGCGGTCGGTGTGCGTATTCGTAGCCATGCCAGTGTCACGGAGATCGCTGAAAAGCCTAGTGGCTTCACAGTGCATCTTGGCCAGGAGCAAATTCGTTGCGAATCGCTAGTTGTCGCTACTGGCGGCCTGTCCATCCCAACGCTGGGCGCTAGCGGTTTTGGCTACGAAATTGCGCGCCAGTTTGGTCATGAAGTTTTGCCCACACGCGCAGGCCTTGTGCCAATGACTTTTAGTGACGGCATGAAAGCTGTGACTGAGCGCTTGAGCGGCATTGCTCTCGATACTGTGGTGAGCAGCCATGATGACGCGCCGAGCTTTCACGAAAATATGCTGTTTACGCATCGTGGCATTAGCGGGCCGTCGATACTGCAGGCATCGAATTATTGGCAGCTAGGCCAGCCAGTGCAGATCGATTTGCTGCCAACGTCGCCATGGGGTGAGATGACTCTGAGCGATTGGTTGATTGCGCAGAAAAAAGCTCAGCCGAAAGTATTGCTAAGAACTCTGCTAGCACCGTTTTTGGTTAAGGCTCTGGTGCATGAATTGCAAACTTTGCTCTGGCTTGGCGAAGCTGAAAAACCCATGGCGGATTGGTCTGATGCGGCTCTTAAGCGCGTAGCAGCAGCACTAAACGGCTGGACATTGCGGCCCTCTGGTACGGAGGGTTATCGCACCGCTGAGGTGACCTTGGGCGGAGTTTCGACCAATGAGGTATCCTCGCGCACCATGGAGAGTCAGCGCCAAACAGGCCTGTATTTTATTGGCGAAGTGCTCGACGTGACTGGTTGGCTTGGTGGTTATAACTTTCAATGGGCATGGGCATCTGGCCATGCCGCTGGGCAATTTGCCTAAGAGGTGGCTGTGAACGACAAACGTAGCAAAGACCCGCTGGAAGGCATCACATTGGAAAGCATAGTGACGCATTTGCACGCGAAGTATGGCTGGGCGGAAATGGCCCGCGTGGTAGATATTCGCTGTTTTAAAGACAATCCCAGCATCAAATCTAGCCTGACTTTTTTGCGCCGTACACCGTGGGCGCGCGCTGAGGTTGAGGCGCTGTATATTCGCAGCCTATAACGCGTGCTCGGAAATTTAGACTTAGCGCTAAGCCATAAAATGCGACGACAACACGCGCACCACAAGATACGAAGAGAATCATCATGCTGCGACTAACCGACCTAAAGCTGCCCTTAGAGCACACAGACGAAGCGCTGCATTCAGCCATTGTCTTGCGGCTGGGCATTGCAGCCAGCGATCTGCTCAGCTTTAACGTCTATAAGCGCAGCTACGATGCCCGTAAGCGCGGCCATATTTTGCTTATCTATAGTCTCGATGTGAACGTGAGCAACGAAGCCGCTGTGTTGCTGCGCTTGGCCAATGATGTGCATATTGGCCCGTCGCCTGATACGACCTATCAATTTGTCACGGACGCACCAAGCGAAGACTTCTTGCGCCCTATCGTCATTGGCTTTGGTCCATGCGGACTTTTCGCTGCGTTGATTTTGGCGCAAATGGGCCTAAAACCCATCGTACTCGAACGTGGTAAAGCCGTGCGCGAACGCACCAAAGACACCTGGGGCTTATGGCGCAAACGCGTGCTAGAGCCCGAGTCCAATGTGCAGTTTGGCGAAGGCGGTGCCGGCACTTTCTCCGATGGAAAACTCTATAGCCAGATTAAAGACCCACAGCATCACGGCCGAAAAGTATTGACCGAGTTTGTTAAAGCCGGCGCGCCAGCGGAGATTTTATACGTCAGCAAGCCACATATCGGCACCTTTAAATTGGTCACGATGATTGAGCAGATGCGACAAAACATCATCGATCTTAGTGGCGAGGTTCGTTTTAATCAGCGCGTGGAAGATTTGCATATTGAGAATGACCAAGTGCGCGGCGTCACGCTGGCTAGCGGCGAGCAAATTCGCAGTGACCATGTCGTGTTGGCGATTGGCCATAGTGCTCGCGACACCTTTAAGATGCTGCACGCGCGCGGCGTATATGTTGAAGCTAAGCCCTTCTCTATTGGCTTCCGCGCTGAGCATCCACAATCGATGATCGATGCTTGCCGCTTCGGGCCGCAGGCGGGTCATCCAATTTTAGGTGCGGCGGACTATAAGCTAGTGCATCACGCCAAAAATGGCCGCTCGGTGTATAGCTTTTGCATGTGCCCTGGCGGCACGGTGGTGGCATCTTCGTCTGAGCCTGAGATGGTCGTGACCAACGGCATGAGCCAGTATTCGCGCAATGAGCGCAATGCCAATAGTGCCATCGTGGTCGGCATCACGCCCGAAGACTATCCCGGCGGCCCACTCGCCGGCATCGATTTTCAGCGGCAATGGGAGTCGCAGGCCTATCTGCTTGGTGGCAGCAATTACGATGCGCCGGCACAGCTTATTGGCGACTTTATCGCGCAGCGACCATCGAGCGCATTGGGTAGTGTAGAACCATCCTATAAGCCCGGTGTGAAGCTCGGCGAGCTGGATGCAAGTCTGCCTGAGTACGCTATTGCAGCCATTCGTGAGGCCTTGCCGGCATTTAATAAGCAGATTCGTGGCTATGCCATGAATGACGCGATATTGACCGGTGTCGAGACGCGCACGTCGTCACCAATACGCATTAAGCGCGGTGCCGATATGCAGAGCATCAATACCAAGGGCTTGTACCCAGCCGGTGAGGGTGCGGGGTATGCCGGCGGAATTTTATCTGCCGGCGTCGATGGTATTAAGATTGCAGAGGCGGTGGCTTTGAGCTTAAAAGCGGCAGCTGCGCGCTAGACGAGCAGCTTTGCAAAGATGAATTAAAGCCTTAGGCCTTTTTCACAAACTCCGACTTCAGCTTCATGGCGCCGATGCCGTCAATTTTGCAATCGATGTCGTGGTCGCCATCGACTAAGCGAATGCCTTTCACTTTCGTGCCAACCTTCACTACCAGCGACGTGCCCTTAATCTTCAGGTCTTTAATCACTGTCACGGTATCGCCATCGTTGAGCTCATTGCCGTTAGCGTCCTTGATCACACGTACGTCATCGCTAGCTTCTACGGCGACTGTCGACCACTCGTGTGCGCATTCAGGGCAAATATAATTGCCGGCATCTTCGTAGGTGTATACCGATTGGCATTTTGGGCAGGCGGGCAAGTCGCTCATGGAAAGTCCTTATTTGGTGTGTCAAAAAGCACAAAATCTGAGCTTGGCTTTAGTTCGTGAATCTTAGGCGTCAGCTAAAGCCTGTGCCTCTGCCAAATCCAGCGTGCCTTCGTAAATCGCACGGCCCGTGATAGTGCCAATCACGCCGTCGCCGCGGACTTTAAGCAAGCCACGAATATCATCCAAGTTAGTCACGCCGCCAGAGGCGATGATGGGCAGACCCGAATCGCGAGCGAGTTTGGCTGTGGCCTCGACGTTAACTCCCTGCATCATGCCGTCGCGGGCGATGTCGGTGTAAACGATGGAGCTGATGCCGTCGGCTTTGAATTGGCGTGCCAGATCGACAGCTTGCACGCTGGAAACTTCAGCCCAGCCATCGGTGGCAACCCAGCCATCTTTAGCATCGATGCCGACAATGATTTTGCCCGGAAATGCGCGGCAGGCTTCGCGCACGAATGCAGGCTCTTTCACTGCTTTTGTGCCCAAAATGACATACGACACGCCAGCGCGAACATAGGCCTCGATGGTCTCTAATGAGCGAATGCCGCCACCGATTTGCACCGGCAATTTTGGCCAGCGCGTAGCAATTGCACGCACGATTTCGCCATTGACTGGTTCGCCAGCGAAAGCGCCATTGAGGTCGACTAAATGCAGGCGGCGAGCACCCTGCTCAACCCACTGCGCCGCAACGCCGATGGGGTCGTCGGAAAACACCGTATCGTCTTCCATGCGGCCTTGTTTTAGACGAACGCAGGCGCCGTCTTTGAGGTCAATGGCGGGGATAATTAACATCGAATGCTCCAGCGCAACGGCTCAGCGGCCAGCGAATAAATTAGGGGTTCCAACGTAAAAAGTTTTGTAGCAGGCGCAGGCCATCGTGCGCACTTTTTTCGGGGTGAAATTGCACAGCGAAGACATTATCTTTAGCGATGGCGCAGGAGAATGGCAGGCCATAATCACAGCTGCCGACGCTAAGCGCAGGATCATCTGGCTGGCAGTAATAGCTATGGACAAAGTAGAAGCGTGAGCCATCGGCAATGCCATCCCAGAGTGGATGCTCGCGCACTTGGCTCACGGTGTTCCAGCCCATGTGCGGCACTTTTAGGCGTTGCGCATCAACGGCCGGCACGTCGGTGAAAAATTTCACGTGGCCAGGATATAAGCCGAGGCCATCGACGCCGCCATTTTCATCAGAGCGCGTGAGCATGGCCTGCATGCCAACACAGATACCGAGTAAAGGCTTGCTGTGGATGAGCTCATCGACTAGATCGGCGATGCCGTGTTCATGCATCGCCGCCATGCAGTCGCGCATCGCGCCCTGACCGGGCAATACCACGCGGTCAGCGGCGCGAATGATCGCAACATCGTCAGTGATTACCACTTTTGTGGCGCCAACATGCTCTAGCGCTTTCGCGACCGAGTGCAGATTGCCCATGCCATAGTCGAGTACGGCAACTGAGGTCACAGCGAGCCCTTAGTCGATGGCATCTGGCCGCTCATGCGTGGGTCAAGCTCAACAGCCATGCGCAGTGCGCGACCGAAGGCTTTGAACAGCGTTTCGGCTTGATGGTGCGAGTTTTTGCCGCGCAGATTGTCAAGGTGCAAAGTCACGCCAGCATGATTGACGAAGCCTTGGAAGAATTCGAAAAATAGATCGACGTCGAAACTGCCGATGCTGCTGCGTGTAAATTCGCAGTGCATTTCTAAGCCAGGACGACCGGAAAGATCGATCACTACGCGCGACAATGCTTCGTCTAGCGGCACATAAGCGTGGCCATAACGACGGACACCGGTTTTATCGCCTAATGCCTGCGCAAAGGCTTGGCCTAGTGTGATGCCGCAGTCTTCGGCACTGTGGTGATCATCGATGAAGTGATCACCATCGCAGGTGATATCGATGTCGATGAGGCCGTGACGCACAACTTGGTCGAGCATGTGGTCGAGGAAAGCCATGCCAGTATTCAGATTGCCTTGGCCTGTGCCATCGAGATTCACGCGTGCGCGAATCTTAGTTTCTCTCGTGTTACGCACCACTTCTGCTTGGCGAGCGCTCATGCCCATCCTCTACTTGGTTAGCGAAAAAAGTATTATAGCCCCGCGCGCGCGAAACTGCATGGCCTGTGCGCGCTGTCATGCTCTACACTTGGCAAAAGCCTAACGAGCCGATGTCATGCCGCTGATCGCCAGAGTCCATTCTTTACCACTTGAGCCTGAACTTATTGAGCGTTTAGCGCGCTTTAAGCCGGCGCTGAGTGCAAAAGCACCAAGCCCAGATGCCACGCTTTATGTTGGCTGGTTTAACACCAAGCCTATCGC
>Ga0114915_1001478_pt1 | contig 10187 bp, 16 predicted proteins | sample MalvirAntarct_55_FD_87288 | JGI IMG/M metagenome (GOLD analysis project Ga0114915, IMG submission 87288) | Marine viral communities from the Global Malaspina Expedition - Malaspina viral metaG Antarct_55 | ecosystem: Environmental > Aquatic > Marine > Oceanic | place: South Georgia Island...
CCTCATCAAAAGCTCTTGGACTATCAATAGGAATATAAGAACAGTTATAACCTGATACATGTTCTCTATCTAATGCTTTACCTGCAGTCATCAGAGCTCTCATAGAAGGCATGACTTGTAAAGATAGAATATATTCTTCTATATCATTCCATTCTTCATTTTTAATAACCCCATTATAATTAGTAGCTATATGTTCTTTAAAGAAAGATATAAGCCTACCTACAGTTTCACCCCATGTTTCTCTTCTACCTTCTTCTTCTAACCAACGTGAATACCTAGACATGTGAATGAATGATTGGTACTCAGTAGGCAAGTAATTACTTCCTAGTAAAGATGCCATTTAAAAATCCTTTCCGTACTTCTGTTGTAATATTAGTTCTGCATAGTGAATTACTTTTCTAATATCTTCTTCTCCATTTTTTTTCTCGTGTCGTGAAATGTATTTTACTATATTACCTTCACAAAAGTCAAGTTTATTTTTAGTTATATATTCAATAGGCATAATTTTAAAATCTTTATAGTGATTACCACCTACTTGTTTCTCAAGAGCTTTAAGTTTTTTTTTATCAATAGCTTGATCTTCTTGATTACGTCTATACATATATTGTTCGTGACTTTCTCTTGTCATTCCTCTTTCAATAGTTCCCATTATACCATCCCCATATTCATGTAAAGTTTCATAAGGATCAATTTCCTTTGAGTAAGTAGTTAATTTTTTTTCTAATATAAAGTACCTCTTTATCTTTAATAACTTTGTATGCAAAACCTCTAGTGTATTCTGCATTGAGATTTGCCATGTCACAAACATATTTAAAATTTTCACATGTAACTCCTGTTTCTGCAAAGAACCAAGCAGTTGCTCGTTCTCTTGCGTGTATTGCTGTTTTAGATTCATTAGATAGTTCTGGTTTAGTAGCATCTAATAAAGCTTGTAACACTACTGCAATAAATAAAACTCTTTCATTAGACTTACCAATGCTAACTCCTGCTTCTATATCAATCTTTGTAGTCATCTATATACTCTGCTTTAACTATATCTTTATGTTTTGTTCTGGAGATATATCCTTTTTTAGCACGTGTTTGTTTTTGATAGCCACCATTAGCCATATGTGAAAGAGTCCCATGATCATACCCTGCATCTGTCATGTCTTTACATTTTTTAAAGATCACTACTTCACCATTTTCTTTTGTGCACCTCATAGGTTTTGTTCTAAACTTTATAGACTCTGTAAGAGTCTTTATATATTCAGGATCTCGATAACTCTCAACAGGTCTATACCATTTACCACCTACATAAGAATTATAAAATGCAGGCTCATCACTACCTGGAATAGTAGAAGTAAGTACATCCCATTTCATTTGGTAGTATGCTTCATAGTATCGTAGACTTCTTTTGTTTACATACTCTGCTATAACTTCAAACTTAAAATGTTTCTTACCTATCTTTTTTATATCAGCCTTTAAATATTTAGAAGAACCCATATAAGATTCCCACTTAGATTCCTTCTTAGTTTTTCCTATAAAATATTGTTTACATCCTACATATCTTTTTTTATTTTTAGTGTTTGTTATAACATATACAAATCCAAATTTATTTAAATTAACAACGAAGACTTCTTTAGTATGATAATCATACCAATGACTACCACTCAATTATCTCCTCCACGTCAGGTACTTTAACAACATTCGAAAGAAATCGAGTGCCCTTCGCATACTTAAACAAACGAAGTCCTTTGCCTTGATTAACATCACTCCAACACTCACGTTTATGAGAACAATAAATACAACCGACAGCAAGCTTACGATTACCACTAACTCCATCAGGTAAATCCCCATAACACCTAGCAGGAGGTTTATCTTTCTTAACCATTTCTTTAAGGTATTTAACTCTTTCATTAGCATCAATCATTTCCATATCATGTAATTTAAGAAGTGTTATATCTCCACCAGATTTATCAATGGCTAAAAAAGCAGCTTCCTTTTTACCTTGTGCTTGAGCATAAGCAGAGAGTTGTCCTACATAACCAAAGGGATCATCTGTTGTTAACTGTCCTGTACTAAACTTTTTAAAGGAGTAAGGTGAAGCACTCTTACAGTCAACAACTACATCATCTATTAAACAATCTTGATGTCCTTCAACACCTTCCACTATTAATTTTTTTTGTTTACCTGTAACAGTATGTCCTGATAAAGAAGTAAATAAAAGTAGTAATGATTCTAATAAATGTCCATAGAAAAACTTTATTCTTGTTGGAGCTGTTAAAAAAGTTTCTTCTTTTTTATTATTTAATTCATACCATGTTTGTCTACTAGGTTTTCCGACTAAAGATAATCTTAAATTAGTTGATGATCTTTTTTTAGCATATAAAAAATCTGTTAGGTGTTCTCTTAATTCATCTAGAAATATTTCTATTTCTTTATCTACTTCTTTTTTTGGAATGGGAGGTCCACCATCCCTCGTAAAGAGGTCATAGATATCTTCAACTAAAGTATTAATATTTTTCAATAGTTTCCTCCCAATCCTTTGGATTAATTAAAAGTTAATGTCGTCTTCAGCTACTGCATCATTAGATGAGAATGAACCTGGAATTTCTTTTAGCTCATCATCATTACCATCTTTGTATGGTACTAAATCTAAAACCTGAACAGTTCTAAGGTCAGCCGAAGTTCCTTTTCTTCCTCTGTATTCCCAATCATAAGTACTATATAAAATATTTACAGTACTTCCATTGCCTATCATACAATCTACAATTTTCTTTTGACCATCTATTAAATCAGGTTGTTTATTTCTTTGCCCATCTTTACGCATTACTTTTCTTTTTATTGTAACAAAGTCTCCACGATCATCACCTTTATTCTTAACAATTAATCCATCATTATTTGCAATGTTTAGATTAGCTTCATCTAAATTACAAACATCTACAGTCCACATACCATCTGGATCGAAGGTAGTGTTTGGGTTTTTAACAGCAGCCCAATATGCTTTTCCTTGTATAACCATCTATTATTTTCTCCTAGTTATTATTATTATTATAGAACGAATTATCTCATACTTTTAAATAATTGTCAACGAGTTTCTAACCAATTTGTTTCTCTCCATGTCCCTAGTCCACATAAAGTTTCTTTAGGATGAAACTCTACAGACATACCATACGATTTATATCCCCAAGCAAAAGGTATAAAATCTTCTAATGAAATTCCACAAGAAATAATTTTATTTTTTAACTCAGCAATAGCTGGAGGTACATCAAGAACTAAAGAACCTATTTCTTTATCTTTAGAATCATACTTAGTTTCTAATGGATGCTTATAGCAATATCTATTTTCTAACTCCATAGTTTTTGGATTGTATTGTTCCCAAGATATATTATTATTAAACAGATGAGGAGTTCTTTCTTCATAGTAATCTGTTAATTTTTTTTCTACAAATTTAAAATGGTTGTAGTGTTCATCAGAGTAAGTAAAAGAATTAAACTTTTCTTGATTAACCATAAATACAGAATGACTATAAAATATTTTCTTAGTATATATTAAATCTTTAACATCTTTAATATTATAAAATTCTGCAATTTGTTTTAGCTCTATTAAAACATCTTCATGTAGTTCTTCTTGTATAATAAATCTATTACGTATCTGTCTTCCTAACAGTAATGGTTTTCTAATTTCGTATTGTTCTTTACACAACATCTAATGATCTCACAGTTCTTGCTACCTTCTCTAGAACATCATACTTACCACTCTTATAATTTTCATATGTAATTAAAAGAATTTTAAAATTATCTTTAACATAGTTATAAACTTTTAAATCAAATTCTTTTTCTGTTATATCTTGTATTGTATTAATAGTAAAAGGCATAATTTCTATAAAACCATTATAGGCAGTCATTCCCTCACACCAATATTTAATTTGTACTGTTGACAATACATAATCAATAGAACTAATTTTGTAATTAAATTTTTTCATACTCAATGAGTTTCTAACCATGTTGTACCTACATTATATTCATTATCCAATGGACATTTTAAATCTAATGTCTTAGTAGTTTCATGTATAGCTTCCTTAGTAATCTCACAAAATCTTTCAACATCTTTATTTAATACTTCAAACTGATACTCATCATGGATAGAAGCTACAAGTTTAACACTTAGCTTTTCTGTTATTGTTTTCTCCATGATATGTACTAACCATTGCTTACAAACAACTGCTCCTGCTCCTTGTATTAAAGTATTCAATGCACTATGTTGACTCCTTATTTTTAATCTCCTACCATCCAATCCTTTTAAAGAACCTTTAGCAGATGCTTCTGTAACTTGTTTGCGTAACAAAGCTAAAGAAGGTAGTCGATCTAAAAACCTATTAATTAAAGCTTGTCCTGCAGACCTTCCTTGTCCTACTATATTACCTATCTTAAAAGCTCCTGCACCGTATAAGAAAGCATATATAAAAGTTTTAGCTTGGTCTCTATTATGTAGCCCTGCTAACTTCATGTTAGTGGTATGTACATCTCCATTTAGTATAGTATCTGTATATTTTTTAGCATCCTCTCTACCAACCTTGTACATATAATGAGCTAGACAACGTAGTTCTAATCCACTAGCATCTGTACCTACAAGTTTATGTGTTTTAGGATTGCTTATAGTCCATAAATTCCTACACTCTTTTCCAAAAGGACTATAGTTTGCAGGTACTTGTTGCATATTAGGACTGTTAGCAGATGTTCTTCCTGTAACAGTTGATAAAGTTCTTACCTTACCTCTTACTCTGTTATCAGAATCACAAGCTTTTATCCATGACTTTATTTGAGCTGACCTTTTCTGTAGTAATAAAAACCTATTAAACATTTTAGCTTCAGGTAAATCTATATTAGATAAGATAGATTCATTTAAAATTATATTACCTTTGTCTGTTCTATCTTTAGGTTTCCAACCCTTACTCATTAGAACCTCTGCTTGTTGTTGTCTACTCCCTATGTTAAAAGGTTTATATTTTATTTTAGTTACTAACTTAATCTCTTTAGGTGGAAAAGTATTTAATGCTTTGTCCTCTAAATCTTTTCTTTCTTCTTCAATAGTACAGAAAAGTTTTGTAGCTTCTTCTAAATTAAAAGCAAACCCATTCTCTTCTTGTCTATCTATAATTTGTCTTACCTTTTGCTCTAAAAATAAAGATGATTTAGATACTGCAGGATTCTTAGACAGTCTATTAAACAAAGCATGAGTAATCTCTACATCTTGTTTACAATACTCTAACATGTCAGGACTATACTCCTCAAAACTTTCCATGTCTCCTTTGGGTAAACCTAAACGTATACCCCACATCTTTAATGAATGTCCTCCATCTTTTAAAGGATCAACTAATTGTGATAGTAACATAGTATCTATTATTTTATTAGGAGTTATGTTTGTATTTAAAAATTTATTAAGTATGAACCCATCAAAGGACACACCATTATGCATAATAAACTTATCTACTCCTAAAGCCCAATCTTTAAAACCTTCTAACCTATCAGGTGGAAACGGATATACTTCTCCAGTATCTACATCCTTTGCTACAATACAATGTATCTTTGTAGCTTTAGGTATAGTATAGTTATTCTTTATTACCTCTTGCCTTAATCCATTTGTTTCTATATCAACTATGGCTCGCATCTATTATCCATTCCTTCCCAAAATTTATCATTCCATCCTTCCCAAAACTCATGATATAATATCATAGGAGTCCTATCACCTACCCATACATTAGCTATATTAAACTGAGCATACTCGTCTGCTTCTTCCCAAGACATACCATCTCGGTTTCTTAGTATCTCACATATCTTAATATAAGAATATACAAGTAAAGTTTTTTTAGTATACTGTTCTCCATAACCTATTATAGCATCTTTAAATCCATCTATAGACACAGCTTCAGCATCTAATCCACACCAATTACATTCTTCATCTTCACCTACATCTATCTCTTCATGTTCTGTTAAACAATAATGTTTCCACATGTTCGTCATACTGAAAAACTTTCTCCACATCCACAACTAGATGTAGCATTAGGGTTAGTGATTCTAAGTGAAGCTCCTGCTATATCACTTACAAAATCTATAGTCGTATTCATTACACTAAGAGTAGCAGTAGGATGTATATATAAAAAACCATCATTTAAATTTATCATATCTCTTGAAGACATATCCTCTTCTTTACTTGGTATTAATTCCCAAGAGTATCTTAATCCTGCACAACCACCACCATCTACTGCTAACATAACACCTTTAGCATTACCCTCAGTAATAATTTTAGAGAGATGTTGGTCTGCTTCTTTCGTTACTGTTACTATATCTGGTTGATTACAAAAAACTATTTCTGCCATTAAAAAGCTCCTTCATATATTGCATCTTGATCAGCTCCTTCTAAGAAAGGATTGTCTACTTGTTTTAATCTTCCTGTGTTCTTATCATAGAATAAATGACAAGCAACTCCAAGAGTTCCACAGTATCTATTCTTTAAAACTCTAACCTTTAATGTATGTGCTAACCTTTCATCTGATGCTTGTTGATCTCGTTCTAAAGCTATAACCGAATCACTTAACTGTGCTATAGAAGCTGACCCTCTTAGATGTCCAAGAGAAACTTCTCTTCCATCATTAAAATCTTTGTCTCCTTGTGGTCTTCTTAGATGACTAACAAGTAACATACCAACTCCAGTTTGTTCTACTATACTTCTTAGCTTAGACATAATAACATCAATAGTTTTTCTTTCATCATCTACTTCTTGTCCACTTACTATGATTGAGAGATGATCTATTATAATCCATTTACAATCTAATGCTTGAGCCATAAAACGAACACGAGAAAGTATCTCATCATTACCTATAGAACCAAAGTGGTCAAAGGCATAGAACCTTCCTGTGTTTACTGTTTCATCTTGCCATTTTTTTAATTCTTTTAAACTATACTTATCCCTTATTTCTTTTATATATAATCTTGCGTTAGCACTCACACTCATAATACTTAGTGCAGTATTCTTTATTGATTCTTCTAAAGCTAAGACTCCTATGTTATCTTTTGTATTTAAAAGAAGGTGATGCATTAGTTCTCTTACAATAGAAGACTTACCCATACCTGCACCACTTGTAAAAGTTATAAGTTCTTTCCCTCTCATACCATAGGTAGAGTCATTTAAATCTGACCAAGGAAAAGGACAACTATAAGCATCTTCATCTTTAAATAAATCCTCACCAAGTTTCTGAAGGTTTACGATTCCTGCTGGAGTATAAGGTTCAGCGTTCCACCAAGACCTAATAAACTCTACTTCTTTTGCATCTACTAAGTAAGCAGAAGGGTCATTTAATTCTAAGCTAATCACCCTACATTTTTTTGGTGAGAAAAGTTGAGCTACTTCTTCACTTGCTTTTTTCCCTGCTTCATCGTTATCAAAACAGAGGACAACATTGTCAAAGCTATCTAAAAATTCAAAGTTATCTTTAACACTTTTCTTTGCTGAAGAAGCACCACTTTTTACACTAACACAAGGAGAGTTAGGATATTTTTTACCTAACATCTGATACACACTCATAGCATCTATCTCTCCTTCGCATATCGTTACATACTTACCACCTTTTTTAAACAGTTGTTGACCATATAAGATTGCACTATGTAAGTTACCTTCACAACCAAATGCTTTATCTGAAATCTTCCTAGTTTTTGTAGCTACCTTTGAACCATTCTCATCTACATATTTATATCTATGGGTATAGTTATCTGTACCATAACCTACAACTGTAGTACCAAACTTTTCAGCAGTTTGTTTAGTAAGTTTTCTTTCAAACAAAGCTGAGACAATTTCTCCAGAAACCTTATAAGGATTTAATTCTACTTTTCTTTGGGGAAATGTTTGTCTATTACAACTGTAACACTTTGTATGTCCATCAGCATATATAGTATAGGCATCACTTGAACCACAACCTTTATGTGGACAAGCACCTTGTTCAACTACTGTAGAATTTAAATCCTCATTCATATTTCTAATCCTCTCTATTTATTTTTATTTACCCATGCTCTAGAGTCATCAGACCATACGTGGTCAGCCCAGAACATAGGTGAACCTATCTCACCAGTAAAATCTTTTTCACTAGACTTTTTAGGTACGATACCAAACGCATCTTTCATATCATCTATTAAATCTGTAAGCTGTTCTATAGTCCATACTCTCATGTACTTAATCCCACTTTCTCTATAGTCATCATTAAATTCTCTACCTGCATTAAACAAATCAAGTATTAATTTCTTTTGTGCTTGGTCTATTATGACAGCACCATGCTGTTGTTCTTTTAAATTCTTAGCCATCTCTTCTTCCCTTTCTTTTTTTTGTAGTTTTATTTCTTTCTCTAACCAATTTGTAAAACCATTCTTGCTCATGTTATATCCTTTGGTTTAGTTACCCAATTACCCTCACCATCAAATGATTTGTCTGGATACCTATCTTTTTTTAAAGCTCTATTCTCCTCTACTAAACTGTCTATTCTTTTATATGCTTCTTGAATTTGTTGTTGCATTAAGTAAACATTTTTTCTTAACATATCTTCTTCTCTTTGACCCATCATCTACTCCATATAAAACCTATGATGTCCTACTTGACCTAAGTAGGGCATAATATCTGCCCAATAAGGGTAGACATAAGTTGCGTGGTAATGAGTTGCTCCTGCTACATCTTCTACTAATCCTCCTTGCATAGCTAACTCAGCTACCTCCATTGCATGTATTATCGCATTTTTTTCTTTCATGTTTTCGTTCTTACCATCACAGTAATATGAAAATTCACATGCATGTTTAACCATATTACCTTTCCATCTTCTACCTTCATGTACTACTTGACATATCGTAGAAGGAAAAGACTTTAACCTTACCCTTTCCATTATTACATTAGCTACTGCTAGTTGAGATATAAAAGTTTGATTACGTGCTTCATAATATATAGCTTCAACTAAACAATCAAAATTATTCTGTTCTTCTTCTGCTCTTAAATTATTTACCAATAAAAGAAAGCATAGAGAACTAAGACACATATAAGTATTGAATATCCTTCTGCCAAACATCATTTCCTTTCCTTTGCATTTTTAAATGGAAGACCTAGTTCTATCCTACGTGCTTTGTTTTTTAATTCATGGTACTCCTCCTCTGTTAAATCTTCTAATCCATTAGAGTCTTTATTAGAACCCATAGGATAAGGTATTCCCTTACGAGAATGTAAGATTATCCATTGTATTTTATTCTCCATATCCTTACCATAGAAATCTGAAATCCAATCACCATGTGTTAAATAATGTCTCATATCTTTTAAGTAACCTTCACATGTAAGTAAATCTATAAGAAAATTTTTATCTTTTCTATATAGTTTTCTTAATTCTTTTCTTCTCTCTTCATTATATTTATACCATTCTTTAATTTTATTAAGAGAAAGAAAATGATTATCAGAGATATTAAATATCTCTTTATGTATTCTACTATCACTTATCATAAACACTACTCCATATTATAAATCGAAGTATACAGTAATTGAAAATCGTGTCAACTTTTTATTAATTTTAAACTTTCTTTGACTGCTATCTTAGCTCTGTCTCTTAAATACTCTGCTTGTTCATACATCATATCACCTATGTGATCATCTCTATCATACCATCTACTCTCTTCTATGCTTCTAGCTCTTTCATTAATACTATGTGCAGTTGACCATACCCAAGTGTATGGAACTGTTATAAATTTTTCTTTAAATTCTGTTAAGGTTTTAAAATAAGACAAATCATCTCCATAAACTTCTTGTTCTTTATCTATTCTTTCCCATTCAACTTCCGTTAAATCACAATCAAGCACTAGATTGTGTTGATAACCTATTGTAGTATTATCTTTTAATTTATATATGTTTGTCATTACCTTTTATCCTTACCAATTTGGTAATTATTATCCATCATGTGCATCTAACTCTACCCACTCTTCTCTCATTCTTGCATAGTCATACCCTGTTCTGTATGTCTTATTAGCATACCAATCTGGCATAGGTCTAGTCTTATTCCACTTGGCTATATCTTTCTTATCATTCACATAATACTTTCTGTATGCTAGTACACTATCATCACACTTGTATTCATCTGGCATACATTGTGGGTGTGGTGTACCTTGTCTGCTCATGTGTTCAAAAGCAAA
>Ga0114915_1001479_pt1 | contig 10182 bp, 9 predicted proteins | sample MalvirAntarct_55_FD_87288 | JGI IMG/M metagenome (GOLD analysis project Ga0114915, IMG submission 87288) | Marine viral communities from the Global Malaspina Expedition - Malaspina viral metaG Antarct_55 | ecosystem: Environmental > Aquatic > Marine > Oceanic | place: South Georgia Island...
ACAAACAGGCAGAGAAAACCTACCAGGGTACCCCCATAGATGAAAGCTGGATGTAGTTTTTTTCGAAGATTAAACATGGTTGGTCATCAGGAAAAGTTCGGCTACCCGGTCTTTCTCAGGTAGGTAGCTTGGCTCCTGCCAGTGGATGATCGTGATTGGTAACGAACATTTTTTAAAGTAGGAAATGGGATCGAAGCTACGTAGCGTGGTCATTTTCAGAGTATAGGTACCCGGAATGACGACCTCATTCACGTCATTAGCTTCCAGAAAATTGGCGAATGCCTGTTTTGTAAAACCGCTGAACAGCTCGATCCGGAAAGAATTGACGCGCGAAGCATAGGTGTTGAGCAATACCTGGCAGGCTTCCCGGAATTTTTCGCTTTGCAGCGCTAGCAGGTACTTCTCCTTGGAAAAAAACAGTCGGTCGGTAATCGAGTCCGACAGAAAAGCGGAGTATACCAGAATCAGGTTTACCGGCTCGCCGTCGTCTTGTTTCTTGAAGGCCCCCTTGACGGTGTTCAGCGATTCGATGGTGAAATCGGTGGGAATAAGGATCGTTTTCATGTTCACTTTGTCGTTTTGGTTTTCTTTATGACAAAGCTACAGGTGCTGTATTAGAGCGGCCTAAGAACAAAATTAGAATGCCATGAGCGTAGCATTAGAATGTAATGAGAAAAAGATTAGAACCAGATTAAAATAGGATAATACCCTGATTTTAATGGCTGTATACATCAATAGGTAGCTTGATTTCGACCGTGACCCCCTGGTTGAGTACGGATGATACGTTCATTTCGCCCTGGTGCATCTTGACCACATTGCGGCTAATGGGCAGTCCGATGCCGTAGCCTTCGAAGGAGTTGGTATTGCTGGCGCGAAAGTAAGGGTCATAGATGTACTTGATCTCGTTTTCAGGAATGCCAATCCCCTTATCTTTCACCACAAGGATGATTTGCTGCGCCGATGCTCCTAAAGATACCCTGACCGTGTCGTTGCTGGAATACTTGCAGGCATTCATGATAACGTTGGAAAGGGCCAGATGGAGCAACTGCTCGTTTCCCTTGATCAGCAGATTTTCCGGGTTCTCGGGTAGCAGGCTGAAGTCCAGAACGACCTTATTGGCGGGATAGATTTTATCCACGGTTTCTTTCACATCTAGAATCAACTGATCAATCCGCACCTTATCGAATTTTACTACTTTACCGTTGTAGCCGGTCTGGGCCAGAAATAGCAGGGCTTTGGTTTTCTTGTTCAATTTCTCGGCCTCTTCCAGGATAGTCGTCAGGGCTTCCTGGTATTCTGCCGGCGTACGAGGCTTGGAAAGTACCACATCGGCTTCCCCGATGATGGAAGTCAGGGGCGTGTTGAGTTCGTGGGAAGCATTGCTGACAAAGTTTTTCTGAGATTCGAAGGCGGCCTCCAGCCGGTCGAGCATTCCGTTAAAGGTATGGGTAAGGGTACTTAGCTCATCGTCGTTCGGGGGTACGGGTAGCCGCATCTGCATATTTTCGGAGCTGATGTTTTCCATGCGGGTCGTGATGCTCTGCAGGGGTTCAATGAGTTTTTTTGAAAACCAGAAAGAAACCGCCAGAATGAATACCACCGCCAGCACCAGTAACGAGATCAGTAGGTTGCGCAGGTGGGGAATGTGGTGCGTGTAGTAGTAGTTTTCGGCCGATACGATCACGATATAATCCTCGCCGCCAGCCTTGTACAGGATACCCGAATAGAAGATGCTTCGTTGCTGGAAGGTAGCTGTTTTCTGGTTTTCTATATTCATAATGAAACTAACCGGAACCCCGATCCGGTTGGCCTCAATCCGTAGCGAATCGGCGGGAGGTACCCGTAGAATATGTAATTGTTCCTGAGGTAGTTTCTCGAGGTACTCCTGCTTCACTTCCCGAATCGCGTTGATGTCCTGGCTACTTTCCAGCTGAATTTTGGCCGTAGTAATGGCCCGTATTTCAAGCCGTTTGTAAAAATCTTCGTAGGAGTAGTTCGCGGAGGCGTAGTAGATAAAACTACTGTACAGGATGGCCGATAAAAGGGATATACCGCTTACCAGCAGGATGATCTTTGCCTTTATTTTCATGTCCTGCTCAGTTTTCGTGGTTTTCCTTCAGAACATACCCCATGCCGATTACGGTATGAATGAGGCGCGGGGCGCCCGATTTTTCCAGTTTTTTGCGCAGGTAGTTCACATACACATCTACCACGTTGGTACTCATATCGAAATTGACGCCCCATACCTCATCCAGAATTTCGACCCGCGACAGGACCCGGCGCGGATGATTCATGAGTAAATGCAGCAGTCGGTATTCGGTCGAGGTAAGCGAAAGCTCATGCCCGTTACGTGTCACTTCCTTAGTGTAGTCATTCAGGCTGAGATCACCGAAATGAATGCTTTTCTCGTGGGGTACCTCTGGCTTGGCCGAATGCTTGCGCCGCAACAGCGCCCTGATCCGGGCCATCAGCTCTATGAATTTGAAAGGCTTGATCAGGTAGTCGTCAGCGCCGGTGTCGAGTCCTATCACGACGTTCTCGGTACTACCCAGCGCCGAGAGCAGCAGGATAGGTACCTCATTATCGTGCGCCCGAATCATACGGCACAAGTCCAGCCCTCCGATGGAAGGAAGCATAATATCCAGAATAATAAGACTAAAAGAGGAAGCCTGGGCCATCTGCAAGCCGATGTTTCCATCCATAGCCACGCTTACCTCAAAATGTTCCTCGCTAAGGCCCTTGTTGATAAAAGAGCACACGTGGGCATCGTCTTCCACCAGCAGAATTTTTTTCTTTGGGCTACTCTGCTGCAAATCGTAGTTTTTTGTATCCGGCATGGGGTAGGTAGGTAGGACTGTGGCTCCGAAAGTGACTGGTATAAGGGCAGTCTGCTACTAAACGTGATTTTGGGGGCATGAGTTTTCTGTCGAACTTGCGTTTTTACCTTGACTCACCGATATTGACTTCCAAAAACTATGATCGATACCCCACGCGTGCGACTATTTCCCTGTGACGATACGCTATTTGCGGCTATGAAAATGGGCGATAATGTACTGGCTCAGGCTCTGGGAGCTAATGTACCCCGCAAATGGACTGCTTTTCGCGACAGCTTTGTCCCGGCGGCCCTGCGCTGGAAGGCCCATCCGCCCCTGCGCGACTGGTGGGTACACCTGATCGTGTACCGCCCCGATAATATGCTGATTGGCTCTTGTGGCTACAAAGGTGAGCCCAATGCCGACGGGCAGGTGGAGATTGGCTATGAGATCCGACCTTCGCACCGGAACCGGGGGCTGGCGACCGAAGCCGCCCGCGCTCTGGTTGATAATGCCTTTACCCATGCGGAAGTACGTACGGTCATCGCCCACACCTTACCGGAAGTGAGCCATTCTTCGCAACTTTTACAAACCCTTGGCTTTGTACGTACGGACGACTTTCAGGACCCCGACGATGGACTGGTATGGCGCTGGGAATTGACGCAGGATACCTACCTGAAAAAAAATATTCAACCTTCCTGACCTACTTCTTATGGATTTGATTCCTGCCTTTCAAAAAGACGAAACCTTGCTGGCCGACGTGCTTGCCACGCGGAGGAAAACCGGAGGCTTTCGATTGTGGTGGCTGGGGCAAAGCGGCTTTCTGCTGCAGTGGCAGGGTAAGCACCTTTTGTTCGACCCCTACCTGTCTGACTCGCTGACCCGTAAGTATGCCGATACGGATAAACCCCATGTCCGGATGAGCGAGCTGGTGATCGACCCGAGACGGCTGGATTTCATTGATATAGTCACGAGTAGCCACAATCATACCGACCATCTTGATGCCGATACGTTACGCCCCTTACTGGCTGCTAATCCTGGTATTCAATTGGTGATACCCGAAGCGAACCGGGCTTTTGTCGCCGAGCGCCTCGGGTGCGCCGAAGACTTCCCGATGGGTATGAACGATACCTTCGTGAAAGATATCGTCGGTTTCCGGTTTTATGGTATTCCGGCGGCCCACAACACCGTGGAGCGCGATACGCTGGGGCAATGCAAATTTATGGGCTACGTAGTGGAATTCGGTGGTTATCGGGTGTATCACAGCGGCGATACGCTGTGGTTCGATGGCCTGGAGGACTTGCTACTGCCCTTTGCCGTAGATGTGGCATTGTTACCCATTAACGGCAACCGCCCTGAGCGCCGGGTAGCGGGTAATCTCAATGCCGAGGAGGCTGCCCGCTTGGGAAAAGCAATTGGAGCGGGCTGTGTCATTCCGCATCACTACTATCTTTTTGCATTCAATACCGAAGACCCTACGTTGTTTGAACAGGAAGCCCGGCGATACGGTACACCCCATGCTGAGCTCCGGCTAGGCGAAAAATGGTCATTTTCTTCGTAAAACCGTCCCGATGAGCTTACTCAGGGATCGATCTGAGCGGGATATTGATAAAAAAATGGTATTCAGTTAATATTTTTTTATCTTAATAGCCTCGATATTCGTTTTTTTAACGAACCTGTTGAACCTACTCCTGTATTAAAATATACCCTTATGTCAATGATAACTGAGGAAACCTACCCCTGGCTTAAAGCCTATCCCGAAGGAGTTCCCTACGAAATAAACCCCGATGCCTACCCTTCGCTGGTACAATTGATGGAAGAAGGCTTCAAACGGTACGCCAGCCAGCCCGCCTTTTCGAATATGGGAAAGGAACTTACATTCGGTGATATCGACCGATTCTCCCGTGAGTTTGCAGCCTATCTGCAAAGCCTTGGCTTACAGAAAGGCGACCGGGTAGCCATCCAGATGCCCAACCTGTTGCAGTACCCTATTGCCATGTACGGCATTCTGAGGGCAGGTATGGTGGTGGTAAATACCAACCCCCTCTATACGTGTCGGGAAATGCAGCATCAGTTTAAGGATTCAGGAGCCAAGGCCATTGTCATTCTGGCAAACTTTGCTTCCAACCTTGAAAAAATAATCGCTAGCACGGATATCCAACATGTGGTAATCACCCACATTGGAGATATGCTGGGTTTCCCCAAGCGTCTGGTGGTGAATCTGGTAGTGAAGTACATCAAGAAAATGGAGCCTGCTTATCAGTTGCCTGGCGCGGTACCCTTCAATAAGGCACTGGCTATGGGTGCCGGGGCCACCTACACAAAACCCCACATTTCCGGTCAGGACCTGGCTTTTATCCAGTATACGGGGGGTACCACGGGTGTGTCCAAGGGTGCCATGCTTACCCATCGCAACCTGATTGCCAATGTGGAGGCCAATCATGAATGGACCAAACCCATGACCAAGGACGATACGAGTAGCCCAGTGATTGTGGCCGCCCTGCCACTCTATCACGTATATGCGCTTACCGTGAATGCCTTGGCGGCCCTGAAAACTGGTGCTATGAACCTGCTTATCACCAATCCGCGCGACATGAATGCTTTTATCGATGATTTGAAGCGATACCGGGTTACGATCTTCACAGGTTTGAATACGCTCTACAATGGGCTTCTTAATAATCCTCGTTTTGGAGAGGTCGATTTTAGCGCCTTGAAAATTACTTCTGCGGGTGGTATGGCTTTGCAAAAAGTAGTAGCTGAGCGTTGGTATAAGGCAACGGGCTGCCTACCCGCCGAAGGGTACGGCCTGTCGGAAACGTCGCCGGTACTTACATCCAACCCTTTGGTAGGTGAAAACCGCATCGGTACTATCGGGATTCCCTGGCCCAGCACGGAGTTGCGAATTATGAACGAGGAGGGGCAATGGGCGGCTGACAATGAACCCGGTGAGATTTGTGCTCAGGGACCGCAGGTGATGCCCGGCTACTATAAACGTCCTGACGAAACGGCCAACGTGTTTTTTGAAGACGAAAGTGGCCGCTGGTTCAAGACGGGGGATATTGGTGTTCGTAGCCCCGATGGGTACTTCAAAATTGTAGACCGCAAGAAAGATATGATTCTGGTGTCTGGCTTCAATGTGTATCCCAACGAAATAGAAGATGTAGTAGCTCAATGCCCTGGTGTGCTGGAAGTAGCCTGTGTAGGTGTGCCGAATGAGCGTTCTGGCGAAACGGTGAAAATTTATGTAGTCAAGAAAGACCCCAGTCTGACCGAGGCGCAGGTACAAGCCTACTGCCGCGAGAATCTGACGGCCTATAAATGCCCCAGAGAGATAGAGTTTCGTGACGAGCTACCGAAAACCAACGTAGGTAAGATTCTGCGCAGGGCGTTGCGGGATGAAGAAAAAGCCTAGCTAGCGCGTAGTTGTTGAAAGGTGTTTTGTGTAAAAGGTATAATATAGGTTGTGGGGGGCGTTCAACAAGTATCAGACTACGCAATTCAACAATCACCCAAACCAAACCGCTATGACCTACCGTAAAACCCTCGTATTGATGCACGGCCACGGGATGGATGAATCTCTGTGGGACGAGCTGGTACCGCTACTCGACGATCACTATACACTTGTCAAGCCTAACGTATCATTACTTACCAGCTGCCACACCATGGAGGCCTATGCTGATGAACTGTACCGACTGCTCACGGCCTCCCAGATCACCAAGCTAACCTTGATCGGACATTCGATGGGGGGGTACATCAGCCTGGCTTTTGCCGAAAAATATCCCGAAATGCTCGAAGGATTCGGCTTGTTTCACTCGTCGGCGCTTGCCGACGACGAGGCCAAGAAGCAACAGCGCACGCAGCTGGCCCAGTTGCTGCGTACGCACGGCGCTGAGGCATTTATCCGGCGTACCCTACCCAATTTGTTCGGGGCACGTTTCAAGGAGCTATCGCCCGAAAAAGTACAGCGCCACATTCAGCAATACAGTAAGCTACCTTCAGAAGCTCTGGCCGTAGGCATGGAAGCCATGCGCGACCGCCCTGACCGCACTCATGTGCTGGCTCAATTGACCTATCCGGTCCTGTTCATTATCGGGATGGAAGATCAAGCAGTACCCTTTGAAAAAGGAATGGAACAGGTTGATTACCCTACCAAAGCGTATCCGTTTGTGCTGGCCGAAGCAGGGCACCTAGGTATGGTGGAGCGGCCCGATGCTTCGGCCCGCATTATCCGCTGGTACATGCAACACCGTTAGAGAAGCGGAACGATACCAAAGTTAACAAACGAAAAAAGGCAACCTTGCGTTATAGCTGACGTACAAAACCTACTTCTTTTCGTCAAAATATGAAACAAGGATATAATTTGAGGGCCTTGCGCAAAGCCTGGGCATTGATTGCCTTTACTGTAGTATTTCTTTCCTCTTGCCACACCAGCAATGACGATCCTCAAGTCCCCCAGGACGAGTACCTGGTTGAGAGTTCGGTAATCACGGAGTTAACTAAGGAGCAGGTTATCCAGCAGGCTGCGGCGCTGAATCCACTGGTAGCCCCTTTTGTCCGTAATGGTATTAAAGTCTACCGCCTTACCTACAAAACCAAGAATACAGATGGCAGCGATATTACTGCTTCGGGAGCACTGATCCTACCCGTCACTACACAGCAAGTGGCTATGGTGAGTGTGCAGCATGGTACCATTACCAGCGACGATCAGGCGCCCTCCAACTTCAAAGACAATTCGGAGGGGAGTACTATCGGTTCGCTGTTTGGGGCAATGGGCTACATTATTGCCTACCCCGATTATATCGGCTACGGCGCTTCCAAAGATTTGTCTCATCCCTATGAGCACCGCGCCAGCCTGGCTTCAGCCTCACTCGATATGCTGCGAGCTGCCAAGGAGTTTCTGAAAAAACAGAATGACGTGCAGTGGGACGAGCGGCTTTACCTGGCAGGGTACTCCGAAGGTGGTTTTGCCACGCTCTCTTTACAGAAAAAAATCGAAGAAGAAGCTCCCGCTGAGTTTAACCTGCGGGCGTCGAGCTGTGGAGCAGGAGCCTATGACAAAACAGCCTTCATGAAGTATTTGATCAATACCCCAACCCACGGTATTGCGGGTTTCAATCGCTCCTACCTATGGGTGACGCTGACTTATGACCGGATATATGGCCTGAATCGGGCCAAGTCGGTTTACTTTAAAGAACCTTACGCGACTCAGATCGAGAAACTAGGAAAGGATGAGCCTATCAACGTCTCTTTCAATACCATATTTACGGATAGCTTTATCAAAGGTATCAACGACGGAACCGATACCGGATTCCTTAATGCCGTAGCCGACAATAATGTGTATGACTGGAAGCCGCGTACCCCCACGCAGCTCTACCATGGTACCGCCGATCGGCTGGTGTTTTATTTCAACTCCAAAAATGCTTACGATGCCATGACCAAGCGCGGCGCTACTAATGTTACGCTTGTGCCAATTGAGGGCAAAGATCATGACACGGCTCTACAATCCTATTTGCTAGGTACCCTCACCTTTTTTACCTCTACCCAGTAGAGACTGACTGAGCAGGACGCGGTATTCTGATAATGTTTGCTTATTTTTCACACCCCCATTTTTTTCTCTATCTAGAAAAGAGTGGGGGTGAATAGTAATGGGAAATACGATTGGTTTCTATGATTCAGATGATTTTGTTACAGACGAAACCCACCATTGAACAGGGGGCCGAAAAAATAAGCCGGGGACTGCCGCGCGAGCTACGGAAGTTTCTGGACTTCGAGCTGTTAAAGGTCATGAAGTATGAGATAACAGTTTTCGATGTGCTGCTCATTCTTCTGCTCGCGATGGTGGGTCGGCTGTTGGTGTGGTTCATATCCAGCTTGTTGCGCCGGGGTTTTTTCCGTCGCAAGCAGGTAGATAAGGGGCGGCAGGAAGCCGTGATTCAGTTGATCAAGTACTTTATCTACCTGATCGTCATTATTCTGTCGCTAGAGATCGCGGGCATTCAATTATCGCTACTGCTGGCGGGTTCGGCGGCTTTGCTGGTCGGTATCGGCCTGGGCTTGCAGCAAACCTTCAACGACCTGGTGTCGGGTCTGATCCTTTTGTTTGAAGGTAGTATCAACATCGGCGATATTGTAGAGCTTGACAATGGCCTCGTAGGTCGTGTGACAGAGATCGGTCTGCGGACTTCCAAGGTCGAGACCCGCGATTCTATTGGTATCATTGTGCCCAATTCCAAGTTCATTAATAACAATATCATCAACTGGTCGCACAACCGTTCGTTGACCCGGTTCATTATTCAGGTAGGGGTAGCCTATCGCAACGATCCTCGTCACGTAGAAGCCATCCTGCTTTCGGCGGTACGCGACCATAGCGAAATCGCCCATAACCCTACGCCCACGGTTCGGCTTATGGATTTTGGTAGCTCGGGAATTATGTACGAACTACTTTTCTGGACATACAGCGCCTGGCGCATCGAATACATCAAGAGCGAAATCCGGTTTGTGATTTTTGAAAAATTTCGGGCAGAAGGAATCGAAATTCCGTTCAATCAGTACGATCTTAACTTAAAACAGGGCTGGGACACGTTTGCAGATCGATTGAAGGGAAGTGAAGAGAAGTGAACGATGAGCGGCATCGTCAGGAACGGACCTTGCTTAATCGACGTTTCATTTCTGAAATCAATAACCTGTATCGTTCAAAGCCCAAGCCGAATCGCATATGCCTTCCCAATCCATCCTTGATCTTGTCGGTAATACCCCACTTGTAAAGCTAAGTCGTATCAACCCCAATCCCAACGTAACGATATATGGCAAGCTGGAAGGCAACAACCCCGGTAGCAGTGTAAAAGATCGGGCGGCCTTCAGTATGATCAAGGGAGCACTGGACCGGAACGAAATCGATAAAAGTACCCGCCTGATCGAGGCCACGAGCGGTAATACGGGGATTGCCCTGGCTATGATTGCCAGCATTTATGGCATCGAAATCGAGCTTGTGATGCCCGAGAACTCAACCCGCGAGCGCGTGCTGACTATGGAAGCTTTTGGCGCCAAGGTAACCCTTACCGACGGCATTGAAAGCGCTCGCGACTATGCCGATGCCAAAGCCCAGGAACCGGGTTATTTTATGCTCAACCAATTCGCCAATCCCGACAACTGGAAAGCTCACTACGCTACCACTGGACCCGAAATCTGGCGGGATACGCAGGGGGAAATTACGCACTTTGTGTCGTCCATGGGTACTACGGGTACCATCATGGGTACCTCCCGCTACCTGAAAGAGCAGAATCCCCAGGTGCAGATTGTCGGTTGCCAGCCTACCGACGGAGCCAGTATACCGGGTATTCGCAAATGGCCGGAAGAGTACCTGCCTAAA